>Ga0307442_1000196_pt1 | contig 27299 bp, 24 predicted proteins | sample SalMarWE160430MG_FD_202143 | JGI IMG/M metagenome (GOLD analysis project Ga0307442, IMG submission 202143) | Salt marsh sediment microbial communities from the Plum Island Ecosystem LTER, Massachusetts, United States - WE1604-30 | ecosystem: Environmental > Aquatic > Marine > Intertidal zone >...
ACACCGCCGCGGCCGGAGCCACGGCGACGATCGCCAGGCCCGATGCCACGGCCGCGACGGCCAGGTCCAGCAGCAAGCTCGAGCCGATCCGCCTCCCCAGCGTGTCGGCGGTGAGCCCGGCCGCCAGCACGCCAACCGCCAGGACGGAGCCGTGCAGGCCGGCCTCGAAGGCCGTCAGGCGCAGCTCGTCGCGCAGGTAGGGCGTGGCGTTGCCCACTCCGTAGAGGATGTAGGCCCAAAGGGCGAGCAGGCCGCAGGCCGACAGGACGGTCCGGTTCAGCACGTCGTCAGTCGGTCTTGCGGCGCGAAGGCCTGGCAGGCCGGGCGGCGTGCAGCGAGCGTGGTGCGGCAGGCGCGGCTACCTTGACGGAGGCCGTGAGCCGGATGTCGGCCACGCTGCGGCCCACGCCGACTTCGTAGCGGCCCGGTTCCAGGGCCCAGTCGCCGGCGGCGACGTCCCAGTGACGCAGCGCCCAGCGATCGACGGGCACGACGACCTCCACCTGCGCGCCTGGCTTGGCCTCAACCGTGGCGTAGCCGCCCAGCCAGCGGATCGGCCGCTCCACCGCGCTCGAGGGGCGGGAGAGGTAGAGCTGCACGACCTCGCGGCCGCGCCGCGAGCCCACGTTCCGCAGCCGCACCCGGACGGCCGGGTCTCCCTCGACGGTCGTGGCCGCGGCCGAGACGTACTCCCACTCGGTGTAGCCCAAACCATGCCCGAAGGGGAAGGCCGGCTCCACTCCGGCTCGCAGCCAGGCCCGGTAGCCGATGCGCAGACCCTCGGCGTAGCGCAGCACGCCGTCGCGCGGCCGGGTCTCAAGCACGGGCACGTCCTCGGTCCGGGCCGGCCAGGTGGTCGGCAGGCGCCCGCCCGGCTCGGTCACGCCCAGGAGCATGTCCGCCAGGGCGTTTCCGCCTTCCTGGCCCGGGAACCAGGTCAGCAGCACGGCCGCGGCCTGGTCTCGCCACGGCATCAGCACCGGTGCCCCGGCCGCGACCACGACCACGGTCTGCGGGTTGGCTGCCAGGACTCGCCGGGCCAGCTCGTCCTGGGCCGGTGCCAGGGCCAGCGAAGTGCGGTCGCCGCCCTCGGATTCGTCCAGCTGGGTCGTGCCGAGCATGAGGACCACCGCGTCCGCGGAGCGGGCCAGCCGCTCGTCCTCGGCCAGCGTCTCCTCCAGCGAGGGCGCCGGCTTCTCAATGGCCAGGGTGTAGAAAGCCGTGGGCAGGTCGTACCACTTGAGCCATCGGATCCGCACGTCCACCGGCTGGCCAGCGACCATGTCCACGTCGGCCGCGGCGAAGGGCGGGCTGTGCCACATCTGGTCGACATCACTGGTGGCGGGCGCCTCGCCGCCCTCGTACGCCAGCTGGCCGTCGATCCAGATCGCGATCCGGCCGCGCGCCGCGAGACCGAGCCGGTGCGGGCCGCTGACCTCCGAGATGACCCGCGTGCTCAGCTCCATGACCAGCGGGCCAGCCAGTCGTGGATCGGAGTACCAGTTCAAACGGCCGTCCGGCCGCACCTCGCGCGCCCTCTCGGGCCCCAGGTCGCCCGAGAGCTCCCCGTCGCCGGGCTCCAGAATGCGTACCAGCAGTCCCAACCCACCGGCGCGCTGCCCGGCGGCGTTGGGCAGGCTCAGCTCGGAGCCGACGAGGCGGCGCATCCCGGGCCGGACCCTCTCCCCCGGGTTCCAGGCGATCTCCACCCCGGGCGGGAACGCGGCTCGCAGCCCCTCCAGCGGAGTGAGCGCGTAGTCCGGCCGCAGGTTGGCGCTGCCGCCGCCCTGTTCCGGTTCGTGGTCGGCATTGGGACCCAGGACGGCGAGTCTCCTGATGCCGCCTGCGTTCAGGGGCAGCAGGCCGTTGTTGAGCAGAAGCACGGAGCCGGCGGCGGAGGCCTGGCGGACCAGGGTGCTCACTTCGGTCCGCAGCGAACGGACCGCCACGGGCGCGGCCGGATCCACTCCCTCGAGGGCGCCCACGCGGGCAGCCAGTCGGAGGAGGCGCCGGACCTTGTCGTCCACCGTGGCCTCGGTGACCTCGCCGGAGCGGACCGCCGCCAGGAGCGCCTCGCCCCATGTGCTCTCGGGGCCGGGCATGATCAGGTCCAGGGCGGCCCGCGCCGCGGGGACGGTGGAGTGGACGGCGTGCCAGTCGGACACGACCAGGCCGTCGAAGCCCCAGGTCTTCTTGAGCGGATCGGCCAGCAGCGGGCTCTCGGTCATGCGGTGCTTGCCCACGCCGCTGTAGGCGGCCATGACCGTCCACGCCCCGGCCTCGCGAACGGTGCGCTCGAAGGGAGCCAGGTACAGCTCGTGGAGCGACCGCTCGTCCACGTCCACCCGCATCGACTGGCGCTCCGTCTCGGAGTCGTTGCAGACGTAGTGCTTGGGGCAGCCGCCAACGCCCAGCGACTGCAGGCCCCGGACGTAGGCCACGGCGATCCGGCCGGTCAGCAGCGGGTCCTCCGAGAACTGCTCGAAATGACGCCCGCCCAGCGGGCTGCGATGGAGGTTGATGGTCGGCCCCAGCAGCACGTCGACGCCCTTACGCCGCGCCTCGCCGGCCAGCAGCTCGCCGATCTCGCCTACCAGCCCTTCGTCCCAGGTGGCGGCCAGCGCAGTGGGGCTGGGCAGAGAGGTCGTGGTCTCGTCGTGGCTAGACGACCCGCCCTTCACCCCCGCCGGCCCGTCGGAGACGATCATCGACCGCAGCCCCACCTGCGGCGCGGCATGGACGGCCCAGAAATTGGCGCCGGTCAGAAGCCGGACCTTCGTCTCCAGGTCGAGCTTGCGCAGGGCCGTCTTCACGGCCTCCTCGACCGCCGCCTCGTAACCCGCGGTCCGCTTTCTGCCCATCCCGAGCCTCCCTGCGCCAAGCCATCAGTCTAGCCTCGAACGGAAGGCCCGGCGCCGCTGAGATCCGCTGTCGCGGGCGAGGTCCTCACTAGGCTACGATCGCGCCGTGAGGCCCTACCGTCCGCTGCCGCTGCTCATCCCGCTGGCCGGCCTGACGGCCATCGCCGCTCTCGTTTACGTCTCGTCCGCCGGCGCTCCGTCTCCTTCGCCCGGGGCCGGCGGCAGCGTGCCCGCATCGGTGGAGGGGACTGCCTCCTTCGATGAAGTCGGCTGGACGTCCGGCTCGCCGACCGCCCTGCCGAGCCCCACCGGCGAGGCAAGCCCAACCGCCCTGCCGAGCCTGACCGGCCCGACGCCCGCCGCCAGCGCGATCCCCTCGGCCGCCCCCGGCCCCTGCTACATCTTCCCCGCCTCCAACGTCTGGAACCGGCAGGTCACGAGCTTGCCGGTGGCCGCCGACTCGTCCCAGATGATCGCTGCCATCGGCCTGGACGCCTATCTCCACCCCGACTTCAGCGCCGCCGGCGACGGTATCCCCTACAACATCGTCGGTTCGTCCACGCCGCGCTACAGCGTCTCTTTCGACTACGCCGACGAATCGGACCCCGGACCCTACCCGATCCCATCCAACCCGCGCATCGAACGGGGCTCGGACAGGCATATGCTCCTGGTCGACAAGGACGCCTGCATGCTCTACGAGCTGTACGCGGCGGCGAAATCGGGCTCGAGCTGGACGGCCGGCTCGGGCGCCATCTGGAACCTGCGCTCCAACGCCCTGCGGCCGGAGGGCTGGACCAGCGCCGACGCCGCCGGCCTGCCGATCCTGGCCGGCCTGGTGCGCCACGAGGAGGTCGAGGCCGGGGTCATCTACCACGCCATTCGCTTCACCGCGCCCCACACCTGCGGCTACATCTATCCGGCCCGCCATCTGACGTCGCCGCCCTGCTCCAACCTGCCGCCGATGGGCCTTCGCGTCCGCCTCAAGGCCTCGGTGGACATCTCCGGCTTCGGCCCGCAGGCGCGGGTGGTGCTGACAGCTCTCAAGCACTACGGCATGATCCTGGCCGACAACGGGTCGCCCTGGTTCATCACCGGCGTCCCGGACAGCCGCTGGAACGATGACGAGCTGCACCGCTTCCACGAGCTGACGGGCGCCGATTTCGAGGTCGTAGACACCGGCGGCCTGCGCAATGGGTGACCACCAGACTCGCAGAGAGGGATCGTAATGACCTCAGCGGCGCACACGCAACGGGCCCTGGTGCTGTGGCGCCGCGTGGAGTCGGACGTCCGCCTGTTCCTCGGTGCCGTCGGCTTTCTCCTCCTCTGCATCATGACGCGGCACTTCGGGCTGCTCGGCCCGAACTGGCTCCTGGAGATCGGGGGCGACTGGCGCGTCTACCATGACGCCGCGCTGCGATTCCTGGACGGCCGGTCCTACTTCACGCCCGACCAGCTCGCGCCGGCCCATGTCCTCACCTACGGCGACGTTCTGTACCCGCCGACAGCGCTCTGGCTGTTCGTGCCCATGGCCCTGCTGCCTCCGATCGTCTGGCACCTGGTGCCGGTACTCGTTGCGGGCGCCGCGCTCTGGCGGCTCAGGCCGTCGGCCTGGGGCTGGGTCGGCATCGCCTGGCTGGCCGCCTGGCCCGTCGGTCCGTGCTACCTCTTTTCCGGGAACCCGCTGACGTGGGCCGTGGCCTGCCTGTTCGCGGCCGTGGCCTGGGATGTGCCGGCCTCGCTGCTGCTGCTGATGCCCTCGCTCCTGCCCTTTGCCTTCTACCGCTGCAACCGACGCCGCTGGTGGCTGGGACTGCTGGCCCTGGTGCTGTTGAGCTTGCCGCTGCTCTCGCTCAACATCACCTGGCTGCGCGTCATCCTCGGCACGAGCGGAACTGGCGGGCCGCTGTACGGCATCCGCGATTGGCCGACCATGTGCATCCCGCTGGTGGCGGCCGCCAGCGCGACCAGGCGGGTGGGACGCACAGTCGCTGGCCCGGCTGGGCCACCGTAGTCCGGCCCCCTCGACGGGACTTGCTCGGGTCACTGGACTTTCTTGTGTTGCGCTCCCGCGACACCGGTACTTATGTGTGAGTGGATCGGCGAAGGCGGGGCGATACCCTCCGGCTGCCAGCTGGGCCGTGTGGCTCGGCGCTACTGCAGCCAGGAGCCGCCGGTGCTCATCCCGTTCGTCGGGTACGCGCTCAGCAGCCGCTTCATCGGGTACGTGGAGTGCGAGGGGGAGCGGGTCACGGACCTGCTCAACCGCAACGACTCGGTAATCCTGCGGGAGGCCTTCGTCGAGAGCTTCGAGGACGACACGGTCGTCAATCTCGGCGACGGCGAGGTGGATCGCTCGATCCTGTTTGCGGTCGAGACGACCGGCGGCCGGGGCGACGAGGCGCGGCGCATCCACACCGTGCGCCAGCGCCTGCAGATCCAGTTCGGGCCCTACACCGCCCTGGGGTTGCTGCACTCGGCGCCCGGCCAGATGCCGCTGCCGGGCCTGACCCAGCGCGGCCCGATGGTCCCGCTCTCCGACGCCACGCTGGCCTTCCACAGCCGCGGCGCGCTGGTCATGCGCGACGTTGGGACGCTCATCATCAACCGCGACGTGCTCGATTGGGTCCGCGCCAGCGACGACCAGGCCGCGGCCTTCCCGGGCGTGCCCGTCCTGACCGACCGGATCTGACGCTCAGAGCCCCAGCGTCTCGCGGATCGTCTTGAGGCCGGCGATGACGTTCGTGGCGTGCTCTTCGAGAGGGACGCCCAGCTCCTCGGCGCCGCGAGTCAGCTGCCCCCGGTCCACCTGGCGGGCGAACCCCTTGTCCTTCATCTTCTTGAGGACGGCGCGGGCATCGACTTCGTCGAGGCTCCTGTTGGGGCGGACGAGGGTCACGGCGATGACGAAGCCGGCCATCTCGTCGCAAGCGTAGACGGTCTTCGCCAGCAGGCTCGTGCGCGGAATGCCGGTGTGGTCGCCGTGGCCCAGCACGGCCTCGATCACCTCGTCCGGATAGCCCAGCTTGCGCAGCTCCTCGGCCCCGCGCATGGGGTGGGTTTCCGGGTGGCGCTCGTAGTCGAAGTCGTGCACCAGGCCGGCGACGCGCCAGGTCTCCAGCTCCTGGCCGGAGATCCCGAACCGGTTCTGGCCGTACCAGGCTACGGCCGCCTCCACCGCCAGGCCGTGCTTGCGCAGGGCCTCGCTGGGGGTCCACTCGGCCAGCAGGCGCCAGGCTTCCTCGCGCGTCGGCATGGTCATCTTCGCTCCGCCTTTCGGGCGCGAGCGTAGCATTCGATCGCGAGCCCGGAAACCACAACACCGGGATTCGCCGGCCGACCCCGAGGCGGCGCGGTGCGGGGCGCGCTACGATCCGATCATGAGCAGCCTGCGAGTGGCCCTGGTCCAGCTTTCAGCCGACGCGGACGTGGCCGCCAACCTGGAGCGCGCCGCGGCGCTGGTGGAGCGGGCGGGGGAGCGCCGGCCCGACCTGATCGCGTTGCCGGAGCTGTTCACCTACCGCGGGCCGGCGGCGGGCTTCCGCGAGTCCGCTGCCGAGCTGCCCGGGCCAACGACAGAGCCCTTCGCCGAGTTGGCCCGCTCGATCGGCTGCTGGGTCCTGCTCGGTTCGGTGGCCGAGCGCTCGAACGATCCCAAGCGGCCCTACAACACGTCGGTCCTGCTGGACCCGGCAGGGGCGCTCCGGGCCCGCTACCGCAAGCGGCACCTCTTCGACGTCACGATCGACGGCGGCCCGTCGGACCGCGAGTCGGCGCGCACGACGCCCGGCGACGAGATCGTGGTGGCGGCGCTGGGCGAGGAGGCCGAAGGCTCCCGCCCGGAGGCTCGCCTGGGGCTGAGCGTCTGCTACGATCTGCGCTTCCCCGAGCACTACCGCGAGCTGGCCCGGGGCGGAGCCACGATCCTGGCGGTGCCGGCCAACTTCACCGAGGCCACGGGGCGGGACCACTGGGAGGTGCTGCTCCGGGCCCGGGCTATCGAGAACGGGGCCTTTGTCATCGCCCCGGCCCAGTGCGGCACCGGCGGCGGCATCCCGGCCCACGGCCGCAGCATGGCCATCGATCCCTGGGGCGTGGTGATCGCCCAGGCCCCGGACGGCCCGGGCGTCGTGGTCGCCGATCTGGACCTGGAGCGCGTGGACCGGGTCAGGCGGCAGCTGCCGACCCAGCCCCGCTAGCCTCCTGCTGGCCGCCCCTACGGGGCCGTCGCCGGCGGCTCCCCGGGCAGGGTCAGCGTGAAGGCCGCGCCCAGGCCCTTCTTTGCCGGCTCCAGTCGCAGATCGCCGTCCATCGCCCGCAGCAGCTGGCGCGACAGGTAGAGGCCCAGCCCGGTGCCCTCGGCGCCCGGCTGGCGGCCGCCGCGCACGAAGCGACCGAACAACCGCCTCCGGTCGGCGCCCCGGATCCCGGGGCCGTGGTCGGCGATCGTGGCCTCCAGACGCCCGGTCTTCGCGTCGGCCCGAATCGTCGCTTCCACCGCGCCCGCCCGCCCGCCGTACTTGACCGCGTTGTCGAGCAGGGCCCACAGGACCTGGTCCAGCTGGTCGGGGTCGGCCACGGCCAGCCAGCCGGCTGCCCCGTCGCGCAGCTCGAAGGCCACGTCGGTGGCGTTGAGCGCCTCCCAGGCCCGCCGGATGCGCGGCGCCAACGCGATGACCTCCGGCTCGGAGCGGAGGGCGCCGGCCTCGATCCGGGTGACGGTGAGCAACTGGCGGACCAGGCGCGTCAGGCGGCGCGACTGCTCGGCCACGATTGCCAGGCGGCGATCGGTCTCGGGATCGGGGATGCCGGCCCGGACCTGGTCGACGTAGGCCATGATGCTGGTCAGGGGCGTCTGGAGGTTGTGACTGACGCCGCGCAGGAACTCGTCCTTGGCCGCGTCGAGCTCCCGCAGCTGGGCGTTCTGGGCCTCGATCTGGCCAAACAGCTCGGCGTTGCGCAGGGCCACGCCCACCTCGCTGGTGAACAGCTCGAGCAGGTCCTGGTCGGCCGGCTCCCAGTCCCGGGTGGCGGGCAGGTGGCCTGTCAGAACCCCCAGCGGCTCGGCGCCGGCGCGCACGACCGCGCGCACGGGTCGCGGGTCGCCGGGCACCCACTCTTCGATCTCATCCGGGACCGGCCCCAGCGAGATCCGGCCCTCGATCAGCTCGAAGATGGTTCGCGCGTCCCCTGCGGCCTGGGCCGTCAGCGAAGCCACTCCCTGGCTCGGGGCGTAGGCGGCGATGGCCTCCAGCAAGGCGGCCAGCTCGGCGTTACGGCGCCGTACGTCGGCTGCGATACGGTTGTGGCTCTCGGCCAGGCGGGCCAGCTCGTCGTCGCCGGTGAGGTGGATCGGCGGGCCGGCGTCGCCGGCTGCCACGCGTTCCACGGCGGCGGTGATGTGGCGCAGAGGAGCCGTCAGGCGGGCGCCGACGACGTAGGCGACCAGCGACCCGGCGACCACGCTGATCGCGACCGCCAGGGCCAGCAGGCCGACCATGCCGCTCTCGTCGCGCTCCCAACCGGCGGCGATGATGACCAACCCGAAGAGAGCCACCGGGAGCGCGGTCGAACCGATGAAGGCGACCGTCAGGACGACTCGAAAGGGGAGATCCAGGCCCGGCCTGCGGGGCGGTCGGTCAGGCGCCATCGGCCGCCACCAGACGGTAGCCGATCCCCCGTGCCGTCAGGAGGTGGGCCGGCTTGTCGGGGTCGACCTCGACCTTCTGGCGCAGGCGACGCATCGAGACCCAGACGTAGGACGGGTCGGCGCTCTCCGTATCCGTCCAGCCGCGAGCCAGCAGCGTATCGGTCGAGACGACCTCGCCCAGGCTGGCCGCGAGAGCGGTCAGCAGCCTGGTTTCGGTGGGCGTGAGCTGTATCTCCTTGCCGGCCACCGTGGCGCTGCGGCGATGGAGGTCCAGCGTCAGATTCGGCCCCAGCACGAGCGACTGGCGCGGGATGCGGTCGCCCAGCCGGCGCAGCAGCCGCTCTATGCGGGCCCTCAGCTCCGGGTAGTGGTAGGGCTTGGCGACGTAATCCTCGGCCACCTCGGCCAGCATTCGAACCTTGCTTTCGACAGTGTCGGTGGCCGAGAGGACGATGATCGGCAGGTCCGCCCGCTGCTTGATCTGATGCCCGAGGGTGACCCCGTCCACGCGCGGCATTGTCAGATCCATGACTATCAGGTCCGGCCAGCCTCCCTCCAGCCGGCGCAGCGCCTCCTGGCCGTCGCGCGCCGTGGCCACCTCGAACCCGTCGTCGGAGAGCTGCTCGGACAGGACGACCAGCAGGTTCGCGTCGTCGTCGACGAGCAGGATCCGTCTGCGCCGCGGCTCGGTCATGAGCCGAGTATAGGCACGGACAGATGCTCGCTGAAGCCGGTCGCGCCTCCCGGAGAAGCACGAACGGCCGGGTGCACGCTATCCCGGCCGTTCGTCGGTGGCTTGCGGTTTGAGGGCTATTCGACCAGGCCGTAGTCCGGGAACTGAGCCAGGTCATCCTGGCGGTAGTAGAAGTGGAAGTTGACGCTGCCGTGGAGGTACAGGTCCCAGCTGATGAACTGGATCGTCAGGTCCACGTTGTCGCCGCCGCTGCCGCCCGAGGAGCCGCCCATGGAGGTCAGGGCGCCGGGGGCGTAGACCGTTCCGGTGAGAGACACGTTGCCGCCGCCCTGGAGGCTCAACTCAGGCTGGGGCGCGGTAGACGTGGGCGCCGGGTCGCGGGCCTGCCAGATCAGGACGTTGCGCCAGGTCTCTTCATTGGTCGCGTTGCCATGAACGGTGTTGGCCGCCGCGGCAGCTGGCCTGTACGGGCGTAGCTTCGTGACAGCACCCGCCTGGAAGTTGATGTTCTCCTTGACGTTCTTCCAGTCGTAGTTGTAGATCAGGACCCCGCAGCTGCCGTCCGCAGGGCAGTCCTGCGTGTCCCAGTTCTCGTCGGTCCAGGCATCGGGGTCTCCGCCGTTCCAGTCGAAGCCGTTCTTGACCGAATAGAGCGCGGCGCCTGACTGGACGTTGAGGCCGCCGCCCTTCATGACGTAGACGCCGGGAGTCATGACCGCGACCGCACCGGAGCCAAGATCGATCCCGCCGGGGTAGATGCCCGGATAGAGGATGGCCCGGTGGCCGCTGCCCAGCTTGTACTGGGAGTTGCAGCGAGAGGCATACGTCGGCGGGCAGAAGGCCGCCTGCAGGCCAAAGGAGGCGTTCGTGGGCGGGTCGAGGACGGCCAGCGGATCGGCCAGAGGTCGGGCCCCTACGTACGGCAGCGGGTCGATCTCCAGCGTGCCGGGGTTGTAGCCGCCGACCATGTAGGCTCCCGCGCCGTTGTTGAACTGGATGGTCGCCGAGCCGCCGTTGACGGCCATTGCGCCGCCGGCGCTGGCCGGGCAGGCCGAGTTCGTGTACAGAGAGCCTTCGTAGATGGCGGTGATGCCGCCCGAGAAGAGGATCGAGGGGCAGCCCCGCTCGCCGTTCTTCCAGGTGGGGTTGTAGGGATCCAGCTCCATGACAGAGTATCGGGCGCCCGGCGGGAAGCCGTTGATGGCCACCGCACGGGTGTCAACGGCGAAGGACTCGATCCCGGCCACCTGGCTGAAGAAGCCCGGGGAGTCGCCATGGAGCGAGACCTGGACGGAGATGTTGTTGTACATGGGTCCGCCGGGACAGCTGACCATGACACTGTCCAGGTCGTAGTTGGGCAGGTTCTTGGCCACGCTGGCTTTGGCGGCGCTGACGACCGCTGCCCGAGGCGGGCCGGGCGGGTTGGTGTTGACGGCGCTGCAGCCCTTGGGCGATCCGGACTGGATCACGTTGGCCGCGGCCAGGGCCGCCGCGTCCGCGGCGTTCTGGTAGTCACGCCGCATCAGCAGAGCCATGGACGCGTCAAGCAGCAGCGACGCCGTCAGCAGGATAGCTGTGAGGAAGATGATGAAGACCGGGAGCACCTGCCCCCGCTGGCCTTCTCGGCCGGAGTTGGATGCGTGCTGTGCGTTCATCAGTGATTCACCGTCATCGTCGCTGAGCCCGTGACGTGGACGTTGCTCACCCCCAGCAACGCCCCGGTGAAGATGGTGACCTCGATCGTCACGTGAACCGTCACCGGAGTACCCCGGGCGTTGGTGTAGCCGGCCTGGTCGACGTCGCCCTCGCAGACGTGGCCGTAGCAGGCGGTCACGGTGACGGGGCCGCCGGCGCCGATGGCCGCGTTCCTGGCCACGTCGAAGATCATCTGCTTCGAGGGCGAGGGGTACGGGCACGATTCGCTGGCCGGTGGAACCGGAGAGGCAGGCGGTCCGACCGGGCAGGCGGTGTTGGGGTCACCGCCGTGGACGATCGCGAACCGGGCTGCCTCGGCCGCGGCATGGTTGGCGATGTCGAGTGCCCAGACCCCGCGGCCGAGGTCCAGGATGCCGAAGACCAGGGTCAAGAAGATGGGGAGGACCAGAGCGAACTCGACCAGGCTCTGACCACGCCCCCTGCGCCGCCTCATCGGTTTTGAGCCACGCTGAACGTGGACTCATGTACCAGCGTCCAGTGGCCCGCCGGCGACATCCATGGGTACGGGAAGAACATCTCGAAGTCCTGCTCTACTCGCACCGTGACGGTCGCGATCGGGCTGCGACCGCTGGCGCCGGGCGCCGTTGTGCTGACGTTGAGGTAGGTGACCGAGACGCGGGGCGGGTTCTCGACCGCGCAGTCGGAGTGGCCGGTCACTTCCGTGCAGACCAGGTAGCTCGCCTTCCAGTTGGCGCATGGCTGGCAGGAGGTGTAGGCAGGGGTCGAGGCGATGTACTCGGCCGCGTTGCGGGTCGCCGACTGGACCTTGAGGTCGATGTAGAAGACCCGCGCGAAGTCGAGCGAGCCGCCCACCAGCGTCAGCAGGATGGGCAGGATGACCGCGAACTCGACGACCGACTGGCCGGCACCGCGCCGGCGCTTGGGCTTGCTCTCTGACTCGGGCGCTGCCTCCCCCGCTGGCCGCCGCCCTGTTCCGGGAAGGTGGAAGGGGTTCCGGATTGCCATGATCTTGTCCTTGCGACTTGCGCACCTGCGTGCTGATGAGTCCTGCGATTGGGGCCGAAGCCCCTGCCCCCGGGGGAAGGCCAGCCGCTGGGAGAGGTCGAGGCCCGGGTTTCCAGCACCGCTCGCGGTACCGGTGCGTCCCGGCCAGTTGCGAGGGAGGCCCCGCCAGCTATTTCCTTGACTCCGCCATCTGCTGTGCCAATGCCCTTCGGGCGCGTGCTGTTTGTTGGAACGGGAGGTGGCCGCCACGGTTATGGGCTGGAGGGCAGGCGATGGTCACCGCACGGCGGGCGAGGTGGTACCGCCCCCGGCCTAGTGCGAATGCGCGAGCCGGCCGGACATCTGCCCGCGGCGGCCCATTCCGGGCGCCTGGGGCGCGGCTACTCGGCCCTGGGGTCGAGGTGGCGGCAGCGCGGGGCGATCGGGCAGTGGCCGCAATCCGGGCGCTGGGCGTGGCACGTCCGGCGGCCGTGGCCGATCAGCGAGACGTGGGCCTCATACGCTTGCTCGGGGGCCAGCATCGCCAGGAAGATGTCATGGGCTGCGTCCGCGTCAGCCCCTGGCGGGATGAGGCCGATGCGCTGGCTGACGCGATGGACGTGGCGGTCGACGGGCATGAGGGGCATGCCGAAGCTGAAGAGCAGGACCACCGACGCCGTCTTCTTGCCGATCCCCGGGATCGAGGCCAGCCAGTCGCGCGCCTCCAGGGGCGGCATGGCTCGCAGGAACTCCAGCGAGTAGCCCCCGGCTCTTCCGGCCAGGGCGCTGAGAGCGGCGTGGATGCGCGGCGCCTTCTGGGCCGCCAGCCCGCCGGGGCGGATGACCTCGGTCAGCTCGGCCAGCGGCGCCGCCTCCACCGCGGCCCAGTCGGGCGGGGGCAGGTCGGGCAGGCCCCGGCCACCCCAGCCGTCGAGGTGGCGCGGCTCGGTCGAGGCGCCGGGTGGACGAGGGGCCGACGGGTAGCGGTCGCGCAGGGCGGCGAAGGCGGCTTCGGCGTTGGTGTCGGCGCTGTTGGCCGAGAGGATGGTCAGGACCAGCTCGCTGACGGGATCGAGGCGGGCCTGCCAGACTGGGCGGCCCTGGGTCTCGGCCAGGCGATCCAGCACGAACTCGACCAGGCCGGGTCGACGGCGGGCGAGTTGGGCGGACCAGGCGCGGGCAACCTGCTCGGGCGTCTTTCGTCGGGGGCGGCGGGCCGGCGAGGCGGCGGGTCTGGACGAGGTGGAGCGCTTCCCTGAGCCGGACGCCCCGGCGGCGGGCCGCGAAGGAGTCATCTTCGCTGTCGCTCTCCGGCGATGCCGACGGCTACGCCCACCAGGCGCGCCAGCCGTTCGCCTGCCCGGCTCAGCAGGGGCGCAGCGTCGGCCATCGCCTCTTCGAGCGTCATCGGGGCATCGACCGCCGGGATCGCCGCCCCGCCCTCGGCCGCCAGCACGGCCGCGCCCTCGACAGTCACCGAGCCCCCCACGGCCAGGCACGGCACGCCTGCCGCCCGGGCTCGCTGAGCCACTCCCTGAGCGGTCTTGCCGAAAGCCGTCTGCGAGTCGATCCGGCCCTCACCGGTGACGACGAGGTCGGCCGCCGCCAGGCGAGGGTAGAAGCTCGTCTCCTGCATCACCAGCTCGACTCCGGGCGCGACCTCGAACGAGCGCAACCGGGGCGCCAGGCACATGAGCCCGAAACTCGTCCCGCCCGCGGCTCCGGCTCCCGGGTTGACACGGGCTTCGACTCCGGTCGCCGCCTCCAGCAGGTCGGCGTAATGGGCCAGCCAGGCCTCCAGTGTTTCCACGTCGCCGGGCCAGGCGCCCTTCTGCGGCGCGAATATCGCCACCGACCCGGCTTCGCCCAACAGCGGATTGGTGACGTCGCAGGCTACGCTCAGGCTCAGCTCGCCGAGCCGCTGGTCCAGGCCGCTCAGATCGATGCTCGCCAGGTTCGGCACCGGGCCCGGCAGGGAATCGCGCTCCCCGGCAACGAAGCTGGCTCCCAGGGCTCGCAGCAGACCCGAGCCGCCGTCGGAAGTGGCGCTGCCCCCCACGCCCAGGGCCACCCGCCGGACCCCCTCGTCCAGGATCGCCCGCAGGATCTCGCCCGTCCCCTCGGTCGTGGCCGCGAGCGGCGAGCGCGGCTCGCCGGCCGGCAGCCGCGACAGCCCCGAGGCCTCGGCCAGCTCCATCGCCGCCCGTGTCCCGTCCGCCGAGCGCAGCCAGCGCGCCGTCAGCGGCCGGCCCAGCGGGTCGTGGGCCGGGCACTCCATCCACTCCCAGCCGCCGCTCTCTGCCATCGCCGCCAGCGTCCCCTCGCCCCCGTCGGCCAGGGGCGCCAGGATCAGCTCGTCCTGCGGGCGGGCTGCCGCCCAGCCCTGGGCCAGGGCCCGCACCACTTCCACCGAGGTGAGCGAGCCTTTGTACGAATCGGGCGCCAGGAGCACCCGGAGCCGGTTGGTCTTGCGGCTCACGGCTTGGCCGTCTCGCGTGCCGCCTGGGCCTGCCGCCGCTTCTCGGCGTACTCAGGGATGTTGATCATCGGCGGCCGCTCGCGGTCGGCCAGCTCGATGACCTCCAGGCCCAGCTTGCCTCCGCCGTAGCGAGGCAGCTGCATCGTCGTCCCGAGCTCGGCCAGGAGGCGCGCTCGATGGCGCTGCTCCAGCTTCCGCATCACGGCCTGGTGGATGACGAAGCTCATCTGCGTGAGGCCCTCGAGCGTCTGGTTCCGATGAACGCGGCGCTCCAGGTCGGTCTGGCCCAGTCCTTCCAGGCCGCACCGGGCCACGATGTCGATGAGGTGCCCGATCTCCACGGCGTAGCCGGTGAAGAACGGGATCGTCTCGAGCAGCGACCGCCGGCCCGCGTACTCGCCCGACAGGGGCTGGATCATGCCCGACAGCTCGGGGTAGAAGAGGTTGATGAGCGGCCGCGCCACCAGCTCGGTGACTCGCCCGCCGCCGCCCTCCTTGAGGACGCCGCCCTCGATGATGGGGCGGCGGTAGTAGCCCTTCACGTACTGCAGCCGCTGCTCGGCCACGAGCGGCCCCACCGTGCCGTATACCATCCGCGGGTGCCAGTTCTTCACGTCGCTGTCCGCCCAGGCGACGATGTCGCCGCTGGTCTCGAACAGGCTCTTCCACAGCGCCTCGCCCTTGCCGCGGTAGGCGCCATGGTGCTCCAGGACGTGCTGGTGGATGGCTACTCGGGCCCCCTCGGCCGCCGCGATCTCCCGCGTGGCATCGGTCGAGTTGGAGTCCATGACGAGCAGCTCGTCCACGAGCGGGTGCTGCTCCATGAGCTCCTCGCGTGCCCGCCGCACTATCGCCCCGATCGTCTCGGCCTCGTTGAGGGCCGGGAAGACCAGGCTGATGGTCAGCCCGGCCTTCTCCTTGAGCTGGACGAGCCGGTCGAGGTCGTGGAACTCACGGTGATGGAAGTTGGACTCCCCGAACCAGCGCTCCACCCGGAGGGGGATGGCTCGCTGCTCGGCGGCCGCCCGCTCTGCCGCGGCGAGGGACTCCGGCCACTCCTCGAGGCTCTGGAACGTGGCCTCGCTGATCATCTCCCGGGTCTTGACCACGATGACCGTCTTGCTGGAGCGAGTGGCCACGGCCTCCGGTATGGCTCCGAAGAGGAACGTCTCGCCCGCCCCCAGGCCGGGCGACGCCGAGGCGCCCATGACCACCGCGTCCACCTTCTCGGCCTCTTCCAGGACGGCGTCACGGATGATCGGCGCCTCTACGACCCTGTCGCGCACTTTGCCGCCGACGGCATGGTCGCGGATGAAGTGAACCAGGGCCCGGTTGGCCTGGGAACGGACGGTTGCCGTCAGGCCAGGCGGCACGACGTGCAGGGCGACGACCTCGCCGCCAGTTCGCTCCGCCAGCACGCTCGCCAGCCGCATGGCCAGCTCGGCGTGGGGACCGCCGCGAACGGGGACCAGGATGCGGTTCAGGCGCATCGGCTCCGCCTGTTTGACCACCGCAAGGTCGCAGGGCGCCTCGCGGGCCACGCGGTCGATGGTGGGGCTGAACTCGGTGGCCGGCCTGTCGGGCCGGGCGGTGGCCGGCTTGCCTCCCCAGCCGAATACGATCAGGTCCGTTTCGAGTTCGGTGGCCGCCTCGATGACGCCCTCGGCCGCCTGGCGGCCCACTCGCACCACGGTATGGACCGTCACTCCCTCGGGCGCGAAATCGAGGACGCGCTGCAGGAGCCGGCGGGCCTGGCGGGCCTTGGTCGCCCCCTCGCTGAGCGGCACCCCTTCGGGGACCTCGACGATGCTGAGCACGGTCAGGCTGCCGTGCTCGTGGTCGAGAAGAGCGGCGCCGATGTGGACCAGCTCCTCGGCGGTGAGTGGATTGGCGACGGGGATGAGGATGCGCGACCGCATCGCGGGTTGGGTCATTGCCCACCTCCCTCTCGCCAGCGTTCCACCAGGTACGGTTTCTGGGCCTCGAACTCGCGGGCCTGTCGCTCCACGCGCTCCTCCGCCTGCTCGCCCGAGAGGCGGCGATTCTCGATCACGTGGCTGCCTACCCGCCCGAAGTAGACTGGAGTGAAGGCTGCCACCAGTTGCTCCTCCGGGACGTCGCCGAAGGAAGACGCCACGAGCAGATCGTAGAAGAGACGGGCCCATAGCTCGTCTGGGAAGTGGAACCCGGCCACCGAGTCGGACAGGTCATCGGTTCCGATATGCCCGTCCGCCCCCACGTCCACCGTCGGTCGCTCGACGGCCAGGCCGAGCCGGTGAGCCGCGGCCTCCGCTATCTGGCCCGCTTCGGCGGCCAGGTCGATCACCCGGGCCAGGTGAGCCGGGGTGAACGTCTTGCCCCAGGTCTCGGCGGCCGTGAGAGATCCGGCGTGGAACTGAGTGAGCAAGCGCAGGATGTCGATCTCCAGCGCCGGCGGGTCCGCGTAGCGCTCGAAGCCGTAGGCCGGCACGTCGTGGCTGCCCGTGATCTCCAGCCAGTGCGCGGCGTTGTCGCGGGCCAGGGCCATCATCGTGCCCACGACCTGGCGGAACATGGGGCCCAGGTCCGTGCCGGGGTCCTTGGGGTCGTGGATCTTGGCCCCCAGGCGGCTCTGGCAAACGGCGAAGCCGCCCGTCAGCGCGGTCGTCGTCATCCAGATGTCGATACCGAAGCGCGAGACTTCGGGCGTCCAGCTCTCCTGGGCCAGGTAGTGGCGGACCAGGTCCGCCCCGACCCCGAAGTCGCCCCCGATCGGCTGGCGGATGCGGCGGCCGTAGAGCGCCCGTGTAACGGGGTAGGTCAGGGTGTTGGTGATCGTGCCGTCGTACTTGTGTCGGGCGTAGAGGGGCGAGACGAAGTCGTACCCGCCCTTGAGAATCGGCCCGGCCAGCAGCTCGATCCATTCGGGCACGATGGAGCGCAGATCCGAGTCGACGACGACCAGCGCCTGGACCTCCAGGTCGGCGGCCATCTCGAACAAGGTCCGCAAGGCCGCCCCCTTCCCCATCACCTCGGCCACGGCGGGGTAGGTCAGGCTGATGCGGGTCAAACGGTTGCGGGGGTGGACGAGCAGGATCTCTTCGACGTAGCCCGGCGGCTCGGTTTCCACGACCACTCGCTGGGTGTCGTCGGACGAGCCGGCGTCGGCGTTCACGAGAAGCGGCCGCAGATCGGGGAAGTACTGGACCAGGCCGGCCTGGGCGGCCCTGACGACGTGCCCGATGGTGGCCGCGCTGCGGAAGCTCGGGATGCCGACCATGATGTCGGCGCTGCCGAGGCGCTTGACCTCTTCTCGGACTGCGGGCGTCAGCGCGCTATAGGGCATCGAACTCTCCCCGCTGGCTCTTCTCAGCTGGACCGCAGCGGCCCTGCGACCCAGTCTCCGGGCTTGCCGTCGGCGCGGTAGCGACCGTTGGCTGGCTTGTAGGCTACCTCACGAAACCCCTGGGCGAACCAGGTCCGGCCCTGCGACGCGAGAGGGGCGCGGACGTACGGCGTCACCCGGACCAGGTCGCCGGCTTCCAGCGCGCCCTCGAGGAGCCGTTTGCGCTCCAGGAGAGGCAGGTCGATCAGCTCGGAGCCGTCGATGCGCAGCAGATCGACGGCCACGAAGGCGATCGGCCGGTCCGGGTCGAGGCTGGGCTCGGGCTCGGGCCGGCGCCGCCGCTGGCCGACCAGGAACCGGGTCGCCATCTCGGCCTGGGTGGGAGCGCTTGGCCTGGGGGGCACCACCCCGACGCCCTCCTGCGTGGCCTCGATGGTCAGGTAGCCGTCCAGGATGGCGTCCTCGGCCCGGACGGCCCGGGCGATTGCCTCGGCCACGGCCGCGAACTCGGGCGTGCGATCTTCGCCCTCCTCGCCGGACAGGGCGACGGTCATCTTCCCCGATGCGCCGCGAGTGGCCCGCGCCAGAGCGCGGGCGCCGTTCCAGCGCGGCTCTATCAGGGGATTCGAGACCGAGCGAGAGCCGTAGCCGCGGAACGGCTGGGGCAGCCATGCGTCCGGTCCTGCGGGGGCCGTGGGGGACGGCTTGCGGCGGAGGAAGGGCACGGCCGCTACTCGGAGTCCGGCGGATAGCCGCCCGGATGCGCTCGTCGCCACTCCCAGGCCGAGCCGATGATGTCCTCGATGGTGCCGTGCCGCGGCCGCCAGCCCAGCGTCTCGGCGGCCAGCTCGGCGCTGGCCACGAGGGCCGGCGGGTCACCCTCGCGGCGGGGTCCGATCCGGGTGGCGATGGGCCGGCCGACCACGCTGCCGGCGGCGGCCACGATCTGGCGGTTGCTGAATCCCGTGCCACTCCCCAGGTTGCAGATGAGGGGACGGCAGGCCCCCTTCGCGGGGCCGGTCCGGGTATCGGCCGGGTCGGTGGCCGTCAGGGCCAGCAGGTGGGCCTCGGCCAGGTCCAGGACGTGGATGTAGTCGCGGACGCAGGTTCCGTCGGGTGTCGGGTAGTCGTCGCCGAAGATGACGACCTCGCGCTCCTCTTCGGCCGCCGCCAGGACGTTGGGGATCAGGTGAGTCTCGGGCGAGTGCTGCTCGCCGTTGAGGGCGCTGGCGCCGGCCGCGTTGAAGTAGCGCAGGATCACGCTCCGCAGGCCGTAGGCCTGGCCGTACCAGTGGATGGCGCCCTCGACCGAGCGCTTTGTTTCGCCGTAGGCGCTGATCGGCCGGATGGGGTCGGTTTCCACGATAGGCGTCCGCTCGGGCAGCCCGTAGGTGGCGGCGGTGGAGCTGAAGACGATGCGCCCCACCCCGGCGGCACGCATCCCGTCGAGCAGAGCGATGCCGCCGGCCACGTTCTCTCGGAAGTACTTCGCCGGGTTCTCCATCGATTCGCCTACCAGCGAACGGGCGGCACAGTGGAGGACGGCGTCGACGCGCTCGCGCTTCAGGAGGCCGGCTACGGCGGACGCGTCGCCGTAGGTGTGCACGTGCAGCCGTGCGCCCTCGGGTACGGCCGTGCGGTGCCCCGTCGAGAGGTCGTCCAGGACGGCCACGTCGTGTCCGGCGTCCAGCAGCGCCTCCGCCGTGATCGAGCCTATGTAGCCCGCACCGCCGGTGATGAGGATTCGCAAGTCACTCTCCTCTCAACCTGCGGAAGAGTCCCTTCCGCGGGGGCGAATCCGCTTCATCGGGCTTCTCCGTCTCGTCTTTGGCGACCATGTCCATGGCCTCGCGCATCGCGGCCTCTTCCGCGTTCTCCTCCGACGTGCCGTCGGGGCCGAAGGCCCCCGCTTCGATGGGGATGGGTCGGCCGGATGTCTCCTCGTCCGTGTCGACGGCGTCCGGCAGCTCGTCGTCCAGGTCGTCCGAGGTGGGGGAGGCGGCCGGAAAGCGGCCCTTGCTGGGCCGCGTGGCCGGGCGGGCGGCCGTCCCGGCCGCCCGCCCGGCGGCCTCGGCGGCCCCGGAGACGCGCGACGGCGCGGTGTCGGCCGCCAGCGCCGCGGACTCGCGCTCGGCTGCGGCGAGCTGCCGCTCGCTGTCCTCCGGCTCGGCCTGCGCCGGCTCCGCCTTCCCGGTCGGCGCCGGCGGCTCCTCGTCTACCTCGTCGGCGGCGTCGATGGCCTCGATCGTGGCCGCGCTCTCGGCTTCTGAGAACGGGTCGACGGCGCGACCCGGCCTGGCCGCCTCGGCCGGGCGTTCGCCGGCGGTGGTCTGCTTGGCCGGCGCCGGCCGCTGCTCTTCTTCGCCGGCCGCTTCGACGGCCGCCTCGACCTCCGCGGCTCGTGCCTCCGCTTCCTCCTGGGCCAGGGCGGCGAGCACTTCCGCGGCTCGCGCCTCGGCTGCCCGGATGGCCTCTTGCTCCATCCGCGCTGCCTCCGCCGCCCAGGCTTCGTCCTCGGCCTGAGCCTCCGCCTGGCCGTTCGCGGCCGCCGCCTCCCCGGCATCGGCCTCGCTGGCGGCCGCGCCGCTGGCCGGCGCGCCACTGGCCGTCTCGCCACCCCCCGCCTCGCCGCGAGTCGAGCGCCTCCGCTTCCCCAAGGCCTCCAGGTTCGTCACCTGGGCTCGCAGGCCGGCCTCGTCGGCCGCCGACCCCGTCTCGCGTCCCTCGAGCGCGGCCATGATCTTGCGGGCCGAGACGCTGTCCGGATCGACCTTCAACGCCCGTTCGGCGAAGGCGCGGGCGAGGCGCTTGTCGCCGCGCTGGAAGGCCACCTGCGCCAGGCCGGCCATGGCGATGGTGTTCGAACCGTCGATCTCGACGAGTTGCCAGTAGGCTTGCTCGGCCTGGTCGAGATCGCCGCCCGCCAGGGCCTGATCGGCCTGCAGCAAGATCTCGAACATCAACCAACCTCGTCCGGCGGATTCATCGATTCTGCACCCGCCGGTCCACCGGCCATGGCGCGCGCCATCTCGAGCAGGATCGCACGATCGTTCAGGGCCGGCTCGGCGACGACTCTTTCGGTCAGCTCGTCGAGGATTCGCCCGATCGCCGGGCCTGGCTTCAGGCCCACCTCCGCCCGCAGGTCGTTGCCGTCCAGCGCCAGCTGGTGCCGCCCGAGCGGGACCCTGGCTTCCAGCTCCTTGCAAACCCGGGACGCCAGCTCGGCCAGGTTGCCGGCACCTTCCTCCTGGCCGCTGCCCAGGTTGTCGGCCGCGCGCAGGGCCAGCAGGTCGTCGATGGCGCCCGGACCGGCCCGGCGGATGAAGCGCCGCACCGCGGCGTCGGTCCAGCCTGGCTTGTAGTCGAACATGTGGTGGCGGACCAGGTGGGCAACGCGCTCCTGGGTGACGCGCGTGGCGTGGATGCGCGACAGGAAGTCGCGGGCCATGGCCGCGCCAACCTTCTCGTGTTCGTGGAAGTGGCCCCCGGCCAGGGTCTGGGGCTTGCCGATGTCGTGGAGCAGGGCGGCCAGGCGCACGATCGGCCGGTTGGGGGCGGCATCCACGGTCCGCAGGGTGTGCTGCCACAGGTCCCCGCCGGCCGCCTTGTTCTGAGGCACGCCGGCCTGGCGAGCCAGCTCGGGGGCCACCATCTCCAGGAGGCCGGTTCGGGCCATCAGCTCCAGCCCCACCGACGGCCGCGGGGCCGCCAGCAGCTTTCCCATCTCCGCTGCGATGCGCTCGCCGGAGAGGTGAGTCGCCAGCCCGGCGTTGCGCTCGATCGCCGCCAGGGTCCCGGCCTCGATCTCGAAATCCAGCGTGGCTGCCAGCCGGACGGCTCGAACCATGCGCAGGGCGTCCTCGTGAAAGCGGAGATCCGCCTCGCCCACGGCTCGCAGGAGCCGCGAGGCCAGGTCGTCCCGGCCGCCGTGCGGGTCGACGAAGCCCTCTGCCGCGTCTGGCTTGCCTCCCCAGGCCATGGCGTTGACGGTGAAGTCGCGCCGGGCGAGGTCCTCCTCGATCGAGCTGCCGAACTCGACCCTGTCGGGCCGTCTGTGATCCGTGTAGGAGACGTCGCGCCGGAAGGCGGTGATCTCGTACAGGCCGTGGGCATGGCGGACCACGACCGTCCCGAAGCGGTTTTCGTACAGGGACCGGGGGAAGAGGGCCTGGATGCGCTCCGGGGACGCGTCCGTGGTCAGGTCCCAGTCGGAGGGTTCGCGCCCCAGCAGCGCGTCGCGCAGGCAGCCGCCCACGACATAGGCCGAATGCCCGCCCGCCCGGAGCGTCGCCAGCAGCTCCGCGACGGGCGCGGGAACCTCAGGCCTGGGCGCCGCGCCCCCCATGGTCTTGCCTCCTGGTTCAGTGGCCGAGGAAGAGGTAGGTGCGCCAGCTCTCGTTGCGCTCGTTACGCAGGTAGGGCGTGAAGAGCGAGTAGACGTCGCAGCGCGGCTCGAACGGGCGCCTTGTCAGGCGGAGCCGAGCTTCCTCCAGGAGTTTCCCCCCCTTGCGATGGTTGCAGGCCTTGCAGGCGGTGACGAGGTTGTCCCAGCTGTGGGCGCCGCCGCGATGGCGCGGCACGACGTGGTCCAGCGTCAGGTCGTTGGTCCGGCGGCCGCAGTACTGGCAGGTGTAGGAGTCCCGGGCGAAGACCTCGCGTCGCGTCAGCTTCACCCTGGGGCGGGGCCGGCGGATCATGTGCTGCAGGCGAATGACGGCGGGCGCATTGTACTGGGCCCGCGGCGTCCGGATCACCTGGTGGTCGTACTCGAGCACTTCCGCTCGCTCGCCGAAGACCAGCCGGAAGGCGCGTGGCAGGTTGCACACGTTGAGCGGCTCGTAGTTCTGATTCAGAACGAGGACCACGCCCTCCATGGCCCGCATCCTACCAGAGCCCGAACGCGGGGCCGTGGCGCCGCGAGGGGCCCGAAAGCGGCGAGGCCCCCCGCGTGCAGGGGGCCTCGCTTGTTGTTCCGGTATGCGGCTACGGGATGAGGTGGACCGGGTTGCCCCGGATGTCCACCTGCCACGTGGTCAGGTCGGTGGACATGTCGGTCCCGCCGGAGCCGATGTTGTAGCGGATCTTCCACCAGCCGTCCTGGGGCGCTGAATAGGAGGCAGGGAGAACGATCCGTATGTTCAGCCAGCAGCCGTCGTATTGCTTGCCGCCGCTGTAGGTCGTGATGGCCGTGCCCGAACCACTGGGGCAGGGAGACCCAGTGTGTGCGACGTTGATCGCGGTCCAGCTCATGCTGGCGGGGGTCCAGCTGCTGGCCGTCGGCTGGAGGACCTGCAGGTTGGCCGCCAGGCCGTTGGTGTCGCCCGCGTCCCAGAGCCGGATCTCGATGGTCTTGCCGGCGCCGGCCTGGGCGTCGATCCTGGCCAGGTAGAACTCCGAGACGTGGTTCCTGGGGAGCTGGGTATACGTTTCCATGGCGCCCATGCCGTAGATCTGGGCAGTCCCTCCGCTCGAGGACACATAGATGGCGAACTGGTTGTGGGCATTGGCGCTGTCCTGGCTGCCGTCGCCGGGATCCGTCGTGGTCCGCAGCCGGTACAACTTGCCGTCGGTTCCGCCGTCGATTACGCCGCCAGGGCTGCTGCTCGACAGGTCATACCAGATGTTGTGGTAGGTGCAGGGGTCGAGCGGATCGGTCGAGCTTCCCACCGTGCACACGGCGCCCCCCGTGTTCCCGTTCGCATTCGGATCGTGGAACTGCATGTTCGTGAACAGGGGGCCCGAACTTGCCAGCAGGGTGTGCGCGTCCGGGTTGTAGGGCTGGTTGTTGGTGTCGTAGAGCCGGAAGAAGGCGCTGACCGGGTTCGTGCCTGACAGCCAGTAGTCGCCGGTGCCGTCCCGGCCGTCCGTGCCGACGAACACCGGATCGAAGATGTGGACGTGGCCGTTGCTGGAGCCGGGCGGCATCCAGATTCCGTAGTCGTAGTAGCGCTGTGTGTCCCTTTGCGGGTTGGTGCCGCTCGCGGGGTACTTGAGATGCTTGGGCAGGAAGGCGTCCCCGCTCGACGTGGCGGCGCCCTGCGTCAGCATGGTGGCCCAGAAGCCCCGCGGCGCCATGTACTCGCCGTGGGGCCCCGAGAGGGTGATGGGGTCAGACGAGTCCTCCATTTCATAGTCGCCTCGGGCTCCGTAGTAGGCATCCGGGCTGCCCATCGGCACCGGCAGGATGTAGACCGCATGCGCATGGCGGCTGACGTCGAAGTGGTCCCAGCCCAGAGCCCGCAGGAAGAAGGTGGGGACCCTCGCGCTCACGGTGACGTCCATCTGGCGCGAGTCGCCGGCGTTCTGGCTGGCGCTGACGGTGGTGAAGCCGTTCTTGCCGCCCTCCGCCTGGGCCGCGGAGACGCCGCCCGCGACGTTACCCGGCAAGTAGACCACGCCCGCCAGGGCGGCCGCGTCGGCGGCGCGCTGGACGCGCAGCTCCTCGCGCCAGGCATAGGTGACGTCGATGGCGATGCCGACCAGGCCCAGGAGGACAACCAGCATCAGAGCGAAGATCGCGATGATCTGGCCGGCCTCTTTGAGCAACTCGGCCCCGGCCTTCTCCTCCCTGGTCGGGGCCGAGCTGGCGGAGGTCTCGTCCGAGGTGGCTCGCCGTAGGCGCAGCCGATGGATAGTCATGGTGGCGGCTCCTTAGTTGCCTGGCTCGAGGGCCATGACCGTTCGGTCTGTCATGACGATTTCTGTCAGACCCAGGGCGCCCGTGAATGCGCTCAGGGGCGTGAACAGTTGGTGTCTGTAGCTGATCGAGACGCCCAGCGAGTCCGCCGGCAGGGTGTGCGCTCGGGAACAGGCGGGCCAGCTCACGCCGCCCGGTGAGAAGACGAGGGTCAGCCCGTCCACAACGGGGCCGGGCCCTGGAGTCCATTCGTTCACCAGGGACTCGCCGCCGCTCGCGGTGGCCTTGTAGATGTGTATCCAGTCCACCTTGCTGATGTCGATGCCCGAGCCCTCGGAAGTCAGGGCCCGCTGGACGGAGGCGACGATCATCGGGTCCACCACGGCCTCATTGGGCGACTGGCCCGAGCCGCAGCCGTACGCGCCACCGCCGTTGACCAGGGCCGCCCCGACGCGCGCCCCCTCGCGGGTGGCCAGCACGAGGCTCATGTTGGTGCCGATGGCGACTCCGACTTCCGCGACGGACAGGACCAGGGTGAGGATGATCGGCAGGACCAGGCAGAACTCGACGAGCGCCTGGCCGGCTCCGCGCCGGCGCCGGGAGCGACGGATGGGCATTGTCATTTGACCGGCTCCATGCGCATGACGTTGGTCTGGGTGATCGTCATGCCGGTACCGGACATCCCGATCAGCGCGGGCAGGGGCGTGACCCAGCCGTACTGGTAGCTGATCGTGATGCCGATCGTGTCAAGCGTCGTGTGCCCGGACTCGCAATCCGTGGCCAGCAGGATGTTGCAACGGTCGTCGGGGGGATAGCCGGAGGTGGTCAGCGTGTAGGGCACCGTTATGACCGTAGCGTCGGGGAGCGTGACGGAGGTGGAGCCCGTGCGGGTCCAACGGTTCACCGCTCCGCCCTTGACGTTGCCCGCGCTGTCCGACCAGAAGATGTCGACGTGCTGGATGTTGTTGGAGTTGGCCGGGCCGGCCAGGTCCATCTCGACTCGGGCCAGGATGACCACGTCCGAGTAGTAGGCGTCGCCCATCTCCGCCGCGACCTGGACCGCGTCACGGCTGGTGAACGAGGCCGAGAGGTACGTGGTGAAGAGGAACGCGAACTCGCAGACGGCGACCACGAGGGTGATGAAGATCGGGATGACCAGGGCGAACTCGACGAGCGATTGGCCGCGAGACGGGCGGCGGGCGGGCGCGTCGGTCCTGCGCCGGTGGATGCGCATGAGCAGTACCCTCAGACGGCTTGCATGTGGGGTAGCAAGGAAGCCGAAGGTTACGGGGCCGGCCTTGCACCTGCCATAACTACGAGGCCCTCCGATGCGTGTAATGCGCGCAAGATGGTGCGTCCGCGCACACAGGTACGAATGCCCGGCCGGCCGGGGCTGGAACGTCCTGGGCGTGCGTGGGAGCTTCGGCGGGCACCTTACCCAGGGTCACTGCCCTGCGTTTGCCGCGGCCAGGCGGTAGCCGCCCGACCGGTCTGTCAGCAGGTGGACGGGGTGGTCCGGGTCGCGCTCCAGCTTCTGGCGCAGCCGGCGCACGGTCACCCAGACGTAGGCCGGGTCCGCGGCGTCGGCGTCGGACCAGACCTTGTGCAGGAGCTGCTCGGTTCCGACGGCGGAGGGCATGCTGGCGGCCAGGGTGGCCAGGAAGCGCGACTCGACGGGCGACAGCCGAACCGTCTGCCCTCGAGCCAGGGCCTCTCTCTTGCGGGGGATCAGGACCAGGTCGCCCAGATCGACCTCGGCCAGCGGGATCTGGTCGGCCAGGCGCCGCAGCACCCGCCTTATGCGCGCCAGCAGCTCGGCGTAGTCGTAGGGCTTGGTGACATAGTCCTCGGCGAAGCGGGCGATGAGGTCCGCCTTGCTGTCAGCCTCGGCGATCGCGGACAGCACCAGGATCGGCAGGTCCGCTCGATTCTTGATGCGGGCCGCCACCGCCTGGCCGTCCATCTCCGGCATCAGCAGGTCAAGGATGACCAGGTCCGGCCAGGCGGCTTCCAGCTGGTCCAGGGCTTCGCGGCCGCTGCTGGCGCGGGCCACCTCGAAGCCGTCGTCGGTCAGCCTCTCGGCCAGCGCCGCCAGGTGGGTGAGGTCGTCGTCGACGAGCAGCAGTCGAGCCTCGCTCATGGCGCCAGTTTACGGCGCTGCGCGGGCCCGGGAGATGCCTGTGCGGCGTTCCGTGTCGGCTGACCCGCCCGACCGCCCGCTGGCTGGACAGGATCGCAGGGCGGGAGCCGCCAGGACTGAAGTGGGGTGCTCGAGCCGAACGCGTGTCGCTAGACTCGGCCGCGTGATCAAGCCGACCGCTCGAACAGCGTGGCCGGCGGCCGTCGTCCTTTTCGGATTGGCGGCCTGCACGGTCCCGGCTGCTTCGGCTCCGGCGACGCCGACCGCGATCGCGGCCGATCCGTCGCTCTCGCCCGAGGCTTCCCCTCGGCGCCGGCGACCTACCCGCCGATGCCGGCCGACGGCGCGGTCACGTTCGCGCCCACTCCTCAGCCGACGCCCACCCCCGCCCCAACTCCCACGCCGGCCCCGGCGGCACCGGCCAACAACCGGTTCACCCCGAGCGGCATCATCGTCGGCGACCACATCTTCCCGGTGCAGGGCTGCCGCGTCTCACACTCGCACTATCACAAGTACTACCCCGCCACCGACATCTACGTCGTGGCCGGCTGCAAGTTCGTGGCGACCACCAGCGGGGTAGTTGACGAGGTCAGCTACACGGACAAGTGGGACCCCAAGGTCAACGACGGCGCGACCCGGGGCGGCATCTCGATCTCCATCATCGGCGACGACGGAGTCCGCTACTACGGCTCGCACATGTCGGGCATCGCCTCCGGCATCGCCCCCGGCGTTCGCGTCTCGGCGGGCCAGACGATCGCCTACACCGGTCAGACGGGCGACGCTCGCCGTTCGACCGCCCACGTCCACTACGGCATCTCCTGGCCGACCCGGGCCGGGATCTGGTGGGTGCGCCGG
>Ga0307442_1000197_pt1 | contig 27287 bp, 20 predicted proteins | sample SalMarWE160430MG_FD_202143 | JGI IMG/M metagenome (GOLD analysis project Ga0307442, IMG submission 202143) | Salt marsh sediment microbial communities from the Plum Island Ecosystem LTER, Massachusetts, United States - WE1604-30 | ecosystem: Environmental > Aquatic > Marine > Intertidal zone >...
AGAATATATTATTTGTTGTAAATCTACCATCGACTGACCAGAGAACATCTGCAAGAATCATGTTGATTAGGCCCCCTGCGATCTCTGTGCCACTAATATAGATAAATACTACAATGAATCTTAGTGTCATACTATATCCATTGTATGATAAATACAGGTAGAGTACAGCGCTTGAAAATACTAACAGAACAAATCCATGAAGAAGGTATTTGGCGATTTCTGATAGATAACTTATTACTGACCTCGAATTACTAGACGTGAAACATTCCACCCACATTAGATTCTACATGCAGTGATTTAACTTTTTTTAATCTTCTATATGTCGAACCAGATGTTCTAAAATATTAGTTATTGCAATCGTAGTATAGTTAGCAAAACACCTCATTTTTCATTGATGCGAACCCTTTAGTACACCATAGACATACCAATAGTGCGGATGTCGGCGAGGAATCATGGTAACTTTTACTAACATCAGTTACCACACCCAATTGATTCATTGTTGCTATCCGCCCCTTTTGAAGTCATATTTGCTTTGAGAATATTCTGGTTGGGATCGAAAAGAAAGAGGAGCGAGCTATCATGTCTAACTCAATCTACCTTCTTCGACATGCAGAAACGAAGATGGATTTTAGCAAATCACCTCGCGATTGGGAGCTTACGGAATCAGGCATACTCAGTGCAATGGAATTAGCAAAATCACAAGTATTCAGCAAGATTGAAGGAATAGTTCATTCAAGTGAGAATAAAGCACGAATGACTGCTGAGATTATGGCCAAAGAAATTGGTATAGATATTTACGAACTAGAAGAATTTGATGAGCTCAAGCGTAACCATCAGGGATCTCTGACAAATAAGGAATATCGGGTACTTGTAAGAGAAACTTTGAAAGACTGGGAACGCCCTGTGCAAGACTGGGAGTCTGGAAAAACCGCTCTTTCGCGTTTCATGGAGGGCATCCGACGAACGAACATGATGTTCGATGATAGGAATATCCTTGTTATTTCACATGGGATTGTTTTGATTTTGTATTTTGGCTCTTTAACACACTTCTGGAAAATCACCTACGAAAGATGGGCGCAACTAAAGTTTCTGAGTTGGGGTCTAGTCAGAGATAACCATGTTCTCATCGATATCATATGAATAATAGATGCTCCGAACCTTTTTTTGTAAAGAAGGTCATTATTCGTTTGTGATTTGACATGACTACTATTACGAAATCAATGATCACATCATTTTCCAAGTTTAAGTCTGAATGGGAGAAGGATTCAAAAAAACCAGAAAACTCAATCATGTATTATCTGATTGCAGCTCTGAATATCGAAAAGGATCCGAAACTCGCGGAGGCAATGATGACAGTTGTTGTATCTAAGAACGATTGTATGGACTATGGTGGGTCTCCTTCAGGTCTGAAGCTCGGTAAAAGCGCAAAGTACTACATTGGTCAGTTCAAGAAAAATGCGAACATTGCTCGCTCTTATGTTGGAGGTACGAACACTAACAAATACAAGTTCAGTAAAAATTCTCTAACGATGACTGTAGTCAAAAAGGAGAAGCAAGCCAAGGGCGTGAAGATTTTCATACAGAGTGGTGGCAAAGATTTAGCCACACCAGTGCATTTGAGAGTTAACTCGCAGGGGCAATGGAAGCTCACGAACTACTCGTCCATCTGTACTGGCGTGAAGAAGACCGTCGAGGAAGAAGGCGACTTCTAAATAATAATTAGGTCAGCCCTATGGGGTTTACCTCTTCTATTTTTGTTTGTTTTTCTGATTTTCTGGGTGATTTTATACTACCTGTGCAATACTCAAGGCTATGGAGGTAAATGTCGATTCTCGAATCATGGAGTTCATGATTCAGGATATGAGGCCATCACCTGAGAAGGATGCTATGTATACCGCTGCCGTGGAGTTAGCAGAAGAGATTATGGAAGGTATTAGTAGGCTTGAGCGCTCAGGAACCGTTGAAACGGCTACCCTATACATCACCCAGACTGGTGCTCAGCTCAATATTCTTACATGTTCGTTTGACGATGTACCACTCGACCGAATGTTTGCTAGCTCACTGAAGCGTTCGTCATACGACGCTGACACCGGGTACATCCAGACGTATGTTATTCCGATTCTTGCTCCTGAGGAATCAGATTCCGAAGAATCAAACTAGCATCTAAAGTAGATTTCATATACAGGTTCTCTTCTTATTTTCAGTAGTTACTGGAGCCTTCAGCCATGAAATTAAAACCGTTCGAACTTGAGAGAATGCAATCTGAAAATGAACATCAGGTCCAGTTCAACCTGAGCGAGAGTGGTGTTGAGCCACTAAGGATCAAAGAGTTACTTGATACTCCTGAATTGAGAGAACAACTTCTGAACATGCAGTTGGGTTACTCTCAAACAAACGGCACGGTCCCATTGCGTGAAGCAATATCACACTATTATCCCGGTACTACTGCAAACCACATCATGGCAACAAATGGTGGAGCAGAATCCAACTTCCTAGTCAGTTGGTGGCTAATCCAAGAGCATCCTGACAAACGTGAGTTTGTCTTCATGGTACCAAATTACATGCAGATTGGTGGTATCTGGATGAATATGGGCGTAGATATCAAGAACTTCAATCTCCGTATGACAGAGGGTAAATGGGCTCCCGACATCGAACAGCTGAAATCTGTGGTGACCAAGAAGACCAGCGCAATTGCCATTTGCAATCCCAACAATCCAACTGGTGCAATCATTAGTGCTAGTGATTTGAAAGCAATTGCTGATATCGCAGAAGATAACGATGCTTGGTTAGTTGCTGATGAGATCTATCGCGGAGCTGAGCTTCAAGCAGAAAAAGCTCCCTCTGTCAATGGGATTTACGAGAAGACACTCATCACATCCAGCCTTTCGAAAGCATATGGCTTGCCTGGCCTCCGAATAGGTTGGACTGTCTGTCCTACTGAACAGGTAGCAAAAGAACTATGGACATATTCCGACTATACTACTATCAGCCCCTCGACGGCCAGTGATTGGATGGCTACTTTTGCACTTAATCCCACTGTACAAGCCAAGATTGAGAAACGCACTCGTGAAGTCATTCGTAATAATTGGGCGATTATGAAGAAGTGGCTCGATTCCCATTCGGATGTCCTTGAGTATGTTCCACCCTCTGCTGCAGCAATCTGTTTCATCAAACAGAATACTGGTATCTCCTCTTACGATTTAGTTGTTCGACTCATGAAGGAGAAGAGTGTCCTAATTTCACCTGGTGAACATTTCAAAGTTCCAGGTTACTTGCGGATTGGTTTCGGAACAGAATCCGAGCATCTTAAATCAGCTCTTGCTAGAATCTCTGAATTTCTGAATGAACTCACTTGAAATCACAAATGACGTATTGTCTGAAAATGGACACTTTTCCTGCAAAGTGAGTCTTTGACCATATTAGAAGTCCACCATACTCTTACATTTTGAAGAATAAAGCACCCATAAATCGATTTTAGTAACTTCGTCAGCAAATCTCATTACTTTTAGATGGCAAGGCCTTCATATTTAGTATCTGGGACTTTAGAAAAAACTGTATTCATTTGTTACATACTATTACTTGCAAGCAGTGTTGAATTGAGCTGCTGCAGGATGCATGATGAAAAATGAAGCCCGAGAAAATGAAAAGCAAAGATCGACCGGCGAGGATCAGACGACCACGATATTCAGGTGATGAACTCATGCCCCGCATAGAGTTAGCAAGAATCTGCTATGACGGTCCTTGATGAATCGATTGTAGTTGGAGGTGGAGCCAATGTCTGGGTCTGAAACAGAAGAAGAGAGTATACTAAGTCACCTACATGCAGCAATGCAGATTGTCACATTAAATCATCTTGAAAGCCAAAAACTATCGATTTCGGATGGTATCGCTCCGGAATACGCATGCCTTCGGGCCATGATGTTAGAACCTCAAAACCCAACTATGTGGAACTCTATGGCTCTAGTTTACCTGATGACTGGTCGGTATGTGGATGCTCAGGATGCTATTGAGAGATCTCTGGATTTAGATTCCAGCATATCTTGGACCTGGTCAATCTGGGGCGACTTACTGGCACAACTTGGTGATGATATCGAATCTGAACGGGCATATCGAATGGCTATGGAGTTGGGATCCATCGAACCTCACGTTCTCAATCAATTGGTACGATACTTCTTCAAACGAAAGAACTACTCAGAAACCATAGGATTACTTGAGATACTGATACCTCAGTGTCCAGAAGACCAATCGCTATGGGATCTTTATACTGAATGTTTCATGATGAACAACCTACTGCTTCGTTACATTCCTTGATATACTGTGAATCAAATAATCCAGATAATGAAGTCATCCTATCCATTGCACATAGTTTTAATGAAGTGATACATAACGTACGTACTGGAGAAAACGAAATGACAAGCTATAGACGTCTTGGTATCGCTGTTGTAGTTGGTGCTTTACTAGGAGTACTGTGCATCATCGGAGTCGGAGCGAGGATTCCTGGTCAGTATTCAAATGTGATATACCTAACAGCAGTGTGGTACAATCGAGTCATCATGGGATTGATGGTCGGCTTCGCTGGACATGTAACCATAATTGAGAGTGAGAAAGAAATAAACTACGTTAATGCAATCGTTAGAGGTTTGATAATCGGTCTAATTGTTTCATCCGCAACATTGCTTCTATCCGATACTCTTCCTCTTGATTGGTTGGGTTGGTTCATGGGTTTGGTATACGGTCCTATAATTGATGTCATTGCTACTGCCACTGATAAGTAGAAGTTATTACGATATCATTTCCCCCTCTTTGATGATGCCTAGTTGAATGAGTAAGCTTTCACATATCTCAAGAAAACTGGTCTCATCAAAGGTTTCTAACCCGTTCTCAAAAGCATCCTCTAGAGTCTGATCTAAGAAATCAAAATCATCTAGCGTTGTTGAATCATTGAAGACTCCTAACCTCAAGAGTATCTTGAAAAGCTCAAAATCCTTTGATATATCTACGTCATTAGTTAGGATATCATTTATGATGATATACCTCTGCATAGCTGAGGATACTGCATCATAGAATGCAGCTATCGCATCAGCGGTCATGCCTTGTGAGAATCGATCAAGACCCCCTTTCATATGTAGTCTTGCTCGCATTAGAAGTTCTTGTTCTCCATCTAATGTTTCATCAATAATTCCAGTGTGTGGCATTTTCGTCATCCTACTTAAAAGCGGACAGAAATTATTAACAATAGTAAATTTATATGGCTTTCTCAATGTCTATCCATCTAAGAATTATCTATAATTAATCCGAGTTGAAAACCATCCTTACAATTTAAGGTCATATAATTTTCAAGGTCCTTAGAAGCAATCTGTCACGGTTTGATAGAATTTCATATCCTATTGTGTCCAGAATCGATTCCGAATTACACTAGGCCATAGAGTGTTTCTATCTTGGTATTACATTCCGGAGATCCAAGATGAAATCACATAGCCGCTTTGAAACTGCTGACACACTTGCTTATACTATTTCAGGGACGGGAGTACAGTCTCTTGACAAACTACTCGGTGGTGGATACGAACATGGTTTGATGCACCTATTTTATGGTGATTCGGTATTTCAGGATGATTTGCTGAGAGCCGCTGTTTGGGCTCAGGTCTCAAAAGAGCGTGGAGGATTTGAATCTCCAGTCATTGTGATAGATAGTTCAAATGTGATTGACATTGTAAAACTCAATGATTATGCATCTGGATACGACCTTGAGATAGAAACCGTACTAGACAATATTTTCGTTTCTCGAGCATTTAATTCATCACAGACGTATGACCTTGTTATCAACCATCTTGATGATTTTCTAGAACGATTTCCGGCAAAATTACTTATCCTGCCCGGATTGCCAGACCTATTTGTTGGAGAGGGTTATGATGCTGCGAGAGCACAACAAGTCACCCATATGGCTGCAAGGTTACTATCGACCACTCTCACGAATGAATTAGTCACTCTGATTTCAACACGTCAACCGATTGGATCCTATAGTCAGCCTGTTATCGGCCGCGCCTTAGCAAGCAGTGCTCAAGTACACATTTACGTTGAGCAGACTCCAATGCGTATTTTGTATTCAATGTTGAAACATCCTAGCTTTCCACCTAGGACTGAATGTAGTTCAAAGTACGTAGCGCAATATGGGGTAACGTTACCCCTCCAACATTTTTTTGATGAGGACCTAACCACTACTTAAGTGATTTTCCGCAATCAGGACAGAATTTGGAGTTTTGAGTAATCTCAGCCTTGCACTCTGGGCATCTACCTACCAGCTTCGTATATAGGGGTTCGAGTTTTTCGCGAACTCCTTCCTTCAGAAGTTGTCTTGTCCAGATATCTTTCATTCCTTTCATGAATGAGTTAATAGATTCAGGGTCTTTCAGAATGTTTCCGTCATCACAAGCTTGTCTGAAGGAAGACTTGAATGAAGCACTATCCTTTAGTTGTTTATCAACGAGTTTTCTTATGTATACCTCTAGCTTTTCGTCGATAGGTTGATGTTTGAATGGAAGTTTAATTCTATCCTCTGGTAAAATAATAGGCGTGAAGACTATTGGTTTTCCGACATTGTAAGTAGCTACCCACACTTTGATGTGAACTAAGGTAAGTGGAGCTAATCCTTTAATTGAGTCGTTTTCCAATGTCAATCTCTGGACTGATTGCAATTCATGAGTGAGTTCTTCAACTCGTTTCTCAACTAACCCATCCATACTATCAATCGATGCAATAACTTTGCTCTTGATAGATTTGAATTCATTCTCTTTAGCATCTCGTTCCTCTCTCATTCCCTCAAGTTTTTCCTGCAGTTCACGGGTTTGAGTTGTAACGGATTCTTCCTCAGCACGAATTTCCTCAGCTAGCTTATCATCGAGGTCTCCCGCACTTAGTGTTGATGCAATAGCTATATCCTCTATTGAGTCGATAACGTCAGTATAGGTCGGTACAAAATCTCCAAGATCATCCACAAGAGCTCGGTATTTTGCAATAGCATCTTCGAGTTCTAACTTAGCAAGTTCTTCTCTCGTAGTCTTAATATCTTCAAGGACTCGGTTGAAGAACCGCTCAATCTCCACTGTTTCTCTTGTGAACTGAGCAAGCAATGCTCTTCGGTCTTTCTGATGCTTATCCTTTAATTGGTATATTTTATCGCCCATTCTGGTCTGCAGTTTCTCTACCCTGAAACCCGATGTTTCTTCTTGGGTTTTCAATCGCTTATCCCAACGAGCCATCTCTGCGGCGATGACATTTTCCATTACTTTTAATTGGTCAGTGAGTCGCTCCTTCGTAAGTTTCTCTAACTCGACCATCGTGCTTTGGCGTTGCCGTGCTTCTTCGAGTGTCTCTTGAAAATTTTGACTGATTGTGAGGGCCAACTGCGAGTCGATTTTGAATTCAAGACTGTTGAGCTTCTCATTTGGATCGACATCTACATACTTGGATCCATGCGCGATAAAGAGATCCGGCTCTTGGATATTCCTGAGTTGATACACTTTTGGTTCAATAGTCTTCAACAATGGGAGTGCTTTGTCTACGCCTGCAGGGATATCTTCGAATCTAGCAATCTCTGTACTGAGTATCCTTCTTACTGGTCCGGTAGCAGTATCCTCACTTAGTTCTATGGCAACAGATGACTCTCCAATGGATGATAGAACAATCGAATTCGTATCAGAAGTCTGAACAATCCAGAATGGAATAGTGATGGGTGTCACGAATTTTAATTTCGCCTTACCTTTCCTATTGGATTCAGCAAGAATGAAAGCCATTGCTTGAGCAATTTCATCCTTATCAGGAACAAGTTTGGTCTTTGTCTGTTTAAAGATAAAATCTAGAGCAATTTGTCTAACCATAGAAACGCCTCACGTCAGAATAAGCGATATTCTCAGGTTAATTATGTTTGTTGGGCTATCCTATTTTGAAAATCTATGTTTGATTAACAATTTACCAATCATCCAATCCGAGTTCTAATGCTATTTCATCTAAGACATCACTCTTTGGTGCACAATCCGAGATGATCAGTGGAATAATAATTTCTGGATCCATGTCCCATCCTATTTCTAGAGTAACCTTGAGATGATATGATACATGAAATAGTAGCGATTTGAATGGTATATGGTATTGCCAATCTTCTCCTATCTGTATTTCTTTCCATCTTCCCCAATCATCAGGATTAAGTTCGTGATATTTTCTCCGTATGGTTCTAGAATTGTCAACATCTCTCCAACCACACTTTGCATCCTCTCGTTTTCGAATCTCTAATCTGACTCCTTGCATGCGTTTTCTATCATCAACTTTGAATCTGACAGTAATTCCCGAATCTATACGGATACAATTTTCATTGAGTTGTACATGCAACCCTTCATTACATTTTGAAATTATCTTTTCGTCAATAATCTCTGGTAAATATGGTGGCCTATGCTGGATGACTCGAAATTCACATTTCATTTTTGGATCAATTGCCCAATCTACTTCAACCACTCCTTCTACTGTATGTTCAATGTATCCATAGTATCCTTTGAAGGTTGGTGGAAGACCCTTGGGTACGTTGTAAGAGAATGGGAATGAAGTAGTTCCTTCTTGTATGAGTCTTCCTTCACTAATTCTGAAGACTCTGGAAACAAGTCTCTTCTCATCAGTATGACGATTATCACCAGAACCAACTTCAGTGCGCTCTTTACTGACAACCTTTAGAACAACACGGTTACACTCAAACTCTCTGTCGGTCTTCACAACCACATTTCCAGTTAGAGTTTCTCCAGGAAGAATCCTCCTGCTATCAAAGACAATATCAACGGACCTCAATGTTCTCCGCCACTGTTTCAGATTTCTCCTGAATCTAAATAGGCTTATGGGACAGCAAACATGCTTCAATTTGAACTTGGGTTTTGCTTCAAAACTCTTCAGTTACTTTCTCTAATTGATCATCCTGATATTTGCTAAGTAAGATAACACCGATTATTCCGAAGATAAGGCCAATACCATAGAATGGGATATTCGTGATAACTTGACCATAGATCATGATACCTCCGAGAACAACTGCGAACATACTTATCGTGCCAGTAATCGCATTGAATCTTGATGCTGGATTTCGTTGGAGACCAATTGATACGGTGTAAATTGCAGCAATACCTGTGAAGATACCCATCAAAATCAGAGGGATGAATGCATTAATGAATCCCTGAATGATATCCGGATTTCCAAAAAGGGCTAGAGTAAACCATTGAGTGAATTGTGAAGCCAATGCTTGGAATAGAGAAGTAATTGGTGCCCATAGGATTGCTATCTTAGTGGTTCCTCCAACCATTACTCCAATACCAATGAGCATTGTTGCAGAATACAAAAGAATACCTGTGTAGTCCGTGAACATGACCGGTTCAGTTACCCCACCAAATGCGATAAACACAGGAGTGAGTATCATCAGTATGATTCCCACTGCTGCTGGAATATCAATTGTTTCTCCTAGTCTGCGTGATGAAAAAAACACTAGCGCGATCAGTCCTACATTCATGAGGGGTTGAATCACAACAATGCCTGCGAGGTTAGTTGCTAGCATATATGTCAGACCACCAATAAGTGCCATACCAAATCCAAGAACCCATCTGGGTTTGGAGAAGAGCTTGCGAGTTTGTTTCAAAGGATTCTTTGCATCAATCTCTTCAATCTCAGCAAGTGCTTCCTTTTGAACAATTGGCGCTATGTTCCAAAGAAGCGAAGTAACAAGAGCAAGGATGATTCCCAGCACATCATCAGTAAGACCCAGTATCTGCATCGTGAATCGAATTTAGTCTGAATAGGTTCCTAATAAGACATTTTGTAAAACTGGCATTAAACCAGAAGTGATAATCTTTGCAAGTGTGGATACTACAAAGTTAGAAACCCGTCAGATCTATTCTATTCTGTGTACTTGACACAAAAAGGATTGGAGTTTTATCCTGTATAGAAATCCCCAGTCCTGCAAGAAACGGTTCTCTATCATCACGTGTGAGTGGTCTACCAAACAGGATTCTCTTGGTGCACATCAACGCTAGATCATGTGTCACGTGAATGTGCATCATATTATTCTTCAGAGCCAGAAACCTTCTCACTGTATCATCTATCAATCGAACACTAAACTCATTGAATGGTTCGATTCCCTCAAACTCATCATCTGCCCACATGTTGACGAATTCAGTAACATTCTCCCCGTTTGAGTTAAGATTTAACCACACATCCCTATCAGAATACTCCGGACCAATGAGTGTTGGGAGTGGGTCCATATCAATGACCTCTCCCCCCTGGTGAATGAATCCATCACTAAGTGCTTGGGCAGTTTCATAACATCTAGGAACCACACTGAGAAAGATGTGTGCCTTGCGGTCTGTTGGAATTCTATAACCCATCTCTCGAGAAACTCGCTTACCAAGGTCAGTCAAACCTGCATTCATCGTATCATGATGATTGTGAAGCTTTTCTCTATGTGAATGCCTTACCATAAGCATGACCGGCCGGTCTGAGTCGACTGTTGAAACCCACTCAAGTAAGCGCTTAGCACCGGATGTCCATTCTTCAGTATCCCAATCGGTCATTATTCTCTGGATCCCTTACTGCTCATCATATAGGTTTCCATGGCTCATTTTAGATGATAACGTTGTAAGGTCACGTATCACTTCACTTCTGACTTGGACTTTGAAACCATCCTCTAGTATACACACTTTAGCTTCCAACTTGAAAATCTCACAAAATCGCAAAGCATGTTTCACATCATCATAGCTATTTGTTTCCTGAAGGAGAGTTGCCCACTCATATTTGTTGTAGCCTATTGCGTTATTCACAGCTTGAATCTTTTGTTTACAGTACCCATCTGGGCAATCTGAGGTCATTTGTTCCTGCGCTCCAATGTGTTTGAATCTCCCGGCAGATTCGAGCGCGCAATTTTCTTTGTGGTTATAGTGGTTTCGGTTTGCAACTTTGTGTATTGGCACAAAAAGATTGAATTTTGCGAATTGGGCTACTTTTCATACTAGACAATTCTCGGAAGAACCGAGCTTTATAGATTAATAGAGGGTCTCTGAGAACGTAGTTATCGATGGCACTACCTGAGTTAGTTTCGACCATCTCCCCCCTCCCCATCAATACATTTGGGCGAATCGACATCCCTGATAAACTCCTAGTAGCGGCGTAATAATGAGGACTGTCAAGGCTTGGCAGGTACCGCAAAGGTTACTTGCAGTAAGGTGTGTGCCGTCCAGAACGAGTGAGGCTATAGCAGATGAGTGAGTTCAAACTTGAGGCACCATTCAAACCCACTGGTGATCAGCCACAGGCGATTGCAAAACTAGTGGAGGGTGTCAACAGTGGACTCCAGCATCAGACCCTTCTGGGTGTAACAGGTTCTGGTAAGACCTTCACTGTAGCTAATGTCATCGAAGCTATTCAGAAACCGACTCTAGTCATCTCTCACAACAAGACACTGGCTGCTCAACTAGCCTCTGAGTACAAACAATTCTTTCCGAAGAACGCTGTGGAGTACTTTGTTTCGTACTATGATTACTACCAACCAGAAGCCTATGTTCCTTCAAAGGATATGTACATTGAAAAAGAGGCTGACATCAATGCAGAGATAGAGAGACTTCGACACTCGACAACTAACTCATTGAGGTCTCGAAGTGATGTCGTAGTTGTTGCTTCAGTTTCATGTATCTATGGCGTAGGTGATCCAACTGAGTATGATTATTTCAGAATGTATATCGAACGAGGTAAACGGGTCGATAGAAGGGAGATCTTAGAGCGACTTGTTGCGATGCAGTATGAACGAAACGATATGGATGTGAGACCTGGTCTCTTCAGAGTACGCGGTGATGTGATCGATGTCTACCCCTCCGCTTCAGAGAATAGCATTAGGATAGAACTTGATGGAGATGTAGTTGAACGACTCACCATTCTAGAGGGGCTCACTGCACGAAAGTTAGGAAGTCCTGAATGGATCGAGTTGTATCCAGCACGTCATCATGTTGCTCGCAAAGAGCGGGTAATAGAAGTTCTACCCGATATCGAACAGGAGATGCGAGAACGAGTTGAATGGTTCAAGAAAGAAGGCAAGCTGGTAGAAGCTGATAGACTTCGACGAAGGACACTCTACGACCTAGAGATGCTCAGAGAAACTGGAATGTGTCAAGGAATAGAGAACTACTCGAAGTGGATTGATGGAAGAGACAAAGGACAGAAACCATATACTCTACTTGATTACTTCCCTGATGATTTCTTAATGATCATTGATGAGAGCCATATGACCGTTCCCCAGATTCGTGGGATGTACAATGGCGATCAAGCTCGCAAGAGAAACCTTGTAGACTATGGTTTCAGACTTCCCTCTGCAATAGACAATAGACCTCTCAAGTTTCCAGAGTTTGAAAAATACATGAAACGGGTCATTTACACAAGTGCAACCCCTGGACCTTATGCGCGTCAGAAGAGCAGTCAGATTGTTGAGCAACTTGTTAGACCCACTGGTCTTGTAGACCCTGAAATAACTGTAAAGCCAGTGGTAGGGCAAGTCGATCATCTTCTGGGAGAGATACGGAAGACCACTGAGATGGGTGATAGGACATTGGTCACTACTCTCACTAAGAAGACTGCTGAGATGCTCAGTGAGTACCTCGTTGAAGCTGGTATCAAGGCACGGTATCTTCACTCAGATATTGGTACAATGGAGCGGGTCGAAATCATTCGACAGCTTCGTCAAGGTAAGTTCGACGTGCTTGTAGGAATCAACTTGTTACGAGAAGGTCTTGACATGCCAGAGGTTTCTCTTGTTGCAATTCTTGATGCAGACAAGGAAGGATTCCTGAGAACTGACTGGGCACTTGTTCAGACCATGGGCCGTGCTGCTAGGAACATCAATGGAAGGGTCATCCTGTATGGGGATCATGTGTCGAATGCCATGCAGTCTGCTATCGATGAGACGAACCGACGTCGGAAGTACCAGATCAAGTACAATGAGGAACATGGCATCAACCCAGTCTCCATCCAGAAAAGTATAGAGGATATTGCTCAGGGTATTATCAAATTCGAGAAAGACGTTCAAACAAAGATACCCGACTTCGATCCATTCGAAGTGGATGAGCTTGCAGACTACATCATAGATTTAGAGGAGCAGATGAAAGAGGCTGCAAGGAACCTTGAGTTCGAGAAGGCAGCTAAGCTCCGAGACCGGATTGCAGAACTACGCAAACGAATCGAGGGAACACAGTGACTACGACGACAGACAAGAAACGCACGGGAGCCATTGAGGCTGATTCAGATGGTCCTAAGTCGATAATAGTCGTCGGCGCTGCTGAACACAACCTGAAACATATCGATGTTACCATTCCAAAGAACACGATGACAGTTGTCACTGGACTATCCGGGAGCGGCAAGAGTTCCCTTGTTTTTGATACTATCTATAGCGAGGGACAGCGACGATTCATCGAGTCCCTCTCTCCCTATGCCCGACAGTTTCTGGGGATGCTCGAGAAGCCAAAGGTCGATTTCATGTCTGGTCTATCCCCCTCGATCTCGATTGACCAGAAGAGTGTCAGTAGGAATCCACGTTCAAGTGTTGGAACTATCACAGAGATCTATGACTACTTGCGACTCCTCTATGCCCGTGTAGGCGAACCACACTGCCCTCAATGTCACAAGAAGATTGAACCTCAGACATCACAACAGATAGTCGACCATGTGTTGAGCCTGAAGAAAGGTTCTCGTATCATGATTCTCGCCCCTATCGTCCGAGGAAGAAAGGGGGAGTATCGTAAAGAGTTCCGTGACCTGATGAAAAGAGGATTTGTCAGAGCACGTGTTGATGGCAAGTTGATTGAGCTCGAAGAAGGGCTGTCCCTTGATAGGTACTTCGAACACACGATAGAGGTTGTTATTGATAGACTCGTTGTAAAAGAAGATGATCGAGCTCGCATCTCTGAAGCAGTAGAAACTGCACTCAATATGGCTGAACGGATTGTTACAATTACAACCGCAAGTGGTGATATTACTCTCTCAGAGCAGTTTGCCTGTGTGGACTGTGGTATCAGCCTACCTGAAATGGAGCCTCGTATCTTTAGCTGGAACACTCCTCAAGGAGCCTGTCCCCATTGTACTGGCATAGGAGTGATTCGAGAGTTCGACCCTGACCTTTTCATCACAGATCCAAATCGTTCATTGAATAATGGACTCTTTGAGACCGACAAGTGGAAGATCAAACGAAAATTTACAAAGAAAGTCGTCGAGAGTTATGGATTTAAAATGGACACTCCTTGGAAGGACCTCACAAAGAAACAGAAAGACCTTCTCCTCTATGGATCGGGTACTAAGAAGTTCGAAGCAACCTGGGAGAGTGATAACGAGGAGTTCGAGGTTCAATGGAAGGGGACTTTTCAGAGACCATTCGAGGGTTGGGTTGAGCGAGCTAAGCGTATGTACAAGACCACAAAGTCAGACTATGCTAGACGGATTTTGGAGAAACAGATGTCCTCTCAGACATGTCCGGTCTGTAACGGAGGGCGACTGAGGTCAGAGTCTCAAGCAGTCACATTTGGTGGCAAGTCCATTGTAGAAATCAATAGTCTTTCCATCAAAGGTCTACGAGAATTCTTTGGGAATGCAAAGATTGACCCGCGATTCAAGCCAGTTGCGGACCCAATCCTTCGTGAGATTATGGGGCGTATAGGATTCTTAGAAGATGTTGGTCTCGACTATCTCACCCTTGATCGGTCTGCGCCGAGTCTCGCTGGTGGAGAAGCTCAGCGAATCCGGCTGGCAAGTCAGATCGGGTCGAACCTCGTTGGTGTGACGTATGTATGCGATGAACCATCAATAGGTTTGCATAGTAGAGACAATGAGCGTCTTCTCAAGTCCCTGATGCGTCTAAGAGACCTCGGTAACAATGTCCTCGTCGTAGAACATGATGAGGAGACTATTCGTAGAGCCGATTACATCATTGACTTAGGTCCTGGAGCTGGAGCTGAAGGCGGCGAAGTTGTGGTCGCTGGTACGATTGACGATGTTTTGAAGTCAAAGAAATCTATCACTGGAAAGTTCCTGCGTGGTGAAAACCGGATTCCTGTACCTGCAGAGCGCCGCAAACCAAATGGACGTACTATTGAGCTCAAGGGTTGTGTACATAATAATCTCAAGAATCTTGATGTACGGATCCCATTAGGTGTGTTTGTCAGTGTGACTGGTGTATCAGGTTCCGGTAAGTCCTCTCTGATTGTGGAAACCCTACAACGCGAACTTGCACGAAGATTCCATCATGCTGAAGCCAAGCCTGGAAAACACGATGAGATTCTGGGCATTGAATTATTAGACAAGGTCATTGTCATCGATCAGAGTCCCATTGGAAGAACGCCTCGAAGTAATCCCGCGACTTATGTCGGATTATGGTCACCTCTTCGAGACCTCTTCTCCAGTCTATCTGAGTCGAAGATACGTGGTTATGCTCCTGGTCGTTTCAGCTTCAATGTAAAAGGCGGTCGCTGTGAGACCTGTAAAGGGGCAGGTGTTGAGATCATCGAGATGCAATTCCTCCCTCCAGTTCAGGTCACTTGCACAGAATGCAAGGGACGACGATACAACAGAGATACCCTTCAGGTCAGATTCAAGGGGAAGAACATTGCAGACGTCCTCGACATGCGCATCGATGAGGCAGTTGAATTCTTTGAGGGGATCCCCTCAGTTCATCGTAGGTTAGAGACCCTGTGTCAGGTTGGCATGGGGTATGTCAAGCTCGGGCAACCAGCTACAACTCTGAGTGGCGGAGAAGCCCAAAGAATCAAGTTGAGTAAGTTCCTCTCGCGACCTGCAACAGGACAGACGTTGATTTTACTTGATGAGCCAACAACAGGTTTACACTTCGCTGATATTAAGAAACTACTCGAGGTTCTGCATCAACTTGTTGACCTCGGGAATAGTGTCCTCGTCATTGAGCATCAGTTGGATGTTGTGAAGACTGCAGATTGGGTGATAGATCTCGGGCCAGAGGGAGGCGATGAGGGTGGCTACATCGTTGCAGAAGGAACTCCCGAAGACATAGCTGCAAACAAAGAATCATGCACAGGACGATATCTCAAGGAATTACTTCCTAAGTCTAAATCAAAGGCTCCTCCGAAATCTAGGAAAAGCAAGAAGTCCACATCAACCGCGACGAAGAAGAGGAGGTCGAAGAAATGACTGGCTACATCAGTGTCCGCAAGGCTGAGGAACACAACCTCAAAGCTATAGATGTAGATATCCCACGAGATCGCCTTGTCGTTGTCACAGGTCCTTCAGGTTCCGGAAAATCAACATTGGTTCTAGACACCATCTTTGCTGAGGGACAGCGTCGATATGTGGAGAGCCTAAGTTCCTATGCTCGACGCTTTCTTGGTCGTCTCGACAAACCAAAGGTGGAGAAGATAACAGGACTACCTCCAGCTATCTCTATTGAACAGAAGGGGCGGACAAAGAACCCTCGGTCTACTGTAGCTACAAGCACGGAGATCCAGGACTATCTTCGTCTTCTTTATGCAAACATTGGGGTTGCCCACTGTATTGAGTGTGGTCGTCCCATGGAGCAGCTAACAGCTGAGTCTGCAGCACGGCTCCTACTTGACGAGAATGGCGGTCAGAGAATACATGTCCTCGCACCTATCGTTCAGGGTGAAACAGGCAAGAATGAGGATATTCTTGAGGGACTTCATAAGAATGGATTCGTTAGGGTAAGGGTTGATGGAGAAGTTAAGGACATTGAGGAAGTCGACCTTGACGCACGGAAGAAGCACAATATCGACGTAGTCGTCGATAGGTTGGAGCTCAGTCAGAAGAACCGCGAACGGTTGATTGGGTCCCTTGAGACCGCTCTCGAGACAGGTGATGGTCGAGCAATCATCACACGTGAAGGTACGGAAGACCTCACTTTCGCAGAGCAGTTGATGTGTCCGAAATGCGGGATACAGTATGAGAAACTGGGACCGAAGGCGTTTTCATATAATCGCCCAGACGGAGCATGTCCAGTCTGTAATGGGCTTGGGCTCACTATGTCAGTAGACCCAGCACTTGTCATACCTAATGAGAACATGACAGTCCATGATATCAGTCGACTCATCAATAGTGGCGAACGCACTTGGTGGAACGAGCGTCTTGTTGCACTTGGTGAGTTGGTCGGCTTTACCATGGATACTCCTTATGCTGAACTAGATGAAAAACAGAAAGAAGCACTTGTCTGGGGTAGACCCGAATATACACTGAAGTACACTACTGAGAGTGAGAATTCAACTTGGGAGATTACTAGAAAGTGGTATGGTATTGTTCCATGGCTTGAGAAGATGTTCGACCGAGGAAAGAGCAGTGATAAGAACTACCAGCGTTGGTGGGCTACACATGTGGCAAACAACTTCACACGGAAGACGACCTGTGAGGCATGCAATGGCAGAAAACTCAAACCTGAAAGCCTCGCAGTAACTGTGGCTGGGAAACATATCGATGAGATCACATCAATGACTATCGATGATGCTGCTCAGTTCTTCAAGGAAATTATACTTACTCAACGAGAACAAAAGATTGCAGACCTTGTTCTAAAGGAGATTCGCGCACGGCTCAATTTTCTGTTAGCTGTTGGGCTCAATTACCTGAGTCTCGATCGAGCGTCAATGACGTTATCTGGAGGAGAAAGCCAGAGAATCCGTTTAGCTACTCAAATAGGCTCTGCACTCACTGGTGTGCTCTACTGCTTGGACGAACCGTCGATCGGTCTGCATCCACGAGACGTTGGTAAGCTCATTGAAACCTTCTATCACCTGAGATCTCTCGGCAATACGGTGGTGGTCATTGAACATGACCGTGACACAATCAACGCTGCTGACTATCTGATAGACCTCGGTCCATTGGCTGGAGTCCATGGCGGGGAGCTTGTCGCTGAGGGCCCCCCCTTTGATGTACTTGCTAATCCGAAGTCATTGACTGCTCAATATCTTGCAGGAAAGAAGCAGATACCAGTTCCAGAACATCGAAGAGATGGAACAGGCCAGAAGATTATCATCCGAAACGCTCGTGCTAACAATCTAAAGGGGATAGATATTGAGTTTCCTTTGGGCACGCTGATATGTGTCACAGGGGTCAGTGGTGCAGGAAAGAGTTCCTTGACTCACGAGACTCTCTACAAGGCACTTGCCCGAACTATCAATGGAAAGAGTTCTGTTCCAGGCCCTCATGATACAATTGAGGGTATCGAGCATCTTGACCGACTGGTACTTGTTGACCAGAGTCCTATTGGAAGAACCCCCAGAAGCAATCCTGCAACCTATACAAAGACCTTTGGTGAGATTCGGAACCTCTTTGCAATGATGCCTGAAGCTAAGACGCGAGGTTATAGTCCTGGTCGTTTCAGCTTCAACACCCGTGAGGGTCGATGTGAGAAATGCAAGGGTAGTGGTGTGCTTCAGGTCGAGATGCACTTCATGTCTGATGTATTCATGACCTGTGATGTGTGTAAGGGTAAACGTTTCGACAGAGAGACACTTGAGGTATTGTATAAGGGAAAGAACATCACGCAGGTCCTGTCGATGACCATCGAGGAGGCATTGGACTTCTTCTCTGATATTCCCAAGATTGCTGATAGGCTCAAGACATTGAACGATGTCGGTCTTGGATACCTTCAGCTCGGGCAACCAGCTACTACACTTAGCGGTGGGGAAGCTCAAAGAATGAAACTTGCAAAAGAACTTGCACGCCGAGCTACTGGGAACACACTCTACCTCATGGATGAACCTTCGACAGGTCTCTCAGCCTCCGATGTCCATGTCCTCCTTGGAGTTGTGAACAGACTGGTTGACCAGGGGAATACGGTCGTGATTGTGGAGCATAATCTTGAGGTTGTCAAGACAAGTGACTTTGTTATAGATCTAGGTCCCGAAGGTGGGGATGCTGGTGGTGAACTGGTTGCTGCTGGAACACCGGAAGATATAGTGAAGGTCAAGAAGTCGTATACCGGTCAGCATCTGAAGGTACTTCTGCAGTCGAAAGAAAAAAGAAGATGAAGGCTGACTAAAGGGCCAGCCTTCCTATATGGACTACTTTTTCTTCTTCATGACGACAACAATGATTATGATCACCACCGCTGCTACACCAAGTATGATGAGTAGCATTGTCATGTCTACTCCGCCTGCAGGATATACCACAAACGACCCAGTTACATTTGCCCACGTGTCCGCATTACTCTGCATAAGGATAGTGAAGTTGTAGGTAGCCGCAGTAGATGGTGTAAAGGAGAATGAGTACGTATCTCCATCTGCGGTCATGTCATACCCTGTAGATTCCATCTCTAGAATGACCGAGTTGATCCCTGTTGAGTGAGTTACATTGAGTGACACAGTGATGTCTTGCCCAGCATAAGCTATAGCGGGTGTTACAACAGGTGTTGTGAATGTGGGTAAACTGGTGAGAACCTGATACGCAAAAGATTGAGTTACCCAATCACTCCAGATACCGGTACTATCACATGTTCTGACTCGCCAGTAATAATCAGTTCCATTCACGAGGGTGATGCAACCTTCTATGTTCACAGAATCATCATCATTGACAAAGTCCAACATGAGATCATAACCTGCAGTATCATTGCCTTGTGTATGCTCTCCCCATTCAACGTCGTATGCCCGATAAGATGGGGACCCTGTGTTCTTGTTATTTACTCTACAAAGGCCACTTACCAGACTATCCCACTGTAAATCAATGAGCAGATCATGCGTATTTGTATAGTAAAAGGAGTTGTCGAAATCAATGACTATACACCCACCGAGGTTCTTCACAGTATACATATTCTCGTCGAGGACAGTATAAGCGGTTGCTCCGCCATAGTTTTCCGTCCATGTGCCATTACCAATTGGACCAAGCACAGGAGTTTCGACTAGTCGAACTGTGAAGTTCTCAAAGACTACATCTCCTGCAAATTCGTCTACTCTCATATATGCTCTATCCAAGTATCCCTTTCTATTTACATAGGATTGGTTATACTTGAGCTGGAACCGTCCTGAGTATCCAATATCCGTACCAAATGGGTAGTAGTTCACACCACCTGTAGTTCCCTCCCACACGGGCTGGGTTAACATTCCAAGGCGTAGGTCGTAGGTTCTAGTGTTTGCATACGTAGCAGTTGGAGATACATATGCTCCTGTTCCCACTTTTCCTGCGGCATATCCTGGGCCTCCAGTTGTTGTGCGATTGAGAGAAATGATTTCACCCGTATTATTCATCAACCGTACCTGGATGACCAGATTCCAGTTCTCATTGACCATGAAGATGTTAGCGATATCTATCTCTATTACACCATCAATCACGTCAACATCATAGGTATCAGCTGACAATACGACAGTCGGGGTGACACCATCGAAGTTTGACTCGAAGTTAGTTGTGAGAGCTCCACTGTCTGTTACCATTGCCATCGATATCTCTAGATTCTCAACTTGAATGTGACCGGTTTCGTTACGTGCTGTGAGGTATAGTTTATCGACGATTCCTGACTCTGATAGTTCTGTGTTTAGATATTTCATCTGAAGACGTGTTTCATTCTGAACACCGAAAGGATGTATATTGCCATCAACACCATCACCAAAACTGTTGTGGACAGTTGAAATCATTTCGTGACCAGAACCCCATAGCATCGACCCAGAATAAGTTGAATCATCCCAGATTTCAACATCATAGTCTCGCTGAAAGTCATTGGAATCTGGGTCTGTGAATTGCCAACCTAGTTCTGGAGCATCACTTCTGATGTAGTCTAGCATTGGTCCAGATGCAATTCCGTCTACGGTCGGATTGATTGTTGTCGGGGTTGTATATTCGAGCTCAAGATATGTACTATTTTCAAGGAGAGTTTCTATTTCTGTCCAAGCTTTAAAGGTCTGGTCAGTTCCTGTTTCCTGTACCTGCTTCAAAACCTCCGTGAGAATCATATCACCTGCATTCAATGTATTTTGTACATCTGTTGTGATATCCCATGTATACCATTCATCTTCCTCAAACATATTCGGAGTCGCAGGTGAGTCGATGATATCTGTTGGTGTGGTCGAGATTGTAGGTGCATTATTCCATGTGATTACATTACTATCCCAGGTATCGTTAGTGCAATGATAGATTCCAAGAGGACTATCATCTGCTTCGTATTCAGAGAAAAGGTATATGTTGAATGTTGCCCTATCAATACGTAATTCTGACGGTAGATTCGCAAGATTGAACTTGAACCAACCTCGTGCAGCTATTGGAACTCCCATGTCAACTACTCCGGTAACTATTGATCCCACCCCATTATGATTTGAGTCTGCATTAGTTGCATTAGCTACAAATACATCTTCAGAAGCTATGATCTTAATTGCTCCCGAAGTTGCAGCTGCAGCTGGAGCTGAATTATGCATTGATTCCATTGTTATTCCAGTACTTATTGAAACGGGTGCATATATCGGCAATCCGAGCAATAAGAAAATTATAACTAAAGATATTCCATTCTTTTTCATCTTTCTATCTCCAATATATGAGGTCTGCTATTTCAAAGGTTATTCGAAAATCTGAGTTAATGTATTCTATAGTCCTCAACGGTTTCCTAGCCACTGAATATGTAAGAATCTGACCTTATTACTATTCTGAAAAAAGTCAGAAGGAAATATCCCACTCAGTATCTCCTAAAACAATTGTAGATTGATAATAATCTGAACTATTGGAAAAAAGAAAAGCATGGCTGACTTAATAGCCAGCCATCTCAATGGATTCTATTTTTTCTTCTTCATGATTATAACAATGATAACAATTACCACAGCTGCTGCACCAACTATGATGAGTATCATTGTCATATCTCCTCCGACCGTACCTGTGCCAGTCCCAGTAGTCGTTGTAGTTGTAGTGGTGGTTGTTGTTATCGATGATACTGTGACATTAATCTGGTCTGAAAAAGATGCCCAAGTATTCCCATTACTCTGGACATAGATGGTGTAGTCCACCATTCCAGCAGCTACAGGTGTCCATGCGTATGAGTAGGTATCTCCTACTCCCGTCATAGAGTGATTTATCCCGCTGAACTCAATCCACCCTGCATAGATGCCTAGAGTGTGTGTTGCATTCACCGAAATTGTGACCTCTTGATTGACCAACACTGGACTCGGAATGACCGTGGAAGTTGAGATAATAGGCAGTTCAGTATTAACCAGATACCTGAAGTTTGCAGTAGTCCAATCTCCCCAAACACCAGTGCTGTCACAAGCTCGCACTCGCCAGTAGTATCTGGTATTTTCGATTAGAGTAAGGCATCCACAATCCAATGAAACTGAATCCTCATTGTTGACAAAATCAAGATACAAGTCGTATCCTGCAGTGCCATTGTCGAAGCGATAACCAGAGTTCCAGTGGAGATCCCAGGCTCTATAGGATGATGTGTGATCTGGCGTTTGCCAAAGAACTCCGTAGCCACTGACCAAAGAATCCCATTGGAAGTCAATTAACAGATCATTCGTATTCGAATAGTAGAATGAATTATCAAAATCAATAACAAGCACATTTCCAAGATTTCGAACTGTGTACAAACTCTCATCTAGCACGACAACTGGGGTGCGTCCACCATAGTTTGCTTCCATATCAACATGGTCGATTCGACCAAGAACTGGAGTTTCAACGAATGAAATCGTGAAGTTCTCATAAGTGACCTCCTGACCGATATTTGTTATCGGGAAGTACATCTTATCCAGATATCCTGCTCGCCCGATATAAGATTGGTTGTACTTGATCTGGAATCTACCTGGTGTGCCAACCGTCACACCAAATGGAAAGGCGTTGCCAATAGTACCTTCATCATAGACGGTCTGTGTCAGATATCCTATCTTCAAATCGTATGTTTGTTGATAGGTATTTGTTGCTGTCGATGCTGTTGCTGCTCCTAGTCCCCAGGCGTATGATGAAGAACCGGGACCACCACTATTTGTTCTATCAATAGGAATCAAATCACCAGAGTTCCCTGTGTGGCGGATCTGAACAATTAGATTGAGATTCTCATAGGTAAAGAACGTGTCCTCAATATCTATCTCAATAAGATGATTTACAAGTTTGAGTTCATAAGAGTCCCTTGTTAATACAATAGTTGGAGTTCTACCCTCTAGGTTTGCTTCAAGATCAGCGGTAAGATCAGCAGAACCAGAAACCATCACTAATGATATCTCAAGGTTCTCCAACACTGCTGTTAGATCCTCGTCACGATATGATGTGAAATAGAGTTTGTCTATAACTCCTGATTTTGGAATTATTGAGGACGGGTACTTCATTTGCATTCTGAATTCATAATCCTCACCAAATGGATGGTTATTTCCACTTACTGAGTCACTATCATGAATAGTATAGACTGATTCATGTGATTTTTGCCAGAGAAGAGTATCGTCGTAGTACGTGTTGTTCCAAACTTGTACTTCATAATCCTTCTGAAAGTCTTGATAGTCTGGGTCATTGAAAGTCCAATCAAATTCTGCGCTGGGATTGTTGATATACTCTAATGGAGTACCCGATGAAATTCCATCCACAGTCAATCCACTTGTTGTTGGTGTTGTGTATTCAATCTCCAAATATGTTGCATTCCATGGAAATGCTACCGATCTGCTCGGGTACATGAAAGCGTTCTGTGTACCTACTTCAACAGTTTGTTTCAAGACTTCAGTGAGTATCATATCTGCTGCATTGAGAGTTGATCGCACATCTGCAGTCACTTCCCATGAGTACCAGTGCATTGGAAGAAACATATCTGGACTCGCAGGTGAGTCAATTACATCGGATGGTGTGCTTGAAAATGCTGGTTGGTTATTATAAGTGATGCCAGTCAATTCCCATGTATCATTAGTACTGTGATATACTCCTATTGGTTCATCAATAGTCGAATATTCTGATTCAATATGAACATTCATCGTTGCTCTTTGGACACTAAGCTCCAAAGGAAGATGTGACAGGTCAAATCTATACCACACTCTTCCTATAAGCCACTCGCTATTAAAAACTGTGCCGAGGTACAAATAAGATTCGCTGTCAAAATTTGTATCCGCATATGAACCGTTAATAACTGCAACATCCACGGATACTGGTATTTTCATTGTAGCGGTTGTAGCCATTGCGGCTTCATTCACCGATGAACTTCTTTCAATCTCTACACCTGATTCAACTTGTCTTGTAGGAACCACTGCAATCCCAAGTAGTAAGATGAAGATTACAAATAATACTCCATTTTTATTCAATTTTGCATCTCCGTTTTTTTTTGACTTCCAACATATAATAAAAAGAGTGAATGTTGGCGCGTCAAATCCTAACCTGCTTATTCCACTCATTTCGCCTTATTATTATTATGAAAATAATGACCCACCTCGGAAAATTTATTTTTCTTTAGAACCGCGCGGTTGCTCACGATTTTTTGAAGACTCATTCAGTTTTTATAGATGAAGAGGTGTGCCAAAAGTCACTAAAACCGCTAGATAACGCCAAAATAATAGGCGAAGGTAATACTGAGACTCTTTATTACAGGAATCATAGAATTTTCATCTTGCTTGCACACGATCACAACCTCTGTGATTAGTCCGCCGGGAGGACAGACACTGCATGATACAGCGAGAGGAAACTGACAAGACTACAACAGCGACAATCAACGACAGGCCCTCCACCGTACGGGAGTCTGATCTCAGGACTCGCCTCAAGACTTTTCCAAGAGATGCACAATCATGGTATTCTCTAGGTTCTCTATTACGATCAACTGGAAATCTTGAAGAGGCAGAATCTTCCCTTCGGAGGGCCATCTCTCTCAACCCGGGTCCCACACATTTTTGGGATGAACTTGCTCGAACCCTGATGGATATGGGTAGAATCGAGGAAGCCTATCAGCTCTATGACAGTGGCACTAACCGAGCATCAACATCAATCAAGAAAGAGCTAGAAGATCTTAGACAACTCGAACGTAAAGTCGGAACTGAAGAGACCTCGCCATGTATTGCATGTTCAGACTATTCCTACTATGGATGTTCCAAAGGTATGACCTGTGATGCAATTATTCGCTGGCGGTCCCGAGCTCAGCACTTATCAATCCGGAAGCGAACCTGAAACTCATAGAACGCACATTCCGAATGACTGATTTGGGATGTAGTTTTTCAGTAGGATGAACCATATACATGGATGATAAGATATGTCTGAACTTTCCAAATTAGTACGTGATTTGCCCGACCAGCCTGGAGTCTATCTCTGGAAGGATGAGAAGGGTGAGATTCTCTATATTGGCAAGGCAAAGATGCTCCGACGACGTGTTGGATCTTACTTGAGAAAGCATGGACTCTATCGTCGAACATGGGAGATGATGCAGAAAGCACGAGACCTTGAGACCATCATCACTAATACAGAGCGTGAGGCTCTTGTTTTGGAACAGACCCTTATCAAGAAGCACCAGCCTCGGTACAATATCGCATTGAAAGATGACCGACGTCATGCATGGCTACGTGTGAATAAAGCGGACAATATTCCCACGTTCGAGATAACCAGGGATGCCGAGAAAGATGGGGCTACCTACTTCGGACCCTATGGTAGTACTAAACGATTGGAGCGCTTCATGGACACGATTCGCAAATTGATACCTGTTGCAATGTGTAAGGAACCTGAGAAAGTAAAACGAGCATGCATGGATTATCACTTGGAGCGTTGTACAGGACCTTGTGAAAAATTCATCTCTTTAGAAGAATACTGCCTTCTTGTTGAACAGATGTGTATGTACTTGGATGGAAGGACCGAGGATCTCTCTCAATTCATCCAGGATCACATGAAACAGGCTTCTGAGGACATGGAATTCGAGAAAGCTGCAGAACTTCGCGATAGACTTACAGATATCGAGATTATCATGAGTCGTCAGAAAGTTGTGGAATTCGAGGGTGCTAATCGTGACATCATTGGCATATCACGAACTGAGCAAGCTGCATTGGTCGAAATGTTGATTGTGAGGAACGGTCGATTGATTGGGCAAGATAATTTCTATTTCGAAGTAGACCTTGATGTACTAGATGCAGACGTACTCACGGCTTTTATAGAGCAATTCTATTTTGGTTTACCGAGACTTCCAGATGAGATTATTCTACCCTGCAAGATTCCTGATATGAAAAAACTCAGTGTTTGGTTATCCGAGTCCAATGGTCATGGAGTCAAGGTAAAAGAGCCATCTGATAGCCGGACCACTGAGCTTATCGAAATGGCAAACAAGAATGCACATCGAGCACTCAGGAAGATGTTGATACTTGGTGAGAGTGAAGAAGAGATTGTCAATGAAGGCGTTAAAGAGTTAAAGGAAGCATTGAATCTAAGTCAGGCACCAATGCATATCGAGGGATTCGATATAGCAAATATTCAGGGTACTGACCCAACAGGTTCATGTGTTGTTTTTATGAATGGTGAACCAGACAATAAACGATATAGGATGTTCAAAGTTCGAATAAAGGAAACTCCTGATGATTATGCTATGATGCGAGAAGTAGTCTATCGAAGATATTATGGAGTTCTAGAACGAGGACATTCTCTCCCTGATTTGGTTTTGATTGATGGTGGAAAAGGACAACTCAGTGTCGCATTGGAAGCTCTCAAAGAATTAGGTTTGGAGTATGTACCTGTAGCTGCAGTTGCAAAGAGAGAGGAGAGAATATTTATGAAAAATAACATGGAAGGCACTCTCTTAGACTACGGGTCAGAAGGCCTTCGGCTCATCCAGAATATTCGGGATGAGGCACACCGATTTGCGCAGAAATACCATCACAAGCTACGTGAAAAACGATTCACGGGTTCTATTCTCGAAGAGGCACCAGGAATCGGTCAAAAACGCAGGAAAGCACTCCTCGAAGCATTCGGTAGCTTTGAGGGTGTAAAGAATGCGACTATTGATGAGATCTCAGCTGTTGAAGGAATGTCTAAGACTTCTGCAGAGAGATTAAGCAAATGGTTTGCTGAAGAGTATTCGTCATAGATTTTCGTTTTTCGGTAGAAAGATATAGCACCCTGTTTCATATTTTCTTGAAAAACATTAGGTAGGAAACTAGAATGGTCGTCAAAGTGTTCTTCACGGTTAACACAGAACCCGGACGACTAGATGAAATGTATACGAATATGAAAAAATTTACTGAAGTTATCTTTTCATGTCTTGTTGATAGTGGACCATATGATATTGTTGCAATGGTTGAGGTAGATACTCTCGATGGTTATCGTGAATTAATAGAGAAAATAGCTTCTCTTCCCCATAC
>Ga0307442_1000198_pt1 | contig 27221 bp, 28 predicted proteins | sample SalMarWE160430MG_FD_202143 | JGI IMG/M metagenome (GOLD analysis project Ga0307442, IMG submission 202143) | Salt marsh sediment microbial communities from the Plum Island Ecosystem LTER, Massachusetts, United States - WE1604-30 | ecosystem: Environmental > Aquatic > Marine > Intertidal zone >...
TATTCATCTCTATTGTTGAATCGCAGATAGATGGAGAACAATAGAGATGAATAAGAAGACTCGAATGGTTCTTGTTGTGGTCATCCTAGTATCTACTATTGGTTTTGTCGGTTTTAGCATGCTCAATCTCTTTGTGGATCCATACCTGAGTGTAGATGATGTTGTTGAACATCCTGATTCGTATATTGGTAGAACAATACAGGTCAAAGGAGCACTTCAAGCAGGTTCTCTAACCATAAGTGCGGAGAATGTAACTCTAGTAATCGAAGGAGATAATTATACAATCACAGTGCTGCTACTAGGGGAAGTCCCAGACATGATTGATGGTCAAGATATTGTGGCAATTGGGACGCTGGAATCAGCCACTCTTATGAGAGCTACCGACATTTTGACATCGTGTCCAAGCAAATACGAAGCCACAACTACTCCATAAAGAATTGATTCCCAATCATCACCAAATCTTACCTTATGACCAAGAGGCTTTGTTTCAAGCATCCAATGAGTATGAACTTTCACGAGTATCAATGCTAACTATATTTCCGGTCGTTTTCAAGCTCGATAAAACCTGTGACTTCTGTTGTTGTTCAGTATGTATTGATGCAGTTTGCCTTCTCTGTAGGTTCAATGATGTTTTTCATTTACAACATCTGATAAGGAATGTAAATAGATCGATGATTTTCTTTGCAGAATCTAACCTTATAGGGTCACATTTAAATTATGGTTAATAAAATATATGTAGCGTTTGAGCGTGTACAAGAACGTCTGGTGGACCCATCCGCTAGAACGAAGGTTATGAGTATGCTCATCGAAATGACATTCGCATTTATTCTAGTATTGGGAGCAACCTTCTTGCTATTTCTAATAGGTAATAGGTTGGCTCCATTGACAACCGATCGTGATGAAGGGCAGCACCAATATGCTTGTGGAGAAAGTCCTATCGGTTTCAAACAGAAGACGAGCATATCGCTCTATAGATACCTCATCTATTTCCTCGTGATGGATTCCTCACTATTGATAATTGCCTTTGCAGTACTGGGAGTTGTATACGCAAATCTTCTTTCACTATTGATGTATCTATCAATTATTCTTGTATCATCACTGTTGTTTTTAGAAGGAGGCAACCAATAGAATGTGTGCCTCTCGACTTGTCAGATGGGCAGAGAAGCGATCTCCATGGCTACTTCATTTTAACTCAGGTGCATGTAATGGATGTGATATTGAAGTCGTGGCCCTTCTCACCCCAAGGTATGATGTAACGAGATTTGGTATTCAACTTGAACCTTCTCCGAGACATGCAGATGTACTCTTAGTTACAGGAGTGGTAACACGTCAGTGTGCTGAGCGTTTGAAACGAATCTACGAACAGATGCCCAAACCAGCTTTTGTTATTGCAATAGGCGCGTGCGGATGTTCTGGAGGCGTGTTTGCAGGTAACTACCCCCTATTGAGCGGAGTTGATAAAGTAATTCCTGTTGATATGTACATTCCCGGATGTCCTCCGAAGCCAGAAGCAATCATTGATGGAGTTGTCAAACTCCTAAAGACATTGGAGGCAAGTGAAGATGAATGATGTAAATAAGAATCTCTCTTCGATGATTCTCGAGCATTTTGGGAAAGACACAGTACAGATAGAATCTCTCAAACCGGGACTAATAGCAATCCATGCAAGCTCAGAGAAGAACAGGGATATCATCAAGACATTCCTTGATGCTGATGACGAAGCAACTCTCTCAGCAATTAGTGGAGTCGATCTGGGAGATTCGACTGAGGTACTTTATCATATTAGGACTCATGGAACCATTGTCACGCTGAGATGTATTGTCCCAAGAAATAAACCAACTATTGCGAGTATAACCGATTTGATTCCTGGTGCAAACTTCCATGAACGCGAAACCGCAGATTTCTTTGGAGTAACATTCAAAGGGCATCCATACCCCAAACGACTGCTCATCTCAGATGACTGGCCAGAGGGAGTATACCCACTGAGAAAAGACGCTGAGATTCCATCTCCCGAAACCAAAGCAGAAGTTTTACCAGAAGAAGAGATGACTACCAGAGCAGAGGGAACTAGGACTGTAAAGATTGTCATTGGCCCGCAGCATCCCGCACTTCTTGAACCGGAGAGATTTCTTGTGGATGTCGATGGGGAGACTGTTACAAAGGTAACACCTCGCATAGGATACTGCCATAGAGGAGTCGAGAAAGCTACCGAAAGTCGGACCTATATGCAGGATGTCTATCTTGTGGAGAGAATTTGCGGTATCTGTAATAGCTGCCATAGCACGACGTTTTGTCAAGCTGTTGAGTCTATACTCGATGTGGAAGTACCCTCCAGGGGTAAGTTCCTACGTACAATTGTTCTCGAATTGAACAGGATTCAGAGCCATTTTCTTGTGCTTGGCCATGCTGGTCATGAGATTGGTTACGATGCGCTATTCCAGTATATGTGGCGGGATAGAGAAATTGCTATGGACCTTACAGAGATACTTACTGGTAACAGAGTGATCACATCATTTCTGGCTATTGGTGGTGTCCGTCGCGATCTTGAAGAAAAGACTAAGCCTCGGATTATGGAGGACCTCAAGAAGTTGAGAGAGCGAGCAGAATTCTATAAACATCTCTTTGAAGAAGACAGAACTGTTCGGATGAGAACGGAGGGTGTCGGTGTGATGGACAAAAAGGAAGCCCTCTCATTATGCGTTGTTGGTCCGGTTGCACGTGCATCAGGACTCAAAATTGACGTAAGAAAAGAAGCACCATATGCCGCATATGGCGAGGTCCCCTATGAACTAATTTCCCGCACTGAAGGAGATTCATGGGCTCGACTTCTGGTGCGTGCTGAGGAGGTTCTGAATAGTGTAGATATGATTGAATATGCTGTTAATAACCTTCCAGCAGGTGACTTCAAGATAAGAGTCCCCAGGAGGGTCGCAGAAGGCGAGTCAATTAGCAGAGTCGAAGCGCCTCGTGGAGAACTCTTTTACTATGTGAAGAGTAATGGGACACAGTCTCCAGAACGTGTAAAGATTCGGACTCCTACTGTGACAAATCTCTATTCGGTAATTAAACTAACAGAAGGTGGTAACATTGCTGATGTTCCTGCAGCATTGGTGAGTCTGGACCCATGTTTTTCATGTACTGATAGATAGGAGGAAGTTGATTGGTTAGTATTGATCTAGTATTCTTCATTCGTTCACTCCTATTTCCAGGATTTCTGTTTATTCTACTTATGTCTCTTTTCTATGACTGGGTGACACGAAAAGTAGAGGCACGAATGCAGAACCGAGTTGGACCTAACACTGCAGGACCAGCTGGAATTTTTCAACCTCTGGCTGATATTGTAAAGCTTCTCGCAAAGGAGAGACTAGTGCCTCATGATGTCAGGTCGCTAGCCTTCACCCTTGCTCCTGTACTATCACTTGCCATCTTCATTTTCACGCTATTCTTTCTGCCAATCGACGGTTCCACGACTCTGTCGGGTATAAGCTTTGAGGGCGACCTCATAGTCATCTTGTCGATAATCACTCTTGCAAACCTGTTCCTTTTTCTCGCTGGCTGGGCGTCAACGAATGCCTATAGCAAAATAGGTGCCTCACGAGTACTGGTCATGTTTCTTGGCTACGACATTCCTCTGGTCATAATCGCACTTACACCTGCATTTCTTGCAAATAGCCTGAGTGTTTCAACTATTGCAACTAGTCAATCTATTCCATTCCTCTTCTTGATTCCTTGGTCCTTTGTTTTGTTCTTGGTCACTTTGCAAGCAGAACTGGAAAAAGATCCTTTTGATATACCTGATGCAGAAACCGAAATAGTAGGTGGCTACGAAACAGAATATGGAGGAACGGGGCTTGCTTTTCTTAAGCTTGCAAAGGATGTCCAGCTTTTCCTCGGTTCAGCTCTGGTTGTCGAGCTCTTTCTCGGAGGTCCCTATGGCCCTGTGTATTTTGATATGCCAGCTCTGTGGTTCACCATCTGGTTCATCCTAAAGGTTCTCTTTGTTGTCATACTTGGAGAATTCATAGCAAATATCTTCGCACGCCTGCGCATTGACCAAGTCCTATCAATATCTTGGAAACAGGTCATGCCATTGTCTGTTGTTTCGCTCATGGCGACTCTAATTGTCGCATTCTGGGTGCTACCCATCATAGGAGTTGGAGGCTAGTAGAGATGAGAAAGTCAAGACTGTCGTCTCTTTGGAAGGATGTGCTACTTCACTTGTTTCGAATCCCAGCAACTCAAAAGTATCCATATGTTCCACCCGATGTCCCTGATGGATTCAGAGGACGACACCTCTTCTACATCGATCGTTGCATTAGCTGCAAGCTGTGTGAACGAGTCTGCCCAGCAAAAGCAATTGAGATGATCGACATCGAAGGCGAGTTGCGACCGTTGTTTATGCTTGACCGTTGTGTTTTCTGCTATCAGTGCGCCGAGAGCTGTCCCAAAGATGCCATTGATTTCTCAAAGAATTTTGAGCTTGCTAGCGGTAACAAATCTCAGCTCGTTGTCAGACCAGATGAGGAATTTAAGGAGAGTGAAGAATAGATTGATTCTTGAGATACTTGCTATTGGGCTTGTTGTCACCGCACTTCTTGCGGTAAATGTTGATGATCCTATTTACTCAGTGATTTCGTTAGCTTGTGTATTCGTTATCACATCTTTGCTATACTTAGTGAATGGAGCATACTATGCTGCCATTTTTCAGTTTGTTATTGGAATAGGAACTCTTGCAATCTTGTTTGTGACCGCTGAGACCCTTGATGAAACACGTTTTGAGAAGAAGCCATCTAAGTTTCCAATTGGTACTATAGTCGCAGCTCTCATTCTTGTAGTTCCAGTGATTTTTCTCACAATTCCAGTGATACGGATTATTCCTGAACCTGCAGGTAATCTGCCCTATGTGTTGTGGGATTTGAGGTCTATTGATGTGATTCTGCAGGGCATTATCATGTTGGTTATTGCTATTGGTATGATTATTCTTCTGAAAAACGAAAGGGAGGCAGATCGCTGATGGACTATCTGATTCTATCAATGATACTCATGGCAATAGGTGTCTATGGTCTCTTGACCAAATACAGGTTTCTAAAGATGGTAGTGTCAATTGAGATACTCGCCATTGCTGCAACAATGAACTTTGTTCTTCTTGTATCTGCAACAGGCATACGCCTGGGTGAGGCACTTCTCGTATTGGCGTTCTCGACAGACATCTGCGTGTCGTCAGTAGTAGTGGCTTTGCTTGTGATAGTATCGAGGAAGTATGGGACTACTGATATTCGGGAACTAGCTAGAATGATCCGAGATCGAACAGAGACTCCTGAATCTGAACAAACAACATCGGAGGAAGAGTGATTGCTACCACTTGCTCCTTGGTTAGTATGGATTATACCTCTTGCATCTAGTTTGTTAATTCCTGTCATGAATAGGATTAGTGACAAAGCACGGGATTACTTTGCAGTAGTTTCAATTTTTGTCACATTCCTATTTGCCGCCTCGATTATTCCTGATGTGTACTTTGGGCCAGCAGTAGGCACAGACCTAACTGCACCATGGCTTCCGATAATTGGAGTAACCGCAGGTATTGTTGTTGATCCCCTCAGCATCCTTTTTGCTAATCTGATTTCCTTCCTAGGTCTCATCATTATTGTATATTCTCTAGGATACATGAAAGATGAGGAGGGACTATCACGATACTACTTCTTCCTCACCTTCTTCCTTGGCTCGATGATTGGACTAGTAATGTCGGACAACTTTCTACAGATGTTCATTTTCTGGGAGATGGTTGGACTCTGTTCATCCGCACTTGTGTCATTTTGGAGTAAGCGTGTTGAGGTTGTTCGGGCAGGTACTAAGGTCTTTTTGATGACCCGAATTGGAGATGTATCTTTCTTAGCTGCAATTGCTGTTCTATATGCGAATCTGGGCTCGTTTTCATTTTCATATACAATGGCTCATATTGGTGATTTGCCTCTCTCTACTATTACCACGGTTGCTTTTCTCATTCTTGGCGGAGCCCTAGTGAAATCTGCGCAATTCCCTCTCCATACTTGGCTTTACACTGCCATGGAGGCACCTACATCGGTTAGTGCACTTCTCCATGGCGCTACCATGGTCAAGGCGGGTGTGTATCTTCTGGCAAGAGTGTTCATCCTATTTGGTCCCCTCATCCCTCTAATTCCGATGTGGTTGGAGTCAATTGCATGGATAGGCGCTTTAACTGCGTTTATTGGTGCCACATTGGCATTTGGAACGCCGGATATCAAGGGAGTTCCAGCTTACTCGACTGTGAGTCAAATCGGATTTATGATGGCGGCATTTGGAACGGCTTCCTCATCTGCTGCACTTGGATGGTTTGCGGGTCTGTTCCATCTTATGAGCCATGCATTCTTTCAGAGTCTTGGTTTTCTTGCAATTGGAGCTATCATTCATATGCTGGGAACCCGTGATATGAGAAAGATGGGAGGTATCAGAAAATTGATGCCTGTTACCTTTGCACTTTGTATCGTGGTACTTTTCGCTCGAACAGGTGTGCCACCATTCGCTAGCTTCTTCAGTAAGGGACTTATTGTCAAGAGTCTCTTGATAACAGGAGATCTACTTCAACTCATAATTGTCTATGGCGCAATCGCCCTCACATTTGCTTACACTCTCAGGTTCACAATACTGACATTTCTCAGGGGGCAGTCAGACTATGTCAAAAATGCGAACTTGCATGAAGCACCAAAAATTATGCTTATCGCATGTATCATCCTTGCCATCTTGTGTACAGTATGGGGATTTGTAGCAAATCTATTTGCATCATTCATGCACGTTGGTCAAGTTGTTCAATTCAGTGAAATCTTCAGCATTCCTACAGTGATATTCGTGTTTGTCCTATTCTTAGGAGGATTCCCTGTCTACCTCTACTATTACAAGATGGATGGCATTGAGAGTACATTCAAGACGAAGTTCATTCTCCCCCTCAGCACAGTAGCTGGAAATGGTTTCTATATCGATAAGTTCTATGACCGCTTTGTCGGTGGCGGCGTTGCTAAGATATCTAGAGGAGTCCGTACTGCTGAGTACTCATTCTTTGAGCGTATACCAACATATGTTTCTCATGGTGCCAATCGTTTCACAAGTAGAGTACATTCTGGTTTTGATATTGCTATCAGCAAGATTCTGTACTTCACCCGTGATAGATGGCTCTCAAAGGATGATAGAAGTCCCCATGATGTTGATGGCTCTTTACCATCATACCTTGTGGTATTCCTTGTTGGAGTTCTGATTCTTGTTGTAATGATTCTGATGACTATATGGGTGTGATATGATGACTATGGCTCTTCTTCTCATACTGGCTCTGTTCGCAGCTGCGATACCAATTTCATATCTTGCTGAGAGAGCACGGACTGGTCTAGGCGCTCTGACGCTCTTCATTGTGGCGACAATAGGCATGTTTCTGCTTTCTACAACAATACCAGAAATACTCAACGCTGCGAACAATAACCGATATACTGAAACATATTACTGGGTTCCGGAGATAGATGCATCATTTTCACTCTTTGTTGATGGGATTAGCTTTTCGATTTCATTTATTGCCTTAATCCTGATTGCTCTAACTTCACTCTATTCCATTCCCTATATGAAAGACAGAGATGACATTAATCCATATTATTCCCTCTTAGCACTCCTATCTCTTGGACTCCTAGGCATTTTCATCACTAGCAATCTCTTGTTGTTTTACTTCTTCTGGGAACTGATTCTCATCCCCTCGTACTTCATTATAGGTACGTGGGGGGGAGGGGATTCCTATGGTGTTGCATTCAAATTCTTTATCATCACACATGCAGGTGCGGTTCTTGTACTCCTTGGGATTGGCTCGGTCTTTGTCATCACTGGGAGCTTGGATATGTTTCAAGTAACAGCTGCACTTGCTACCATGCAGACCGGACCTATTGGTTGGATACTTATTGCGTTCACAATTGGGTTCGCAGTGAAACTTGCAGTTGTCCCGGCGCATATATGGCTCCCTGATGCGTATTCAGAGAGCCCTGCAACCATGTCTGCACTCCTTGGTGGAGTGATGACCACTGCTGGTGCCTATGGTATCTTGCGGATCTCACTTGGTGTTGTGCTTCCAGCTTTGTTATCCAATCCATTCGGAGTACAATTCCTGCATACTCTAGCCCTCTTTGGAATCTTATCTGCTCTCTTTGGATCTCTTGTGGCTGTTCAAGAGAATGATGTGAACCGAATGCTGGCATACTCAAGTATTTCTCACATGGGGTATGTGGTTTTTGCTCTCTCACTCTTCCCGAATCCCCTAGCCATTATTGCAACTGTCCTCCATCTGCTCAATCACGGTGCAACTAAAGGACTCTTTTTCCTCACAACGGGTGACATTGTGAAGAAAGCTGGGACGAGAGATATGAATGAACTCAGTGGAGTGGCATCTTGCATGCCAGTCACTGGCACATGCTCAGCAATCTCTGCATTAAGCATTGGTGGAGTACCGCCGTTCGCATGTTTCATTAGCGAGTTCCTAATTTTCATGAGCGCTTTCCAAGTAGCTATTATAGATAGTTTCTATCTAATTCCCACATTTCTCTTGCTAGCCGCGAATGTACTCTCCCTAGCTTATGCATTAAGATATGTTGGCAATGTACTGCTCGGGCCCCCTGATACCAATCAGATGAACGAACGGTCAGCATTAGTACTTGGAGTAGTTGTGGCGTTAGCCGTTATAGTGGTTATTCTGGGTATATGGCCTTCAATATTTACACAACTCATCGCACTTGTCAATTTTCAAACATGAGGAGATATTATGATAGACATTCTAGATATTCTTGCAATACCCACCATCCTTATCCTAATGGGAGTTCTAACAATACCTGTGATCAAGATACTTCACACAAAACCTCGGTATTTCAGGGAGCTACTCATTGGATGGTTTCTGATCGGCTTCGCTCTCTGCATTATTGCAATCGCTAATCTCTCCTTCAAATACTTCAATCTCGAACCGATAGTCCCATTCTTCAATATCAATATTGCAGGAATTGAATTCTTGGTATTTTCAAGCAGTTTTCTGGTCGACGCCCTCTCTGTCTATATTGTTGTGATTTTCATAATAATTGGTGCGATCGCAGTCATATATGGTGTTCTAAGTGAGAAGGATAAGGGACAAATCACGGAACGATACTATGCAGTGATGCTCATAGTGCTTGCAGGACTGATGGGAGCCGCACTTGCAGGAGATCTACTCACGCTCTTCATTTTTTGGGAGGTCTCAGCCGCCGGTTCAAGTTTTCTCATGCTTTATCGGAAGACCCCCAGATCGATTCATGCCACGCTCAAGTATTTGGTCATGATTGTCATAGGCTCCAGTTTCATCATGTACGGTCTCTCAATCGTCTTTAGTATTGCAGGCACTCTAAACTTCTGGGAGGTCAGGAATGTCCTGATAATTTTCAGTGATAAAACGCTCTTACTTGTAGCATTCGGATTCATAGCCGGAGGTTATGCAATCGAGGCTGCAATAGTCCCATTCCATCTATGGCTTCCGGACGCATACACGGAGGCGCCAGCATCATCGTCTGCCTTTCTTTCAGGATTGGTCGATCAGGGTAGCTACTACGTGCTGTTGAGAGTACTCATCTATATTCTGACTCCAACCGTGGTTGTCAACTGGACTACCACTATTGCAGTGTTCGCAGCTCTCAGTATGATTGTGGGGAATCTTCGAGCACTAACGGAAGTCAACATCAAACGTCTTGTAGCATACATCTGCGTTGCAGATGTGGGTTACAATCTTGTAGCCATAAGCAGTATGACACATGTTGGTGTGATGGCTAATCTCTTCTTCTTCTTCGTCGGGGGAATGGCTACTGCCCTTGCCTTTATGACTGTAGGATTGTTGAATAGTATGGGTATTGAAACATTAGATGACTTCAATGGGATAGGCAGATCCGTTCCATGGACTAGTCTAGGTCTCTCATTTAGTCTATTATCATTCACTGGGATTCCTCCATTTGCTGGTTTCTTTGCAAAATACCTTGTATTTACTTCCGCAATTGAAGGAGATCTATCTTGGCTGGCAGTTATTGGCGTCACTGCAAGTGTCATCCAAGCAGCATATATATTCAGGCTCGTGAATCGAATGTATGGTCGTCCTTCATCACAACAATTCAAAGTCAAAGAGTCAAGAGCTGCACTCATCCCCATTTTTATCCTCGGGTTAGCTCTGATAGTTCTTGGCTTCTTCCCAACGTTGGCTCTCAATCTGATACAACCGGTAGTCCAGGAGCTTCCAATGATACCATAAGTGAAGAATGATGCATTTCTAGTCAAGGATATTTGACCATAGGAATTCTACTTCCATTCATCGCCAAAACGAGCTTTTTGACCATTAGGTCTTGGCTCGTATGACCAAGGTACGGGGTTTTTCATAATTATTGAAGCCAATTGTGTAACACGTTTACCCATTTGTTCGGCCATTGCCATTGCTTCAGTATCAGCACGGATATCACCAGGATTTAGGGCAAACCCGATTGGCCAATTAACACCACCTGGGATAATCATTTCCTTCACATAGATGAAAAATAGAATTGCTGAAAGTGATAGGTCCATGCCAGACCTTCTGCCCACCACAAAACCGCATGAAACCTTCCCTTCAAGATGAAGGAATCTACCGGTCCGGTCCATTAAATTCTTCAATAAAGTGGCTATCGTGCCATGATGACCTGGCGAACCAAATATGATGCCATCTGCTAATTTCATTCTTTCTGCAACGTGATTCAAATCGTCGTCTTGTACACACTTTCCAATCTGATAACATTCTCCGCAGTGTTTACATTCTCTAATATCAAGCTCAGCTAAACCGACATATTCAATCTGTGCTTCTTCATTTTGAGCAGATTCGAGAGCTGTTTCAATGAGTGTTGATGTATTACTGTTTATTCTGGGACTACCAGAAATTCCAAGAATTCTTGTTCTCAAATCTATTACCTCGATGTCATTAGAATTCACTTCAAAGGAGTATTTTTTTTATTTTCTAACCCGTATATTGTTATTGAGTTCGAAAAAATACTTCTGACCAGTATAAAAAGCTTTGAAAGTTTCATTTTGTCGCGTGATACTATTGAATTCATTAATTATTGAAAAATCAATGTTTTTTTTTAACTAGGGACCTTTTTTTAATCTCAAATAAAGTCTGGCTTGTGCGAGGCTGCAATTCATGTATCTTATAGCATTTGGGGATAAAGAATGATAGAGTAAATTCACTCGTCGATGCCATTATTAGATAGTCTGGTTAGACCAAAAAGTGTTGGGAGTAGATGTGACCAAACAAACACCAATGCAACGGCAATATCTTCAGTTGAAGAAACAATACCCCGATTGTATCCTGATGTTTAGACTTGGTGATTTCTATGAGATGTTCAATGAAGACGCAAAAGTAGCAAGTAAAGCTCTAGACATCGTGCTCACCGCCAGAGGAGAGGGAGTCAATAGATGGCCTCTTTGTGGAGTACCATATCATGCAGTAGAAGGTTATGTTGCCAAACTCCTCCAACAAGGATTCACTGTAGCAATTGCAGACCAGGTTGAAGATGCATCCCAAGCAAAGGGATTAGTTAAGCGCGATGTCGTTCGAGTGATAACACCTGGAACGATACTTGAGAGCTCCATGTTGGAAGACGCTCAGAATAATTATCTAGTTGCACTCATCGATGACGGTGGACAAGTGGGAATTGCAGCCGTTGACGTATCCACTGGAGAATTTCTTGCGACTCAGGTTGAAGGTACGATTGCTTCTGAGGTTGTTCTCAACGAGATTGGCAGACTCGCGCCTTCAGAAATACTCCTTTCAGATGAAACTTCGAAATCAAAAGCTAGAGTAATACTAGAGGAAACTGGGATCCATATCACTCAGAGAAACAGCCTCGATTTTTCAACTAGGAACGCAGAAATCCTCATCAAAGAGCAGTTCAAAGTTGCTACTCTGGAAGGTTATGGAATTTCGGATAAACCTATTGCGCTAGGAGCAGCAGGTGCTATTATTGCATATCTCAGAGATGTGCATAAGACTGGTTCTGTGACTCTCTCGGGTCTGAGAACATATTCAATCGAATCTTACATGATTGTTGATAGTCAAACACAGAAGAATCTTGAATTAATCAAGAACGCTCGTGATGGGAGTTCGCGAGGTACTCTCTTCAGCATACTCTCCAAGACAGTCACTCCTATGGGAAAGCGAAAACTCAAGCAATGGATACTCCAACCCCTCAGAAGTGTAAAAGAAATCGAAAAACGTCTTAATGCAGTAGAAGAACTTGCGAGAGATGCGATTGTAAGAAAGGACATCTCCAATAGTTTGAGAGACCTCGGAGACCTGGAAAGGATAACGAGTAGAATAGTGTTTGGTACGTCTGGAGCAAGAGACCTTCTTGCACTTAGAATCTCAATTGGAAAACTCCCCACCGTTAAAGCTAATTTGAAGTCATGTGAGAGTAAGATCATCTCAGATTCCGGGAAATCGATTGATCCTCTCTCTGACCTCTATAAGACATTGGAAAACGCAATTGTAGATAAACCCCCTGTTTCCGTGCGAGAAGGAGGGATGATTAGACCAGGTTTCAATGAAGACCTAGATTCTTTGAAAGAATCAATATCCAATGACAAGAGATGGATTGCATCCCTTCAATCTAGTGAGAGAAGACGGACAGGTATTAAATCACTGAAAGTCGGATTCAACAAAGTTCATGGATATTACATCGAGGTCACGAAGAGTAACATACATCAAGTTCCAGATGAATACCAAAGAAAACAGACTCTCGCTAATGCTGAGAGGTATGTGACACCTGAACTCAAGGAGAAAGAATCCACAGTTCTTGCTGGAGAAGAGAGGATAAACAAACTTGAATATGAAATCTACGAATCCCTAAGAAGCCAAGTTAGTAACTTTGCTGGAAATCTACGGCAAAATGCTGAAGCGGTAGCAACTGTTGATGTACTTGCTGCATTATCTGATGTTGCAGTTACTCGGAGATATACTAGGCCAAGAATTACTGAAGATACACGAATCAAAATTGTTGAGGGAAGACATGCTTCACTGGAAGTCATGCTCGGACCTAACGAGTTTGTCCCCAATAGTATTGAGATTGGAGATGGTGGTTCAACTCTTATCATTATCACTGGACCAAATATGGCTGGAAAGTCCACATGGATGCGCCAGTGCGCCATCATAGTCCTCCTTGCTCAAATGGGGTCTTTTGTTCCAGCGAAGAGTGCAGAAATAGGAATGGTTGATAGAATCTTCACACGGGTTGGAGCATTTGATGATTTGACTGCTAGACAGAGTACATTTATGGTTGAGATGATAGAAACCGCTAATATTCTCAATAATGCAACTGACAAGAGTTTCGTTATTCTGGATGAAATAGGAAGGGGAACCTCGACGTTTGATGGGATGGCACTTGCCTGGGCAGTTGCTGAGCGGATTGTTCAGATGAAGACACGATCACTCTTCGCAACCCATTTCCATCAATTGACGGATATGGCATCTCAATATCATGGAGTAAAGAATGTCCACACTCTAGCTAAAGAATCTGGGAGCTCCATCATCTTTCTGCACAAGGTTGTAGATGGTGGGACAGACAAAAGTTACGGAATTCATGTGGCAGCACTTGCAGGAGTCCCTGATGAGGTTGTGAAACGTGCAAATCAAATCCTCCAGAAGATTGAGAAAGAGAACTCGGTCACAGTTGGAGAATCGTTGCATTACGAATCAACTGAGCAGGCAAGTCTTGAGGCACTTGTAGTAGAAGATCCACTTGTCGAAGAATTGCGAACCATAGATCTTGATAGAACGACTCCTGTTGATGCTTTGGTGAAGCTAAAGGAAATGCAAGATGACGCGAAGAAAAGAAAGAACTAAGGTATAATTTCTTTCGCACTAGTCCATGAAATGAGAATAATGAAACAGAAGAGATTTGATGAGCTAGTGCAGAACGGATACATCATTTTTATGAGTCTCTTCGTAATCACCATCTTTCTTGGTTTGATATTGGACAATGAGGGGGTCGTGTGGTTGAGCGTCATTTTTCTTCTTTACATTCCAGGCATGATCTGTGCCTACTGTATTCAAGGCGCCAATGATTCGTACAAAGGTTGGAAGAAGAAAAGAATGAAAGCAAAACGTCTAGCAGAGTGTACATCTTGTCAGTCACATCTTTTCCACTGGCATCTAGGATTCGCCAACCTATATCTCTCAGATTACTCTTGAATGGCCAATCAGTTTCAATTACTATGTAAACAGTTACGTCAAGCTCGCCATAGACAAAGTATTCCTTTTTCTTTTTGTTATGAAATTAAATTCAAGTAAGATTGAATTATACGGTTTTTACCGTAGATTACGTTTCTAGGACCGCTCTTGCTTATATGCCAGTTGTACTATGGTTGTTTCAGAAGTGGAGGAATCGTTCTTTGAAAGTAAGCTCGGAGATAAAATCTAACAAACCGCTGTACTATGGAGCTATTGTTCAGTTGTTATACGCATCAATTGAATTTGTTGATAGTCTTTGCATTCCATTGATTGCTCTTGGACTCATGCCAAATTTGTATCTAGCATTCCCAATTGCTAATCAGGATATAGCAAATCTCCTTGCAAATGAGCCAATGTGGTTCATTCCAATATTCTGGTTTTTCACTGCCTTTCGGATTGCATCTGGAAGGTGGATCCTATTGAATAAGGCAAAAGGCTTCTGGATGGCGATGTTTATTTCTGTAATCACATTGGTAGCCTCATTTTTCCTACTACCATTTGCTGTGATTGATATAACTGGGACGGGAATTGTTGTTTTTCTATTAATTATGGGATATTTCAAAGACCAGCCACTGATTAAGGAAGAGAACTCGTAATAATTACTTCCACACGTTGCGCATTTCTTTAGAAGAGAGTTCCTCACCCTGTGATTTCAGAAAATCAAAGAGGTCATGTAACCAATCTACTGATGTTTGGTCGCTAAAAAGGAGAGCCTGCGTAAAGTCCACCTTCCCCTCAAGTACTGGTAGAAACAGCGCGCCAAAACTCTCGCTTGCCAATATCGCAATATTACAATCATCAATAATGTAGAGTCTGGTTCGATTCGGATCGAATCCTTTGAAGAATATCTCCTTATTTTCAATTTTCATGAAATCGTCAAGAATCGATTTGGTAAATAGCACTTCAATATTAGTATCTTTCAGATCCATTTGATAGAACTCAAAGAAGCTGACCTCGAGCTGTATATCCAGCGCACCACCAGCTTTCGCTATTGTCAAACCACTATCGACAATTGTTCTCACCTTATTCATTAGAGAAAGAAGATCAAACACACCATCATACTTCAAACTAAGAAAACGTTCCTTCAACGATTCATCATCAACAGAAAGAGAATGAGTTGTGAAGTAGGTGTAACCACAATCGTCACTAAGGACTTTGGCTAATTTGTACACGCGTTCTGTATTTACATTGCAGAGGTATATCCCATCTTTGCGTGAAATAAAACCAACATCGACAAGTTTCTTCAAATGGTCCTCCAAGGTTGATGGATAAATATCCAGTGCTTTTGCAATTTCAGAAAAACGGAGACCAGTATTATTTTGAAGAAGTGCATCAACAATTCGTAGTCTTGTTTCCGAGGCGAGTACTTTGAACTGATTTTCAAGTGCTGTGAATTCCATATTACCACACGCTCAGAGGGCTGTACGGCTAAAACCGTACATTACGTTGTTGAGAACGCGCTTCCTTATATTGCTCTTGATTCTAGTTCATACCCTCATTCTTGGTCACGCTCAGACACTTCAGCTGTTCACAATGCCCCAACTTCGGCTGTGTTTTGAACTGTGTTGATGAAGAAATTAAGATGAAGTTCTTAGAGGAACTAGAGAGGAATAATATCTACACTGACTAATTCCTCCACAATCTTTCTCACATTCAAACGACAGATGTCATTAGAGTAAGACACCCCCAGAACCTCAGGGGTGAATCTCTCAAACATGAAATTTGCTTTTCACACCTCTCATATTAAGATAGAGGACAATTATCAAATTCAAGATGAGGGTTATCCATGGTATGGAGCCGCCAACCAGAATATTCCAGAAAATTATAATGAGATTGAATATTGCAAATATGATATCTGCATACCAAGCCCATCCTGCTAGGCTGAAGAGCCCCAATCCGAGAATGATATACAAAATCGCTATTATCAGAGCACCGTACTGAACGGATGAAAATATTTCACTTAAGAGAAGCCAACTGAAACTAGTCAATAGTGTTGAACCTACAAGAAGTAGGATTCCAGTTAGAAAATTCAGAACAGCAAGGACGATTATCCCAAGAGGTACACGAGCCATTTTTATCAAATCCTAAACAACTGATAATACTACTTTTGGTTTGTTTTATGCCTTCGTAAATGACCAAGTTTCTACGTATATATTTCAAAGAACGATTACGATGCGGCATCCGCAGTTTCTTTTTGTTCACATTTTAATATCTGAATATGATGTGTTTTGATAACTTCAAATCTTCTACAGCTCTACCACATCTAAAGCTGTATAAGAAAGGTCCAGCGGCGGTTTTGTGAATAATAAGCATGGTACTTTGAATATTGATTTGAAATAAGAGAAGAGTGAATGTGAATTGACAGCAATGGTAGAAACAATCGATATTGTCAAAGAATTCGATGGATTACGAGCTGTTGATAGAGTCAATCTATCAGTTGAAAAAGGAGAGATTTTTGGACTGCTTGGACCCAATGGTGCGGGTAAGTCCACCACGATAAAGATGCTTGTCACACTACTGAAACCAACCAGCGGAAAAACCCTGGTTGCTGGTTATGATGCAGTGTCTCAGGCGGATGAGGTTCGAAAGAGAATTGGTTATGTTCCACAAGAGTCTGCACTCGATGCTAGATTAACTGCTACGGAGAACTTGGAACTGTTTGCAGAACTCTATGGCTTATCTAAAAGCGATATTAAGAGAAGGATACAGGAAGTACTAGAACTTGTGGAACTGGACAAGAGAAAAGATGATCTTGTTGCACACTATAGTGGTGGAATGAAAAGGCGATTGGAGATTGCGCGAGGTCTCCTGCCATCTCCAGAAGTCCTATTTTTGGATGAACCAACACTCGGGCTAGATCCACAGACTCGCCGAGTTGTATGGGACTTCATTCATAGACTCCAAAAGGAATGGAAACTTACCATTCTCGCGACAACTCACTATTTAGAAGAGGCAGAGAATGAGATGAGTAGAGTTGCGATTATTGACAAGGGCCGAATTATGACCATGGGTAAACCTTCAGACCTGAAGGCAGAATATGGTCAAGACTTGATTGAACTCTCTGTCGATTATCCGGACGGCATTTACACAGAAGAACATCTCAGAGAAAAACTCGAACAGATGCAAATGGCAAATGAAGTTTCTATCAGAGCTTTTGAGGTAAAACTGAGTGTAGCTGATGGGAAAAAAGCACTACCTTCTATAATTCACAAAATGGAAGACGCAGGGATTCGGATGAACACTATCTCAGTCAGAACTCCTTCTCTTGATGATGTATTCATAAAATACACAGGACGTGGAATACGCGAAGAAGAGGGTTCTGCAGAAACAAAGAAACAAGCTGCGAAACTGATTGGACGAATGAGGAGTCGGATATAAAATGGTCTTACGAGCTTCACATGCTATCTGGAAACGCGAGATGCGTAAGTGGCGACGAAGTAAGGTCCAACTTGCAAGCTCATTATTGCTACCAGTGCTTTTCCTAGTTGTTATTGGTAATGCATACTCCGGTTCTTTTAGTAGTGTACCAATTGCTGTGATAAACCTCGATACAGGGACTCCAGCTCATGTATTCAATGAAGCACTTAGTAATTCTACTTCACTATCAATTGTGTCTGCTAATATATCCGTGGAAGATGCTCAGAAAATGATTGATGATGGCCAGATTGCAGGTTTTATACTAATTCCTGCAAACTTCAGCATGAGTCTATTGCCTCTGCCTTGGGGAGTAATTCCAAGTGAAAGCACCAAGATAAACGTGACAGTTGATAATACGAATCAGATGATTTCACAGGCACTTGCAGGTATTGCAGCTCAATCTCTAAACGTGACTGTACATGATTCTAGAGTGGCTGCATGGTTTACAAATATTACTTCCCTTCCTTATCGTACTGGCGGATCTTATATTAATAGCGTTGATAGATACTCGACTGGTTTCCAGTTTATTGACTTTCTTGCTCCGGGTATTTTAGCTATGACGATTCTCTTCACATCTCTATTTGCTGCTGGAATGCCAGTGATTCTAGATCGAGAGATAGGCTATTTCGATATGTTACTAACTACCCCATCAAAACGGAGTGAGATTGTACTCGGATTTACAGCTGCTGGTGTGACTAAAGTTGTAGCACAGGCGACTTTTGTTCTTGTAATAGCCATCATCTTGGGAATTCATATGGCACTGAATCCACTATCAATAGTTTACATTTTTGTTTTGACTATTCTTCTCGCACTAGTCTTTGTCGGAATCTCAATAGCACTGAGCGTTAAAATAGAGTTAACAGCTTTCCAGTTCGTCAATGGCTTGATCAACTTCCCGGTCTTTTTCCTGTCAGGTGCATTTTATCCTGTGGAATCTCTGCCCATATGGTTGAGAAACATTGTATACTTAAATCCCATGACATATGCCGTGGATGGATTGAGATCCGTGATGATAAAAGGAACCAGTCTGTTTCTTGTTCTCCCTGACGTTATTGTAATTGCGGTCTTTGCGTTGTTAACGCAAATACTTGGAAATCTAGCATTCTATCTGGCGCTTTCTGGTAGGAAAATCAAGCTATTTCGGAGGGACAAACCGAAGATCAATACTCTTGCGTAGGGACAGCGATAAGACGCCTGGGAGATAGCAGTACATTCCAAAGCACGTGGAATGATAGCCTTTAGTGAAACTACTTCAGAACTTCATGTGCTTTCTTTAATTGGTCGATAATCTCAATCCCTTGAGGACATTTATCCAGACATTCCCCACATTCCTCACATGCTGTTGCATTCTTTCCCGGAGCCCATGGAGTCTTTCCAATCAACGAATAGGAATGTTTTGCGCCTTCTCTGAAACCATAGATTTGATATCGTTGAAGTGCCTCAAAAATATAGGGAATGTTTACTTCATTCGGACAGGGTTGACAATACTTGCATTGGGTGCAAATGTTATCACAGAGCTCTTTGAATCTCTTTGCAATATTTTCTACAGATTCCATCTCCCTTTCTGACAATTGGTTATAATCATCTCTAGATGTGAGGTTGAGATTGTCATCAAGCATTTCATCCGAACCCATTCCAGATAATGCAACTGAAACGTTAGGATTGCTCAAAACATACTTGAAAGCTAAATCTACAAAGTTCTTTCTTCCTGGTGTCAGCCATTCCTTCATCTCGTCGGGAAGTTCTATCCCTGCCAGTCGGCCTCCCCCAACGGTCCCCATAATCGCTACTGCGAGACCCTTCTCACCAGCGTAATTAATCATCTCATGATTCACTTGGTCAACTATATTGTATTGCACAAGCATCAGTTCAAAGTGTCCGGAGTCGATGATTTCTTTGAGAACCTCAGGGGTATCATGAAATGAAAAACCTAGGTTTTTGATCTTACCTTCATCCTTTGCCTTTATCGCTCGTTCAATGAGATTGAACTTCAAGACTTTCTCTTCGTAGGTTTTTTTGTTCAGAGCATGCAGAAGATAGACATCCACAGAATCTTGGTCCAAGCGCTTGAGCTCTTCATCCAAATATCTATCGAAATCCTCAGATTTGGTAAACTCACTATGGCCAATAGGACACTTAGTGGCCAGGGTGACTTTTTCTCGATAGCCATCTTTCAGTGCTAATCCTACAACTACTTCACTCTCGCCTCTATGGTACGTCCAAGCAGTATCTACATACGTAATCCCATTATCTATTCCTTTTCGAATAAGAGTAATGGCTTCATCTCGCTTGATTTTTCCACTCTGTTCATCAGTAGGAAGTCGCATGCATCCGAAACCTAATGCTGAGGTCTTTCCAAGTTTTCCCAACCTTCTATACTGCATAACCATCTACTCAGTAATTCGTCTATTAGAAAGTTCTGTTAAATCCACTGATTTGATACACAAGAGCGATATTGAAAAATTTGAGCCCTACTGGAATCCAATTATTTGAAAATGTACCAAGTTATAGATAGCTTGCCAAGATCTTGCATAACCTATTGCTAATTATATCTGATAACAGCCAGTAACAATATAACAAAACAGAGATTTTCTGGAACTCAGTGAATAATCCTAATGCAACATAAAACGCAACTTTCTCGAACGACGAAACTTATCATTGTAGTCGCGTTTGTTCTATATTCAGCATACAATCTTGTTTTAACAGCACTTCAGAATTACATACTATTCGTATCAAGTGACACAAGCGCCCTTGGAATCTCATTTGGTATCTTCACGGTTGCATCTGTTCTGTCAAGATTTCTATCAGGTTGGATTCTCGAAAAGATTGATGATGTCGTTGCTCTGGTTATAGGAAACATCATTCTAACAATTGCTTTGGGATTCTATCCTCTGACAATGAGTATAGCAGTTGTATATATTATCAGAGCAGTTCAAGGATTTGGTTGGGCTCTATCAACAGTGACAATTCTTACAATGATTGTGGACAATACAGAAAACTCTCAAGTAAGTAAAGCTCTGGGATATCTTAATGGTTTTGGCTCGCTTAGTCTTCTGCTGTTCCCAGTATTCGGTAGTTTTTTAGTAACAATAAAATCAGTAGAAACTTTCAGTTTGTGCTTTTTCTCAGCCTTCGGAATCAGTGTACTTAGTACAGGACTATCAATCTATGCATGGAAGTCAACACCGCCTATTGTTACTCATGATATGCCTTTGTCAGGATTGCCAGACAGAGATACTCTGATTCCGACTCTTTCAGCTTTTCTTGTATTCATGGTTCTTGGCGTATTGTTAAGTTACTCACCAGAAATAGCAGCACTAAATGGAATTCAAAATCCAGGACTCTACTTCTCCATCTTTGCATTTGCACAAATAATAGGTTCAGCAATGGGAGGAATATTTACAGGAAGCTCTCAATATGGGAAGATAGCAACAATAGGTGCACTTTTGGTAATGGTTGGTGTTACCGTGCTTGTATTATTCAATGGAATTTATGGGTACTTTGCATCAGCATTCATCATAGGTCTTGGTCTTGCATCTGCAAATATTGCACTCAATTCATATGTTTCTTCAATCTCCACTGCATCAGAAGCTAAAGGGATGGCTATTTACTCTGCAGGTGTAGATTCTGCAATCGCAGTTGGCTCATTTAGCACTGCAATCCTTCTGGGAATAGGATGGGCAATTCCTACAATCCTTTCTATTTTTGTAAGTACAGCATTGATATCGTCAATATATTCATTCTTTGCAATACACCAAGTAAATTCATAATCCTGCATTTGTCAAATTATTTCAATTGCGAAACAATCCCTATCAATTCTTCCTCGCTGAATAAAGATCGCAGCTTTACATTCTGAAGTATTCGATTCCAGTTACTCCAACCATGCTCCTTTGCTAGAATCAAGTATTTCAATGTGTAATTAGCATCTTCGATTGCGCCATACGCTCTAGCGGTCAGAATGTAAGACCAATCTAGGGCATCACCAAGGAGAACCCAACCATCCAAGAAATCTGATTGCTCATCAACTACTTTTCGGAGTTTTTCGTGTCCCATGTTACTTGGAATCACTAATTCGTCTACCAGCAGTTAGAATTGCTACAGCAATTGCTGACAATCCTGCTATTATGGATACTACTGCATACCCAATTGAAGGATTTGCATACGAATATCCAAGAGAAGGAATAGCAAATAGCATTGCAACGATAATCAATATTATTGTACACCGTTCTCCAGAATCTGCAGAACTAATATCAGGTATCTCTTCAGGGTCCACTGTCCTAACCACCAAGCAGTTCAATAATTCAAGTGTTTTTATTCTTGTCGTAAAATTTCCTCAGCCTTAGAATTAATTCTGTGAATACAAATTATTTATCAGCTTTCTGACGTGCCTCTTGTGCTTCATCAGTGTGTCCGAGTTTCTCTAAGACATCACCAAGATGAAGCCAACCATCCCAATAATCAGGTTGCTCTTCTAACACTTTGCGAATTGCTGTTTCAGCTTCATCATATTGCTCTTGTTTGAAGTATGTTTGTGAAAGGTAGTAGTAGGTGTTAATGTCATCAGGGTAAAGACGTTGGGCTTCCAAGTATGCCTGTTCAGCATCGGCTAATTTTCCTAATTCATAATAGCAATATCCAAGATCTTGCCAAGTGGATGGATTGTCTGATACGATATCAATCGCTTTCTTGTATGCAGGAATTGCATCTTCGAACTTTTTCTGCTGACTTAGTACAGCGCCTAATTTGATCCAAGCCTGTTGGCTATCTGGACCTTTCTCAGTAGCGATTCTAAATGTTCTCTCAGCATTATCCCAAATCCTAAGATTGAGGTAAATCAATCCTAGGTCGCATATCAACTCGACATTATCAGGTTCCCTTTCCAATGCTTCAAGCAAAAGTGGTTCAGCTTCTTCATATCTACCTTGAAAGATGAGTTCCATGCCTTTGTAGTAAGATGGATCAATATCGTCCATATGCAGACACTCCAAATACCCACATTTAATCTCTAGGGAAGTCCAAATCAGGGTCAAGAAGTCTTGACTTGCTGGTCAAGGACTGTAGGATAATACCAAGAATTACTAAAGTATTGTATCCGATTCACTTTACTTTCTCACGAAGTGGACTCTTTGTTCGGCGTTCCCATATGACGGAAAGAACAAGCATTACAGCACCAACTCCCGCCAGTAGTACACCTCCACTGGTCACTCGTGATTGTATCCCACTAGCTGATAGTTCCACCCATATTATCTGAAACTCTGTCGATTCAGTTGTGAACAATAATGCATATATTCCAGGAGCAGGGATATGCAGGTTCTCTTGCAGAGAGGATATATTCTCGAAGCTGAAAATAGGTGTAATTGGATTTGCTGTTTTATTTTCTACCATGGTTCTATTCGCATCCTGCCAGTTCATGAAATAGACACTGAACGTTCCAATGCTATGAGAATCCAAAGTCACATTTACATGAACATCCTGACCAACTTCAAAAAGATAGACCTCCGAATCATTCTCTTCAATGACTAGCGTGTTTCCCCTGCTGTAAACACTACTTGCATAACCAGAAAGGAGTATAACAGCAATACCGAGAATTATCAATATCCTACCAGCTCTCTTCATCGTGTCAACCTCCAATCTCTGAACGAGTAAACAGCCACAGAGTAAATGTCAACAAGACCAAGGATATCATGAGGGAGATACCGAATCCAATCTGAAGATCAATTAGCGGCGTCATTTCAGTACCGAACATCATGTAAGAAGAGTGATTTGTGATGTATCTGTAAGCTGCATCAAATGGGTTCAATACAACTCTGGCAATATTAGGGACAGCGGGGTTATTCAGTAGAATTGGAGTCACAATCCCAAATGCAAGTCCAAAGATTGCTGTTGCAGAGACCTTTTTTGTAATAACAGCAACCAGCATTGAAAGGATTGCAAATAAGAGAACGGATATCCATACCCCCAACAACATGATAGACACATGACTAATGAGGGGTGCTTGTGGAATGATAAAGGGAATAGCAAATAGATATGTAAATGTCAACAACCCTGCAGGAATGATAATAACACAAATGGTTTTCACCAGGAGGACAGTCACTCGTTCTACAGGATAGGTTAGAAGTGTTTGAATGTATCCATCTTCAAAGGATTTCGCAGCAGTAAAAGAAACTAGTACTGGTACCAGAATTGGCAACAATTGTGTCAATCCAAACATTAAGTTCCCAAGATGCATTCCTGAAAATCCAAATTCTGCAAAGACAAAGTACTCGAGTCTATCTGGATTAATCGAAACCGCATTCCATGTCAGTACTGCTGCCTCAATCGGAGTCAAAAAAATCAATGCGGCAAGACCTTCTATGACTGGAAATCGATATGACATTCCAATCTCAATCTGGAATTGTGCCATCAACTTTGCGAGTTTTTGTTTCATTGGATGACCTCCCTGAATGCATCCTCTAATGATGCAATTATTTCAATTCGATGAATCTGTATATTACAAGATTCAGCTTCCTGACGAACTGGAAGTACAATCGAATCTATACTATTCTCATATCGAAAAGAGAACATGTTAGGGCCAAGTAGTCGTATATCCTCTATTCCAAATTTTCCATCTAGTAGTTGTGCCAAGGTGTGAGCATCAGAACAACGAATTCTGAAACGATTCAATGCATACTTCTCGATGATATCGTTAGTTGTTCCTTGAACCACATTCTTCCCCCTATTCATAAATGCTACATGTGTACAGATTTGCTCAAGCTCCGACAAAATGTGTGAAGCTATGATGATTGACACTTTGGATTTGTGATATAGATGTGAGAGAAGATCCAGCATCTGTTCGCGTCCAGGTACATCCAGATTCGAAGTTGGTTCATCGAGAATTATCAAATCAGGATTCCCTGCAAATGCTAGAGCGATTCCCAATCGTTGACGCATCCCCGCAGATAAATGTCCAATCTGCCTGTTTGTAGCATCCTGAAGACCTACAAGCTCCAGTAGCTCATCAGGGTCGTTAGTACTTCCATAAATCTTGATGACCTGAGAAAGATATTCTCTTGCACCCATGGCCTTTGGAAGGGTTGGATTCTCAAGAAGAACACCGATCCGTTCTCGGATTTTCTTTGACTGACTGATATCCATATCTAGCACTCTTGCAGACCCTGAACTGGGTTGAATCAATCCAAGTAGTATACGAAGTAAAGTTGTTTTTCCTGCACCATTAGGTCCAATAATGCCAAAAAGTCCAGGTTCTATCTTGAGCTCAAGTTCATCTAATGCTTGAACCGGTCCAAAATTCTTGGATATCTTATCTACCTCAACAACGAATCTGCTGGTCATAGGTGCACCTCCTAGCCTTGAAATATACAACCACTAACGATATTTTTAAGCATCCACTACACAATATATAGTTCTTGCTTATTTTTTCTAGTCAATGAGTCTTGACCATATGGTCAAGGAGCGTAGGATTATATCACTCCGTGATATGTTTGATGTGACGAACAATGACCACTGATGAAGTGTTTGAAGCAATCTCGCATCCGATGAGAATCGCAATCCTAAAGGAACTTGCAAAGAAACCTATACGGTTTGCAGATCTCAAGAGGAATTTTAAAATTAAAAGTGGAGGGCAACTAGATTTTCATCTCAAGAAGATGGAGTCAGTTATCACAACTGACAGCGATGGGTTGTACACTCTCAATCACCGTGGATATGGGGCTCTTCGCGCAGTTCACGTTGTTTCTAACTATGGGTGGCAGAGAAAATCTTGGATGATCAACGTACTTATGATGCTTGTCCTCAACATCTACTTCTTCTTCGCAGCATACGAGTTCTATATATTCGCTGCAATTCCAACCATTGGATGGATTCTCTTCTATAGCTATTGGACCTTTGTGAAACGAAGAGTCCGACTGAGAGATAACGGTTTTACTGATGATGAATTGGAGGTGTCCTAAACGGAACGGCGTAGTTCTGAAACATTATATTCAGTAAGACAGAGTTCATTTCACATCATTGTGTCAGCGTTTACACATATTTGGGAGTTTTACCAATCATGACAGCAGTAGAAATTCAGAATCTTGTGAAGTCCTTTGGAGACCTCGTTGCAGTTAACGATGTATCACTAGAGGTTCGCGAAGGAGAAATATATGCCCTTCTTGGCCCAAATGGAGCAGGAAAGACAACGACCATCAAAATGCTCATGGGTCTCTTAGACCCCGATTCTGGAAGTGCAAAGGTCTTTGGTGTTAATTCAAAGGAAAAACCAGTTGAAGTGAAACACCTCGTTGGATATGTTCCTGAGGAGCAGCAGCTCTATGATTCTCTCACACCGCGAGAACTATTCAATTTCATCGCATCGATTCGGAGATTACCACCAGAATCCATCACCAAGCGTATGAAGGAATTTGTGAAAGCTCTGGACTTCGAGCAGTATTATGACAACATGATAGTAACTTTGAGTCAAGGGAACAAGCAAAAAACCATGCTCATTGCCGCTCTTCTTCACAGACCAAAACTACTGATACTCGATGAACCCTTCTCAAGTCTGGATGTTCGAGCCGCAAAGATCATGAAAGATATAGTAAAGATACACGTCGAGAATGGTGGTGCAGCTCTTCTTAGCACCCATGTTATGGAAGTGGCTGAAGGTCTCTGTGATCGTGTGGGCATAATAGATGAAGGCAAATTGATTGCAGAAGGAACCCTTGATGAACTTCGAAGTAAATCTGAACGTGTAGGCGCGAACTTAGAGTCAATATTCTTGAAATTAACCGAACAAGAAGAAGAAGTAGCTGAAGGAGTTTCAGCTCTTAGGGAGGCATTGGCGGATTGAATAGATCTGAGAGCTGGCGTGCTGCAGGAGTTGTTGCACAGGAAGTTCGCTTTCAGTCATTCCTAGAAGCTAATCCATCAAATCTATCTCGCGTGAAGGAAAATCCAGAGAAGATTTCCAAAGCACTGAAGTCACAGAGTAGAATTAGCATCTTCTTCTCATCTATGATTTTGATCATGTTAGCAGTCTTAGCTCTAGCCGCCTCAGTTTTTGATACAGACATAGGAAATCCAGATGCCAGGTTAGCAGTTGGATTTGCAGTGTATCTAACTCTCAGCTTCGTCGTGGTATTCTTCCTGAATCTAACAACAACAACAGGCCTCTTCACATCAGGAGCAATGAACCTACCTTCTTCACTACCATTAACAAGAGCAGAGCTTGAACAACTCAACTTCATGACCTTTGTCAGAATATTCATCGCGCCAGTAGTGCTTTCAATGACGATATTTCCGATTGGCTGCTTAATCCTCCTTGGACCAATTGTTGCACTTGTTGCACTAGTTGCATGTGCTAGTACTGTATCAATTGCAATCGGAGCTCTGATTCATGTGTCTAAATGGTTCCATAAGAAGACTCATCAGACTGACGAATCAAGGTTCTCGTCATTTATTCGTATTGCAGCCTCTCTAGGAATAGTCATCGGTATGATTAGTATCTACAGCATTGGAAGTTATCTTC
>Ga0307442_1000202_pt1 | contig 27137 bp, 23 predicted proteins | sample SalMarWE160430MG_FD_202143 | JGI IMG/M metagenome (GOLD analysis project Ga0307442, IMG submission 202143) | Salt marsh sediment microbial communities from the Plum Island Ecosystem LTER, Massachusetts, United States - WE1604-30 | ecosystem: Environmental > Aquatic > Marine > Intertidal zone >...
CGCCGGTAGATGAGTCCTCGATGGCCACACAGTGCCTGGGGGCGATGCCCAGGAGCTCCGCCGTCAGCAGGTAGCTGTCCGGCTCTGGTTTGGAGTACCTCACCTCATCGCTGGTCACCACGGAGCGGAAGCGGTCTGCAATGTCCAGGATCCGCAGCATCAGCTCGGCTTCGGATCGAGAGCTGGAGGTGGCCAGGCCGAGGGGCAGCGGTTCCAGCTCGTCCAATGCCTCTACGGAGCCCGGGATCGGTTCGAGCTTCTCGGCGATCAACCTCCGAAATATTCGGCGTTTGTGCCTGAGCAGATGCTCGGGAGTGACGGATAGACCGTGCTCCCGGACCACGCCCTTGACGATCTCCGCATCCGGGTAGCCGATCCAATCGTGCAGGGGCAGGCGATCCTCGGGCAGCCGGTATTCCCGGGCAATCTCCTCCCAGGCCAGGATATGGATGCCCTCGGAGTCCGCCAGCACTCCGTCCAGATCGAAAATCACGGCTCGTATGTCCAGCATGGCACCCACTGTAGCGCATATGCGACGATTTGGAGAAGACAGCCTCACGACGACCACCTCAGGGCTGTTCATCGAGCCGGATCCCACCCGACCCGGTCGGCATAGCGGCGGGCACCACGATGGAAGGACACTACGGCCTTGAGGATCCGGGACAAACATGCTATCAATGATTCGGGGTCAAAAGAGCTCAGGAGGCCGATTTGTACAAACTCTCCATCGCCTATTTTCTCTGGCTTATCTCAGGATTCGGAGCCCTTGGATTTCACAGGTTCTACCTGGGCCGCTTCGGCACGGGTCTGCTCTGGCTGTTCACCGGAGGCCTGGCCGGAATCGGCGCTCTGTTCGACCTTTTCTACATCCCCACCATGGTGCGGGATGAAAACCTCAGGCTGGGGTATCGGAACATCCTGTCCTTGGATCCGGATTTCCACATCTCCGAACGGAGGGCCGATGCGGGCCCCAAGGAATCTCTGGAGAAGGTAATTCTACGCACGGCCAAGAAAAACGGGGGCGTGGCCACGCCCGGCGAAGTCGCCCTGGAGGGGGACATCCCGATCGGGGAGGCCAAGAAGGCCCTGGAACAGCTGGTCTCCGGCGGTTACGCCGACATTCGGGTCCGCAAGTCCGGCGCGATCGTCTATGTGTTCACCGAGTTCCTTCAAGACGACACCCAGTTCGAGGAGATGTAGCGGCCCAGCACAGCCCTTTATTGACATTCCCTCCGCTCCCCCATAGTATCTGTGCCATGACAACGGGCGAGCTCAAGAAAAAATACATAGAATTTTTCACGGCGAACGGCCACGCGGAGATCTCGGGCAGCTCCCTCATCCCGGAGAACGATCCGACCGTGCTGTTCACCACCGCCGGGATGCATCCCCTGGTCCCCTACATCCTGGGGGAACCCCATCCGGCGGGCAAGCGCCTGGTGGACGTGCAAAAGTGCATCCGCACCGGAGACATCGACGAGGTGGGGGACCCCTCCCACCTGACCTTCTTCGAGATGCTGGGCAACTGGTCCCTCGGGGACTACTTCAAGGAGGAGGCCATCCGCCTGAGCTACGAATTCCTGACTTCGCCGCAGTGGCTGGGCTTCGACCCCCGGACCCTGTCGGTGACGGTGTTTGCCGGAGATGAGGAGGTTCCCGCCGACGAGGAGGCAGCCTCGATCTGGAAGCGTATCGGCATCCCGGATGATCGCATCTACTCCCTGGGAAGAGAGGACAACTGGTGGGGTCCGGCCGGACAGACCGGCCCCTGCGGCCCGGACACGGAGATGTTCATCGACACCGGCATCGCTCCCTGCGGCCCGGAGTGCAAGCCCGGCTGCTCCTGCGGTAAGTACTTCGAAGTCTGGAACGACGTGTTCATGCAGTATAACAAGACCGCAGAGGGAAGCTATCTCCCGTTGGAGCAGAAGACCGTGGACACCGGCATGGGGGTGGAACGTACCTGTGCCATGCTCCAAGGAAAGAAGAACGTCTACGAGATCGAAACCTTCGTGCCGATCATCCGGGCTGTGGAGAAGATCAGCGGCAAACGCTACGGCGCGAAGGACACCCTAGCGGAGTCCGACCATTCGATCCGCATCATCACCGACCACATCCGCTCGGCCGCCTTCATCCTGGGGGATGACAAGGGAGTTAAACCCTCGAATCTGGGCCAGGGCTACATCCTGCGGCGGTTGATCCGCCGGGCTATCCGCCACGCCCGCAAGCTGGGGATCGAGCGGGACTTCCTGGCCGCGCCGGCCCAGGCCTGCATCGACGCCCAGAAAGACGCCTATCCGGAGCTGGAGCGCAATCGGGATACGATCCTGGATGAGTTGGCCAGAGAGGAAGCCAAGTTCCTCCAGACCCTCCAGAAGGGAGAGCACGAGTTCGAGAAGCTGCTTCCCAATCTGCTCAAGAATCCCAGGCGTGTGGTTCCGGGCCGGGTCGCCTTCCGTCTGTACGATACCTACGGCTTTCCAATCGAGCTGACCCAGGAACTGGCGGCGGAACATGAGATGACAGTTGATGTCGAGGGCTTTCACCAGGCCTTCAGGAAGCATCAGGAGCTTTCCAAGAGCGGAGCGGAGAAGACCTTCAAGGGCGGTCTGGCCGACCAGAGCGAACAGACCCGTAGGCTGCACACCGCCACCCACCTGATGCATCAGGCCCTCCGCCAGGTGCTCGGTGATCACGTGGAGCAGAAGGGATCGAACATCACCTCCGAGCGGCTGCGCTTCGACTTCTCCCATCCCGAACCCATGACTCCCGAACAGATCCGTGAGGTCGAGGAGATCGTGAACCGGCAGATCCGCCGGGACTTGCCGGTGCACTTCGAGACTATGAGCCTGCAGGAGGCCAAGGAACGCGGCGCCATCGCCCTTTTCGGGGAGCGCTACGAGGAGCAGGTCAAGGTCTATTTCGCGGGGGATTTTTCCGCAGAGGTCTGCGGCGGACCCCACGTCGAGCACACCGGCGAGTTGGGCCGCTTTCGCATCGTCAAGGAACAATCCTCATCGGCAGGGGTGCGCCGCATCCGGGCTGTGGTCGAGTAGTCGGCGGCTGCCCCCCAATCCCTAAGTTCTATTTCGTTTCTTCGCTGCCGTCGGGATACCTGGCGAAGCGCCCTCTGCTGCGTTCATGGACCTGGTCGGGCCTGGGCCAGGGCCAGCCGCCGAACTCCGTCTCCCTGTAGTCCGCAAAGGCCTGCCTGATCTCGGCCTCGGTATTCATGACGAAAGGCCCATACTGAACAACCGGTTCCTCGATGGGACGGCCCTGGAGGAGAAGGATCCGGCTCTCCCCTGCCCCGTTTTGGATTTCAATCCTCTGGGAGGGATGCAGGGCGGCGGATTTGTAAGAACCGATCTCCCGGCCGTCAACCCTGATCTGCTCGCCCCGGTAGTAGTAGATCGATCGGGTTACCTGCTCTGCAGCTGCCGGGATCTCCCATGTCGCTTCGGCTTCCATCTTGATAAGCCAGATGGCTACCCGGTTTTCCTCGGGCGCAGCCCAGGAATCGGGAGTGGGAGGGGGAGCCGCGGTGCCGTTAACGGAGCCCGCAATGACCGTCACTTCGGTGCTCTTGCCCGAACCGTCGTGTAGGGTGAGTTTGGGGATATCCTCGGCCCAGAGCATCTTGTAGTAGGGCTTCACGAATTTGCTCTTGGCAGGCAGGTTCAGCCATATCTGGAACAGCTCGAGCGGATTTTCCGCCTCGGTTTTGAGAAGGGGAAACATCTCCGCGTGCTGCATCCCGGCTCCGGCGGTCATCCACTGCACGTCCCCGTTCCCGTACCTGCCGGCGGCCCCCATCGAATCCGCATGGTCCACGAAACCGTTCAACACGATGGTGACTGTCTCGAATCCCCGGTGCGGGTGCACGGGGAATCCGGGTATCTTCCTTCCGTGATACATCCTCCAGCCGTCCTTCACGGTGAAATCCTGGCCAAGGTCACGCCCGGCAAGTGAGGCGGCCGGGCCCAGCTCCTTATTGCCCCTGGGGTAGTGATCCAGATGGTGCACGCAGAAAAGGAAGGGATTGTTGGTCTCCCACTGAAACCCGAGCTCTCTTATCCTGGTTACATATTTGCTGTCCATACCGGCTGCGTCTCCTGGTTTAATTATGATCGTTTCGCTTATATATTACACCCGCTTCGATCCGGCAGGCAATTCCTTTATTGGAAACTTTCAGAAACCCGGGTCTTGGATGGATTTCGAATAACAGCCACATCTACAACTCTGGAGGTTATCGCCACGGCACCCCGGCTTGTGACAAAGATAGCGATCTTGAAAAAACAGTGCGCAAGGTCATCAGGGAAGAGTTAAAAACACTCGTGAAATAACTGCTGACAATACGATCACCCTAGTTGGCCACTCCGTAGGTGTGGCCATCCCAAGTGATTGCGTCGAGGGCGCGATCACCCTAGTTGGCCACAGGCACCGCACACGGCGCCGCCCCGCGATATTCGGGTTGTGACGGGGATGCCTGCCTGCTCGATCCGCTGCTGAAACCATTCGACCCGCCTGGCCTCGGGTTTCTTGTAGGGGAACTCCGGCAGCGGATTCCAGGAGATCAGGTTGATCAGCACCCTGAGCGGCGTCCGGCCATCACGGCCTTGAACGAAGCGGACCAGGGCCTCCACGTCCTCAGGCCGATCGTCGATCCCGGCCATCAGTACGATCTCCAGGGTGATCCGCTTGCCCGTGATCGATTGATACTCCAGCAGGGCCTGACGCAGCTGCGGAAGCGGATTCGACCGGGTGATCGGCATGAGCCTGGTGCGCACCCGGCTGTCGGCACTGATCAGGGACACGGCCAGGCGTACCGCCAGCTTTCGTTCGCCCAACGAACGGATCCCTTCCACCAATCCGCAGGTTGAAACCGTAATTCGTCGCGGGCTGAACCCGCCGTAGGTGAGAACATCTACCGCCCGCTGGAGGTTATCCATATTGGCCAGAGGCTCCCCCATACCCATGAACACCACGCTGGAAAGATCGGGAGGGCCGTAGGAACGGAGCAGCAGGAACTGATCCACGATCTCGTGGGAGTCCAGGTCGCGAGTGTATCCCAGAAAGCCGGTGCGACAGAACAGGCAGCCCATGGCGCAGCCGACCTGGGTGGAGAGGCAGGCCGTCGCCCTCCCCTTACGGTCTCGCAGGATGACCGATTCTATCGTCTGGCCGTCGAGCAGGCGGAAGCGGAACTTGACTGTCCCGTCGGCATCCTCCAGCCTGTCCTCCTCCCGGAGCGCGATCGCAAGGGCGCGCCCGGCAAGATCCCGCCTCAAGGTCGCGGGCAGATTACTCATAGCTGCGAAATCGAATACCAGACGGTCATGGATCCAGGAGAAGATCTGTTTTCCCCGATACGCCGGCACTACCTGGAAGGTGCCGGCCAACTCATCGGGGAGCAGGGCTGAGACGGGGATCATTTTCAGTTACTTCTGGAGATACTTCAACATCTCCGAGACTTTGGCGTTTTTTCCTCCGAGACGCAAAAAACGGGTCAGGGTTTCTTCGGCGGCCTCGCGGTTTCCCATTTTGATGTAGGAGTCGGCGATCTCGATCACCAGGCGATGGTTCTTGGGATTCTGGGCAAGCAACCCGCTGAGGGATTCGATGGCCTGCAGGTGCTCGCCCTTGATCTTGCTGATCAGGGCCAGCCCGATCACCGCATACAGGTCGAACTCGATGTTCAGCGCCCGCTTGTAGTATTCCATGGCTTTTTCGAGGTCGTCGAGGTTCCGATAGGCGTCCCCGGCGCGGGTGATGATCACCTTGTTGTTCGGATCGGATTCCAGGATCTTTTCCCAGGCATCGAGGGAATCCTGGTGCCTGTTCATCCCCCGGTAGCAATCCGCGATACCGAACAGAGCATAGAAGTTCAGTGGCTCGATCTCCAGGGCCATCTCGAAGTAAGGCATCCCCCTGCTGAAATCTTTGGTCTTGCGGTAGCAGTTGCCAAGGGAGGTCATTACCTTGATATTCTTCGGATCGTTCTCCAGCATCCGCTCCCAATACGGCACCGCCTCGGTGAAATGCTTGAAATCGAAGTGAAGGTGACCCAAGCCGTTGAGGGCGTACGGATTATCCGTCTCTACCTCCAGGGCTTTCAGGTACAACGCTTTTGACTTCTCGAAGTTCTTCACCTTGCGATAGGCATCGGCTATCCGGGTCAGGACCGTAACATCCTGATCATCCTGATCGAGGTACTGCTCCCAGATCTCAATTGCTTTCTGGTATGCGCTTTGTGCCCGGTAACAGTCCGCCAGACCGACCAGGGCGAACTTGTTGCCCGGGTGGAACTCCAGGCAGGAGCGGTAGTAATCCACGGCCTCGTCGAACTTTCCCTGCTTTCTGGCCGCCTCCCCCAACCCTACCAGGCCGTAGTTGTTCTCCGGATTGATCTCGAGGATCCCCTTGAAAGATTCAACAGCCGCCTGGAACCTGCCTTCCTTCAGATATCTATAACCCGCCTTGGACAGCTCTGTTTGCTGATCCAGATCGGACGAAGAACTGCTCTCCCCCTCAGTCAACTTCTTGTTCTCCTTCCTTCAACCACTTTTTTATGATCCCCACCGTTTTCTCCAGCATGGCATCCACCTTCTTTCGATCCGGAGCCAGCCAGTACATGCGAAACGCTTCCAGAGGCAAGTTTTGATTCATGTACACATCCCCGAGACGGATGAGGCCATCGGAGTAGCCGGTGGTCATGAAAATCTTCTTGGCAAGGTCGTACTGCTTCTGATTGAACAGGTCGTTTCCCTTTCTAATCAACACCACCCGCTGTTCTTTGGACATCTGCGCGGCGTAGCTCTCGGTAATCTTGAGGAAACCCTCTTTCGGGACCTTTTTTAGCAGCTCTTCTCTCGTTTTCATACGACCTACCTTAATATAAGATACACCCAGCCCGGAAAGCAAATCATCAGTCCAGCGTGCCCTTTGTCGACATTCCCGCCGAAGGAGCCGGAGCGTACGCTTGACTGACGGCGACTCCGAGAGCCTTGAACAGTGCTTCCGCCATATGGTGGCTGTTGTTGCCGTAGCGCAGATGGGCGTGGATCGCCATTCGGCCGCGACTGGATAGGCCCGCCAGAAACTCCCGGAGCAGGATCGCCTGAAAGGACCCGACCCGTTCCTGAGGAAAGGTGCCGGTAAACACCAGGTACGATCGGCCCGACACGTCGATCACCACCTCTGACAGGGCCTCATCCATGGGGATTACCGCTTGTGCATAGCGCCGCACAGGCCCGTGCTCTTGGAGAAGCCGGCTTAAGGCCTCCCCGAACACGATCCCGGTGTCTTCGACCAGGTGGTGTTCGTCCACCTCGATGTCCCCGCGGGCACGCAGCTTGAAGCCGAAACATCCGTGAAAAGCCATGGCCTGCAGCAAATGGTCGAAGAAGGGTACTTCCGTATCGACGGAGATCTCTCCGGCCATATCAAATGCGAGTTCAATAGAAATCTCGGTTTCCCCGGTTTTCCTGGAGTACTGGACAGTCCTACCCGTTGCTCTGTTCATGCTCGACTGCTCGTCTCTGGCTCTTCCCTCAGGTGAGCGCACCGTTTCTTTGAGAATCGGCTGTTTTGACGATAATCTTGGCTGCTTAAACCGGCAAATTCCCCGACTGAGCCGCAGGATCTATGGTCAGGTGCTCGAATTTCGCAACCAGTCCGGCCTTCTTGGGACAGCAGGCGTAAAGACCCGCCAGAACAGGCTTGCGGCCGTCATCCTCATGGAGATGGCATATGCGCAGCTGCTGCCATGGTTGTTGCGGCTCCCGCCAGTGTATGGCATAATCCGCTCCCGCGCGAACTATTTGCAGATCGATCGTGTCCCCCTCGAACTCCTGGGTGGACCAGTCCGAGTATCCCCCGTTTGTAACAACAGCTCCTAACACGCTGGGTTTGTCCGTCTCATGTTCGACCGAGCTCTTGATCCAGCAGTCCGCTGAGATCCGCACCATCAGCCCGGCCTGATCGTATTGATGCCGGGGGTACAGATGAACTCTAGTGCTCATGCGGAAATCGGATTCCACACCAACGTAGAGAAAGGAGCCGTTGTCCACCCGAAACCCGTAGTGTGTTCTCTGCCAGAAATCACTGCTCCCGCAGGGTTTCACAACCAGGACGGATTCGCTCCCCCCGGCCTGCCAGGTCGGAGGGGGATTCATCCATTTCAAGCGAGGATCGAGATCCGCCCGGTCGAATACTTCTCGCAGGAACAAGCTATTTCAGGCTCTGGATGAAAGTATCGATCGGAACGGTGGGCAGGGTCATGATCTTGACGCTGCCCCTGGAGCCCAACTCCGCCGAGATGCGGGCGATGGTCGCGTTGTCCGGGGCTTCTACGATGTTGACGAAATCGTAGCATCCCAAAGTTGCGTACTGGGCCGTGACCTTGCCGCCCATTTTCTCCAGTTCCTTGTTGACCTCTTTGATGCGGTCCGGGTTCTTCTTGAGTGTTCGATTTCCCTCGTCTGTAAGGTTGCTGAGCAAGATATAGGTAGCCACTTTTTCTCCTCCTCTCCCAATTTTTTACTGCGCCCACACCAATGCTAATCCATCCGCCGGATTGATGCAAATTCTGTAACTTGAAATCTTCCGCCCGGCTGATAATAATACCATATAGGTCCAACTATGGCAAAATCCGAATCCTCCGGTCGGCTCAGTCCTGAGGCTGAAGAAATCATCACTTTGGGGAAGCTACTGAAGCGACCCCGGAATGAAGAGCAGCGCCGCGTCGTTGACGGTATCGTTGCCAGCAGCCTGACAGTCCGAGAAAAAATCCAGGAAATTCAAATTCTCGACGCCGATAAAGCGAAGCACCCGGAGGCGGCACAAGACGGGTCCCAAAGGACTAGACCTCTGCGATACCGCCTTCCCGCCCTCGCGGATATAATCAAGAGACCCTATTCCCGCACCCCTTACCTGTCCTTTCTGTTCGGAGACTATCTGAAAATCCACAACTTCGGAAAGTTCGCCGGAGTATTCGAGCAGGTGTACTTTCCGCCGAATGTGAGACTCACCCGGACGGTGCTTCTGATCCTCAATCGGGACCTCCGGCAGTGGGCTGCGGAATTTGCCGCAATCATTTCCGAGGGTCTGGAAGACAGCTGGCACTACCTGCGGAAGATCGAGTACAACGTTCTCGTGGTTATGAAGCAGCTGTGTGAGAAGATTTCTTCCGTCAATTTCAATTTGTTCGACTACAGAGATCCCTATATAATCAACAAGTTGCGATCACTGGAAACCCTGTTCCTGGTGTTCTACTATCGCGAGAACTATCAGCAGATGCTTCAACTGGCCCTGCAGCAGATCGGGAACAACGATCCGAGAGTGGGGGACAAGTACGAGGCGGCGATCGCTCTAATGCATAAAATCCTGCATTTCGATGGCAGTAACCCCTCACTGTACAACATCATCCTGGGCCTCAATATGCTCAAATACCGACGCCACCTCAATATGAGTGATCTGCTCTGCACGGATCTGGGTGAGTTGATCAATACGAAAGAGTTCGCCTGCCCACCTGAGGTCAAGGAAAGAATCAGAGCGATTGTAGCCGACGGCATGCTCAGACTGCAGGAACTGCGCGGCCAACTCGAGGAGACGAACAAAATAAAAACCTTCCTATCCCTGGATGAATCCGGTGAGGTGAGTTTCACACCCCTTCAGAGCCTGTACGAGCAGCAGCAAATAGGTGTGAACGGGTATTCCTTCGCGGCAGACAGCGAAGACATGGCGTGCTTCGCACCGAGGCTGTTCGACATTCTGGACCGCACCTTCGCGCCTCTGCTTAACAGCCAGATCGATATCGACGAAGTCGGTGCCGTCACCCTATTCACCCACGATTTCTTCCAGCTCGAGTTCCTGAGATTGCGGAGAATTACCGGTCGGGTTTGGGACGGCGGAGAAGAAAAATTTCCTCTTTCCCGTTTCCTCGATCTGCAGCACTCAGCCAAGGGCATCCAGAATCTCGAAGCAGAAATCCTCAGAAAGGTCAATGAGGGAATCGAAGTCCTCCTGGGGATGGCAAAAAAGGTCGAGACGGTTCTTAACACCCGTAAAAAAAGCAGAGGTAATCCCCCCGAAACCCTGGATCCGATGATCCTTCAGGGAAAGAAATTTTCGATTCCTCACGAGAAGCGCAGCATCGTATCCGGCGGAATATTGCACGGCAAGCGAGTTGTCGAAGCGATGCAGTATTGTGTCGGCGTGTGTTACACGATTGCTGTGTTTTGCCATTACCTTCCCGTCTACACTCCCCTCGAGGAGGAACCCCGTCAGACCAAAGAGTTAAAATCTCAGCTCGAGCTCATAAACCGTTTGAGCGGCCGGCAGCCGCCTAGTGGGTGACCGCCCCCCGGCTGGCCGAGGAAACCAGCCGCGCATACTTGGCCAAAGCGCCTGTGGAGTAGGAGATCGGTGGCGCCTTCCAGGCGGCTCGACGGCGCTCGAACTCCTGTTCGTTCAGCTCTGCGGAGAGGAGTTTCCGGCGGGAGTCGATGGTGATCCTGTCACCGTCCCGGAGCAGGGCGATGGCGCCGCCCTCCTGGGCCTCTGGGGCCACGTGGCCTACCACCATGCCGTGGCTTCCACCGGAGAAGCGTCCGTCGGTAATCAGAGCTACCTCCTTGGCCATGCCGGCTCCGGCTATGGCCGCGGTGGGAGAGAGCATCTCCCGCATCCCCGGCCCGCCTCTGGGGCCTTCGTAGCGGATCACCACCGTGTCCCCGCTCTTGATACGGCCTTCGAGGATGGCCTGGAGCGCGGTCTCTTCGTTTTCGAAGACTCGTGCCGGTCCGGTGTGCACGACCTCCGGAAGGCCGCAGGTCTTCAGCACCGCCCCCTCAGGCGCCAGGTTGCCTCTAAGAACGACGATCGGTCCGTTGCTTTTAACCGGATCCTCGAAGGGGCGAATGACCTCCTGGCCCGTCAGATCGACGGCAACATCCCGCAGGTTCTCCGCCACGGTCTTTCCCGTGACCGTCAGGCAGTCGCCGTGGAGCAGCCTCTGATCCAGGAGCATCTTCATCACCACGGGTATGCCCCCTGCCCGGTCCAGATCGCTCATCACGAAGCGGCCGGCGGGTTTCATGTCGCAGAGGATCGGCGTGGTATCGAAAAAGCCGTTAAAATCCAGGATATCCAGATCCACCTCCGCCTCTCTGGCCAGAGCCAGCAGATGCAGCACCGCATTGGTGGATCCACCCACGGCCATGACCACCCGGATGGCGTTTTCCAATGCCTGCCGGGTCATGATCTCCCGGGGCAAAATCGATTTGCGGATCAGCAGCATCAGGGCTTCCCCGGCCCGGGCCAAATCCTCCCGCTTGCGGGGGTCCACCGCGGGGATCGAGGCGCTTGCGGGCAGGCTCATGCCCATGGCCTCGGCGGCCGCTGCCATGGTGTTGGCGGTGTACATGCCGCCGCAGGCTCCGGGTCCGGGACAGGCGTTGCACTCGATTCCGTAGCGCTCCTCCTCGTCGATCAGACCCTTGCTGTAGGCTCCGACCGCCTCGAAGGCGCTGACGATATCTACGGCCTTTCCCCGGTACTCTCCGGGCAGGATCGTTCCTCCGTACACGAAGATGCTGGGGAGGTTGAGCCGGGCCATGGGCATCAGTGTTCCGGGGATGGTCTTATCGCAGCCGCCGATGCCGAAGATGGCGTCCAGGCGATGCCCCCGGACCACCAGCTCGATGGTGTCGGCTATCACATCCCGGCTGACCAGGGAGCACTTCATGCCCTCATGGCCCATGGCCATGCCGTCGGTCACTACGAAGGTGTTGAACTTCAGCGGGGCTGCGCCGGAGCGTTTGAGGGACTCCTTGGCCGCCGCGGCCAGCTCGTCATGGTGGACGTTGCAGGGGGAGACCTCGGAGCCGGCACTGGCCAGCCCGACTAGCGGTTTGTGAAAATCCTCATCCCGGAAGCCGATAGCCCGCAGCATTGCGCGGTTGGGCGTGCGGGCCACCCCCTCTGTCATCTCCCGGCTCTGCCGGTTGAGAGCTTCCTGCTCCGTCGGCTTATCCGTCATCCCTTATTCCCGATTACCGTTCAAGCCCGGCCGGATCGATCCCCGTCGGCTTGATCGCCGGACCGGTCGTAGGGAAAATCCTTCAGGTAGGGCAGGCGGGCCGCCGTGGCCCGTATCTCCTTCTGATCTTCCAGGAGCGTGGCCGTGCTGTCCCAGGTGCCGCTCAGTAATACCCGGGCCTGACTTTCCGGCAATGAGAAGGACAGGCGGGAATCGCCGGCCTGTAGGGTGCGCGACTCGAGGTCGAGGTGCAAAAGTGTGGCCGGATCAGCCTCCACCTGCTTCATCAGCTGCTCGATCTCCTCATGGCCCACCGTCAGCGTGGGAACACCGATGGCACTGCAGTTGCCGGCGAAGATCTCGGCGAAGCTCTCCCCGATCAGAGCCCGGATCCCCCAGCGCATTAGTGCTTGAGGTGCGTGCTCCCGGGAGGAGCCGCAACCGAAGTTCTTGTTGACCAGCAGGACCGAGGCTCCTTGATAGCGGGGATCGTTGAAGGGATGATCCGTGCTCTTGCCGGCAGCATCGAAGCGCTGATCTTGGAAGCTGTACCGGCCCAGGCTGTCGAAGGTCAGCTCCTTCATGTAGCGCGCAGGAATGATCCGGTCGGTGTCGATGTCGTTGCCCCGGACAGCCACGGCCCGGCCTGAAATCTCTCGAATCTTTGCGGTACTTGTGCTCATGCCCCACCTCCCTGGAAGAACTGTCGAACATCCGTCACCTCTCCGACTACCGCGGCTGCTGCCACCATAGCCGGGCTCATCAGCAGGGTCCTGCCCTTTGGCGAACCCTGGCGGCCGATGAAGTTCCGGTTCGAAGAACTGGCACAGATCTGATCCCCGACCAGCACGTCCGGGTTCATACCCAGGCACATCGAGCAGCCGGCTCCCCGCCACTGGAAACCCGCTTCCCGGAAGATCTCGGGCAACCCTTCCGCGGCGGCCTGCTCCGCCACCGCCTTAGATCCCGGCACCACCAGAGCCTTCACGTGGGAGGCGGCTTCATGCCCCTTGACCTGGCGGGCCGCCTCACGCAGGTCGCTGATCCGCCCGTTGGTGCAGGAGCCGATAAAGGCCACGTCGATCTTCTGCCCCTTGATCGGCTGCCCCGGCCGGAAATGGGTATGGGCGTAGGCCAGCTCCGCCGCTTCCCGCTCATCCTCTTTGAGCTCCTTCAGGACCGGCAGCTTCTGTTCGACCCCGACGGCCTGTCCCGGATTGATTCCCCAGGCGATCATCGGCTCCAGGGTGTCCGCATCCAGCTGGAAACGATCGTCGTACTCGGCCTCCGCATCAGAGGCAATCTGTTTCCAGAATTCGACGGCCTTTTCGAAGTCCTTGCCCTTGGGAACGAAACGCCGACCCTTCAGATAGTCGAAGGTCACCCGATCGGGATTGATGTAGCCCACCCGGGCTCCCCCTTCGATGCTCATGTTGCAGATCGTCAGCCGGGCCTCCATGGGCAGAGCCTCGATCGCCGTACCCCCGTACTCGTAGGCGTAGCCCAATCCGCCCTTGACCCCGAGGTCGGCGATGATCTTCAGGATGATATCCTTGGAATACACGCCTGGGCGCAGGATCCCGCAAACCTCGATCCTTCTGACTTTCAGAGGATTCAAAGCCAGGGTCTGGGTGGCCAGTACATCCCGCACCTGGGAGGTGCCGATGCCGATGGCGATGGCGCCCAGGGCGCCGTGGGTGGAGGTGTGGGAATCCCCGCAGGCGATGGTCATGCCCGGCTGGCTCAGACCCAGCTCCGGACCGATGATGTGCACGATCCCCTGCTGGCCTGAATCCAGACCAAAGAAGGCTATGTCGTGTTTCTCCGTATTGCCTTCCAGGGCCCGGATCATCTGCTCGGCCAGATCATCCTTGAACGGCCGATGCTGATCGTCGGTGGGCACGATATGATCGACCGTGGCGAAGGTCCGCTCCGGGTGAAGCACCTTCAACCCCCTCTCCGCCAGCATGGCGAAGGCCTGGGGAGAGGTGACCTCGTGGATCAGATGCAGGCCGATGAACAGCTGGTCCTGCCCCGAGGGCAGGGTCTTGACTTTGTGCAGGTCCCAGACTTTACGTAGCAGGTTTTTTCCCATGGCGCAGTACCCCTTATCTTCTATTTATAATCAGCAGACCTATGCCTAGTAGGTCTTGTCTTCGCCCCTGGCAATGAGCACGTGCCCGGTTCGCACCATCTCCAGGATTCCGTACTGGTTGAGCATGCGGTGCAGGGCGTCGATCTTCTCAGTCTCCCCGGTAACCTCCAGGGTGAGCGTCGTATCCGTTAGATTCACAGCCGCGCACTTGAACACGTGGGCGACCTGCAGGATCTCATTGCGGGTGTTCGCGGTGCAGTGCAGCTTGATCAGAGCCAACTCGCGCTGGACGATATCGTCCCCAGTATGATCCTTCGCGTGTATGACGTCTACCAGCTTGTTGAGCTGCTGCAGGATCTGCTGAAGGGTCTTCTCATCCCCGGTGGCGGTGATGTTCATGTGGGAGAAGGCCGGGTCGTGTCCCTCCGAAACCACCAGACTGTCGATATTGTAGCCTCTGCGGGCAAACACCAGGGCGATGCGGATGAGAGCCCCCGGCTTGTTGTTCACGTAGAGACTGATCACATGCTTCTTGACCAGATTCGAGGCTCTTTTGCCGTTGGTCAGAGCCGCTCCGGAAATGGGCTTCGAAGTTGTGCTGGTTCCCACGCCGGGAGGTAGTCCCAGGCTCTGTACTGCCGCGGTAGCTGATTTCCCGTTCCCGTTCATCGTTCTTACTCCTTTTCCGTCCGTCCGGCCGACGCCCCGGCTTCTGGCTCCGGCGGCTCCAGAATCATATCCTTCATCCCCGCCCCCGCCGGGATCATGGGGAAGACGTTATCTTCCTTCTCCACCTCCGCGTCGATGATGCAGGGACCGTCGCAGTACGCCAGGGCCTGCTGGAGCACGCGCCTGATGTCGGCGTGGCGGCGGATGCGGAAGGCCCTGCAGCCGTAGCTGCGGGCCAGCTGCACGAAATCCGGATTTCCCCTCAGATCCACCCCGGAGAGGCGATTGGCGTAGAACAGATTCTGCCACTGCCTCACCATGCCGAGGTAGCGGTTGTTGATTATCACCACCTTGACGGGCAACTTCTCATTGACCGCGGTTGCCAGCTCGGACATGGTCATCTGAAAACCCCCGTCGCCTACGATGGCCACGACCAGGTCGCCGGGCCGTCCCAGCTGGGCGCCTATGGCGGCGGGAAAGCCGTAGCCCATGGTCCCCGCGCCCCCGGAGGACAGCCAGTTTCGTCGATGGTCGGTCCTGTAGAACTGGGCGGCCCACATCTGGTGCTGCCCTACATCGGTTACCACCACCGCCTTCCCCTGGCTCAAGGAATAGAGCTCGTCGATCACCGCCTGGGCCTTGAGTCCTCCTCCCTTTTTGTAGGACAGGGGATGCTGCTTTTTCCAGGCTCTGACCCGTACCAGCCAGTCCGCGGTGTCTCCGGGCCTGGTCAGGGGTAGAAGGGACTGCAGCACCTGACGGGCATCCCCGATAATGGCGCAGTCCACCTGGACGGTCTTGTTGATCTCCGCCGGGTCGATATCCACGTGGATCTTGCGGGCCTGGGGGCAGAACTCCTCCAGCTTGCCCACGATCCGATCGTCCCATCGCGAGCCGATGGACATGATCAAATCGCAGTGCTGAACCGCCAGGTTTGCGTAGGCGGTGCCGTGCATACCCAGCATTCCCAGGGAAAACTCGTGGGTCTCGGGGAAACATCCTTTGCCGAGAAGCGTGTTGGTCACCGGGATCTTCAAGGTCTCCGCCAGGGCACGCACCTGTTCCTCCGCCCCGGAGAGTACCGCGCCGTTGCCGACCAACAGCACCGGCCTGCGGGCCTGCTGCAGTAGGGCCGCGGCCAGCTCGATATCCCGGGAATCCCCCTGGGTCGGGACAGTGTAGCCGGGAAGGTGAAAATCATCGTGCTCCGCTGGATCGATCAGCGTGTTGGCCACGTCTTTGGGCAGATCGATCAGCACCGGTCCGGGCCGGCCCGATTTGGCCAGGAAAAAGGCCTCCGGAATGATCCGGGGTATCTCGGCCGCCTCTTTCACCAGGTAGGAGTGTTTGACCAGCGGATAGGAGATCCCCGACACGTCGGCCTCCTGAAAGGTGTCCAATCCCAGATTGTTCGTTGACTGCTGACCGCAGATTACCACCATGGGTACCGAGTCCATGTGCGCGGTCAGGATCCCGGTGATGGTATTGGTAGCCCCCGGCCCGGAGGTGACCAGGACCACCCCCGGCTTCCCCGTTGCCCGGGCGTAGCCGTCGGCCATATGGGCGGCGCCCTGCTCGTGTCGCACCAGTATCAGTTTGATCGGTGAATCCACCAGGGCGTCGAAGATCGGGATGGCCGCCCCGCCGGGTAGACCGAAGACATGCTCCACCCCCTGCTTCTCGATCAAATCAACCATGACCTCCGCAACCTTGCGGGGTACGTGCTTGAGCACCGTTGGTCTAGCCTTCTCGAGCGTTCTTTCCACGGTCTAACCTCCTTGCTGAGATGCGATTCCTCCGCGTGTACGCAAAATAGAGTTTGTTAATATTTACTGTTTTAATCAACATTTTCCATTCCGGGTTTTATCAGTTTCTTGAGGGGGGCGAGGTTGAGCATCTTCTCCGTAGCCTCCGCCGCGGCCAGCACCTGGTCGGAGTTCACCCCCTTGGTCACGAAGGTGATGTGGTTCTTCCAGGTGATCGTGCACTGGACCAGGGCATCGGAGTGCCCGCCGGAGGGGATGGTGACCTGGTAGTCCGCCAGCGCCGGGAACTCCAGCCCGAGCCTGGCCGTGATTTTGCGGATGGCCCGCATCAGGGCGTCGTACCCCCCGTCCCCCTGAGCGCTTTCTTCATACTCCTCGTACTCTTTCTGCCCTTCGGAGCGGTAGGCCAGCTTGATCGTGGCCATGGGCTTCAGCCCCATGCTGGATACAACGACGCAGGAGCGGAGGATGAAGCGTTTTTCGTGCGGGGTCTCCATTACATCGGCAACGATGTAGGGCAGATCGTCCCGGGTGATCGTCTCTTTGCGGTCCCCGATCTGCACGATCCGTTTCAGCACGAGCTTCTTTTGCTCCGCGGTAAGCTCGATGCCGAGCTCCTTGAGGTTGTAGTCAAGATTCGACCTCCCGCTCATCTTTCCCAGGGCGTACTGGCGCCGACGATTGAAGCGGGAGGGCACCAGGCGGCTTTCGTACAGGTTCGCCTTGCTGTCTCCGTCGGCATGAATCCCCGCAGTCTGGGTGAAGACGTTCAAACCCGTAATCGGCTTGGTGACCGCCTGACGCCTTCCGGAGAAAACTTCCACCGTTTCAGCGATGCTGATCAGCTTCTTCTCATCCACGCTTGTGCGCAGTCCGAGGAAGTCATGAAGCGCCACCACCGCTTCATCCAGGGAGGTGTTGCCGGCCCGCTCCCCAAGACCATTCACCGTACAGTGGATCCCGCTGGCGCCGGCGGCCACCGCGGCCAGGGTGTTGGCCGTGGCCACGCCGTAGTCATTGTGGCCGTGGAAGTCGAAGTGCTCGCCCGGAAAGCGGGACACCAGATCCGCCACCATCTCGCTCGCCTGACCCGGGTGCAGCACGCCGATGGTGTCGGCCAGCATGAAGCGCCGGATCGGGCTTGCGACCAGGCTGTCGAGCAGCCGGTACACATAGTCCCTGGAATCGAGCATCCCGTTGGACCAATCCTCGAAGTAGATGTTGCATTGGATTCCTTTTCCGTGGGCGTAGTCCACGGTGCGCCGAATCTCCTCGATGTGCTGCTCCGGGGTCTTACGCAGCTGCTTCTCCAGGTGAAGGAGAGAGCCTTTGGTCAGCAGGTTCATCACCTTGGCCCCGGATTCGAGGATCCAATCAGCCGAATGGGTGTGATCCACGAAACCGAGCACTTCGACCTTATGCCCGTGGCCGTGCCGGCGGGCCCATCTCATAACCTCCGACACAGCCCTCTGCTCGCCCGCGCTGACCCGGGCGCTGGCAATCTCTATCCTGTCGACCCTCACCTCCTCCAGCAGCAGCTGGGCCAGGGTGAGTTTTTCCTCCGGCGTGTAGCTGCCATCCTGCATCTGTTCGCCGTCCCGCAAGGTGGTATCCATCACCTCGACGGAGACCAGCTGCGGAGCTTTTACGGTGGAGCGCCGTTTCCTCTCTTTTGCTTCGGCCATGCCATTGCCCTCCGTTTTTCCCCTTTTTGCCCGGCTTTTTGGGGGGATTGCCGGCGGCATCTCACCCAAAAAACAAAAAAGCCGTGGAGTTTGTTAAGTACCCCACGGCCTGTGGTCCGCTTAAGGCTGCCTATCCGGCAGCCGGCGCCCAGCCCGTGGGATCGCGAATAATGATGATTACACCAAGGAGGAGTATGAGAATCGAGATTATCGCGCTTGAGCCCAGAGCTGACACGTTATTCCAACCTTTTTAATAGTGTCGGTTTTATTTGCAGAGTAATGTAGCCAGGAAAGCACCGAATTGTCAAGTGAAAAAAATCAGGGGAAAATCGTCGTTTACAGCGCTTCCAACAGTAGATACTATGGAGGCATGAAAACCCATCGGGAGATCGACAATCGAAGCCTGGCCATGGCCCGGGAGATCGTAAAGCGGATTGACGCTGATCCGGAGCACAGAGGGGTTGAACATGCTCGTGGGGTGTGCCGGCGTTGGAGTCTTCGGCGATCAGCCGGGCAGCGCCTACGGCTACCGCGACAGGGAAGAGGAAGCTGCCAGGCTGGAGAAAGATCCGGTGCAGAGCTTTCCTCATACCCTCGTGCAATACGACATTCTCAAAGACAAGGAGGTTGAGCGCATACAGAAACTCGCGCAGGAAACGGTGCAGCAAGCCCTGCAGTTCTGTACGGTAGGAGACGATCACTCCCGGGTGAGAGAAGAGCTCTGGCCGGATCCAGACACTGCAGATTCCGGAATGCGGAGCGACGGCAAGGAACTGGAAGGACTCGGCTACAGCGAGCGTGAAGACTTTCATGAGTTCCAGGAGATGAAATACTCCGATGCCATCGCTGCGGTAACCGGTCGCTGGATGGAAAAAGGCGATAAAGTGGTTGTTTTCGGGGAGGAGACAGCAAACTTCGGGGGTGGAGCCTACGGTACGACCAAGGGACTCCCCGACCGTTTTCCGGGTCGGATCATCAACACCCCGATTTCAGAAGCCGGATTTGTCGGAATAACCTGCGGAGCGGCCATGTCCGGGATGCGCCCAGTCGTGGAAATCATGTTTCCCGATTTTACCCTCGTGGCCGCAGACCAGGCCTTCAACCAGATCGCCAAGGCCCGGCACATGTACGGCGGTACCACCGATCTGCCTCTGGTGGCACGGACCCGCATCGCCACGGACTGCGGATACGGCGGCCAGCACTCCATGGATCCGATCGGGCTGTATGCCCTTTTTGCCGGGTGGCGAATCATAGCGCCAAGCGATGCCTTCGACTACATCGGTTTGTTCAACACGGCGATGCAGTCTTTGGACCCAGTAATTTTTTTGGAGCACCATTCCCTGTACACGAAGAGATTCCAGGTTCCCAAAGAAAATCTGGATTACTTCATCCCCTTCGGCAGAGCCCGGGTCACCAAAGAGGGAGAGGATCTCACCGTCCTGACCTACTCCTCCATGACCGGGCGGGTGGAGGCTCTGGTCGAACAGCTGGTAGCCCAAGGGATTTCGGTGGAGATCATCGATCTGCGTACCGTAGACCTGATCAGCCTGGATTATGAAACGATCGGTGCTTCCTTGAAAAAAACAGGAGCGATTGCGGTTGTGGAGGAGGCGGCCGGGGGCCAGGCTATCGGAGAGCGCATCGCCGCCGAGGTGACGCGGCACTTCTTTAATGAGCTTGACGATCCACCCGCATGCCTGACCTCAAAGAACGTGCCCAACTCCGTTTCTCGTATCCTAGAAGCTGCGGCTATACTCGGTGAGGAAGAAATCGTTGAAGGTCTGGATCGGATCGGCAAGCGCAATTGGTACTAGCCAAAAATCGCTTCCCCTAATAACCGGAGCGAGACGCCGATAGAGTCACTCGTCACAATCCTAGTCCGCGGAGGTGGTCAATTGCCTTTTGGGCAGCCACATCGGCGTCCGGCACGGCCAGGAACTCTCCGGACACATAGCCGGAATACCCGGTGGAGAACAGCACCTCGAGGATCCTCCGGAAGTCCAGATGCCCGGCTCCGGGGTACCAGCGGTTGGAATCGGCCACATGAAAGTGAAAGATGCGATCCCCGCAGGTTTTTATGCTCTCCTCGATAGAGGGCTCCTCGATGTTCATATGAAAGGTGTCGAGGAGCAGCCCCAGGTTGTCCGCGCCCACCCGATCGATAAGCTCCAGGCTCTCCTTGGCCGTGTTGAGCAGCGGTGTTTCGTAGCGATTGAGAGGCTCGAAAACGATCCGTACCCCCTCGCTTCCGGCGATCTCCACACAGGTCTTGAAACCCGAATACATCCATTCCCGGGCCTGGCTTTCACTCACACCGTTCTGGATGATGCCGCGCACCAGGCCGATGATGATCACCGCACCGGCGGCCTTGGCCAGGGGCACGTGAGAGGCGATCCTGTCCACCGCCTGCTGCCGTACCTCGGGATCCGGATCGGTAAAGGACAGATGCTCCTCCCCCCAGGCCTGCCCGGTCCCAATCGCCGGGATCTCCAAGCCGTGCTTCGCCACCGTTGCGATCAGGCTGTCGTGGTCGACCAGGCTCGGATCCCGGACCGCCGGTTCCACCCCGTCATATCCGTAGGAGGCGATTTTGGCCGTGTTCTGCTCGAAATCTCCCTTGTAGGCAACGGCCTGGAATTTGGCCGCGTGAGTCGATAGCACTATGGAAAGTTTCATGCTGTCCTCAGCCTGGCGCCTCAGCCCTTGTGGAAGGGTCCGATGTGGGGAAGCTCGTATACCGACTTCCAGCCCTTGCTGAAGGGCTCTTTCAGAAACGGTTCTAACTCGGCGGGGGTACGCAGAGTTACTTTATCTACCGGGGGAACCTTGCCGGCCGGGAAGGCTTCCAGGATTTCGTCGTGTAACAGGGTGAGGTAGCGCAGGATGGCGGCGATCGGGCGCTTACCTTTGCGGGCCGTTGCCTTGGAAGGCGCCCCGACAACCCCCTCCGGGGTGGCAAACCGTTCGATCGCGAAATGCCCCTCTCCCTCGGACCAGCGATGGGGTCGGCGGTACGGATCCACTGCCTTGTCGAAGTGCCCATCCGGCAGGAAGCTCTGGCCTTCGGCGTCTTGGACCTCCGACATATCGATCATCTCCTTGAACATCAGCAACCCCACGGCGGTTTCGCTCTCGTCGGCATGTACGAAGTCGGTTTCCAGGCTGTCCGCACGACCCGCAGGTATGAAAAACTCCCGTACCGCCCTATGCCAGTCCAGAACCTGAAAGATTCCGGGCAACTGGAAGCGTTTCATGAACTCCTGGATGGCTGAAACGAGCATCCACAAATGCCCGTGGTTGTTGAGCAGGATGATCTTGCGGTAGCCGTCGTTCCAGAGACCGAGCAGGGTGTAGATCACCATCTCCTCTACGACCTCTTTGGGAATAATGACCGTCCCGGGCATGCCCATGTGGTGATACGGATGTCCACCGTAGTTGAGCGGGGTAAAGGCCAGGTTGCACTCCCTACCCTGCTTCGCGGTGTAGCGGCGAACCCCTTCGAGAATCTGGGTCACCATGAAGGTGTCCAACCCCGAGTTCGCGTGCAGTCCGTGATTCTCCGTGCAGCCGATGGGGACAAACAGTATATCGTTTTTCCGTCGTTTCTCTATGCACTTGGCCCGGGGGGTGTTCTGGATGTAGCAACCGGCCTTGCCCAGTTCCGAGGGAGAAGGGATCTCATAGTCGGCAAGAATTCTATCGATCTCTTGTTCCGAAGCCTCCCAGATCTCTCTCTTCAGTCTGCCCACCGACGTGTCTTCGAAGAAAATCAGGGGGTTGTCTGTCGTGTACCATTTTTTGCCCATAAATTTTTCTCCAATCTCCAATAGATAACTAAATATAATTTAATCCAAATTATCAGATGAATTAATTTTTATCAATATTTTAAAGCGGAAAACTTAACCTTCTATTGATTTTAAACCGGTTTTCGATCAATATTTTCCCGAATAGCGTGAACGGAACAGGAGTGGCCTCAATGGAGTTGGGCAGTGCGATTCGAACGATACGCAAGAAAAAGCATCTTACCCTCAAGGATGTGGCTCACATGACGAATCTGACCGAAAGCCTTCTCTCTCAGATCGAAAACAACAAAGCCCAACCATCTATCACATCCCTCATGGCGATTTCCAAAGCACTGAATACACCGATAGCCTATTTTTTCGGGGAGGAAGACAGCCATGTCAAGTCCCCGGTGCTTCGCTCCAGTGAACGACCGGTGGTACACACGAAGAGCGGCATCACCTACTTCCTGCTCTCGCAGAATGTCGAAGAGGTGCAGATCGAGATGCTTTACGTGGAGTACGAGAAGGGCGCCAGCACCGAGGTGATGCACACCCACAACGGCTACGAGTGCGGGATCGTTCTGGAGGGCAAGTTGGAGGTTCGCCTGAATGAGGACCTTTTTATTCTCAACAGGGGGGACAGCATCACCATCCCCTCATCCCAACCCCACGACGTTATAAATCTCTACGACGGCACAACCAGGACGATCTGGGTCAACAATCCGCCGACATTCTAAGCTTGCTCACCCGGGCCGTTTCTGTGCCTTCTCATACCCATGTTGAGAGCGTCTCACCGCAGGGAAAAGCAGCTCGAGAGGGGTCAGAATTCGAGCATCACTTTCAGCACTTCTTCCTTGTTGTGGATTGCTACATCGAAGGCTTTGTGCAGATCTGAGAAGGGGAAGTGATGGGTGTTCAGAGCGGCAAAATCGAACTTGTCCCTGATCGCGCTCATGAAGCGAATGGTGCGCTGACCGAAATTCTTTGTACCCCCGGAACCGGTGATGCTCAGGGTCTTCCATATGGCCTTTCCGATCTCGACGGGAACCTTGCGGCCGATCGAGTGTCCGATCAGTCGAATCCGGGCGCTATGGCCGGCAACGTCGAACAGGGAGGCGATCGCCCTGTCGTTTCCCGAAGCCTCTACGCAAACACTTGCACCTTCGCCTCCGGTAAGGTCCATGATGCGCTCTGTCAGCTTGCCGTCTGAGGGATCGACAGTTGTATCGGCACCGTAGATCAGCGCCCGTTTCCTCCGGCTTTCGATCGGGTCCGCCATGATGACCCGGGCTCCCGAGGTCTTGGCCACCATCGTGGCCGATAGCCCTACCGGGCCGGCTCCAAACACCAACGCCGTGTCACCTGCATCGATGAAACCACCGTTCCCCCAAATCCCGAAATAGCCGATGGAGAAGGTCTCCACCCAGGCTGCATCTTCATAACTCCAGTCATCAGGAACGGCGTGGACGTACTGTTCCTCCACGACCATGTATTCACCCATCCCGCCGGGAGAATCCGGACGAAAGCCGATCTCCCTCATGTTCAGACAGGCCGAGGGCATCCGTCCATCCTTGCAGTTCCTGCACACACCGCAGGCCATCACACAATCCCCCGTGACTTTGTTGCCCACCGTGAGCTCCCCCTTCACCGCCGAACCAAGCTCTACGATCTGCCCGCCCCATTCGTGACCGGGTGTGTATGGACCGATGTCGTAGCGTCCTTCGGCGGAGTTGCCTTCAAAGCACTCCCCATCGGAGCCGCAAATTCCGCAGGCAACGGTTTTGATGAGCACCTGGTCCGGGTTAAGCCTGGGAACCTCCACCTCTTCCACGCGAAGATCATGGGGTCCGTGCAGGAACGCTACTTTTGCTTTCACCTTGCCACATACCTCTCATCTAAATATTAATGTAGATTAATATAATTCACTATATATAGTCAACGCAGCTTAATTGCATGCCCAAAATGAGATGCCCTATTATTAAAGTTGGACCAGCAAAAAGTTGGAATAATACACGCCAGAGAAGAAAACGGTATAAGCAGCTGGTACTACAAAAACGCATCCCCCAGCGGCAGGATTCGATGCAGTCTGCGCAGGATCCCCAGAACCCGCCCCTCTACCTCCCGCAGGTCCTGGGCGCTGGGGCGGTCGGTGATGATGCCGAAGCGCCCCTTGGTGTTGTAGGCTGGCTCGGCTTCCGGGAATACGCCGGGCACGGCGATGTCCTCCACCACCCGGATGCCCTCGTGCTCGAAGAACTGGCCGATGTACTTCAGCATAGGCACCGCTTCGTTGTAGCCGGTGTGCCCCCCGCCGTAGGTGCAGTAGGGCATGGCCGCTATTCCAGGTTTTTCAGGAGCCGAAGCCACAATTTCCACTCCCCGTTTCCTGTGCTTCTCGAGAAAGGCGATCACCGGCTTGGGCGGCAGGTTGTGATACACCGGGGCGCCCAGGAAGACCAGGTTGTAGTCCAGGTACTCCACCTCCAGATCCTTGGTCATGCGATAGATCGAATCCTCGATCCCGGCTTTCATCAAGGTGTCGTGGATCCTTCGGGCAACCTTCTCGGTGTTCCCGTTCTTGCTCCAGTACAGGGTCAAGGATTTCTTTTCAACCATTGGGCCGCTCCCGAATATCACTCCCGCTCACCGAGGAGGATCTTCAGCTGCTTGATGTCCGAGACCAGCGTTCCCCGCTCGAGGTTCTGAAAGCGCTTGGGAAGCATCTCCCGGCTGGTGCACTCCAGGACGGCCACCAGATTCTGGAGCTCGATCTCGTGGGGGTAGCTGGGCGGGTTGAAATCCCGGATCGTCTCCTCCAGATCGTCGGCAGTGATGATCACGTGGTTGTTCATTGCCGCCAGCAGCTTGCTCCGTATCAGGATCGACTCCAAGTCCGCCCCGGAGAAGTCGAACTTGTACTTGCGGAACAGGTCGCTGATGTTGACCTTCTGAACCTTGAGCTTGAGCTTGCGGATCAGAGTCTGGAACAGGGCCTCCTTCTCCTCGAGTGTCTCCGGGTAGAACAGCGCCAGGTGCTCCTCCGCCCTGCCCTGGCGTTTGAGGTCGATGGGCAGCAGGTCCGGACGGCAGGTGATGAGGAACCAGATGATCTTTCCCCGGTACTCGGTGTTTCCCATGAAGGAGGCGATCTGGGCGAAGATGCGGTTCGAGGTGCCGGAGTCCCCCTCCTGGTTGCGGTCGCCCAGAAAGGCGTCCGCCTCGTCGATCATCACCCCCACCGGGGCCATGGCGGTCAGGATGTTGAGCACCTTCTCCAGATTCGACTCGGTCACCCCCTGCCACTTGGAGCGGAAGTTGCGGAACTTGACGATGGGGATGCCGATCTCCCCGGCAAAGGCTGTTACCATGAAGCTCTTGCCCGTACCCACCGGACCGGCCACCAGATAGCCCATGGGCAGGATGTCCAGGCGCCCCATCTTGATGGCCTTGGCCGCACTTTTGAAGCGCTTTTTCACGTAGTCGTGCCCGGAGACCATGGTCAGGTCGAACTCCGCCTCGATGAACTCCAGCAGGCCGCTGGCCTCCGTCTCGATCATCTCCTTCTTCTTCCTGCGCAGGTACTCCAGGGTAATCTGCTTGTCCTCCTGGTAGCTCTCCGCGGCCAGCTGGTAGATATTGACCAGGTTTAGGCCGCTGCAGATCTGGGCCACCTTCTTCGGATCCAGGCGCCTTTCCAACAGGAGCTTCTCCTGCTGTTCCAGGAAGATCAGGAAGCGCTCCCGCACCGTCTCATCAGGAAGAGGGATGTTTACCTTGATCGTGCTGGGGGAACGGACCAGCTTGGCGTTCAGATCCGCCAGGTTTTCGGTGAGCAGGAGGATGGAGATGTCCCCCTCCGTGAAGATCGGATCGTTGGCCCAGCGGTTCAACGTTACCAGGCAGTAGCGATCCTCGTCGGTGTAGCGGGAGATGTCCGTGTTGGGCACGATGGTCTCCGAGTAGTCGATGATCAGCACGATCCGCCGCTTGTTGGAGATGTTCTGGTAGAAATAACGCTCCAGGCAGGGGAATGCGTCCATCGGATCCCGGGACAGGGCCCGTTCCCGGGTGTCGCCGTTGGCTCCGCTCAAGGTGGCCAGGAAGTCCCGGCGCATCTCCGGTGTGCAGAAGTTCACCCCGGAGGAACGGTCGTAGAACACAATGATGTCCCGGTTTCCGAACAGCACCTCGCCGATGTAGTCCTGGATGCGCACGAAGTTGAACTCGTTGTCCTTCATCTTGTGGGGCAGGAAATCCCGGATGTTGCCATGGACTATGTACAGATTGGCGGTCTTGGAGCAGTACTTGTAGGCCAGCTCCTGCGCCCAGTTCGGCAGGATGCGGATAAAAGGCAGGCTTTTTAGGATAAGCTGTTCGGCCATATCCCCTCCCAGTGTATGACCCTCCAAGTATAGGTCACCGCAGCCTCGGGCGTCAAGGTCAATCGCTGATCAGATCATCTTCTTCTTCTTGGCTTCGGCGAACAGCAGGCTGTTCCAGTAGTTGTTGCTCAGGTACTGCCAGCGTTCGCTGGAGTCGTCGATCCTGCTGGCTCGCTGCTGCAGCAGCTTCAGTGATTTGCTCAACACGGTGAGGCTGTCGTCCAGCTCGGTGCTGCGGACATCGGGAAGCGTGCATGCGTAAAAGTAGGTGTAGAGACTCTGATAGGGATCCGAGGGGGGAATCCGGCCTCCCCGTGTGATCATCTGCAGCTGCTCGATCCCTCGCTCACTGCTGCCCTCCAGCCCCCACAGATAGGCTTGAAAGGACTGAAGGATTCGCCGTACCAGGGCATTTTCTCTCAGCAATTGGAAACAGCGTCCCTCCACATCCCTGAAACCGTCTGCCCAGCGCACACGCTCGCCGGGGAATACCTCCTGGGCTGAACCCTGCTCAAAAGTGATAGCCCGGTCGCAGTGCTCCAGAGCCCTGCCGTGGTTGTGCATGAAGAAAGAACACTCGGAGAGGAAAAGCGATTTTTCCCAGTGGTCCTCCACCTCCCCCAGGATCCCCTCCGCGGTGTCCAGCTTTCCGCCGTAGGCAAAGCTGCGGGCCAACCACCTCAGCAGGACATCCCGAGCCGGCGGCTGTTCATACAGG
>Ga0307442_1000203_pt1 | contig 27054 bp, 21 predicted proteins | sample SalMarWE160430MG_FD_202143 | JGI IMG/M metagenome (GOLD analysis project Ga0307442, IMG submission 202143) | Salt marsh sediment microbial communities from the Plum Island Ecosystem LTER, Massachusetts, United States - WE1604-30 | ecosystem: Environmental > Aquatic > Marine > Intertidal zone >...
CACGTTGTTGTGGGCCGAGCGTCCGATCAACAGGTGGAACTTGCGGTCCTCCTCCATATAATCCTCCAGGTACTGTTCCGCCTTCGACGGATCGCTGCGCAGCTTCTCTCCCAGATCGTCGAGCCGCTCCACCTGTTTGGACAGCTTTTTCTTTTCCTCCCCCGTGGCTCTCCCGGCGGCCAACGCGGCCAGGCTCGGCTCTATTTCCAGACGGGACTCGAATATGTCGTAGGGCCGATGGGCTTTCAAAAGCTCTTTTAAAAGCTCGCCGTCTATCGAGGCTTCGGCCCCGTCGGCGCGGATGAAATTTCCGTGTCCGCTCTTGCTCTCTATCAGCCCCAGCATCTCCAACGCACTGAGTGCCTCCCGGATGCTGGCCCTGCTGGTGCCGAACTCCTGGGCCAGATTCCGCTCCGGCGGCAATTTGTCTCCGGCCTTGAGCTTTCCCTGAGCGAGAAGGTTGCGAATCTGGCTGACAATCTGCATGTAGTACTTCTGTGATTGCACATGTTCGAACATGGTTACCCGTCCTTAGACCCGTCAAAGGGACTGCTGGCTTGGCCGCTTAGCTATCTTACATGCTATCTCAAGGCACCGCCGCTGTCAATAAAAGCGATCTTGACTTTGGTGGACGACGCGTTAAACTGTTTAGCTATCAGACCAGCAGACCGGTATATCGATGAACAGACCGATTCGTGCCGTCCGCCCGGCTGATGAAAAAAACTTGGTTCAAGGAGGCGAAGTGTGGGAGCAAACATCGTAATCATCGTGATCATGGCCGTGTATCTGGTGTTCATGATCATCATCGGCTTCTTCTTCAGAAGCAGGGTCAAGAAGTTCGATGACTTCATCCTGGGGGGACGGGGGCTGCCCTGGTTCGTGATCGCCATGACCCTGCTGGCAACCCTGGCCAACGCTCAGCAGACGCTCGGAATCGCCGGATTCAGCTACTCCAGCGGTCTGTCCTTCATGATCTGGTTTTTCATCATCGTCAACATATTCATCTTCCCGCTGATGAAGCGCCTCGGCAGCCGCTACCGGGGAATGAACTTTTCCACGATCGTCGATCTGGCCGAAGAACGCTATCCGGGCAGCGGCAGGATGTCCGTCCTGATGTCGGTCTTCCAGGTGATGTGGGCCGTGTTCAGCGTTGGGATCTGTCTGTTCGGGGGCGCCATCCTGATCGAGGCGGTGTTCAACGTACCCTGGCTGGTGGGGATAGCCATCAGCGGCACCGTCACCGTGGTGTACTGTATCATGGGAGGGTTGAACGCCGTGGTTTTCACGGACGTGGTCCAGTGGCTGATCATCGTCCTGGGCACGGCCGCTTTCATACCCATCGTCTTCATCAAGTACGGAACCTTCTCGGCGTTCTTCTCCAACCTGCTCGGCTCAACCGGGATGAAGGCGGCGGAGGGCAGCGGGCTGTGGCAGGGATTCTCAGATTTGTTTACCCTGCCTCCGGGAGGAATGATTACGGTGAAGGGGATCATCGCCATGGGGATCGCCGGCTCCCTCTGGATCCCGGTGGACCTGGGATTCATGCAGCGCATGCTCGCGGCCAAGACCACGAATCACGCCCGCAGGGCCTCCCTGGCCTTCATCTTCGTGATCACCATCTGGGCCACCCTGATGGTAGCCCTGGGCATGTACGGCCGGGTACTGTTCCCCGAGGTGACCATTCCCGACACCGTGGTCATCCTGCTGGCTCAGCAGGCCATGCCTCTGGTAGGCGCCGGTCTGTTCATCACAGCCGTGACCGCGGCGGTGATGAGCACGGTCTCCACCTATCTGAACGCCGGATCGGCTATTCTGGTCAAAAACATCTACCGTCGTTTCATCGTTCGCGACAAGGGTGATTCCCACTACCTGCTGATGGCCAGAATCTTCACGGTGGTCATCGTGCTGGCCGCCATGGCTTTTGCTCCGATGGTTAAATCCGGAGGCGTGTTTGTCACCGCTCTGACCATTCAGATGGTCATCTGCTCTTCTTTGGCTCCGATGGTAGTGCTGAGCACCTACTGGAGGCGGATGACCGAACGTGCCGCCTTCTGGGGCACTCTTGTCAGCGGCGTTGTAACAACGGTCGTTACCATCCGGGTCGGAGGCGGGGGTGCGGCTTTCGCCGGGGCCGGATTGTGGGGAATTCCCGTCGTCTTCCTGGGTCTGATCATTTCCATTGTGCTTTTCGTGATCTTCAGCGTGGCCGAGCGCTACAAAGAGGAAAAAGTTGGTCCCCAGTTCAGAGCGATCTTCGCGGGTGAACGGCAGGAGCAACGGGTGGGAAATGCTGATCTGATTGTAGTGGGCTGTATTGTCGTGCTCGTGCTGGTCGTTCTGCTTGTACGAAAGATAACCGGTGGTCCCTTTGCCGCCTTTCCGCCTCTGTCCGGCGCCTTCGCCTGGCTGACAAACGGTTATTTCCTGGCCGCAGCTCTGAGCGTCACGGTGCTGTGCGTCTTCATCCTCATCCGCGCATTCGGCTGGATCAGGGAAATCAGGTCCGGCAATACCGAAAAGTAGAAGGGCAACGGGTCCGAGTACTGAAAAAGCCCTGCTCCCCGGAGATCGAGGGGGCAGGGCTTGCTTCATCTGAGCGGCAGGTTCTCGTAAATCAACGATCCTCTCTTCGGGACAGCCGCTTCCTCAGCAGTGCCGCCCACACCAGCGAGAACACCAGACAGCCGGCGGCAACGGGCAGCCCGATGGAAACTATCTTCGGATCGTCCATGGCGTTGCCGATCAGGATTGCCAGAATCAGCACGAAACCGATGATCGAGAGCACCGGGGTCTTCTTTGAGCCCCCCGCGTAGAAGGGCCGGGCCTGATCCGGTTTTCTTACCCGCAGGATCCACAGATCAATGAAAACCATCAGATAGATCAGGAAAAAGACCAGAGAGGCGATGCTGATCAGCACGAAGGGCGCGCCGACGAACATGGCGATCAGCACCGCGGCGTAAATCAGGAAAAGGGCGACCCAGGGCGTTTGAAAGCGGGGGTGGAGCCAGGCGAAGGGCCCGGGAAGCATCCTGTCCCGGGCCAAACCGAAGATCAGGCGGGAGATCCCGAACATCACACCACCGATGGTCGTGAACTCCAGCGCCAGCTGCAGGATCAGGATCCAGTAGAACCCGGGCTGACCGAACAGCTTGGTGGCAAAGGCGATGTGCGGAGTATAGCTCATCAGATCTTCCTCCCCCAGGATCCCGAACATCGCCGGACCGAGAAGAAGCTGGATCAGAAAAATCACGACCAGCCCGGCGATCATCGCCCGGGGCAGGGTCTTCTCCGGTTTCTTCACCTCCTCGGCCAAGGGAGTGGCCATTTCGATGCCGACGAAAAACCAGATCGCCACCATGGACAGGCTGACCAGGCTGCCGAATTTCAATCCCGAAAATTGGGCCAGCTTGGCATAGTCCACCTGGGCCTTTCCCGCTCCGACGAGCGCCAGGATCCCCATAAGGAGGTAGGAGAAGATTACCAGGATCGTGAAAAAACCCTGCCCGAAGCCGATCACCCTGGCGCCCAGAAGGTTGAAGATCAGGTACACGGTCACGAGCATCACCGCCCACAGCAGCGGCGGTATCGCCGGCACCAGCATGCTCAGCATCTCTCCGTCGACCATGGCATTGACGGCCAGGGAAAAGGTGGCGATGAAGTACAGCAGGGTCACCGTGGCGGCGGGCCCCAGTCCGAGGGCCGACTTGGTATAGGCCTCGATACCCCCGGCCACGGGCATCATCGTGCTCAGCTCGGCGAAAGCCAGCACCACCAGGATCATCACCCCTAGGGCGATGAGCTGAGAGAAGACGATCGGCATCCCCGCCATCCCGAAGATGTTGCCCAGGAGCATGATCGTGCTTCCGCTGATGGCGATACCGAAGCAGGCTCCGAACACCGGCCAGAAACCGAGAACCTTGCGCAGCTTTGTTTCCATGAATCCCCCCTACGGATTGGATTTTGGGAAAAATTGTAAGGGGACTTTCATGCCGCCGTCAAGAAAAATTCGGTTGTTCTGCCAACGCTATTTCTTCCGGACCACGCAGAGGATGTCGCCCTTGGCCACCGAATCCCCCTGCTTGCAGCGCAGCTCTTTGATCTCCCCTTCGCAGGGAGTTTCGATGTTGTTGTTCATCTTCATGGCTTCGATGATGCACACCGTGTCCCCGGCTTTTACCGCATCTCCGGGCTGCTTGACGATCTCCACGATCATCCCGGGCATGGGAGCGAACACGGCCTGCTCTCCGGCCCCGAGGCCTGACTGCGCCGCAGGGGCGGACGGCATTGTAGCATCCGCGGCAGCGGCCGGCTTTGTCGCTCCAGCGACAGCTGGAGGAACGGCAGGGGCAGACGGTATTGTCACATCCGCGACAACGGCCGCCGCACTTCCCTGTCCCGATCCCCTCACCTCCACTCGAAAGGGCTCTCCGTTTACGGTCACCTCGAACACCCGGGAGGCACCCGCGGCGGCCGGAACGCCCGGTGTCGGCGGCACGGCTGCGACCTCGGCCGCCGGCCGGGCCCCAGAAGGCCGTACCCCGGCCGGCGGGGGGGCTTGAGCTTTCTCCACCAGCTCACCGGCCAGGGCCTTCTTCACAAGTTCCTGCTCCCGTTTGACCTCATCCATGGTTTTGGGCCGGGTCTCCTTGGGAGGCTCCTCCAGGCCGTACTTCCACATCAGAAAACGCTTGCCGGTGACGGGAAACAGTGCGTAGATCAGCAGATCGTCGAGATCCCTGGCCAGATCCCCGGCGTGCTTGCGGGCCGTTTCCAGCTCCGGCTCCAGGATCTCACCGGGACGCCCGGTTATGGGTTTGTCGCCCCGGGGATGATCGGCAATGGCCTTCTTCTGGACCTTCTTATCGATGGGCCGGGGGGTCTGCCCGTACAACCCGAAGCAGAGATCCTTGACCTGTTGGGTGATTCTGGTAAAGCTCTCCCCCTCTTTGTCGAAAAGCACGTTGTTCACGGTCTGGATGCCCACGATCTGGCTGGTCGGGGTAACCAGCGGGACCTGCCCCAGATCCTTGCGCACCTTGGGCAGGGCGTGGAAAACCTCTTCCAGCTTGTCCAGCTCGCCCATATCCCTCAGCTGGTTGACCAGGTTCGACAGCATGCCCCCGGGGGTCTGATGGAGGATTACGTTGGAGTCGATGATGGCGAAGCGGGTCTGGTTGGCGAGGTGCAGGTACTTGGGGATGTGCTTCTCCATCTCCGCGCCGATGCTCGCCAGAAGCTCGATATCCAGACCGGTGTCCCTGTTGGTGCCTAAAAGCGTGACCACCAGGGGCTCCACAGCGGGATGGGAGCTGCGGTAGGCGTAGGGGGATAGGCAGGTGTCTATGATATCCACCCCGGCCTCGATGGCCTTGAGAAGGGCCAGGTCGGCCATCCCCGAGGTGAAATGGGAGTGCAGATGGATCGGCACCTCGGTCTGCTTCTTCAAAGCGCTCACCAGATTGTAGGCGTCGTAGGGGGAGATCAGTCCGGCCATATCCTTGATGCAGATGGAATCCGCTCCCAGCTCCTCCAGATCCCTGGCCTTTCCCAGGTAGTACTCGAGATTGTAAACCTCCCCGCCCAGACGCGGTTCGGTCAGGGTGTAGCAAATCGCTCCCTGGAAATGCATCCCGTTCTTCTTGATGATCTTCACGGCGGTCTGGAAGTTGCGGAAGTCGTTCAGGGCGTCGAACACCCTGAAGATGTCTATGCCGTTGTCGCAGGCCCTCTGAACGAAGGCCTCCACCACGTCATCGGGGTAGTTCCGGTAGCCGACCAGGTTCTGACCGCGCAGCAGCATGGAGAAGGGCGTGCGCTTTATGTGTTTTTTCAGCGTACGCAGCCGCTGCCAGGGATCTTCGTTCAGGTAGCGGTGGGTCGTGTCGAAGGTGGCTCCGCCCCAGATCTCCATCGAATGGAAACCCACCTTGTCCAGATCCCCGGCTACGGATAACATGTCCTCGGTTCGACCGCGGGTGGCGAACAGGGACTGATGCCCGTCGCGAAGCGAGAGATCCTGTATTTTCACCGGATTCGAGGCTTTGGGCCGCTTCACCCCATATCCCATATCCCTCATCTCCAAGACACCGTGTCTATCCATCATACCCTCCTCGAAGATACCCGTCTTTGCATCAAAGCACGCATGTTCATGATCCGCTGCCGCCCGTACAGAGCCCAGGGACTGGGCGCGGACCCGCCGCCGGCCGGCATTCGGCCGCCTGCCGGCAGTCGGCCGAAAACAGCGGCGGACACAGGCGGCCGAGCCGCCGTCGAAGTTCCGGCACTCTCCGCTTCGATAGTGGTCAGGACCGCGGCGATGGCGGCGATCCGCTTGTTATCGACCTCTTGTGTACCTGCCCTCTTCTTCATCACAGGGGGATGTTGCCGTGCTTTTTCGGGGGAACCGCTTCGCTCTTGCCGCTCAGCGCCTCCAGGGCGGCAATCAGCCGGATGCGGGTCTGGGCCGGTTGGATCACCGCGTCGATATACCCCCGTTTGGCCGCGATATAAGGATTGTAGAGCAGCTGCTCATACTCCTCTATCCTTTGCCGCCGCTTGCCATCCTTATCCTCTGCCGCGGCTATGTCCCGGCGATAGATGATGTTCACCGCTCCCTCGGCGCCCATGACGGCGATCTCCGCCGATGGCCAGGCGAACACCATATCCGCTCCCAGATGCCTGGAGCACATGGCGATGTAGGCGCCGCCGTAGGCCTTGCGCAGGATGACTGTCAGCTTCGGGACCGTGGCCTCGGAGTAGCTCCAAAGCAGCTTGGCACCGTGACGGATGATCCCGCCCCACTCCTGGTCCGTGCCCGGCAGATACCCCGGCACGTCGGCCAGGGTCACCAGGGGAATGTTGAAGGCGTCGCAGAAACGGACGAAGCGGCTGGCCTTGTCCGAGGCGTTGATATCCAGACAGCCGGCCAGAACCTGGGGCTGGTTGGCGATGACACCCGCGGTGCGGCCGTTCAGCCGGATGAAGCCGATCACGATGTTCTCGGCGAACAGCTCGTGCACCTCGAGAAAGGCTCCCTCATCGGCGATGGAGCGGATTACCGCCTTGATATCGTAGGCCTGTTTGGCCGTCTCCGGAATCACGGCATCTAGCCCGCCGCAGAGCCGATCGGCCCGGTCCGTCGGCTCGATCAGCGGAGGATCCTCCATGTTATTGGCCGGAAGATAGGAGAGCAGACCGCGGATGCGGACGAAGGCATCCGCCTCATCCTTGCAGGCGAAGTGAGCGTTGCCGCTTTTCAGGTTATGAGCCAGCGCCCCGCCCAGATCTTCGTGGCTGGTCTGCTCTCCGGTCACGGCGCGAATCACGTCGGGTCCGGTGATGTACATGTAGCTGGTATCGCGGACCATGAAGACCCAGTCGGTCATGGCCGGGGAATAAACCGCTCCACCGGCGCAGGGCCCCATGATGGCGGAGATCTGGGGAATTACTCCGGAACAGCGGGCGTTTCGAAAAAAGATATCTCCGTATCCGCAGAGGGCGTCGATGCCCTCCTGGATCCGGGCACCCCCGGAGTCGTTGAATCCCACCAGGGGGCTTCCGGCCTTCAGGGCAAGGTCCTGGACCTTGCTGATTTTGCGGGCGTGCATCTCCCCCAGGGAACCGCCCCGGCTGGTGAAGTCCTGGAAGAAGGAGAAAACGGGTCGTCCCTCCACCAGCCCGTGGCCGGTTACCACGCCGTCTGCGGGAATGGCCAGCTTGTCCATGCCGAAGTTGACACTGCGGTGTTCCACGAAGGCATCGATTTCCCGAAAACTGCCGTGATCGAAGAAACCCTGGACTCGCTCTCTGGCGGTAAGCTTTCCCCTCTGGTGCTGCTTGTCGATCTGCTCGGCACCTCCCAAATCGGCGATCTGCTCCAGACGCCGCCCGAGATCCTCTATCTTCTCCCCCGGACCTGCCATGCTTACTCCTTCAGGTATACCCTCTACAGCGTGTCTTCCTATACCGAATGGATTCCGTTCACCCTACAGATCGTGCTGCAAAGAGTCAAGGTGCATCCTGCCGCGACTGCGGCGACCGCCCCCGCTACTCCCCCCCCCAACTTCGGTAAAACTTCGATCGGAACCCTCTTGATAAACTTCGAATTCCAGGTACAATAGGCTCCTGGTGTGTATAAGTGCGTATGAGAAGCGATCCGTACAAACGCTTGAGGAACGGAAATTGATAGTGATTGCGGCTGCCAGACTGCAATAGACATATCATTTTAAATACCTTTCCCAACTAGCAAACGAGGGAACTTGAATGAAGACGAGAAGAGTATTGATTCCTGTCCTGGTCATCGTCGTCATCGCGGCGGTGGCCGTAGTGGTCTACGTGACCATGAATCCCGTGGACACGACCCTGGAGTTCGAGGTTCGCGACGCGGTGAGCAAGAACTGGGTCTGGGACGCAACCTTCGGCCTGCAGGGTCGGGTAATCCGATCCTACTTTCAATCCGATCGGGGTCCCCTGCCTCAGGTCTTCACCCATCTGAAACCTGGAGAGGCGACCCTTGAGATCGACGCCCCCTCCTACGTGTCTCAAACCATACCGGTGCACCTGAAACGCGGGGAGAACCGCCTGGCCGAACCGATCGATCTGGTCGGCTATGAGATCCCCAACCTGGCCAGGTGGATCATCTTCGAGGATCGGGTCGGCAATGACATCGTCCAGGAGATCCGCCCGGTCAGCTCCGAGGGACCGGCGGTGCTGAATCACCCCTGTCTGGATCTGTGGATTGGAGCGCGGGTCTCCGTGCAGATCTACGACGGCCTGCCCGCCCAGGAGGAGACCGAAGAGGGTTCGCAGCGGGGCGAGGAGCTGTACAAAGGCATCCTGGATTGGGAGTGGGACGCTGTCCCGGAAACGACATTTCGCTACAGCTCCTTCATTCCCGGGTCCCGGATCAAAGCCAACTCCGATCCCTACTGGGTCATCGACTACCTGATCGTCGTGCCGGATCCCAGAAAGATAAGCCGGGAGGAGGTCGATCGGATAATGGACAAGGCCTGGGAACTCCCGCCTGAAGCCATCAAGACCTACCTGGAGCCATACAAGAACGAGGGAACCTTGACGCCATACGTGTTCACCTCCTGGAACGTGGAAGGAGCCCGCTCATGATCCAGACCCGAAACCTGACCAAGCGATACGGCAGTTTCACGGCCGTGGATACAGTGAATCTGAACATCCCCGCCGGGGAGATCTACGGTTTTCTCGGGCCCAACGGGGCCGGAAAAACCTCGACGATCATGATGCTCCTGGGGATCGTGAAGCCCACGGCCGGGGAGATCCGGCTGTTCGATGAGCCCTACAGTTCGAAGAGACTCGATCTGCGCCGGCGCATCGGCATGGTTCCGGAGAAGCATCCCGTCGGGATGTGGACCTGGATGACCGCCGGGGAGTATCTGCAGATGTTCGCCGAGCTGTTCAGCCTGGAGGAGGCGAACAGGCGCATCGACCACCTGCTGGAGCGAGTCGGTCTGGCCGAGGTGAAGAACAAGAAGTTCTCCGAGTTCTCCCGGGGCATGCTGCAGAAACTGTCCTTCGTGCGGGCCCTACTGCACGATCCGGACATCCTCTTTCTGGACGAACCGATCTCCGGGCTCGACCCCTTCGGGGTCAAACAGATCCGGGATCTGATTCTGGAGGAGAACCGGGAGGGACGGACGATCTTCATCTCCTCCCACATCCTCTCGGAGATGGAAAAGGTGTGTCAGCGGGTGGCGATCATCTTCGGCGGGAAGCTGATGGCCGAAGATCAGATGAAGAGCCTGCTCACCACCCTGGCCAAGGACCGGGAGATCCACGTGGACCTGGAGGAGCTCCCAGCGGAACTCATCGCCAAGGTCAAGAAATTGAAGTTCGTGCAGGATGCCATCGGAGCGGAGAAGACCTTGATCGTCAAGGTTCCGAAAACCGGTGACTACCGCAAGGAGCTCAGCAAGTACCTGATCGACCAGAATCTGGTTCCTCTGAGCATCCAGGAGAAGAGCCTCAGTCTGGAGGAGGCCTTTGTCACCATCACCAAGGAGAACATCAACCTGTTTGCAGGAATAGGAGGCGAGAAATGAATCAGAGAGCCCACGCCACATCCGTTCTCGCCAAACGGCGCATCCTCGAGACCCTGATCAGCCCGGGTTATTACGTCGCTCAAACGATAGGCCTGGTCCTTGCCTACCTGCTGGTGGCTGGATTCGTCAGGGCAGTAGACTCCAGCGGGTTCAACTACACCCTCAATCAGGCCTACGAGCTGATCGGAAGAAGCCTGGTCGGGGCTTTCGGAGCAACCTTCGTGGAGAAACTGTTTTCCGAGGGGCCCTTTCTCTTCACCCTGTACATCGCTTTTTTGCCGGTCCTGCTCTACCTGGCGGTGAGCTCGGTGTTCCGCTTCGGCCTGGAGAAAAAGGTCGGTGCCCTGGAGCTTCTCACCTACGGCCCGGCGGACGGCACTTCCTACTTCCTGGCCGCCCTGATCAAAGACATCCTCATGACCGCCATCTACCTGGTGGTTCTGCTGCTGTTCCTGTTTATCGCCGGCCTCCTGAACAACCTGATCCTGGGACCGTCCTTTTACTACAGCCTGGTCATCCTCTTCTTCCTGTCCATCGCTATTTACGCCTACGGGATCTTCGCCTCCTCTCTGACCGACAACTCCGCCTCGGCGATAGCCGTATTCCTGGGGTTGATCCTCTTCTTCATCATCATCATGATGGGCTCCTTCACGGTGGTCAGCGGATATGTGCGAAACCTGGCCAGCGTGCTCGCCTGGATCATCAAGTGGATCTCCCCCCTGTTCTACTGGGATCTGGCTCTGCGGTTTGTAGAGATGGGCAACTGGGGGATGTACTTCATCGGCGTTGCGCTGCTCTTGTTGCTGTCCGTCGTGGTTCTGTTTATCAGTCATCTGACCATCAAAACGAGGGGTGTACGAGCATGAAAGTTCTACGGATTTCCGCTGCCCTGCTCCTCCTGCTCTGCGCCGGAGTGCTCTTTGCCGACGTCCCGGTGCGGGAGGAACAGTTCATCTATTCGATTCTGGCCTTCAATGGCAAGGATTACGCAGGCACTTTCGCCCGGAAGGATGCGGACACGGTCTACCTGGTGGCGGACGTGGACAACTTCCTCACGGTCCGGAATGTTTTCGTCTACTTCTGGCCGATTACCCAGGACTGGAAGACCGACACTTCGGCCTTGAACATCCCCTTCGAGGGGACCCTGGAGCTGAGCGGCAGAGAGGCCGAAGCCCAGATGTTGGGTATGATCCCCTATACCTACTACAACATCCGGGGTGAGTACGAGCTGAACTGGAAGGTTGCCAAGGAGGCGGAAGCGGAAGCGGCCTGGCAGCACTACCAGGAACTGATGGACGCCTACTGGCAGTCGGTCTCGGCGTACTACGAAAAGCGAGCTCTGTATGAGAAGATGCTCAACGAGCTGACCGTCACCATCACCAAGTTACGGGATGCGGGTAATGATGTAACGGCGTTGATCGACACTTTGAAGGAGCTGAAGGCTCCGCCGGAGCCCCAGTATCCTACCGAGTACATAGTCCCTCCGGTACCTATACAGAAGGCCTTCATCCTCAATCTTCCGGTCGGGGAGTACCAGATCCGCTTCTTTACTCAAGACGGGAAGATCATGGAAGGATCGGAGCGAAGGATCGTGGTCTTCGAGAAGCGAAGGGCCGAAGCCATCGGTTTAGAGGTCATCCCGGGAGACAAGTGGACCCGACCCGTGGAATCCAAGACCCCCTCCTCGGTGCTGTATATCGACGGTTCCACCGATCTGTACATCCGGCCCTTCTATCAGCAGGAGTACAACGACCTGTTCTACGAGAAGATGCGCAAGAACGACGCCAAAGGCAATCCCAACCTGATGAAGTGGGTACGTATCCAACAGGTGCCCCGGGCCCGGGTGGAGGTCACCCGCCAGGCCGCGGAAACCCGGATGGTTCTGGAGGAACCCTTCTACGTGGAGCAGGCCAAGGGAGCAGCTTTGGGCTATCAGATCGTACCCTTCGATCCCGAAGGAAAGCACAAGGATCGGGAACCCTCCCTTCAGGCTTTCCACATTCCGGTATCGAAAGATCAGCGGGTCATTCGCCTGCGCGTCCAGGACAAGGAGGGACAGTATCTGCCCTCCAGCGAACGGCAGATCCGGGTTATCACGCCCTCCCGGATCGGTATCGTATCCCTGATCCTGGCTGCCTGCCCTCTGATCGCCATGATCATCGTGATGGTCCGGCGCTCGCGCAGGTACACCAGCTGAGAGCGGGATCCTACTTCAGCAGCCGCTCGATCCGGCTGATGAGATCGGGAACATCCACAGGCTTGGGGATATAGTCATCTGCATCGGTCTGTTTGCCGCTCTGATGGGAGTACGCCGTCTGCCTGACATTCGAGGCCACCGCGGTGAGCATGATGATCGGGATGTCCCGGGTTTCCATCTCGATTTTTCCGGATTTTTGTCTTTCGAAGCGCAGAAGTTCCTGGACCCGGTGAAGGGCGTCTTCAAACCCCGCTCAACCAGATAGAGCGTCCTCCAGCTCCCCCAGCCAGCGCTGATAGGCCTCTTCGTAGGCGCCAGCCAGTGCCGTGTTCGGCGTGATCGCCCGCACCCGCTCCAACCCGGCAAAGGCACTGTCCATATCGTAGATGCCTGCCCCGATCCCCGCCCCCCGGGCCGCCCCCTGGGAGCCGTCGGTGTTGTACAGCTCGACTGCAGCACCGGAGATCGTGGCAAAGGCTTCGGCGAACAGGGGACTGAGGAACATGTTCGCCGCCCCGGCCCGCACCCGCTCGATGCACAGATCCATGCCCTCCATGATCTGGAGCCCGTACTTAAGGGCGAAGACGATCCCCTCCTGAGCGGCCCGCAGCAGATGCGCCCGGGTGTGCCGGTTCAGATCGAGGCCCCGGATCGAGGCGCCGATATTCCGGTTCTCCAGGGTCCGCTCCGCACCGTTGCCGTAGGGCAGGACCACCAGCCCGTCGGCTCCCGCCGGCACCGACGCGGCCCACTGGTTCATCCGCCCGTACGTGCTGCCGGCGCCTGCCGCTCTGCCGGCAGCCGGCGTTCCGGCATCCTGCATTTCGGCCGCCATCGCTCCTGCCCCCGGCGTCGTCCCCTGCACCGTCAGCAGTTGGTGCTTGAGCCAGCTGTTGAGGATTCCCGTACCGTTGACGCACAGCAGGGTGCCATATCTGGGCGCCTCGGCCGCATGGTTGACATGGACGAAGGTGTTGACCCGGGAGGCGGGATCAGAGCTCGGCTTGTCCCCCACCCCGTAGACCACCCCGGAGGTCCCGGCCGTGGCCGCCACCTCACCGGGATGCAGTACGTTGAGGGACAGGGCGTTGTTGGGCTGATCCCCGCCGCGGTAGGACACGGGAGTTCCCGCTTTCAATCCCAGGCGCCTGGCCGCCGCCGCGCTCACCTCCCCCTGCAGCGCAAAGTTTGCCACCAACTGAGGGATCATTGCTCCAGGAATCCCGTAGTGTTGGAGAAGAAATGTGGCCACCTGCCCATTCTGGAAATCCCAGAGGATTCCCTCTGAGAGCCCCGAGGGCGTGGTGTTCAGGGTCCCGGTCAGGCGGTAGGCGATATAATCTCCGGGAAGCAGGACCCGGTCGATTCTCTCGAAGATCTCCGGCTCGTTCTCCCGCACCCAGGCCAGCTTGGAGGCCGTGAAGTTCCCCGGCGAGTTCAGGAGGCTCTTCAAACAGCGGTCGGGACCGAGCTTCGAAAAAGCCCTGTCCCCGATCTCCACCGCCCGGCTGTCGCACCAGATGATGGCCGGGCGCAGAACCCCCCCGTCTCGGTCCAGGCAGACCAGCCCGTGCATCTGGTAGGAGATGCCGACGGCCCGGACATCGGCAAGCTTAACACCCCTCGAGGCGATCAGAGCGGTTGCCCTCTCGAGATGCTGCCACCACACCTGCGGATCCTGCTCGGCCCAGCCCGGCCGGGGAGCCTGGATCTCCAGCTCCCGGTCCGGCGAGGTCGCCGAGGCTATGGACCTTCCCGTCTCGATCTCCAGCAGGGTCGCCTTGATCGAAGAGCTCCCCACGTCGTAGCCCAGCAGATATCCGCCCATAGTCCATCTCCTTCCGATATGCCCGTTGACCCGCATTTGCGGCAAGCTTAGTATAGGCTCACTCCGGCGGATCCCGCAAGGTCGTCCGAACCGCCCGAACCCGCGGCCCGATCCCACGGTATTGTCAGAAAATCCCTTTCTCAATAGTATGGGATTGATGAACGCCAAGGAGCGGCTGGTATCCAGCTGGGGTGGAGATCCCACCGATCACATCCCCCTGACCTTCCAATGATTCGGCAATCTCGTACCCAAGCATCTGCGCTGGAGCAGCAGCTATCAGGAGGGGCGGAGGGAAGTTCGTCGCTGGTACACGAAACGCCCTGGGAGGGGATCGAGATGCTGATCGAGGCGTGGATAAAGCTCTGCAGCAGCTTCTAATCAGCCCGAACTTCCCGTGAACGCAGGAGCACGGGGGCGGAAAACCATAGTTGAAGGACGAAGAGGATCGATCCATGCTTAATGAAACTGTGCTGACCATGAGCTCGGCTGCCATCAAGTACGGCTTCGGAGCCACCCGGGAGGTCGGCTTCGACCTCAAGGAGCTGGGTGCCAGCCGCGTCATGGTGGTAACCGACAGCCGCCTGGCCCAGCTGCCCCCTGTGGCGACCGTGCTGGAATCGCTGAAACATGAGGGAATCGAGACGGTTTTGTTCACCGATACCGGGATCGAACCCACTGACGGCTCCTTAAAGGATGCAATCCGCTTCGCCCAATCGGGAAATTTCAATGGGTTCGTCGGCGTGGGTGGCGGCTCGAGCATGGACACGGCCAAGGCGGCCAATCTGTACTCCACCTATCCTGCCGATTTCATGACCTATGTCAACGCCCCCATCGGGGCGGGGAAACCCGTCCCCGGCCCGTTGCAGCCTATGGTGGGCATTCCCACCACGGCCGGCACGGGCAGTGAAACCACCGGGGTGATCATCTTCGACCTGGTGGAGATGCACGCCAAGACCGGTATCGCCCACCGGCACATCCGGCCGAATGTCGGGATCGTGGATCCGGAAAACACCCGCACCCTCCCGCGCATGGCAGCCGCCTGTACCGGCTTCGACGTCCTGGTACACGCCCTGGAATCCTACACCAACCTGCCCTTCAACCGGAGGGAGGCGCCTACCAGCCCGGCAGAGCGGCCGGCCTATCAGGGTTCCAACCCGATCAGCGATGTCTGGGCAACCAAGGCTATCGAGCTGGTCAGCCGCAACATCCTCCGGGTGGTGGCGGATCCGCAAGACGACGAAGCCCGAAGCAACATGATCATTGCCGCCACCTTCGCCGGGATCGGCTTCGGAAACGCGGGACTGCATCTGCCCCATGGCATGTCCTACCCCGTTTCCGGTATGGTGAAGAGCTATGTGCCGGAAGGGTATCCTCCGGCGGTACCGATCATACCCCATGGCATGGCCGTGGTGCTGAATACGCCGGCCGCCCTGCGCTTCACGGGCCCCGCCCGGCCGCAGCGCCACCTGGAAGCGGCCCGGCTGATGGGCGTGGACACGAGCGGTGCGGCGGAAGCTGAAGCCGGAGAGATCCTGGCAACTGCGCTCATCGAGCTGATGAAAAAGACTGGCATGCCCAACGGCCTATCCGCCGTGGGGTATTCGGAAGAGGATGTGGGCGAATTGGTCGAAGGGACCCTGCCCCAGCAACGGCTCACCAGGCTCTCCCCCCGCCCCTTTTCCCCGCAGGATCTTCGGCGGATCTTCCTCGATTCTCTCACCCTTTGGTGATGTGCTCATGAACGAAACAAATATCGAACAACACATCCGCCCCGTCGATCCGGATTACATCGAGTACCTGAGGGACGAATCACGCCTGAGCGGGGAGGCGGAGTCTATCTCCTTTCCGACGGAGGAAGAGCAGATCCGTGAGATCATGAAGCTCCTGTCCGATCGGAAGGTCCCCGTAACCGTGCAGTCGGGAAAAACCGGAATCTCCGGCGGGGCGGTGCCAAGGGGCGGACACATTTTAAACCTCAGCCGGATGAACAGGTTCATGGGGCTGCGCCGGGACCCGCAAGAGGATCGCTACCTGCTGCGCCTGCAGCCCGGAGTGCTGCTCTCCCAGATCAACGAAGCGGTAGCCGGGAGGAAGTTCGGCAGTCAGGGTTGGAGCCGGGAGTCCCTGCTGGCTCTGGAGAGTTTTCAGGAATCGGGACCGAGCTTCTTTCCTCCGGACCCCACCGAAGCCTCCGCCGCCATCGGGGGCATGGCCGCCAGTGATGCCTCCGGAGCCCGTTCGTTTTCCTATGGCCCGACCCGCCGTTTCGTCGAATCCCTGCGACTGGTGTTGACCGACGGCTCAACGCTGCAGCTGGAACGGGGCGTGCAGCGGGCTTCGGGGCTAGCCTTCCGGCTGGAAACCGAGCAGGGGCGAGGCTTGAGCGGCAGCCTTCCCTCCTACCGCATGCCCGCTACCAAGAATACCGCCGGTCTGTACACGCAGCCGGACATGGATCTGATCGATCTGGTTATCGGCTCTGAAGGCACCCTTGGCATCATGACCGAGATCGAGATCGTGCTCATCCCTCTGCCTTCGGTGTTCACCGGGGTGATGGGCTTCTTTCCCGATTTGGCCGGGGCGCTCCAATTCGTGGAGCGGGTCCGCGGTGAAGCCGGAGGGGCTCAGAACCCAGCCAAACCCAAGGCCGTCGAGTTTTTCGACGGCAACTCTCTGGAGCTGTTGCGAGAGCAGAAGCAAAACAACCCGGCATTCTCAGAGCTTCCCGTGATACCCGAGCAAAAGCAGGCCGCGGTCTATGTGGAGTATCACGGCCAGGACCGGGAAGAGGTGGAACAGCAGATCTTCGAACTTGCCGAAATCCTCTCCGAATGCGGAGGCACCGAGGATGCAACCTGGCTGGCTGAACAGCCCAAAGAGCTGGAGCGCCTGAAAGGTTTCAGGCATGCCCTTCCCGAGGCGGTCAACCTCCTGATCGACGAGCGGCGCAAGAATACGCCGGGCCTGATCAAGCTGGGCACGGATATGGCGGTTCCCGATGCCGCCCTGGAGCGGATCTTCGATCTGTACCTCCGGGACCTTCACCAGTCAAATCTGGAATATGTCCTGTTCGGACACATCGGCGACAACCACATCCACGTAAACATCCTTCCCCGATCCATGGAGGATTACCAGAGGGGCAAGCAGCTGTACCGTAGCTGGGCTGAGGAAGTCGTGGCTCTGGGGGGAAGCGTATCCGCCGAGCACGGCATCGGCAAACTGAAGACCGATCTTCTGCGCCTGATGTACGGGGATGAGGGGATCGGACAGATGGGGCGCGTAATCGAGCTATTCAACCCGGACCGTCGCCTGAACCGGGGAAATATCGTCGGGGAATCTGCTTGAGATCTTCGAGCAACAGCCAATAGCGCTACGCGCCAAAGGAGGTCGAGGAATGGCCAGAATCATCGTAATAACCGGAGCCAGTACGGGCATAGGCGGGGAAACCGCCAGGCTGCTGGCTGAGGGCAACAACATCTTTATCCACTACAACTCCTCCAGGGAGGCCGCCGAACAGACGGCGGCGGAGGTGCAGGAACGGGGCGGTACGGCTCACCTGGTCCAGGCGGACCTGTTCAGCGAGGCCGGCTGCGACGCCCTGTACTCGGAAGTTTCGGTCAGGACCAACCGGATCGATGTTTTGGTGAACAACGCAGGCGGGCTCGTGAAGCGCCAGGGCATCGGAGAGCTGGAGTGGAGCCTGATGGATCGGGTGTTTTCCCTGAACACCTTCTCGACAATGTTCCTGAGCTCCCTGTTCGTCCCGCTGCTGGAAAGAGGAACGGATCCCTGCATCGTAAATGTCACCTCCGTGGCAGCCCGCCATGGATCGCCGACCGCAACGCTCTACGGGGCGGCCAAGGGGGCCATCGACAGCTTCACCCGGGGAGCCGCGGCTGAACTGGCCCCGAAGATCCGGGTCAACGCCGTAGCCCCCGGCGTCATCGACACGCCCTTCCATGAGCGCTACTCCACCCCGGCGCGGATGGAAAAGTTCCGGGCAGACACACCGCTGCAGCGCAACGGTCGGGCTATCGACGTGGCAAAGGCTATTCGTTTCCTGATCGAAAACGACTTCATCACCGGTGAAACGATCGACATAAACGGCGGATTGTTCATGCGCTGAGCCGACGGGAGGTGATATGAAAGTACTTGTTCTTGGGGCTACGGGACATGTGGGGGGCTACCTTGTTCCCCGACTGGTAGAGCTGGGCCACGAGGTCATAGCGGTCAGCAGGGGGCGGCGGGACACCTATCGGCCGCATGCAGCCTGGCGGGAGGTTCGCCGGGAAACCCTTGACCGCGAAGCCCTGGAGGCCGACGACACCTTTGCCGATAAGATCCTGGCACTCTCCCCGGAAATCGTGATCGACATGATCTGCTTTAACGCCGAAAGCGCCCGACATCTGACGGAATCTCTGAACGGCGTTGTTCAGCACTACCTGTGCTGCGGCACGATATGGGTGCACGGGCACAGTAAAGTCGTACCCACAACGGAAAACGCACCCCGCGAGCCTTTCGGGGACTACGGGATCCGTAAAGAGCAGATGGAACGCTACCTCCTGGAACAGGCCCGGCTGCGCGGCTTTCCGGCCACCGTGCTGCACCCGGGGCATATCGTAGGAGAGGGTTGGCCTCCTCTGAATCCGGCGGGGAACTTCAATCCCCATGTTTTCGAGCTTCTGGCCCGCGGACAGGAGTTGGTCCTCCCCAACCTGGGACTGGAAACGGTACATCACGTGCACGCCGACGACGTGGCTCAGGGTTTCATCAAGGCAATGAATAATTGGCGGTCTTCGGTGGGAGAGAGTTTTCACCTTGTTTCTACCGGAGCCCTTACGCTGCGGGGCTATGCCGAGCAGGTGGCGACCTGGTTCAACCGCAAGCCGAAACTGCGCTTCATGGCCTGGGAGCAGTGGAAAGAAACCGCTTCCGAAGAGGATGCCCGGTCCACCTGGGATCATATCGCCCACAGCCCCAACTGCAGTATTGAAAAAGCCAAACGGGTGATAGGTTATGCGCCCTGCTACAGCTCCCTGGAGGCCGTTTATGAGTCGGTCCAGTGGCTGATCCGGCACGACGTCATATCCGTCTGAACCAGGGAGTTCTGAATATGGGAGAACTACTATACGACGTGATCGCTGCCGGCCACCTCTGCCTGGACATGATCCCTCGTTTCCGCACGGATAGGGAACCGGCCAGCATTTCCGAGCTGCTGCAGCCGGGGACGTTGGTCCACATGGGAGCGATGTCCTTCTCCACGGGCGGATCGGTTTCCAACGTCGGCATCGCCATGAAGATCTTCGGGTGCTCCGTTGCCTTTGTAGCCAAGGTGGGAGCGGACGCCATCGGCAAAACCATCATCGATATCCTGCAACAAAGCGGCAGCGCCCAAGGGATCGCCGTGGCCGCGGAAGAGTCCAGCTCCTACACGGTGATACTCTCCGCGCCCAGGATCGACAGGATCTTCATGCACTATCCCGGAACCAATGACACCTTCTCCGCGGGCGATATAGATATGGAGGCGGTGGGTAAAAGTCGCCTGTTCCATTTGGGCTATCCCACACTGATGCGCTCCCTGTTCGTGGATGACGGCGGGGAATTGACGAGAATTCTGAAGAAGGTCAAACAGGCCGGGGTGACCACCTCCATGGACGTATCCCTGCCTGATCCCGGTTCCGAGGCAGGCAGGGCCGACTGGCGAAGGATCTACGAGCGCTCCCTGCCCTACGTCGATATCTTCCTCCCCAGCGTCGAAGAGATCTTCTTCACCCTCCATCCCCGGAAGTACCTGGAGCGCAAGGCCGCCCACGGGGGTCGGGAACTGATCGACTTCGTGAGCCCCGAAGAAGTGAGCGGGTTGGCCGAAGAGCTTCTATCCCTGGGCTGCAAAATCGCGGCTATAAAGGCCGGGCACAACGGCTGGTACATCAGGACAGCGCAGAAGAGCAGGATCGCCGAAATAGGCCGGGCCGCTCCTCGGGAGCCCGATTCCTGGGCCAGGCGGGAACTGTGGTGCCCGGCCTTTCGTGCCGACAACATTGCCGGTGCCACCGGAGCCGGGGACAGCTCGATCGCCGCCTTTCTCACCGCCCTGCTGCGGGATCACCGAATCGAGGAATGTCTGAAACTCGCTAATTGCGCCGGCTACCTGAATCTCCGTGCCGCGGACACGCTCTCTGGCCTGGTCTCCTGGCAGGAGCTTCAAAGCACCTACCCCTCCCTGCCGGTGCGGGATAACGCCTTTCTATCCGACGGTTGGCGGTGGGACAAACAGCTGAAGATTTGGGAAGCAGAGTTCAGCCGGTGTTGAAGCCGAGCCGGTTCGGCAGCCTGGCCTCTACCCGAGCCGCTACTCCCACCTGTACAGCTTCGTACGCCGGTCTGCGAACAGGTCGTTTCGCTCGGTCACCCGCTTATTCTCAGCCCTCTGCGGTTCCACCTCCACAACGGTGAGGCTGTCCCCTACAGCCTGGGCCCGGGCCAGGATCTCCCCGTTTTCAGCGGTGATCTGGCTGCACCCCGAGTAGGTCAGGGTTTTGCCGTTCCGCTCTTCCGTACCGTAGCGATTTGCCAGGATCCAGAACACCCTGTTCTCGATGGAGCGTACCCGGGTGGTCAGCTGCCCGTACTCGGGCAGCACCAGATTCGAAGGATGGCAAATGATCTGGGCGCCCTGAAGAGCCAGGGTGCGGGCCGCCTCGGGGAAGAAGTGGTCGAAACAGACCAGCAATCCGACTTTGACACCCCGGACATCGAAGAGGGAAAAACCGCGGTCTCCCGGAGCAAAGTACAGCTTCTCCTCGTCGAACAGATGTACCTTGCGGTACACCCCGACCACACCTTTCGGGCCGATCAGGACCGCGCTGTTGAACAGGCGCTCCCCGCTGCGTTCGGCCAATCCAACCACCAGGTGGCAGTTCGCCTGAGCTGCAGCCTGAGTCAGCCTGGCCGTGGCCGGACCGGGAATCTCTTCGGCCATCTGCTCCACCTCCCCCTTGCGGGTGAACAGATAGCCGCTCAGGGCCAGCTCCGGCGCCACGATCAGGTCCACCCGGGCGCCGCTCACCGCCTCAGCCAGGGCGTTTAGATTGTGTTCGGGCTGGCCGAAACGGGGGGCAAACTGAAAGAAACCGATTCTCATGAAATCTCCTCTGAGAAGCGGTGGCATTATACTGCAAATCGAGTATAGTATAAACAAATCGTCAGGAGATTCTCAGATTGAGTAATCCCGTTAAAACCTTCGTAATCGACACCAATGTGTTCATCCATCGACCCGATGCAATCCTCTCTTTCCGGGATAATGAGATCGTGGTTCCCCTCTGGGTGCTGGAGGAGCTGGACAACCTGAAAAAGAGCAGAGAGGAGCGGGGACGCAACGCCCGGGAGAGCATCCGCCTGCTGGACGAGCTCAGCCGCCACGCAGACCTCAAAGAGGGGGTCAAGATGGAAAACGGTTCCACCCTGCGGGTCTGGATCAGCAACACCAAAAACCTGGACAGCATCCCCGTAGATCTGGAAACGGACAAGAACGACAACAAGATCCTCCTGGCCGCCTACTCCCTGCAGCAGGAGGGCAAGCGGGTATTCTTCGTTTCCAAGGATATCAGCGCCCGGCTCAAGGCCACGGCATTGGGGATCAAAGCCGTGGACTATGAGAAGCAGAAGGTCAACATCGATGCCCTGTACAGGGGTTACACGGAGATGGACGTGGGGCAGGACAGCCTGCAGGAGCTCAAGAGTTCCGGCGCGATTCCCTGGAACGCCCGCCTGGTTCCCAACGAGTTCGTCGTGCTCCGGGAGGCGAAGAGCAGCGAGACGGCCTTGAGCCGATACAACGACGGCGAGTCCTACCTCCAGTTCGTAGCGCCGATCGAGGGGGTTTGCGGTATCCGACCTCTGAACCGCAACCAGGAGATGGCTCTGAATCTGTTGCTCGACGATTCGATCTCCCTGGTGACGCTGGTGGGAAAGGCGGGTACGGGAAAAACCCTCCTGGCCTTGGCAGCGGGGCTGAACAAGGCCCTGACAGAGGATCGCTTCTCCCGGGTGCTGCTGGCCCGGCCGATCATCCCCATGGGCAAGGATATCGGCTACCTCCCGGGGGACAAGATCGACAAGCTGTCGAATTGGATGCAGCCGGTGTACGACAACCTCGAGTACATCCTCAGTGTGGACCGGAAACTCCGGGACCTGACCGTGGATCAGCTGATCAACCGCCGCCTCATCGAAATCGAAGCCCTCACCTACATCCGGGGACGATCCCTGCCCAATCAGTTCATCATCATCGATGAGGCCCAGAACCTCTCCCCCCACGAGGTGAAAACCATCGTGAGCCGGGCCGGTACCGGTACCAAGGTCGTCCTGACCGGTGATCCCTACCAGATCGACACGCCCTATCTGGATTCCAACTCCAATGGACTCACCTTCCTGGTTGAGGCCTTCAAGGGGCAGAAACCCTTCGGACACATCATCTTGGAAAAATCCGAGCGCAGCCCCCTGGCGGAGCTGGCCGCGGAGCTCCTGTAAGCGGGTGAGCTATTTTTTCAGTGCAACTTCGGGCACTACCTTGATCTCGGACAGCATTGAAGTCGATATGAGGCAGTGCTTTTCAGCCTTCTCCAAGATCCGCTTCGTCCGATCTTCAGCGGAGGCGTCCTGTATCAGGACTTTCGGATATATCGTGATTTCGGTGATTTTGTAGCCGTCGGCCGTTTTTTCCAATCTCCCTTCGGCCTCCAAAGAATAGCTCAAAAATTCGAGTTTCGAGTTCTCGGCGACAGCCAAGAATGTGGTCATCAGACAGACCTCAGCCGATGCCACGAACAGGTGCTCCGGCGACCAGATCCCGGCGTGGCCCCCCGGGAACTCAGGCGGAAAGGAAGCGATGGAGGCAGCCGCCGAGGACATGGGCGTTAAACTGATCATACTGGATGCTGAAAATGACGTTTCCAAGCAGGCGGCGAACATGGAGGACCTGGTGTCGCTCGGTGTCGATGCGATCATCACCGACCCCATTGACGTGAACTCCCTGACCCCAGCGATCAACAAGGCCGCTGACGAGGGCGTGCCAACGGCTACCTTCGACCGAGCCGCCATCGGTGCGAACTACGCCTTTTATGTAGGTTGCGATGATGTCGAGGGTGGAAGGAAGGTCGCCGATTTCGTGGCCGACAAGCTCAACAACAGGGGGAAGATAGTGTTTATCACCGGTTCCCCCGGTTCCTCCCCCGCCAGAGACAGGGAGAAAGGTCTGAAAGAACAGCTGAAGAAGTATCCGAATTTGCAGATCGTGTTTGAACAGACCGGAGAGTTCTACAGAGAGAAAGGCATGCAGGTGATGGAGGACGCCATCACAGCAGTTCCGGACTTCGATGCGGTGGTTTGCCAGAATGACGACATGATGATGGGAGCCATCCAGGCCATCCAGGCGGCGGGAATCGATCCGCAGAGCAAGGTCATCGTCGGGTTCGACGGTGTTCCGGACGGATTGAGAGCCGTACGGGACGGCCTGGCGGATGCCACGGTCCAGTACCCCGTCGGGCAGGCTGCGGAGGTTCTCAAGAGAGTGGTCAGCTACCTGCAGGGCAACCCGCCCGCGCAGAAAGACTACGAGATGCCGCCATGGGTCATTACCAAAGAAAATCTGGATAGCGGAGATTTCTATCGGTTGATCGAAAACGATTGATATTGGGTTCATCACCCCTGAAGAGCCACCTTTCCTGAAGAAAGGTGGCTTTTTTTCGGCCGCTGCGGCCCCGTTCGGCAAGCAGCACACATGCCTGCTTGACAGCAACACATCGTGATGTTACGATGAATGGTGCCTGCGATTGAGATATGACAAATACACTCAGTATGCTGGGGATCAGTAAAAGCTTCTTCGGTGTCGAAGTCCTGCACAAGGTCGACCTCAACATCGAGAAAAGCGAGATCATGGGGCTGTGCGGTGAGAACGGCGCGGGCAAATCCACTCTGATGAAGATACTATCGGGTATCCACACCCAGGACGCCGGCGAGGTGGTTTTTAAGGGCGACACGATCCGCCGGGGTGCTCCCCCCCTGGAAGTGCAACACCTCGGTATCTCGATGATCCACCAGGAATTGAACCTGCTCAATGAGTTGACCGTAGCCCAGAATATTTATCTGTGCAGGGAACCGCGGAACAAGCTCGGGTTGATCGATTTCAGCAGGATGAATGATCAGGCAGCGGTGCTTCTGGACAAGCTCGGAGAGAAGATCGATCCCCGAAGGAAAGTTCGCGACCTGAAAATCGCCCAGAAACAGATGGTGGAGATCGCCAAGGCGATCTCCTTCAACGTGGAGCTGCTGGTGATGGACGAGCCCACTTCCGTACTCACCGGAAAAGAAACCAAGATCCTATTCGACCTGATCGTTAACCTGAGTGATCAGGGGATCGCTGTCGTCTACATCTCTCACCGCCTGCAGGAAGTCATCGACGTCTGCCACAAGGTCACGGTTCTGCGTGACGGCTACTTCGTGGCAACCCGCAATGTGCCCGAGGTGACGGCACGGGATATCGCCTCCCTGATGGTGGGAAGGGAAGTTCAGGAGTCGAGGGTGTCCGACTTCGCCGGAGACCCGGAAGCCGTAATGTTGGAAGTCCGAAACGTCTCGGATGACCTGTTGAAGGGGATCGACTTCAAAATCCGCCGGGGCGAAATCCTGGGCTTCAGCGGGCTGGTCGGGGCGGGCAGAACCGAGCTGATGGAGGCCATCTTCGGGATACGCAGGCCCAGGACCGGAGAGGTTTTCATCAACGGCAAACCGGTGACCATCCGCAGCGCCATCAGCGCAATCCGCGCGGACCTCGGCTTTGTCACCGAAGACCGCAAGGAAACAGGTCTTGTAATGTGCCGGGATATCGGTGACAACGCCAACTACGTGTTCTGGCAGAAGGGCAAGGGATTGTTCAATCAAAGGAAGGTATCCTCGGCGAACACGAAACGAATGATCGACCGCCTGGGGATCCGCTGCAGCAGCCCCAGGCAGTTGGTGAGCAACCTGTCGGGCGGCAACCAGCAGAAAGTGGCGCTGGCCAAGTGGCTCCTGTCCGGTGCCAAGGTGCTGGTGCTGGATGAGCCCACCCGCGGCGTGGACGTGGGTGCCAGGCAGGAGATCTACCGCATTATAAAGGAGCTGGCAGCAGAAGGGGTGGCGATCGTCATCGTGTCCTCCGACCTTCCGGAGATCCTCACGATTTGCGAGCGGGTGATCGTCATGCACGAGGGAAGGATTACCGGGGAGCTGCTGTCATCCGAACTGACCGAAGCCAAGATCATGTACTACGCGACCAACGTCTGAGGTGGAGAGGATTATGGAGACTGAGGAGAAAGCAGCGGAAAGCCGCCTTGTGGGCATCATCAAGCGCATCTGGCGTAACTACAGCGTCATCGTGATGTTCGTGCTTATCCTGATCATCTGCGGTATCGCGGCCCCCAGGTTCCTGTACCCCGACAACCTGCTCAATATCCTGCGCAACACCTCCATCGTGGGCTCGATAGCCATCGGGATGACCTTCGTCATCATCGCAGGCGGCATCGACCTTTCCAGCGGCCCGGTGCTGGCCACAGCGGGGGCGGTGCTGATCCTGATGCAGCGCATGGTCACCGCCGACGGCAGCCCTGCGATGCCGTTGTGGGTGCCGGTGCTCGTGTGCTGCGCTATCGCCATGGGCTTCGGGTTCATCAACGGCGCCATCATCACCAAGGCGAAGCTGCCCCCGTTCATCGTGACGCTGGCCGTGGGCATCATCGCACGTTCGGTGACCATGCGTTTCTGCCGGGGCGCCACGATCATGGGCAACAAGATCCCGGAGTTTACCCGCATCGGTAACGGCTCGATTTTCAAGATACCCATTCCCTTCATCGTGGTAGTGCTGCTGGCCCTGGTGCTGCACACTGTATTGACCCGTACCAAGTTCGGCACCTATGTGTTTGCAGTAGGCGGGAACGAAAATGCGGCACGCTACTCCGGCATCAAGGTGGACAGGATCAAGATCGCGACCTACATGCTGGTCGGCCTGTGCACCGGGATCGCCGCAACCATCGAGATGTCCCGCATGGCGGCGGTGGCCGCTACGACCTCGGGCGCACAGTACGAGTTCGAAGCCATCACCGCCGTCATCCTTGGCGGAACCTCGCTTTCGGGAGGTAAGGGGAGGCTGATCGGCACCATCGTAGGCTTTATTATTCTGGGAATAGTCAATAACATGATGATAATGCTCAATATATCGCCCTATCTTTCAGGCGCCGCGAAAGGAGCGGTCATCCTCTTTGCTGTGCTGCTGCAGAGACGGGAGCGGTAATGAGAATAAATTTTTTAAGGAGGACGAGAATGAAGAAAACTCTTCTACTCTCCATCGCAGCGCTGCTGCTGATCAGCACCGCTGTGGTCTTCGCCGGTGGAGGCGCAGATACGGCCGGCGCAAAGATCAGGGTGGCGGTGTCCCTGCCCCCTGCGAACAACGCGTGGCAGGCCAAGCTGCTGGACTCGGTTCTGGCCGAGACAGCAAAGGACACCGACAAGTTCGAGTTCACCGTCAAGAACGCAGTTGACGACGCCGACCAGCTCAACATGCTGCAGACCTTCAAGGGCGGCGGCTACGACATGATCATGGTGCTGCCCGGCAACGGCACGCTGATGACTCCGATCTGCGAGGACATCTTCGACGCGGGCATCAAGACCTTTATCATCGACCGGGCTATCGAGGGCGACAAGTACACCGTGCTGCTCATGGGCGACAACTACCAGTGCGGCGTAAACGCGGCCGGGTACATGGGCAAGCGTCTGAATGGCAAAGGGCAGATCGCGATTCTGCGCAGCTACGTGGGTACCCCCATCGATCTGCAGCGCTACAACGGCTTCATGGATACGCTGAAGAAGGAGTATCCCGGGATCAAGGTGCTGGTGGAAGGCGACGGGGAGTTCAACCAGGAGGC
>Ga0307442_1000211_pt1 | contig 26717 bp, 24 predicted proteins | sample SalMarWE160430MG_FD_202143 | JGI IMG/M metagenome (GOLD analysis project Ga0307442, IMG submission 202143) | Salt marsh sediment microbial communities from the Plum Island Ecosystem LTER, Massachusetts, United States - WE1604-30 | ecosystem: Environmental > Aquatic > Marine > Intertidal zone >...
ATCCTAAAACGGATGTTTTAATTTCTTTACATACGCTTAGGGATCAATTATGTAATTTTAAAGAAAAATCTTTACCTGAAATTATTAAAGCATATGATTTCATAAATGAATTTCCTGTTCATATAAAAGTTAATAAAATAGATTATGAAAAGGAAAATGTTCAGGGTGAGTTGGATATTCCCACATTAAATTTCTTTAAAAAAGTTCTTGATGAAAATCTCGAAGCTGTATATGTTAGCGGAGAAACAAAAGGTCAATTAAAAAAAGCTCTTATAAAAACGGGACATCTTAGGGATATCGTTTCCATATATAGACACAATTTTATAGATAACATAGTTCTTCTCTCAGATAATACTGAAGCTCCTGGGATAATTGCTGATATAGGGAAATATTTACGGAATTGTAAACTAAATGCAATTAGACCTTCTAGAATTAGAGAATTATGCCATTAAGAATGAAAATAATGGGCCAGGAGAGGTTCGAACTCCCGATATCCACGGTGTAAGCGTGGCGTCCTAATCAATTATAAGATTATCTCACAATTTATAGCCACTAGACCACTAGCCCTTGAAAATTTCATAAAACGCAATCGGTGGGATTCTCGATCATGTTGTATTCGACGAGATTTTCGAACCCACGAGTCCATTGGACACCGGTTTAGCAGACCAGCGCCCTACCGAGCTAGGCGACGATTGCTTTTTATATAATAATATAACATTCTAAATTTTTAATACTTTTTTATTGTGGATTGTAGGCCTACATATATTATTAGAGGAAGAGAAATTATTATTAATAATGATGATTCGGAGATTATTGTTGAGGCTATCATGAAACACGTCGGAATTAATTTTGCGATAGATTTTAGAGAGTAAAACTGATTCGTTTATTATTCGGATATGATCTCAAATGTCATCCGCTCAATTATGGGTTTTTTTGTATAACGTTTGTCATAATACCAACCAATTAGATTTCCTTTTAAATTCTGATCTGGGATTTCAGGTATGACAACAATCATCACTCCATTTGAAAGGTATTTAAGGATTCTTTTATCGATTTGGTGAAGTTTTTCATTACCAGAGGGATGTGTATGAGCTTGCCAAACAATATCAACACCTAATTCTTGCTTAAATTTACGCATGTTATAGATTTTAGATTTTTTGTATCGCATCCAACTTCTAGGCTTCATGTGAGTTCTAGATTTTTTCAAATCAGGGTTTGGAATGAATTTTGTTACAATACCAAAATTCTCCTTGCGATCTGCAAATATCCAATAATGTTCGACATTAGGATATGCGTCTGTGGCTTTTTTTGTGATTTCATCAAATATTTTTTGAGGAATTAAATATCTAAAGTCTTTAGCAGCACTCATGTAGTATTCTAATGTACTACAAAATTTATATTTTACGAAAAATTTAGTTCTACTCATGAAATTCGTAAAGCTCTCTCAGTCTTGTGCCTTATCGATATAAATGGTGCAACTAATGTACATTTGGTCAGTAAAATTACATCTTGATTTTCTTTGAAGAAAAAATAAGGATAAAATAAAAAAAAATTTATTTTATTGAATATTATCTATTTTATCACTCATAATACAATATAAAATATATATTAAAAATACAATACAAAAAATTTTTAAGCACCTGTAGCCTAGTGGTAAGACGCTGGCCTTGAGTAGATAACACGATCAAGCAAGCCAGTGCGTGCAAGCGCTCGGGGGTTCAAATCCCTCCAGGTGCGTTTTGATCAAAGAGTTGATATTAATATAAAAAGTTAGGGCTATTGGCGCAGTTAGGTAGCGCATCCGGCTCTTATCTAACGCTAATGCGTAAAGAGATACCGGGTGGTCGGGGGTTCGATACATGACGTCCAAATAGGATGATTGCGAAATTCCCTCATAGCCCGCTATTTTCTTATATTAATCCCAGTGTTATTTTCAATTACTCATCCTTTTTGAGGTAATCAAAAAGAATCTCAAAATCAGAGAAATCAAAGGGTTTAAGGATGTACCCATCAGCTTTAGTTTCTTCCATATGTTTTTTTACTTCATAACCAGGGATGGCGGTTAATAAAAAAATCTTTATATCTTTAAGCTTGTTATTGGATTTTATTATTTTACAAATTTCATACCCACTATAATCGGGAAGAATTATATCCAATAAGATAACTTTGGGAATATTGGTATTCAATTCTTCCAACCCTTTAGTACCGCTAACAACACCTTGGCAATTAAATCCCTTGCTCTCGAAATAACTCGTGAGGAGTCGAATAGTTGCTTGATCATCTTCAATCAATAAAATATCATATTGAGTTTTTTCAGTTTTAATGTTATCAAGGATATTTACGATTTTATTCTCTAAGAGTTGAGATTGTTCAAATATGTTTTGAATGGTGTTAAAAACATCTTCATTTAAATCCTCCTTATAATTTTCAATCAATAATTGTGAAAAGCCTTTAATAGAAGTTAACGGTTCTTTGAGTGCATGGGATATGTTAGAAATTGCTTGACTCTCCGTCTTAAGAATATCTCCATTGAATCTTCTTAATTTTTTATTTATAAAGAAATCTACGCTCTCTCTTATTAATTTTGAGATAGTGTAATTGTTTTCTTTTATAAAATCTTGCCAATCATTTTTCATCTCTTCTGATACATAAAGAGAAATTCGCTCTTTATCTCGATCATATATCTTTTCTCCTTTAAGCCATTTCTTAAAGCCTTCAGTTATTGAATCTCTCCAAATTGCATATTTATCAAAAGATTTTTGATACTTTCTCATTAAATCTTTCGCTTTATCGCTATTCAAATCTAATTTTTCAATCTCATCATCACTCAAATGAGGAGAATCATAATATTCCTCTTTAGCATCTTTCTCTCCTTTTTTAATAGCCTAATCACCTAACATTGTTTAAAAGTAATTGTGTTATTGTGCAAAAAACTAGAACTTGTTATAACAACAAATTCGTGCTTTTTATATAAAATTTTTTACAAAAATTTTAAGTTAAGCTTCCCCATTTAAAATATCAAAAATGACTTCAAAATCAGAAAAGTTGAAAGGTTTGAGAACATACCCATCAGCTTTTGTTTCGTTCAGATGTTTCCTAACTTCAGATCCAGAAATAGCTGTTAAGAAATATACGGGAATTTGATTCCATTCGTTGTCAGACTTGATTGTTTTACATATATCATATCCACTAAGATCAGGCAAAATAATGTCTAATAAGATTACCTTTGGAGAAGTTCTTCCTAATTCTTCTAATCCTTTTGAACCGCTAATAACTCCCTTGCATACATAACCCCTACTTTCAATGATTTTTGTTATTAATCGAATTGTTGGTAGATCATCTTCAATTAAAAGAACATCAATATGATCAGCTTGGACTTTTATATTATCCAAAAAGTCTTTAATTATATTTTCAAGGATATTACTTTGATCAAAAATATTCTTGATATTATCTTTCACGATATCAGTGAGTTTATCTTCATATTCCTTGCTTTCAAGAAGGAGTTGAGAATATCCTTTTATTGATGTTAAAGGTTCTTTCAATGCATGAGATATGTTTGCAATTGTATTAGAATCAATTCTTGAAATATCATTACTACTTCTAAGTGAATCTTCGATGAATGTTTTAACACTTTCTCGAATGAGTTTTGAAAATGAACTATAATCATCTTTATTTTGATTGAGAAAATCTTGCCATTCTAATTTCGTTTCTTCAGACACGTATAGCGAGATTCTTTCTTTGTCGCGCATGTAGATCTTTTCTCCTTTTAGCCATCTTTTAAAACCCTCCGTTATCGTATTTCTCCAAATTGCATATCTATCAGTCTCATGTTCATACATGCGCATATAAAACTTTAGCATTTCACTTTCCAAGTCAAGATTTTCTATTTGTTCTTCTGTGAAATGAGGACGATTGTCATCATTTGCATCCTCATCTTTTGATTCTGAAGATTTATTAGAAACCTTTTGCTCTTTTTCATTCCCTTTTTCGGGCTCTTTTGCTTCTTCTTTGGAATTTGGAGCTTTTTTTATAATTTAAATTTCACCTGATAAGAGAGTCATTCGAACAAAGATTTTTTACCACATTTTTTTTTTTTGTTCAAAAAGATGATAAGAGATAAATTATTTAAATTTATTTTTATCTCTTCTCCTATGTTAGAGTTGTAATAATTAATTTTTCGTTTCTATGTAATGATAATCCATTTTTTTTAATACAAATCGATCAGTCTCTTTTAAGTCACGTTTTTTTATTTTCTAGTATCTTTTTTTCTTCTTAACCTATAATTAAAATAGAATTTTTTTTCGTGTGGAATAGGAGGTCCTATGGTCCTATGGAAATTATCACTACCATAATATATCATTTTTTTAGTATGTTTAGCACACTAAAGATTATATTTTTTATAAAAACACATGTGATTGCATTTATTTGTTATAAAAATAAAAATTATCAAAAAAGTGAATAAACATATATAATTGCCAATCAATGGGATAGACATCGCCACAATTTTCAAATTTAAATCAAAAGATTTAAATACAAAAGCATAATATTTGTATCATAACAAAAAAATTGTTGTGTGTAAATATTTAATTTTTGTTATCCCAATTTATCACGGGACAAACAAGAAATTTAAATATATAATTGTTAAAGAATTATAAAAGGGTAAAAAAATGGTTGTCGAGATTGATATCGTAACAAACATATGTCCAGAATGTAGTGGAAGTACAACTGCAAGTGAAGAGCGAGGAGAGACTGTATGCATGCAATGTGGGCTTGTTCTTTTTGAAAGGGGTCTTGATATTAATCATAGTGGAATCAGAGCTTATTCAAAATCAGAAAAAGATAAAAAAGAACGTACAGGTTCTCCAATGTCGATTTTAATGCCTGACATTGGATTAAGTACTGTAATTGATCGTTCTAAAATTAAAAGTCCTGATCTTCGTCGAGCTGCAAAATGGAATACTCACTTATCATGGGAAAAACGAAATATGTTGATGGCAATAACTGAGCTAAAAAGAATTGGAGGAAATCTCAATTTTCCTGATCGTGTCAAGAAATCTGCGGTACGTTTATACAAAGAAGTATTTAAACGTCAATTACTCCGTGGTCGTTCAATTAATGGGATGATTGCTGCTTGCGCTTATTATGCTTGTAAAGATGAGAAAGTTCCTATTACGCTACAAGAAATATTAGAAGAAGCATCGATAAATGATAATATTGTTAAAAAATGTTATAAAATCTTAGTAAGAGAACTTAATTTAAAGATATCACATATTAACCCCGTTTCACTAATTCCTCGTTATTGTGCGGATTTAAGTCTTGGGATTGAGGTTGAAAAAGAAGCCATGCGAGTGCTTCAGAACTTTATTAAAAAAACATCGATTTCAGGCAAGGATCCAAAAGGTCTATGTGCTGGTTCGATATATTTAATTTCTAAGCTAAGAAATGTGAAAGTTAGTCAGAAAGACATTTCACGAATAATTGGAGTGACAGAAGTTACCCTAAGATCAAGATATAAAGAACTTTTGACTTCAGTTGAATTTTCCTTTTAAACTCCCTCTTTTAATTTTTCTTATTTAATTTTAAATTTTATTAAAGCTATAATTTTAAATTTACATTTTCTAAGATTAAAAAAATCTATATAGGATTTCTTTGATATTTTTATGGTTTAAATTCAGGAATTTTTGATTTTTTAATGAAAGCATTAAACTTTGTCAGAATTAATTTATCATTATAATTCAAAGACATCGAGAAAATCTGAAAACTAAATTTTTAGTTTTGATGCCCTGTTCTTCTTGCTGCTATCTGTCCAATCTTTCTACCTGGAGGAGCATTACGAGAAGTTGTTGTTGGTTTATGAGGAGATTGCTTTATCAGGAGTTTATATACTTGCTTTATCAGGAGTTTATATTATAGCAATGCTCTTACTTCAAGACTTAATTCAATCGGTCATCAGATTTATGACACTTGGAGCGATAGGTGGAATCAAGATGATAGATCTGGTGAAATTGTGTGGAACTTCGGAGATTGTTGGCCGATTTACTTATTTGACGATGCCAGACAGTTGAATGACTATTTTGAACAACGATATCGGATTACTATTCAACCATTGACGGATTAACTATTTCCGTCTTATTCGCAAGGAATAAGCGGTTTTTCTACTCAATTCCACCATTTTTTTTATTTCCTCTGGATTTTTAATTAGTGGTGTTCCATGAACATCCAGATATTCGAGAGAGGGGAGTTTTTCGATAAATTCTGGCAATTTTTCTATTTTGTTCCCATTAAGACTAAAACCCTTCAGTGTTTTTAATTTTTCTATCGATTCGGGGAGATTAGAAAGTTGGTTTCCTCCTAAATTCAAGGATATCAGATTTTTTAATTTCCCGATCGATTCAGGAAGATCAATAAGCTGATTTTCTCCTAAATCTAAGATTTTCAAGTTTTCCAAGTTTCCGATGTCTTCAGATACGGATACAATGTGATTATCTGAAAGAATTAGCTTTTCGAGCGTTTTTTTTTCCCATAGTGAATCAGGAATGTGGACAATCTCATTACCGGGTAGATAAAGTATCTTCAGAAATTTTAGTTTGTTGATATCTTCGGGGATCTCCTTGAAATAATTATTCCCCAAATCTAAGGCTTCCAAGCTTCTTAATTTTAAGACCGAGGTTGGAAATTCGTACAATTCCAAATCGACCCCTGAAAAATCAAGTTCTACCACCTTTTTATCCCTTAAGATGACATTATCTTCATATATTAAGACGAGAATTAGTTTATATGGATCTCTATCACTGTATACTTCTTCCGCGAACTCTGTCAGTGCTATAAGATTTTCGCTATCGAATAATAGGTTTAACTCTTCATCTAAAGGCAAGTAATTAATGATACCCGCTTCTCTTAAATACACTTTAGTTTTTTCTGTTCCCTTTTCATAACGCTTTCGAACTTCTTTTTGAAATTTTTCTTTTGCCAGAGGATCACCAACCTCACTCAGCTTTTGAAGTAACGGGAACGCAAGATTGGAATGGATGAGACGCGTGTCATAATCATTCTCATACCACGCTTGCAAGTTCGAACAGTGCCCCCAGAATTCCACTTCGGGCGGAATCTCGATTTTCCGAGTCTCTTCCTCCAGAACGCCATCCACGAGATCTGCGGCTTCATCAATCGAATCAATCTCATCAAAGTACCTCATTTGCGGAATCGGTATGTTTAACAAAAGGAATTTACATTGGATAAACGGTTGCCCCGCAACATAAATCATCGTTTTTCCCCGTTCTAAGCGTACGGAAAGATATTGGTTGATGTGAAATTCTTTTATGTTATTGTGATCTATCCTAATTTTTTTTAACTAAAACGTCTCTTGTCTCTGCTATAAATAACTGCACCCCCTTTTAAACCTTGCGTAATCTGCAATTTTGTGATTTTCTTATTAAAATAAACTGACTTTTAAGATTCTCCAAGAGAAATAATCAACAAATTTATTTCTAAGATGCAAATAACTTATTTTTATAAAATAAATACCTATTCTTTTAACGGAGACAAATTGTTTATATTTAATTTTGATGACCTGTTCTGCGTGCTGCTATCTGCCCAATTTTCCTACCGGGAGGAGCATTGCGAGAAGTTGTTGTCGGCTTATGAGGAGATTGCTTTGCACCCCCCCCATATGGATGAGAGCATGCGTTCATCGTTACACCACGAACAACAGGCCACTTTTTTGCCTTAGATCGATATGCAAAGAATTTGGTTCCAGCTTTTAAAAATGGTTTATCTGTTCTTCCTCCTCCTGCTACCACTCCAATGGTACATAGACAACTATCATTAAACCAACGCATTTTTTTCGATCTAAATAATAATTGTACCTTATTGTCCAATTTATCCCTAACAATAGCAGAAACTCCAGAAGCTCGAGCAAATTTTCCACCATCTTCAGGTGTACCTTCAATGTTGAACACTAATGCTCCAAGAGGGGCTTTTTTAAGAGGGATAATATTTCCTACTTCGACAGGAACGCCATAACCTTTTTTAGATTGAATAAACTCTTGACCTTCATAAATTCCTTCAGGGGGTAACCACAATCCATTCTTGCCATCTTCATATTTTATTCGTGCTAATGGAGCTCCTCTTCCCGGGGAATGAACTAATTCTGTCACACTAAATGTGATTTTTTTCTCCCCTTTCTCAAACGATCGGTATCTAACTTCTCCCACATGTCGATGACTTGGAGATCGTGCCCACAAGTGCCCGTATCCTTTTCTCTGAACAAGTATTCGTTTTCCCATAAAATCACTAGATAAAGTAGAATTATCTTTATTAATTAAATAAAGTATAAATTTTTTATTATTTTGAGTTATCTCATAAAATTTTAAATAAATAAAGCAAAAATTCTTAGAGCTTATTATTTCTGAGCAATTCGTCAATATTATAATTAAATGCAATGGGTAATTCTCGATCAATAAATTCCCTTGCGATATTTGTTAATAATAAGTCTTTGATCTTCTTAGGATCTTTGGTTTGTCCAAGAACCCATCCAAGTTTAACATAAGCAACTTCGGGCAAAATATTTTTTCCAGGTATTACCCCAAGATTTTGGAGTTCTCTTCCTGTTGAATAGACATCCATACCCACGAAACCATGGAGAGTTTGAGTAGTCATAAAAATCGTGATTTTTTCTTCTATCGCTCTTTTAATTGCCTTGTATACATCGGTACTGACGTGACCTAATCCCGTGCCAGCAAAAACTATCCCTTTATATCCATTATCTATATAAAATTCAATCAATTCATTTTCCATACCGGGATATGAATAGATAAGAGCTATCTTGTTTTCGAAATCTGTTTTAAGAATAATTTCTCGATCATTTCGTTTCTGGATATCATCTTTAAATAGTTTGATTTTTCTATTCTTTTTAACCATTCCAATTGGAATATCATCGATTGTGCGAAACGTATCTCTTACAGAAGAATGCATTTTTCTGACTAGTGTTCCCCTATGAATTAATCCATAATCATGAGAAGTTGATCCAAGCATTACCACGACGACTTCTGCTATATCTGATGTTGCAACTGTTGCCGAGTTGATAAGATTCAGTGCAGCATCAGAGGAAGGTCTATCTGAACTTCTTTGACTGCCGGTCAATACAATGGGAATTGATAAATTTTCTAACATAAAAGATAATGCTGCGCTAGTAAAACTCATCGTATCTGTTCCATGCCCAATGATAATCCCATCTATTCCCTCATCCGCAGCTTTTTTAATTTTAATAGCTAACTGTTGCCATAATTCGGGTTTCATATTTTCGGATAATATTTCAAATACGATTTCACAATCAAGATTACATATTTCAGCTAATTCTGGAACAGAACTAAATAGTTCCTCAGGAGTGAATGAGGGAATTACTGCTCCCGTTGTGTAGTCTAACCTTGAAGCAACCGTCCCACCTGTTCCTAAGAGCCTAACATTTAGAAGTTCCTTATTAATTGGGAACTTTCTTTCAGGGATCTTGTATATAGCTTCCTTTTTCCCAGTTTTAGTAATCTTATTAACTTCGTTGAGATTCACTCCCAAATTGTAATTATTTTTAAGTTTAATTTCAATAAAATTAGGGTCTGCGTATTCATTTCGAGGAAGAAGAATACCTTTTAATGTTGTTTTGATGGTTTCAATTTCAACTATATCCCAGATTTCTATTTTGTTTTCCTCCAAATAATTTTTAACTTTTCCCTTATAACCTTGTAATTTATCGCCCATTTATTTTAACCCCTCCAATTTATTTTGAATTGCTGTTTTTAATTCCTCAGAAACAATTGCTCCATCAATTTTACCTCGCGCTTCCTTCATAACTTCTCCCATTAAAGGTCCTATTGCTCGCATTTCTTTACTTTTTATAATTTCCAAGTTGTTGATAACCACAATTTCTATTATTTTTTTTAGTTGATCAACACTCATTTTCTTAAGTTTTAATTTTTTTTTTATATCATCAATAGATAGAGCTGGATTATCTGCTTTCAGTATCAAAATTTCCTCAATTGCTTCCTTACTTATTTCTTTTCTTTTTATTTCCATAAATATATCTTCAAAATCTGAATCGGATATATTCTCCATATTTTTACCATCTCTTCGTAAGGCAGTAGTTATTTCTAATATTGCATTTATTATAAGACCAGGATTTTCAGAAAATATCTTGATTAATTTTTCAAATAATTCAAGTTTATCATTAAAGATTAATTTCTTAATCAGTTTCTCTTCTAAGTTGTATTTCTTTGAATATTCTTTTATCGTTATCCAAGGATATTCTGGAAGATTTTTTCTTATAAATTCTGCTTCTTTAGGTGGATTAAAAATAGCTTTAGAATCGGTATCAGGATATAATCGTGCTCCGCCATGTAATTCTCTTAAAAATTCAGTATTACCATTTTCTAACGCTTTTCGAGTTTCGGGAGGGACCCCACTGAATGCTAATTTTACCCGTTGAATAATGATATCAATGGCTTTTTCGGCATCTTTCAATGAACCTAAAACCAATAGGAAACAATCATTCTGAGAATCAGAGTGTAAATATTTTCTAATTTTCTTAAGATCCTCATTTGAAAATTTATATTTGTTAAGATTTTCATCTGAATGGATCAACCCTTTCAATCCTACTAGATTTTTTACTTTACTACTGACCTCTGTACCAAATCTATAATCTTCCATCAGCTCAGTACCGAAAATACCTTTAAAACCTTTTAAATTAAGACCATAAAGTGTTTTTCCTTTTTTTATTCCCTCCCCTATGAAACTGGTATTTTTTTTAATTAATTTTGTTAAATCTTGACCACTAGAAGGAATATCAATTGGTTTAAGATTTCTTTTTTCTAACTCTTCTTTAATATGTAACAATCCAAGTTGCCGGGAGATTTCATGATTAATTAGAACGGGTATCCATCCTAATTTTTGTACTCCTTTTATCTCGATTCGAGTTCCTAACTTAATACTAACATTAATATCTTGACGTATTGAACCCAGAACTTTTTTTACTTTTGTTGACCATAAAAGCAATCCCAATCGCTCAGCGCATTCTCTACATTCATCGGGGTGATTAATATCAGGATTGGTAGTTATTTCAACTAAGGGAATACCTAATCTATCTAATCTAAAATAATTTGTTCTGTTTTCAGTTTTAATTCGTCTAGCAGCTTCCTCCTCTAAGCTCAAAATGTCAATTCCAATTTTTTTACCATTTTTAAGTTCCACGTATCCATCTGTTCCTAAGATCATTGTTCTTTGAAATCCGCAAGGTACGCTCCCATCTAAATAGTTTTTCCTGCAAACGTGCATTTCTTCAATTATATTAGCGTTTAATAGCATTGCCAATTCCAAGGCAATTTTTCTTGCTTCTTCATTGCATGAAAACGGAGGGGTATCATCCATTTCATAAGTACAGATCACGTCATTATAACCCTCATATATGACCTCCATGCCTTTTTCATATTCTGTTAGCATTGCTTTATCAAACGTGCCCATTTCTCCTAATACGGGTCGCATTAATCTTTTGAGAGTGAAATCAGGTTCTCTTGTTCCTTGGAGATTAGTTGGACATCTGCAAAACAGCTTAGTTTCGGTATCAAGTTGTTGATGTATTTCAAGACCACATTTAAGCCCTAAATCTTTATAATTGAATTGTTTCATTAAATATCATCATTTAAATGTTAAATATAATAATGCAATAACTAATCAAGTAGGAAAATTTAAATTTATTATTAAAAAACTAAATTTTTTGAGACGTATGGTCCATCTGATTCATAACCTAATTTATAAAACCAGTTTCTCGCCCCAACTCCACTAATAACTGCTAATTTTTTTGCTTCATACTCTTCTCTTGATATTTTTTCTGCTTCTTCCATGAGTATCTTTCCAAAGCCACGATGTTGAATTTGGTTAAAATAATTAGGAACAGTTTCTGTTGGAACAATCTCACCAACAATTCTAATTTCTCTAACAATTAAGGTATTTCCATCATTTAACTCAGATCTATGAGAATATATGGAAGGTTTTCGTAACCGCAAGTAACCTATTAGTAAATCATCATTTTCAAATGAAAGAAAAATTTCTTCTCCTTGGGATGCTTTATAATTTAGTCTTTCTAGCTTAAAATCTTCAAATTTATTATCAGCATATTGCTCTTTATTTAGAGCAATACCATATTCTCGACATCTTATACAATTGCATTTTGAATTAATCTCACCCAATCTCGCCTTCACTAGTTGTCTTAGGTTACTTTTATTACATCCCGCCTCGATTAACGGAGCTGGTATATCTCTCATAATCCTTTGAATTCTAACATAAGGGGGAATTTCTTTTTTAATTTGGGCGATCAAATCTATTAATTGAGCAGTTGAATACGGATAATAATCGTCATTTTTCCACCATTTATATAGTTCCGTGCCCTTTATTACCAAACATGGATATATTTTTAGCATATCTGGTCTATAATCCGAATTAGAAAATAATGTCCGAAATAAATTTAGATCTCGATTATAATCTGAACCCGGTAAATTCGGCATGATATGAGCATTAATTTTGAGACCAGCATCACGAGCGATTCTGATTGCTTCTATACTGTCCCTTGTAGTATGACCTCGTTTTACCAACTCATAAACATCATTATATACAGTTTGAATACCAAGTTCTACTCTTGTTACTCCATATGATAACATTCTATCAACATGTTCTTCTTTGCAGTAATCCGGTCTTGTTTCGATAGTTAATCCAATTAACCGACGTTTTGAATTTTCGGCTAATAGTTTCGCTTCATTTAAATCAGATACTTTTTTATTAAGAATGCCCTCATAAGCTCCTTGGATGAACTGTTGTTGATAATCTAAAGGTGCTGACAAAAAGGTGCCACCCATACAAATAAGTTCAATCTTGTCTATAACGTGTCCAATTGCTTCTAGATCAGATATTCTGCTTTGGACTTGTTTAAAGGAATCATATTGATTATGGATGGAACGGAGTGCAGCGGGTTCTTGTCCTGTATAAGATTGAGCAACTTTTTGACCTGGTTGAGAGCTTGTACCAGGACAAAAAATGCACGTGCCGGGACACGGAAGTGGTTTGGTCATAATTGCAATTACTGATACTCCTGAGATTGTTCGTGTCTTTCTTCTTTTAAGAAGTGGTACAATGATTCTTCTTTCTTCAATTGTGGCAAATTGTAAAATAGTTGCATTCTTTATAACGTTATCAAGATGATATTTTTTTCCAATTTTTCCCTTTAAATTTGTAATTCTATGACGTGCTATATTAGGATTTTTAATTAAATAATTTATTATTTCTCGAGATATCTTTTCCAACTTTTCAGAATCATCAAAATCTTTAGCCATATAGTAAATATAGTTTTTATAATAGGATAAATTTTATGATTTTGAAATCAATATTTTAAATATTTATAAAAACATAAATTGATGCTTATGGCAAAAAAGAAATCTGTGAAGAAAGGATTGGAATCATTTACATTTAAGACTTTCCTAAGATCACTGACAATTCCAATGATAAAGGAATTAATTAATCGATACAATGAATTAGTTCTGAAAGATTCTTCTGAAAAGAAACTAAAGGGATATTCTACCCTTAAGAAACGAGAGCTTGTGGACTTTATTGATACTAATGTTGATATTAAACTAAAAAGAATATTATATAATGAATTTGAAAAAGATTTCGTAGAGAACTTAGTATCTAATGCTCTTACTTTAATCAGTGGAGAACATAAAGTTGAAAAAATTCAAAATGCTATTATCATTGCTGGTGGAAAAGGATATAACGTATGGTTTTCAAGTAAATATGGTTCTCATAAGGCATCATTACAACTTGTTGACAATACAGTTGAAAGAGACTGTAATTGTAAGATCGGAGAAAATCAAGGACTTTGTTTGCATCAGATGGCGATTTATCTCATGTTAATTGGAAAAAAAACCATTTCTTACGTGGATCTTCCTTTTTCGATAGATAAAGATTTTCTCAATTCAATACTCAAACGATTAGAATTATTAGCAACTCAAGCTCTTTTTAAAGAAGAACCCGCTATCCTATTAGAAGGAGATTACAAAATATATATAAATGATGATTTGGTGACTTTAGACTGGGGTGGTGATTATGCAGGTAAATCAACAAAGGACATTTCCAAGGAAGGAGTTGATGTTGAAACCTGGGTAACAAACAAAATTGTCAATTTAATTTTAAAAAATATTAAAACACGTTCAAAAGAAGGGCAACCTACTAAATTGCTATTAGATAATTATAACTTAGTTTCTAAAATAATGAAACGTCAAGACTTAGTAGATAAAATTCTAAAAAAGTTTTCTGTCTTAGATGATTCAAATTTACCAAAAAATGAAATTGAGTTAGAAGAATTTTTAAAAAGTAATTTGAAAGAATCCAGTGCAGATATTTCTATTGAACCGCCATTTTCAGCTTATATGGGAAATGATGATTATATTTTTATAAGTTATACCCATAAAGACAAAGCAGAAGTCTATCCGATTCTTAAAGAATTACATAAAAATGGTTTTCAAATATGGTATGATGAGGGAATTCCTCTTAGCACTGATTGGTGTAATACTATAGCTGAAAAACTGATGTTGTCTAAATTATTTCTCTCTTTTATCTCTCCCCATGTATTAGAATCAGAAAACACTCAAGATGAGATTCATTTAGCTATGAATGAAAAAAAGCAATTTCTCGCTATTTACTTAAAAGATACTGAATTAAATCCTGGATTAAAAATGCGAATTCGAAGAGTTCAAGGAATACTAAAATATGAAATGGATGAAATACGATTTTATGATAAGCTGATTAAAAATCTAAAAGAATCTTTGGAAACCTAATTCAAATATTAATTTTTTTTCCTGTAAAATCTCTTTTGTATTTACCAAAATCATCCATTTCATTTAATTGTTCTAAATTAAAAATAGGTCCATCCTTACATACTAAAATTCCGACAGGGTCAATAGTACATAGGCCGCATAAACCACATCCGCATCTCATAATTCTCTCAAGACTGGCGAATAATTGTATTCCATACTTTTTACATAGTTGGAAGAGATGATAAATCATAATTTCTGGACCACATGTATAAACGATTGTGTTCTTCATATCTTCAAGTTTAATTTCACTGATTTTTTCTTCAAATAGTTCAGTTGCTAAACCTTTTTGCCCATAAGTACCATCATCAGTACTACAAAAGAATTCGCTGTTTTGATTTTTTATATTGAGTAACTCATCTAAATATATCAATTCATCCTTATTTTTTACCCCTTCAATAATTTGAAACGTGAACCCAGATTCTTTCAATTGAAGTGAAAGAAATTTGAGAGGAGCCATCCCTATCCCTCCTCCAATTAAAAAAATATATTTTGAAGATTTTGGTGGTATTTTAAAATGAGTACCTAAAGGACCTCGTATGCCAATAAAATCACCTACATTTAGATTAAGAAGAGCATTTGTGCACTCTCCGACATCTTTTACGGTGATTGACCAATTTCCACTTTCGTCATAATCAGATATTGACATTGGAATCTCATCTACACCAGGAACCCATATCATAACAAATTGACCTGGTTTTGGAATAATATTATTTCCTAATTTGAAGGAAATTGTTTTTACACCAGCACATTCCCCGATTATACGTTTAATTTTTACAGTTTTTATCATATTCTCAGTCAAAAATCGGGCACCTTTTGTGTTTTAAATTCATGAGATATTCCTTTTATCTCTGATATATTTTTAAAATTATTTAATTCCAAGTATTCTCTTATACCTTTGTTAATCTTCTTAACTATATCAAAACCTTGGTATAAGCTTGTACCAATTTGTAGACTTGTTGCTCCAGCAAGGAAAAATTCAACAGCATCTTCCCAATTAGATATACCACCACAACCAATTATAGGAATATTTAAAATTTTGTAAAGATCGTATACTTTCTTAACAGCAATCGGGTGAATTGCCCTTCCAGAAAGTCCTCCACTTCCGTGAGATAAAATAGGTCTCATAGTGTTAATGTCAATTAGCATTGCTGCTAACGTATTTATAGCAATTACGGCATCAGCACCTCCTTCTTGAGCAGCGAGAGCAATCTCACATATATCAGTTACATTAGGGTTCAATTTTACAAATAAAGGAATCGATAATTTTTCCTTAAGAAGTTTTGTTAGGTCAAATGTGAGATCTTTATTTATGCCTATAGAAGAAACCTCAGCGTGAGGGCAGGAAATGTTAATTTCTATTGCATCGGCTCCAGCTTCTTGTGCTTTTAATGCTACCTCTAAGTATAATTCATTTGTATCACCAAAAACACTCACAATTAAAGGAATATTGTTCGCTTTAATCTCTTTAATTTCTGAAATGAAATAATCTATTCCGGGATTCCCTAATCCTACACTATTCAGGAAAGTGCCAGGAAAAATTTCGATTATTGAAGGATTTTTATATCCTATTCTGGGTTTAGGACCAATAGATTTAGTTGTTATAGCCCCAAAGCCCGCATCCATAAGTTTCTTCATGCTAGAAAAAGAAACTCCTAAGATACCAGAAGCTAGAATGAATGGTGATTTTAAATTTAAACCAGAAATATTTACCTCTAGCATTACTATTATAATTTAAGAAAGTATTATTATTATTATTTGAGATAATTCATATTACAAGTTTAATGAAAAATGAAGTGTTTTGTAATTGATACATTATTAGGAATCTATGCCTTGGACGAAGGAGAAACAATTATCAATTTTATTGATTTTAGTAAAAATGAAAATAAAGCTATTAATTTTTTCAACGGATTAAAGGAAAATATTATCAGTAAAGAATTTGAACAATTTGTCCAAGAAATTAGTGCCGCTGGGTTTGATGTTTTAATTTTTGACAACGAGGCATTAGCAACTATTACGAACCAGACATTAGATTTAAAAACGACTCATGCTATTGAACCTTTGGAATTCAGAAATTTTCGCTTTAATTTGACAGAACAGCTAAAAAAAATAGGGAATTACCTTGAATTTAATGAAATCTCATTGCATTTTAAACATGTGCAAGAAAAATTAATCAAAACTAATATAAAAGAAGCAGGAGGAAAAGAAGATTTAATAATAATTCAAGTGATCGAATCCCTCGATATTTTAAAGAAATCAATAAGTTTATTTGCAAGCCGGTTAAAGGAATGGTATGGATTACATTTTCCGGAATTAACTGATAAATTAATTGAGGATAATGTAATCTTAGCTAAAATGGTTGACAAATTAGGTCATCGAGATAATTATACTGTTGAGAACATTAGTGAATATTTTACTTTTACAGATAAACGAACTCAAATGCTACAAGATTTAGCAGCCCGATCTATGGGAGCAGATTTAGATCTTTCTATGATTAAAAAATACGCTCGACAAATATTAGATTTAGATGCCTTTCGAGAAGTATTGGAGGAATATCTTGAAGATTTAATGACTCAAGCGGCACCTAATCTTACTAAACTTATTGGAAGTTTGATAGGAGCAAAATTGATATCAAAAGCAGGAAGTTTAAAAAACTTAGCTTATATGCCAGCTTCGAGGATTCAACTTTTAGGAGCTGAAAAAGCCTTGTATAGATTCCTTAAAACTGGTGAAAAACGACCAAAACACGGTTTAATTTTTCAGTGGAATTTGATTAGAGGAAGTAAAGCATATATCCGCGGAAAGATTTCTAGAGTGATTTCAGGGAAAATAGGAATTGCCACTAAAGTAGATTTTTTTAAAGGTGAGTTCATAGGAGAAACTTTAGCAAACGAAGTTGAAGAAAAAATAAAAGAGCTTGAAAAAAAATATCCAAAACCTCCTATGAAAAAAAGTGAACCAAAAGTAAAATCAAATAAAAAGCAAGTAAACAAAAAAAGAAGGAGGGAAAATTAATTTGAGCAGCGATAGCATCAGAGCACATCCAAAATATTCTAATGTTTATATATCTGGTCCTCCAAATAACCTAAAACTTTATTCTAAAAACCTAGTTCCTGGTAATAAAGTGTACGGGGAGAAATTCATTACATTTAAAGGAGAAGAGTATCGAGAATGGGATCCTTATAGAAGTAAATTAGCTGCTATGATATTGGAAAAACCTTTAGAGGATTTTTTATCAAGTGAATTAAAATGCTTATATTTAGGAGCATCGTCAGGTACTACAATATCTCACCTTTCAGACATAGTATATGATGGAATTATCTATGGAGTAGAATTTGCTGAACGTAGCATGCGACAGTTGATTCAAAATACTAACAAAAGAAAAAATATTATTCCAATTTTAGGAGATGCTAATTTTCCCGAAAAATATGCTAATTCCATTTTTACTAAAATTGATTTAGTTTATCAAGATATAGCTCAACCTAACCAAGCACAAATTGCCATTTCGAACTGCAATTATTATCTAAAGGATAAAGGAACTCTAATTCTTGCAATCAAATCTCAATCAATCGATAGTATTCAAAAACCTGAAAAAATTTACCTTCAAGAGAAAAAGACTTTGGAAAAGGCGGGTTATGAAATAGCCGAAAACTTAAATATTCACAGATATGCAGCAAATCACATCATTTTAATAGCCCACAAATAATTTAAGTAATACATCTGTAAGAAAATTTATTTTTCTTCAAATTAAGTTAATCTTATAATATATCTATACGTAATCGGTAATCTTTTTATTAAATATTTCTTCTCTGATTATTTTTTTCGTAGTTTCCCATGATTTTCTTGCAATAGGTGGAGCTTTCTTATTCTTTTTTATCCACTCTCGAAGAAATGTCGTACTACGTTCGTCAGAGGGATATCCTGAACCAAAATCTCCATAATTTTTTTTTAATTCTTCAATGAGTCTATCTCTCATATCTTTAGCGATAATTGAACTCGCTGAAACTATTGGGTAAAGATCATCAGCTTTATGTTTGGAAATGATTTTTTTTGGTGAATAATTTAATAATTTAGCTATAGACCGTCCAAATCGCTCTTCTCTCACATCAGCGGCATCTATATATACTAACTCTGGCTTTAGATGATTCAGTATTTGTGCCATTTTTAATTCTTCAAGTCGATTTAATGAAATTCTCAATGAAATCCTCTCATCAATTTCTTGAGGAGAAATTATTACATTCTGATAAGAAAAGCAAATTGATTTTAATATTGCGGATAATTCGGTTCTTTTTCTTATAGTTAGTTTTTTTGAATCTTTCACTCCTAAAGTTTCTAGAGATTGGATATTTTCTTCGAGAAAACAAACACCACAAATAACCATTGGGCCTAGAACAGGTCCTGTTAACATATCATCCGATACGAATTATATTCTGCCAGCCTCATCTAATCCACAAATCAATTTAGATGTTGTTTGTCGTTCCTTTGACGAGTTCAATAAATTCATCTTCGTTATCTACTTTTTCTAAGTCTTTAATTTTTACAATTGGAATAAAGTTTTTCTTAATAGTTTCGGTTACTTTAATTTCATTAGTTACGATTAATAGACTTTTTTTCTGAAATAAATTTGTGAATATTTTCAAGCATTTTAAATTAGTTTCTGATATTTTTTTTTGTTCTTCAGAGATTCCTGAAAAGATTGGATAGACATTAACTTGTTTTTCAGATGGGGAATAAATAGAAAATTTGAAAGGGACGGGTCCTTTACTATACCAATATGTTGACATTCCAATATCCTTAATCACGTCATATATATGAGTTTCAAAAGGGTTTAAATCTTTTTCTTCACTAATAGAGGATTCTTTAAAGTCGAATTTTATCTTCCAGCCAAATGGGTTCATTCTCTTTAGGATCATATTATCACGTAATAATTCAAGAATTTTTAAAGCAATACTCTCTGATGGCCTCATACTATCATTTTCATAGGCACAAACTGTTCTTTTCGTAACACCCAATTTTTCTGATAGTTCCTTTCGTGAGATTGCTTCAGATTCTCTTTTTAATTTCATAAGTGCCCCATCCAAGAAAATAATGCCCCCTCCTCTCCTAGCTAATATGTATGGATATTCGTCATTTTCTATAATTTTTTCAAATGTATTAATCGAAATAAATGGCAATCCATGACGCATATATAGAGCATTATCCTCTAAGTTTTGGTATCTATTTCTAAGACCTATCAGTAAAGGTTTTGATTTAAGCAAGATTGACAGTGATTTAATATCATTTACCAAGTCTTTATTAAGATTATCAATATTTGAAAATATTTTAACACTAAAAATAGTCCCTTGCTTTTTTGCTAACAGATCAAAACAAAATTTATTCTTTTTTTCATAGAAATTATTAAGTAAAAATGTTTCAAAATTAGCTTTTTTCAATATGAAATTTATTTTTTCAATAAAATCATCCATAATATCTACGTTACTAGAAATATGAATTACTTAAAAAATTCTTTTTTTGATTTAAAATTGATTCACATCACCTTAAAGTTAATTTAAGGAAATTCGAATCAGTTATGATTCCCAAATATTCGTCAAACTCCTTTACTAAAACAGCTGAATAATTCACCAAAAGATTTGAAATATCTTTAACATTCCAAGTTTTTTCTATCTCTGGAAACGGTAATTCTCTAAAATTCAGTACATTGGTATTAATAAGTTCCGGATTGTCAATGATAAGTTTTTGAATTTTTTTAGAAGTTATACTCCCTAAATTCTGCCCATTATTCTCTATTATTGGTATTTGGGAAATACTATATTTATTCATTATTTCCATCGCATCTTTCATTGTTGAGTGTGAGTCAATGCTAAAAATTTTTTTTGTCATAATATCACTAGCGATATTTTCTGTTTGCTTTCTCTTTCTACGTTCAATCTCTAAAAATTCGTAAATTTTTTTAAATTTAGAATATGGAGGGTCCATAGTTTCATTTTCAATTCGAGAAATTGTAGATTGGGGGATTTCTAAGATTTTTCCAAGTTCCTTCTGGCTGATATTCAAAGATTTCCTCAAAGTTTTGATTTCCTTAAATTCTGGTAAGATTTTCATGACTATTTCTTTATTTCTATTTACTTATTCAAAAAATTTATTTAGTATAATTTGAATGCATAAAAAATGCTGCAGAGATATTTTCTTTTCAATAATTATTAAATAAGCTCATTAATTTAAAAACATAGTTAAAATAAAAACATAGTTATACATATAAGAACTTGGTTTAGCAACATGTTAAAAATAACAAATGCAAATTTTTTACCAATCGAAAAAAGTCAAAATCCCGAAATAGTTGAAAGGAAAGGAATAGGGCATCCAGACACTGTATGTGATGCTGTCGCGGATGCTTGCTCAAGAGCGTTATGTGCATATTATTTAAAACATTATGATCGCGTATACCATCATAATGTCGATAAAGCAGCTTTAGTTGGAGGAACTGCGAAACCTACTTATGGTGGAGGGATGATAATCCAACCTCAATATTTTCTAATCGTAGGGAGAGCTATCAATCAGATTCTTACTGAGTGTGGAACTGAAACTAAGTTAGATTATATTCCCGTTGCGACAATATGCATCGAAACCCAACGAACTGAATTAGAAAAAATTTTTAGAAACCTCGATTTAAATCGAGATATACAATTTGATTATGCTGTTCGTCCAGGATCAATTGACTTAACAGGAGTTTTTGACTCATCACATCATTCTGATGAAGTTCCTTTAGCAAATGACACAAGTTTCGGTGTAGGTTTTGCTCCCTTCTCTGATGTTGAGAATATAACTTTAGAAGCGGAAAGATTACTAAATTCTCCACAATTTAAAGATAAATGTAAAGGTTCAGGAGAAGATATAAAGGTAATGACTGAAAGGATTGGTAATAACGTAGGAATTACAATCGCAGCAGCAATGGTTAGCAAATACATAAATGATCTTGATGAATATGTAAGTTACACTAACCAAATTAAAGATGCAGTTTTGGATTTAGCAACAAAAATAATTCCAGATAGAGAAGTCACTTGTCAAGTAAATGTAGGCGATAACCTCGAAAAGGGATTAGTATATCTTACAATTACAGGAACTTCTGCAGAAGCTGGTGATGATGGTGAAGTTGGTCGTGGAAATCGATCGAATGGTTTGATCACTCCTTGCCGTACAATGAGTTTAGAAGCTGTTTGTGGAAAGAACCCGATTAATCATGTCGGAAAAATATACAATATCTTGGCAACAAACATGGCCAGAGCGATTGTAAACCGAGGAGAAGGAGATATCATAGAGGCACATGTTAAACTTCTATCTCAGATTGGTCGTCCCATAACTGACCCTTGGATAAATTCAATTGAATTGATCCCAGCCGAAAATGTGAACTTTACAAGCATTGAAAAAATAGCGGCTGAAGTAAGTGAAGAAATGCTGAGAAAACAAAGTCTAATTGATCTAAGGAAACGTTTAATAGAAGGAAAAGAACAAGTTTTCTAAACATAACAATTTTTAATTTTTACTCTTTTTTATATATTCAATAATATTATTTGTATAATAAAAATAAAAAATAGTATTAACTATAATTTTAATTTGTTCCCTAAAGATTTCAAAATCAGTGATTTTACCTTGAGTTTAGATAAATGGATAAAAAATAATGGAGATAATAAAAAAACTAAAAAAAAATCTCCAAAAAAAGAAATAGTAGAAGAACCAATAGAAGAATTGGAAAATCAACCATCTATCAAAAAAGACACATTTTTATTAACCAAATTTATATTAACTTGTTCAGATTCGAAGTGTAAGTATAAAAAAATATTAAGAAAGAAAAATCTTAAAGATAAAGATAAGATTTGCCCACGATGTAAGAAGGAAATGAAAGTTAAACTAATTGATGTTTAATTTTTCTCCAACATATTGGGTAGGTTGTTTAAATCAAATTGTGACTCACAATTTGGGCAACGATTTTTCGGTTTACTATATTTTAAAATAAGATAGACGAAGAATCCTAGGCCTGCGGTGAGTGTAACCAAAAAACACAATACTTCATGGTAAATATGTTCAAAATTTTTGCGCCTTAATTCTACGTTTGCTTCGCATACTGGACAATAGACCACGTTTTTTCCCGTATTAATCGACCAAATATTGATGTTTTTATTATTTTCTAAAATTTTTCTTCTTTAATTTATTTTTTGAATCTAAATTAAGCGATTGTGAATTTTAATAGATTCTAATTATATGAGATTAAACGAAGAATTTTTAATCATCATCTTTTTTTTTCTTTGCTAAATCAGATAGGAGATTCCATGTGCTAGTCACTCCTAGCTCTTCTAAATTTTTTCGTTCTTTTTTTATATCCTCAGAAGTCTGTTTATTTTCTTCATCATTCATAATTAATTTCTTTTCCAGATTCAATAATTTTGAATATAATTAATTTATCCAACTACAACCTAATAAATCTATTTTGATGACAATTAAAAGCATGGAATTTTATATATCATATTATATAGTACTTTTTTATTAATTAATCATAAAGAGGTTTTCCATAATACCAACATGTTATCATTGTGGAGAAGTTGTTCCAGAAACATATAATTGTATTCAATGTGGACAGAATTATTGTTTTCTTCATAAAGATCCAATAGATCATGAATGTGATATTGTTAAAGAATCTCTAAAGGTTCAGATTTTTCAAGCAAGCCCTCAATCAACCAATTCCTCATTTCGATCATCCAGTGTTGATTCTGAATCAGGAAATTCTATAATTCGAGGAACTACTGACGGTACATATACGTGGTATAAACAAGAAAAACAAATTCCTGATAATGCATTTGATCAGAATTCGGGGATAAAATTTAAAGGGATTCTATTAGCACATAAATCGGAATTAATGCATTTTCTGATTGCAAGCACTATAATATTTATTATTGGTCTTGTGTCGTTTTTTGACGTGATATCATATGGTTTAATTTGGGCTTGGTTCATGCTTTCAGCACTTTACGTGACAGCTTTTCTCTTCCATGAATTTGGTCACCGGCAGGTAGCACTTCATTTTGGCTTGCAAACAAAATTCAGATTACTTACTTACGGGATGCTCATGACACTAATATCATTGGGAAGAATGGCTTTACCCGGAGCGGTAGTCGTTTTAGGGTTAGATAAAATAAGTAGGAAAACTGGATTATGTAAAGCGGCTGGACCCCTTGTTAATTTGATTTATGGCTCTATTCTATTATTAATTTCTTACATAATACCCCCTGTATTATACCCCTTGAATTATTTTATTGGATATGGAGCTCAATTTAATTTCATGCTTGGTTTATTTAACATGATCCCGTTTGGAATTTTAGATGGTCAGAATATCTGGAAATGGAACAAAAAAGTCTATATCACTCTCATCGTACCTTTAACGGTACTATTAGTTATTACCTTGATTAGTATATATGCCCCAATTGGATCAAATCCATATATCCCGATATAATAAAATTTAACAGAATCATTTTTTTATAAACCATAATTATAGAGTATCAAATAGTTTCATGATATTTTGAAATTAACAAATTTGAATATCGCAATCTAATGGCCTTATGTAGATTTTGTGGAGAAGAAATTGGATATTTACCGTTTCGGTGCAAATATTGCGGGAAACAATATTGTAAGAAGCATAGATTACCTGAGAATCATCAATGTACGTTTGAATTAAAGCATATCCCCTTAGTGCCGAAGACTTCTACTGGAGGGGATCCTTTACTTATTAAACCAAAAAAAATAAAATCTAAGTCCAAACAGCAAAAACAATTGAATAATTACTTAAAACGGCAGGACGGAAATTATTTACCAAGAGTAAAACGCTCAAATAATTGGAGTGCGAATTTTAGAGGGACAAAAACACTTCTAATTTTTATTTTAGTCTTTTCCATAGTTGCATCATTCTTTGCAGCAAACAATCTTCAATTATTTATTTATTTTAGTTTGAGGGGATTAATAAATTATTACGCATTTCAAACGATTCTCACTTCTCTATTCATTACAGAAATTAATATATTTAGCTACTATGCATTTATCGATATATTTTTTTTAGCAATAATGCTATTTTTCACATATTTGCTCTCCAGATCTATTGAAATACGATTTGGATCATCCTTTCTTTTCAAACTTTTTATGATATCAAGCTTTTTTTCTCTTTTGTTATTTATCCTTTTAAGATTTACTTTGATTGGGGTTTTTCCAATATTTTTAGTAGCGATTCCTATGGGATTCGCATGGGGAGGTATTTTAGGTTTAATTTCATATTCAATATTCCCCGTAATGAATCAAGAAATAACAGCATTAATGATGATCATTCCAGTAAGGTTGAAAGGAAGGACCCTTTTAATTATAATTATATTACTGAGAATTTTCCCAGTAATATTTAGTCCTTTCTCCTTTATAGTCTATCTCCCTGATTTAGGAGGAATCATTGGAGCTTATGTTGTATATCGATATCAAATGAGAAGTAGATAATAAAATCAAAAAAAACTAAAAATAAATATCATGAAAATTATTGAGTTAAATGAAGACTTAATCGATAATAATGAGAGATTAGCATCTAAAAATAATGAATTATTTAGAAAACATAATATAAAATCTTTTGATATTGTAGGTGCTATTGGAGCAGGTAAAACTGCTTTACTAGAGGCAATCGTTAAAAAAATTTCTAATGACAATAACGTGCTTGTTATTAATGGTGATGTTGCAACAAGAATTGATGCTGACAGGATCGAACAACATGGGGCAAAATCGATTCAAGTGAATACTGGAAGGGAATGTGCCTTAAATTCCTATCATATTTCCCAAGTTCTCAAAAATATTGATTTAAATAATTTTGATATCGTGTTTATTGAAAACGTGGGAAACTTAATTTGTCCTTCCGATTTTATTTTAGGTGCTGACAAAAGAATTGTGGTTGTATCCATTACAGAAGGAGAATGGGTGATAAAAAAACATCCTTTGCTATTCAAGATGTCGGATATAGCAATAATTAATAAAATCGATTTATTAGATGTTATAGATACCAATTTAGATGAAATGATTTCTGATGCTAAAGAAATCAATCCTAATTTAGAAGTAATTACAACAAGTGCTCAATCTGGAGAAAATTTATCTAATTTGATTGATTTACTCCTTTTTTAATATAAATATAAGAAATCGCATTCTGATCTGAATTAAGAATAAAAGCAAATGATCATATTTAATATTAATAACATAGAAAATAATCATAATTAATCATAAACATGTCGCTTAGATCATATAATCAAGAATTAGGGTTACTCATTGATAAGATCGTTAAGGTCTACTTAGAGGGAGATGGATTTTTTGTGGGTCAATTAAAAGGAGTATCAGAAGATTCAAATCTCATACTTGTGAATGTAAAGAATGATAAGAATAAGTCTTTTCCTAAGTTATTGATACGTAGCTCACATTATAATTTTGTGAGTATAGAAGATGAACCATTTCCCATGGTAGCTTTATCAGAGAGAATCGGAACAATTTTCTCTGGACACGTTAATTACATAGAAGATCAAAACATTATTTCAATTTTAAATGGTAAAATTATCGTTGATGAAAACGGAGTGAGAGGAACGGGACCATCAGCGGATCGAGTAAAGAAAATTTATGAACAATTTATATTGGATCTTGAGAAATAATCGCATCTTTTATTTTTTTTTATTATATAATAAGGTTATTCTTCTTCAAAAACATTTAACAAGTTTTTTAATCTTAGATCTTGAATTATATTCTTTAGAATGGCTT
>Ga0307442_1000212_pt1 | contig 26631 bp, 32 predicted proteins | sample SalMarWE160430MG_FD_202143 | JGI IMG/M metagenome (GOLD analysis project Ga0307442, IMG submission 202143) | Salt marsh sediment microbial communities from the Plum Island Ecosystem LTER, Massachusetts, United States - WE1604-30 | ecosystem: Environmental > Aquatic > Marine > Intertidal zone >...
AAATAAAATAAGTAAATTTTTTTACACGAAAGAAGAAAAACCATTTGTACAATGAATTAAAAAAAGATTGATTTGAGTATCAACGAGAGAACGAGGCTCTCTTGGCTCCAATACTATCAGTTTGACCCGAGTATTTCCCTTTTCTCACTCGCTTTTCATAGAGATTTCTATAGCGCATTCTTGGAGGTTTTTTCTTAACAGAATTTACTCCAGATCTATCTATTCTGGGAGTTTGTTGCCTTACTTTTCCAGCTTTAGTTAAGCTACCATGACTTCCTGGCATTTTTATTCACAATTATTGATAATTCTTAAATAATTCAGTTGATTATATAGTAAAAATCATTCTAATAACTTAAATTTTACTTATTTTAAATCAAAAATCGGTCTCCGTTTCTTTTAAAGTCATAATCCTATTTTACCTAGATAAGTAATATGATAAAATATAATGAGTTGGAATCATGTCAGAAAATGAGAATGCTGATGAGAAACCAGAAGTTGTAAAAAACGGAAAAATACATTTTGGTAATGATAAAGTAGTTTGTTTTGCGTGCGGCGAAAAAATTGATCCCGGTACCTTAATCTGTCCCTATTGTCATGTAGAAATAGATTAATCTCTATAATTTTAAAAGATAATTATAAGGATATGAAGCAATAAAAATAACCAAACACTATCATTATAATAATGAGTATTAGAAACCATCGCAACCGAACTGGAATAATAATCATATTTGCGAGTGCAATCTTCGTAATATTTATTCTCGTGTTGCTATTCTTGCTGGATTATGTTAGTTCCGATTTGATGTTTAACATCTTGATTGCTATCTTCATATTTCTAATGATTTTACCCTTACTTTGGTTAATTATAAACCGAATTTCAGGACCTTCACAGAAAAGATGTCAGCGTTGTAATTACCCCGTTAGTGATTATGCTGAATATTGTAAGAATTGTGGTTTGGATCTATTAATTCGGTGTCCAAACTGTGATAAACTACAACGAACTGAAAACTTTGCTTGCAAGAATTGTAGGACTCCTCTTACTTCACCACCAAGAGAAAAAGATACACAAGATTACATCGTTATCCAAGAGGGAGCACCCCTTCCTGGAAGAGCCAATTTCTGCCCTAAATGTGGTTCAAGTCTAAAAGATACAGAAAACTTGCGATTTTGTGAATTTTGTGGTTCAAAACTTACTTGAAATTCCATCCGTTTCATTTTTCTTTCTATGTATGATTATGATATAACACCATATTCCAAAATTAGCAATTGAAGTAACCACAAATCTGAGAAAGTAATCAGTAAATGGAGTATTAAAATAAGCTAATCTTAAGAAATATACAGAAAATAACCAGAAAGTTACAAGTATAAAATTTGGTATTGCTTGTATGGGAATTAGAGTGTATTTTTTCTTTATGATAATATATATTGCTGTTACCAAAGTTAGTAGGTGAATGTAATCGTAATACAATCCATAAATGAAGAATTCTATGAAAACTATAGAAGATAATCCCGGAATTGAATATACTAAAAAATTATTTATGTATTTATTATCACGCTTAAGATGCCAAGATACGGAAAAAGAGAAATACCATTGACTTACAGTAAAAATTATGATATTGGTTCCCTCATCACCGTGATGGATCAACTTTCCCGCTTCAAATGCATCAAGTGGCTGCCACGCAAGGGGAATGATGAATTGGAATATTAACGAAATTATAACTGCAACAATGATCTGAATCAATGTAATTGACTTTAAATTTAGTTGCCCCAGCTTTTTCATTTTAATTACTAATCTTTCAAATCATATTTATTTTACTTTAAAATTGGTTGATTAATGAAGGGAAACTACTTTAATCTTAAAATATAAATTTCATGAAATATTTTATTAATTTATTCCCACATGGGGACCTAGCGTAGCCCGGTATATAGAGTGAACGTTAAACCTAATAGCCGAACGCAACAGGCTCCAGATCCTATAAGCAACTTATTGCGCGCGGATACCTGTAGGTCGGGGGTTCAAAAGGGCCTTTGGATGTCAAACGCTCGGAGATTCCCTCGGTTCCCATTTTTTATTTACTTCTTTGGTCCTTTCCTTAAATCGATTAGATTATTAAATTTTTATTGAATTATATTCTTATAAAGGATTTTTATATCCGACCTCTTCCTTTTATTCGCTCTTTAATTTTGATTAGAAACATTTTTATACTTACTTTAACTAATTTTTTTTGAAAAATCCAATAAATTTATCTGATTGAATTAATAGTATGGTGAGGTAAAAATTAGATTGAAATATAAACGACCACGATGTGAAAATTGTGGGGTCAAACTTTTTCCGAAGAATCAAGTATTTAGAAAAGCAAGTTTTTTAACTGGAGAACTTCCAAATCATTGCCCCGATTGTGGAAAAAAAATTACCGGTCGAAATGAGGCTCAATTAGAAGACTATAGTAAATTCTTTTCAACCATGATATGTTTAGTATATATAATCTTCCTGATTGTAATATTTGGGTTTTTTGGGGTTCCTATTTTGACTGCTAATTAAGAATTTATTATCTATTTATACTAAATTGAAATTTTAAAAAAAGTAAAAAAATCATAAATCGTTTAAGAGAATTAGTCCTTTTTACGTATCTCGAGTTTATCTAGATTTGAATTCAATTTTTTAAGTTCTGACACAATTTCTTTAACACTTTGGACTAATTCTCTAAATTCCATTGCACCAAAAGGGTTTTTTTCCATGCAATAATCATACCTCTTTTCTTATTTAAAAATTAGTAAGAAATATTACACTAAAGTAAATTTTACTCTTCTGTTAATACTATTCTGCCAAATTTTCTAGTGAAATAAAAATACTCCCTATTTGAACACGAACTAATTGTTCGATTGGAATCACTTTAAATTCAATTCCCTGGAGTAAGTCATCAATTTTTTGTGTAATCCATTTTTGGACTAAATCTTTAATCTCATCTATTTTAATTTTATTTTCAGGGTGAATTAAAATCGCTTCTTGGCATAATCTTGCTATCATTGAAGCATTTAATAAACAATAAAACCTACTAGCAATATTAAAATCAAATCTCTGTGAAACAGTTGCTTTTCCATCATATAAAGAGGAAGTCTTAGCATCATTTATACTCATATCTAAATTTGGACGCGTTCTTCTCATGTAATCAGCTACGGCGGTATATATTCGTGAATTTCTGTCACAAAATTTTTTCACCTGATTAAAAAATTTCCTTGAATGTTTATAAATTTCCTTCATGTATTCTAGTGATTGAATGCAGAGATTTCTTCTTTCATAGTCTGTTAAAGAAGTATCATTTATGGAGTCATTGTAAAAATAAGGGATCTCACAAACTAGGACAAAAGAATCTTCAGAAGTAATACTTTTGATATATTCAAATGAGCTATTGCCTAATTTAATAAATTCTTGAGGATTCTCAATGCCATTTGCTTCTGCAAAATCATACATTTCTTGGATACCAAAAGTCTCGAATACAGCATTGTGTAATTTTTTAATGTAATGTGTTTCAGGCTCTCCAAGATGTAGTGGTAATCCTTCTTGTTTAACAAAATCAATGAGATCGGCAAAAATATTCCCAACACCGCGTGTAACGTAGAAATATACGCCACCAAATGCCGAATTATGAAGACTAGTCATGAATTGAGGTTTTATCTCTTTCATTAATTTGATTAAGGCTTGAGTTTCGGGGGGTGGTGTTTCAAATATTAGTTTTTTGTATTTGATAGGAAAACTCCATTCAACTTGTTCATGACCCGCAGGTCTATAAAAATTTCTAGCATATTTTATCGGAGTAAAATCTCCTTTAAACCACCCTTCATTAAGCTTGGCGCCATCAATATCAATCGCTTTAATTATATACCAAGTATAACCCGTTTCTTTAGTAAACTTTGGGTTTCTTGCTAAAAAATGTGATAAAAATTCCAAACTCATGCTTCCTATTGGCTCATTGGGGTGCGGGAATGCAAAAAGAAGAGCATTTTTTTTCCCCTCCCCAATTTTTAGGCAATATATGGGTCGTTTTTCTCGTGATTTGCCAATTTCTAACAAATCTACGTGATCATAATTATTCACTAATTGTTTACTAGAAGCATTTAATTCATCAATTGCCATGAATTCTTTATATTCTGGAATTTGGTCTAAAATTTCTATTAGATCCAATTTATCAACCTAATAATTTAATAAATCTTTATCATAAATTAGTCAAAAGTCTAATAATAATCTTTGTGAAAAAAAATTAAACTTTTTAATAATTTATTAATTTAATGCTATTAATTCTTGTATACTGCTCTTAAATGGATGACAGATATGAATTATAGAAAACTAGGAAGAACAGATTTCAAAGTGAGTGAAATAGGATTAGGTACAGAATTTTTATTCAGACAACCTAAAGATATTGTAGATTCAGTTATTACGGAGGCTATTAAAAAAAAAATTAATTATTTTGACGTGTTATTTTCAGTCGAACATTATTTAAAAAAACTTGCTTCACCTCTCAAAGCATATAGAGATCAAGTAATTATTACTGGACATTTAGGGACCTCTGAACTTGAAGAAAGACCAAAACGAATGAGGTCAATCAAAGGAGCAGAAGAAGCATTTTTAAAATTATTGAAAAACCTCCAAACAGATCATGTAGACATTATTAATATTCAATCCGTAAAAGCAAATGAATATGAAAATATTTTCAAACCTAAGGGTCTCTTAGATTTAGCGATTTCATTCCAAAGCGAAGGGAAAGCTCGGTTCCTAAGTATAAGTACTCATGATATCGCAGTGGCGATACAAGCAATTAATACGGGTAAAATTGATGTGATCATGTTTCCGTTTAATTTAGCAAATTATGTTCTCCCTAGGAGAGATGAATTTCTAAACTTATGCAAAAGCAATGATATTGGTTTAGTAGCAATTAAGCCATTTGCAGCTGGAAATCTCTTAATGAATAATCGTACGGTGAAAATAGCTAAATATCAAACAGGAGGATTAAGCGTAAAAGCAAAAAATCGATCAGATATTAATTCATCCATATGCTTAAATTATGTTTCATCACTTTCAGGAATTTCAGTTGTTTTAATGGGCGTCAAAAATGTGGAGGAATTGAATGAAAATCTAAGATATTCCTCTTTAAATGCAGATAAATTAGATTTTTCTCCATTTATCAACTCATACCAAAAATAAAATTTCGTGAAAGAGTTGTTTCACGAAAAAACATCTATAATTTATTTGGATATTAAATTCATATAAATGAGTTTTTGAATTTAATTCATTCTTCTTGAATATAAAAATATACTTATTGCTCATTATAAATTTTAGTGGACTTAACAACGGCTCTTACATTTTCAATTGGAGTATCTGCTGTAATCTCACAACCTGGGGCAACCATATAGTGAGGATCATTATGACTCTCTCTTATAGCATGATGAACGGCATCTTCAATCTCTTTTGGAGTACCACGTGGGAGTAATTTAACGTGATCAATGTTTCCTGCCACTCCAATTTTATGGTCGAGTAAATCCTGAGTTTTGGAAATATCAACATTTGGCCCAATATTCAGTGTGTTTAATTTATTAATACCTTTAAGATCTTCAGCTAAAAAATTCAGGTGTGGGGTCACTTTTCCGCACATGTGAAGGATATTATAATCAAAAATCTTAAAAATATCTTGTAGATATTTCAAACTAAATTCCTTAACCAGTTGTGGCTTTAGCATCTGAATATCATGTTCACATAACACCAATATTGTTGCACCGACATCTTTTAGTGTTTTGATATACTCCTTGATAATTAAAATAGATTTTTGAACTAATTTATGAGTGAATTCAGGATTTTTTATTATATTTTTTATTAAAATTGTATATGGCATTAACTGTAAACTAAATGTTATTGGTCCGGTCATGTAAGCTGCAACCGGAACCTTAGTTTCATTAGCAAGAATACTTGTACCTTCTATCATGACTCTTGAACTCTCTGTTGCCATAAAATCTGGTACCTCCAGATTTTTTAAATCGTTTTCTGAATATATTAGGGGCTTAGTAATCCACGGATTCTTATCAGGTGGATATTTAACCTCTGCTCCACAAGCTTCAGCAACTGGCCAGCTTGGTTCTACTTGTATTGTTGTTATGTCGTATCCATATAAATCTAATGCTTTAAGATGAGCATCTGCTGCTTTTTTTGCATTTTGGTACATTAAATTATAAGTCAATTTATTTATAATACCCGCATGATCCCCGATTTGAGGAAGGACTGGGGGTCTATCTACTGATCGCCCCCTCAATGCAGCATGAACACGATCAAATGAATCCATTAGATGTTTTGTATAAAGTAATTCTATATAATAATAATAAGAAAGTTAATCTAATATTTCTGAACAATTAAATTTAAAATTCCTTCAAACTTTTTCGATCTGAAGATGCCATTTGCTCAAATTCAATACGAAGACATTCATTTTGATCCCAAAGTTCAAGAGATGTGTATATCACCTAGTTTTGAGTGCCCTTTCTATGGGCATTCATGGAGTTGTCCTCCTAATTCGCCTTATCTTGAAAAAGCCTTATCAACATATACGGAATTCTACTTAATTTACTCCATGTTTGATCTAGAAAGTTATATTAAAAAAGAGAAGGAAAGAACAAGCAGATCTGAATTTTTCATCAAAAATACATTTTTATTAACTAAAAGCTTCGAATCCAATGATTTGGAAAATGAATTTGAAAAATTTTTAGCACAATATGATAAGAAATATAAAAAAAGACTTCTGTTGTATGACGGAACATGCAAGTACTGTAAAATCCAGGATGCAGGAGCTTGTACCTTTGATTCTGGAGAACCATGTCGTTTTCCTCAAGAGAAAAGATTCTCTATGGAAGCTGCAGGAATTGAAGTAATAAGTACAGTACGAGATCTAAGAGATAGATTCAATATTGAATATCCCTCTAATAAGTACTCTTATAGATTTGGTTTAGCTTGCTTTAAATAAAAAAAAAAAATAGAGAATATAATTCTTTTCCTGTATTAATATTTTCCGTAATTCATTACTGTTTCTGTTAAAGCTCTTACATTTTCAACTTTTGCGTCTCCCATCCCATTGAATTCAGTAGAAACAATTAAGCCTCCTCCTGATTTCAAATTATCAATAAGTTTTTTCGTGTGCTCTCTTACTTTATCAGGTGTGCCGCTAATTAATAGAGAAGACGGAATACCTCCCGCAAGACAATACTTATCGCCCATTATTTCTCTTGCTTTAACAAGGTCAGTTTTATCAAACCACATGATTACCTTACCTTCTGGAAGTTCTTTTAACTGTTCCAATAGATGATCACTTCTACCTTGGAAGCTCATTAGTGGTGTAAAACCAGCTTCAATTAGTTCGTTTACAATCTGTTTGATATAAGGGAAATGGAACTCTTTAAACTTTTCTGGAGATAGGTAAGTATTATACCATATAGGACAAAATACCCTACGAGAACCTGTAACATCCCTTGAGATCCCTCCTGTCAACTTCCCAACAGCTGCAAGCACTGGCGCTAATGTTTCACAAGCCTTTTTAACTTTTTCAGGCATTCTATATAGATCCAATGAAAGTGTATCAAAATCTCTAAAAAATGCTCCAATAAAATCCAACGGATTAGGTGCTAAAGCATAATACCATGGAATCCATGCTTCTTTTTTCATTTTTCCTACAAAATCCATTAAAAAAGCTGGAAATTTAGCTATTTCTTGACCCATTTTTAATAATGCTGCTACAGCTGTGGGGGAATTCATATTAGCTAAGTTTTTATATGCTCTTGGAATCACTGTACCCATTAAATAGTCAAAAGGTTTTTCTATAAGGAGATCATACTCATCATTTTTCATCACCAGTTGTTTTATGGTCCATTGTGATTCATTATTATCCCCCAATTCTCTACCTGGATTTGAAGAATAGACATCACCTAATATATCGTGTGAAGCTCCACCCCCCAGTACTGATGATACTGCTGCTCCTATAGCTAAATCTGCGTCAGTACCCGCTAAAGCTAATCCGAGAGGGACACTTTCAAACGAACGATGGAGACTAACAGCGTCCCAATTAAAATCTCTTGCAAATTTCGTCCCTACTTCAATGTATTTACTATTATCATACCACATATCTTTATAGCTAACACCTGCATATTTTGCAGGAAAATATGTCGTTGCAATACCAATTGGAACCCTATCTGGTTCCTTTACCGCAGCTGCGTTTTCTAATCTTTCAACTTTCAATTTAATTAATTCTTCCGCATTATCCATTTTTTTAGGCACCTCCTACCCACTTTTTAATAATATTCACACCATCTATTGCATCGTTAACCCAAGCATCTGCACCTACATACTTACGTACTTCCTCATCAGTTCTTTCTCCTCCAATAATTACTTTTACATTATTTCTCAGATTAGCTGCTACAATAGCTTCTACAGCTTTTTTCATGGGTTCTATTGATAATGTAAGCAAACCACTCATACCTACAACAGTGGGATTATGCTCTTTAATCGCATCGACAAATTTTTGAGGCGGCACATCTACTCCTAGATCAATAACATCAAATCCTTCAGCTTTTAAGAAATTAATGGCTATATCTTTACCGATGTTATGGATGTCTCCCTCAACAGTTCCAATTACCACTTTCCCTAAATTTTTTGTTGAACCACTAACTAGTTTTGGCATTAAGATTTCCATTGCTTCATTAAAAATTTCCCCCGCCATAATAAGATCAGTTAAAAATATGGTGTCACCAGAATCTTTTCCAATTTCAGCCATACCTAATCTTAACGCATCCAGAACCTTGATTGGATCTTCACCGTTATCAAGCTTTTCTTTTACTAATTTCAGAACCTTTTGTTCTTCTAATTCTTTAATTGCTTCTGTTATTGCTTCAAAACTCATTTAATTTCACATATTTATGCATGTATAAGTATCAACTTATATAAGTGAATACTTATAATTCATTATGATAATTATTAATTTAAATCTTATCTTTTTAATTTATTGGAACTTTTACAAAAGAAGTAAATTAATTAATCCGCACTATTCTGGATATTCCGAAATACTAATATTAGTGGCTACTTATATTATTTAATAAAATTAATGTTGTTTAATAATTTATGAGAATTGTTCTCGGAGATCTACCTCTATTATTTAAGGCTCTTAGGGATCCTACAAGACTTAAACTTTTAAGATTATTGATGTTTAATAATGAGGATAAACTTAAGGTAATTGATTTAGCTGAAAAAATAGGGATTTCTCAACCAGCTATTACGCAACATATTAATATTTTGAAGGAAGTTAATCTTATAAAATCAAGTAAAGAACATAATCGAACTTTTTACTATGTAGATAAGACTAAATACAAGACTTATCAAAAAGCTCTCAATTCTATATTAGAAATATCATCAATGAAGTGTAATTTTGATGGTAAGTGTAACGAGTGTCCAAATAATCTTAGCAATAGACAAAAATAAGTGTATGATTTAGGTACTTAGTACCCATTTTTTAATTATTTTTATACCTTCAATAACATCATTGACCCATGCATCTGCACCAACATAAATACATACTTCTTCATCTACTCTTTCTCCACCAATAATTACTTTTACTTTATCTCTTAAATTAGCAGCATCTATAGTCTCAATACTCTTTTTCATAGGTTTGATTGATAAGGTAAGTAATCCACTCATGCCAACTACATGAGGATTGTATTCTTTTATTGCATCAACAAATTTTTGGGCGGGAACATTAACACCCAAATCAATAACCTCAAAACCTTCTGCTTTTAAAAATTTAATAGCAATATCTTTTCCTATGTTATGTATATCCCCTTCAACTGTTCCAATAACAATCTTTCCTACACTTTTTGTTATACTATTTTTTAATTTTGGCATTAATAATTCTAAAGCTTCATTAAAAATCTCCCCCGCCATGATTAAGTCAGTTAAAAAGATCTCATCATCTCCTTTTCCAATCTCAGCCATTCCTTTTCTACAAGCTTCTAAAATTTTAATAGGATCTTCATTTGCATCAATTTTTTCTTTCACATATTGTAATACTTTATCTTCCTCTAATTTTGTTAATGCGTCTGAAATTTCTTCTAATCTCAATTACACTCACTAAGCAATTATTATATCTATTAGTTTATCTATTTACATATTTTATATTTTTCACTTATTTAATAGTGGGAAATTCAATTTTTTTGAAAAAAAAATTTCTTCAGATTAAGTTGAATAAACTAATTGTTGACAAGGATGCTTAAATTTCAGAGTAAATTATATTATAAGACGAGATTTACACAATTCAATTGCTTTCGGATTCGAATCAACCCCAATCCAAGATCTATTCAATTTATTTGTGACAGCTAAAGTCGTTCCTGTGCCGCAGAAGAAATCAGCCACCATTTCACCTTTATTCGAAGATGCTAGAATTACACGCTCTAAAAGGTTCTAAGACTTCTAAGTAGGATAACCTAAGTATTCTTTCGAGCGATTTATTTGATTTAATATCAATAATAAAAGAAGAAAAGATATTTTTTGTTGGTTCTATTCGATTTAAAGATTATATCATTTAGATTGAATATTTTTATGATCTTAGAGATATAATTTGATTAAAAGATTATTCATTAAACATCAAATAATACTTGATTCCTTCATGTTCATGCATGTCTATTAAATAAGAGAACGCAAGCTTATTTAATACCCCCTCAATGTTTTTTTGTAAATAATCCAACATATCAGAGTTTTGAATATCCTTCTTGACTCTTTTCAATAAACTATCGGGTGTAAATGCTTTTCCTTTATTTAAATTTAGAAAATTAATGAAAATCTCTTCTAAATCTTTTATCACATTTACATAATCCACGATCTTTTCCCAACCATCAAAATTATTTTAAAGCTTCTTACAAAGCTTTGTATTTGTATATTATATTGTACACATCTTGGGCAAATTTAGGTTGAAAATTAAAGATCTTTTTGGAATCAAATGTTAACAACCGAAATTTGACAACAATACTCACATTAAAATTTACAATATCAAATTGAGGTACAATCCGGAAGATATTCTTCTGGTTGTATAAATCACATAGTTCAGCCACTTTACTAATCATCATTCGAAACCCTTTATAAGGAAAAGCCATTCTGAACGTATAGTTGTATAACTTTGGAAAATACTTTGTAGAAAAGGAATTATATGCCTTTTCCAAATTATTTTCAAATTCCCTTTTAGAATCCAATATATCATTATAAACATCCATAAATCCTGAATCTTGAGGTGCCAAGATCTTGTTTTTAAATTCCTCAAAAGACTTCTTTTTCCCTAATTTTATTGTATAATTTACAATTTTTGAAGAAATAACTTGAGCATTAGATTTCTCAATAATTATGTTATCAAAAGTCTCTAATTTCACCTTAGTTAGATTAATTGCTACAACTATTCCTTTATCTTCGTCAATTTTGACCAAATCTTCAACCTCAAATGGTCTCATTAACAATAAAAATATTCCCGATACAAAATTCGCGAATATACCGCTGGAAGCAAAAGCTATCGCCGTACTAATTGATCCTGTTAATATTGTAACGTAAGTAGGGTCAAATTGAGATATAATGGGAAAACCTCCAAGAATAAAAAACATTATGACAAGAACTGTAAAAATTTTTAGGGTAAAATTGATAATAATTTTTTGCTTTAAAGGTAATTTTTCACTTTTTTCAAGAATAGATGAGATGAACTTATTTAATAGATAAAGCCCCGCTCCAATGATTAAAAGATATAATAATGCTTCTAAATCTGAATTAAATATTGCTATTTTTGAGTCACCTCGAAAGTTATATCAAAATTAATTTTTATCATTAGGGTCCCATCCATAATTTATTTCATCTTCATAAATTTTAAAAAGAATATCTTTCAATAAAGGGTCAGTATAGGTTAAAATTAGTTTTGGATCCTCTGTAATAATTTGTATTGTAATACTTAACCGATTTATAATTGCATTAATTGTAGTATTAGCATAAAAGTAAGGTTTAAACCCAAAAATTGGTTCATACTTGGTAAATATAGGCTCTAATAATTCTTCTAGCTTCACTAAATCCACAGAACCTAAAAGTTCCACTACTTTAACATAACGTGTAATTTTTTTTTCACCAAGAATTATTTTTCCAGCTCTTTTAATAACTTCCGAAATATCTAATTTCTCTTCTTTTTTAATAGGTTTGTATGTATAACGAACTACTGATGAATTAAAGGCACTTTTGTTAGGAATATAAGTGATAGATCCATCAAAATCTTGTAATTTCAAGCTATTTAATGTAATCTCTTTTATCACTCCTTCAACTCCGTTTGTTTGAATTAAATCATCAACTTCAAAACCTTCTGATGATAAAAGCATTACTCCAGAGGCAATATTATAAATTACAGTTTGAAAAGTTAAAGCTATAGCCATTACAAGAAAAGAAATAATTGCTACACCCAGAAGTGGTTCAATAGCAAAAATCAACAAAAATGGAAATATTAACCAAATGATATTTATTATTACCATTATCATATATCGAACAATTATGTTTTTAATCAAACTGTGAAAAATATCAATGAATATTGATCTTAAGACATAAGCAACAAGATTTAAAAGGATCAAATTCAATAATAAATACTTAAAACCTATGTAAAAATAAATAAATGCAAAAATTCCTAAAAATGATATCCATATTATTATGCTATATACTCTTTTCATACGAAAACATTTGTCTCTAAGGCTTTATTATTTTATATAGCCTAATTTTATTTAAAAAAAATAAGGAATCTTATATTTTAAAAGTTGGTCTAATAAATTAACAATTGAAATCAAATTCATTGCTTGCCTATCCTAGAAACCAATTATACTGATAGTCGCTTATTGCATAGTTCGATAGCTTTTAAATTATTGTCCACTCCTATCCATTTTCTATTTAATCTATTTGCCACTATTAATGTTGTCCCAGAACCGCAAAAAAAGTCCGCTACTATATCACTTTCATTTGAAGACGCTAAAATTATTCTCTCTAATAACTTTTCAGGCTTTTGCGTGGGATAACCCGTATATTCTTTTGATCTTGTAGTAGTTTGAAAAGAAAATATGTCATTCCATACATCTCCTACCACTCTTCCAGGTTTTTCATCCAGATATTGCTTCCCATTTCGCCGTTTTCGATATCTCCTTCCATCAGGATCACTATACCGAAACATTTTCTTCACATATTCCTTGCGATAGGGTATATACTGCTTATTGAAGGTAAAATTATCAGATTTAGTATAGTAAAGTATGGTATCGTGTTGACGTACCCATCCATTTACTTGACTTTTGAATCCAGAAACGCTCCCTACATTCCATATGATTTCTCTTCTGAAATATTTTTTTCCAAATACCTCATCACACAAGGGTTTAAGAACAAATATTGCGCTTGCATCGCAATGAATGTAAAAGCTCCCATTCTCTTTTAAGATTCGGTGCATTTCAATAATTCTTTCTTTCATAAACTCCAAATACGCTTCTAATGAATCCCATTTATCTAAGAATTCCTTATAATCAACTCCACTATAAAATGGGGGATCAATATAAATTAATTCGATAAAATTGGACTTTATAGATTTCAAAAATTCCAAATTCTCCGTAAGATATACAGTGTTTAGTTTCATGTGGTGATTAAATAATGATGGTGCGTTATTAATTTATTATGAAAAAAGAACGATTAAATAAGAAGTTCTTGGACAGATTTAAAAACCACGATTTTTCTTACATTAAAGAAGAAAAGGTCTTTTTAGTCGGTTCAATTCGATTTAAAGATATTTTCATCAAGATCGAATCTATATTACAAATTATTTATGGTAAACTGGTTGGAATTTGTTCTGTGGATGGATTATTAAATAAAAAGGAATTCTCAGAAAAAGAATGGGAGAAATTACAACAAGTCGCTCTTAAGAAATTAGACTTTTATGACTCAATTTTAGTTTTGGATGTTGATGGATATATAGGAGACCAATCTAAGGAAGAAATAGATTATTTTAAGTCTTACCTAAAGCGTCCGGTTTATTGGTTATCAAAGTTGGTTAAAGGATAATCAAAAAATCTCATCTTTTTAGTGTAACCCAAATTAAAAATCAATAATTCCCTAAACTCACAATAATTTAAAGAGAATAAGGAGTCTTTTTCAATATTATAATTTCAATTTATTGAGTGAGAATAAGAAAGGTCATAATTTAAAATGGAAATGTTCCAAATACTTTGGGACGATCAGAAAAAGTTGTTCTTAGAATTTGAGAAGGACGACGAAGAGAAGGATTTATATCTTCCAGAACGGATAAAGTATGTTAACATACAGTTAGAGATCTCTAAAAATTTTGATCAAAATAATTTATCTAGACAACCTCCCCTTCTCATATCAGTCAAACGTATTTATCATTCCAATGAATGTTTATCATTTGCTATAGAATTAGATGATTTTGCTAACATTAATGACCTTGAAATTAAAATCCTTAGAGTAATAATCTTCTTATTCTCGGGACAAAAGATTGAATATAGCTTTTCAGAAAAGTTCAAATTAGCAGATATTTGGATGAATGAAGATTGTTATGTAGGTTATCAACTTGAAGATCTCGGTTTAAGGAGAACTCTTAAAAGCACAATAACTCAAGAAAAAGTTATCTATCAAGTACAAAAAGATTATGCAAAGAATAGAGAAAAAAAGACAACCATTATAGAGAAAAAACAGATTGAAAATGTAATGGACAGCGACTCAATATCTTCACTAATTCAAGAAAATAATAACACGCTAAAAGTAATTGCAAATGAATTGAAAAATCTGACAACAGTTTTGAAGAGTGTTTCATTTAATGCAGGTACAAATTATTCACCCTCTGGACCTCCTGTTAGATCAAGTTCTGGACCCCCAATTAAACGGATTCAAAACTCTCAATCAATTCCTTCTTTAGCAGCAGGATCTTCAGCTAAAGTGATGGTAATTAGAGAAATGAAATCCGTATTTCAAAAAAATATTGAAGAAAATTCAGATTTTAATGTAAAAATGCTCTTAAAACCAATGAGTGAAGAGGAACTAAACAAAATCATTCTTAATGAAGAGGATTTATTGAAGAAAGAAGAAATTGCAATTCAAAATCAAATTAAGCGATTTAAGAGGGCTCAAGAAAAAAATCTTACCTTGGAAGACTTAAGAAAACCTGAGTGAATCTAATCTATATTATGAATAATTCCTAAATATAATTCAATTCAATTCCGTTATTTATTTTTATTTTAAATTTAAAAATTTGAAAATTTTTAATAAACATCCATTATATCATAGAATTGGAATATTATAAATAAATCAATGTTTCATACACACAAAAAAGAGGGACCTCATGTTATTAAATTATTTTATTGGCACTGCTGGAAGTGGTAAATCAACTATAACGGGGGGGTTAAAAAAATATGTCATTAATCGTGATCCTGAAAGAACTGCTATAACTATAAATTTGGATCCAGGAGCCAAAAAAGTGCCATACGAACCAGATATAGATATACGAGATTATATTGTTTTAGATGAAGTAATGGAAAAGTATGAACTAGGTCCAAATGGAGCAATGATTTTAGCATCAGATTTAATGGTTAATTATTTGGATGATTTAAAAGATGAGATAGATGAATATAATGCAGATTGGGTATTCGTTGATACCGCTGGTCAACTTGAGTTATTTGCATTTCGGGAAACAGGACCATTAATTGCAAGTTCATTGGGTTTTGGTTCGATTCAAAAATCAGTTTCATTTTTGTTTGATTCAAATTTTGTCCTTCGACCCAATGGTTTTATATCTACATTGTTGTTAGCCGCTTCGGTTCAGTTTAGGTTTCGTGACATTTCACAAATCAATGTTCTTTCAAAAGTGGACTTGATTGATGAAGATCAAATAGATATGATTGTTAACTGGAGTCAAGATTTTCAAGCTCTTGAGGATTCTACTAATGAAAGGGAAAGTGGATTAATAAGAGAACTATCCATGTTAATTTCTGACGTGTTTACTCAATTAGGATCAACCTCAGAATTAATTCCAATATCAATAAAGGAAGAACATGGTATGGAATTATTATTCGCTTATCTTCAAAGAATTTTTGACTCAGATGAGTCAAAATTTTATTAGACCTGACCGAAAGTTATTTAAGATATTAATATTAATGGAATTATCAAAGATGAAAATTATTGGTCCTTGTGCGGGAATTGGCTCTCGGATGCGTCCTTTTACGTTAAGTAAACCTAAAGCGTTTATCACAGTTGCAGGTAAAACAGTCTTAGGACATATTCTTGATAGATTTAATGATACTTTTGAAAAAAATGTTGAATTGATATTAATTGTGGGATATAAGAAAGAGCAAATGGTTGAATTTGTAAAAAAAAATTATAGCGATAAATTTAAGCTTACATTTATCGAACAACTCCCCCGTGGATATACCCAAGATATTCCATACTTTTGGGGTATGGGAGAATCTATTTATTTGACAAATTCACGATTCGCTAAAAGAACTTTCGAAGCAAAAGAAGAAGATAAGAGAGAAGGTGCTTTGATTTTTCTCGCAGATATGATCCCCATCGAAGAATATTCTAAGATACTCTATCGTTATTATGAATCTGATGTTGATGGAATAATTACAGTCTGGGAAGTTCCTAAAGAAGAAGCTAGCTCATATGGTGTGGTTGAGGTAGATAAAAACTCAAATATAATAAGATTGGTTGAGAAACCACAAATTTATGTATCAAACTTAGCAATTGGGGGATTTTATATATTTTCGAACTCTGTAATGAAGGCTTTATTCAGACGGTTGAAGGTATATCTAGATCAAAGAAATGAAGATTCAAAAGAAGTTTACTTAACCCAAAGCTTACAAGACATCATAGATGAAGGTTTCGTGATATCTGCGATTAATTTAAAGAAAGGTATTTTAGATTTTGGAAAGCCTATGGAACTACTTAACGGTAACCGATTTTTACTAGACAACCATAATGTTAAAAAAGAAGATTTTAAAGAATTGAATATTTTATTCGAAAAATCATATTTGAAAAATCCTGTCCATATTGGAAAGAATACTAAAATTGTCAATTCAGTAATTGGACCCCATGTATCTATAGGTTGCGATTGTTATGTCGAAAATTGTATATTGGGGAATTGTGTTATTGAAAAACATACTTCATTAATAAACATTATATCGTTTAATTCCATTATTGGAAGCAATGTATCAATAGATAGCATTAGCAAGGATAATTTAATTATAGGAGATAGAAGTATTTACTAATTATCAAAAGCTTTCTGTATATCTCAACAATTCAATAGTAAAATTTTGCATATATTTTTATTTTGAGCAATTATATTTATAGTAAGATTCAAATACACTCCAATAATTTCAAGAATTTAATCACCATTACACTTAATTATATCCATTTTAAGATTAATTATGCCAAATAATATTGCGTTTGATGTTGCACATAAACCTCGTGGAAGAATCGACGAGAATTTTATGGAATTAAAAGACTTTCTTAATACAAATGGTTTCGAATGCTACAATTTCTTAGAAGCCCCCATCACTCAAACCTCTCTCAAACCATATGACGTCTTAGTTTTTGTTTGCCCCGATTTTTCTAAAATATCCCCTTTAGAAATATCAGAAATAAATAACTGGGTGCGTGAAGATGGAGGTGGTTTATTGCTATTATCCCACGCGGGAGGTGATCGAGGGAGAAATAGTAATTTAAGCGAGTTAAGCCAAAATTTTGGTATGGCTTTTGAGAATGACCAAGTACTTGATGAAACTTATAATTTAGGTATGGAAAATATGCCAATTATTACTTCATTTATTCCTCCTCATCCGATTACTAATGGATTATCCTCAATTTGCTTTCGATCTGGTTGTTCACTAATAGTTCTAGGAAATGCGATTCCTATTGTTTCTTCAAATGAGACTTCAGAACCTTTTTCATCACCTTTAATTTGCGTATCAGAACCAGATAATGGACGAGTGTGTGCTATTGGTAGTTACGAGATATTTCGAGATAAAATAGGATGTGGTTTTAATTCTGATGATCATGCTAGTCTAGCTTTTAATATATTTCAATGGTTGATATCAGAACATAGATTAGAATTAAGAGAGAATGGAGAAATCCCCGAAGTTACTTCCCAACAGGTCAACTCCTCTCAATTTAGTGAAGAATCCTCATACGAACAATCTGCAGAGAATAAAAATGTAGATATTGATTTTTCATTGAAAATTTCTCGTAAAAGCGAGCTATTCCAATTATTAAAAATCTTTCAAAATCAAATTAATACTATTAAAAATACAATCGACAAACTTATCAAAACTGCTGGAGCATCTGAAGATGAAATTGCTGAACTTAAAGAGAATTTAGCTACTCCGATCACTGAACAGCTCGAAATAAAACCCCCTCCAACACATAACCCCACTCAGCAACCTGTAAGTATATTTGATGAACCATCAGATCCTACCCTGACCCAACTACCCCCTAAACCTGCTGAATTACAATCTAGCCCCTCAGATATTTTTTCAGAGATATCTAAAACTCGGAAACCTAAGGAAACATTAATTGACCTTAAAAAAAAACCTAAAAAAAGTGAATTACTTTCTCAAAAGAATATCTTGGAAAATAAATTAAATTCTTTCAAAAATTTGCTTGAGTTTGTAGAAAAGAAACATAATACTGGTGAAATTGATGATGATTCATATAAAAAAAGAGTCAAACAGCTAAAATCTGATATAAAAATTACTCAAAATCAGATAGATGACGTTAACAAAATTTTATAATTAAATTAAGATTGATTATTCTTCTCATTTTTTGGTTTAAAATCCTCGGGGACATAAGGTTGTGCATATTTATTAACTATTTCAAAAAACTCCTTATCAGTTACTCCCCTAGTGATTTTTTTCAATTCTTTTTTAATAATATTGAATGATGCCCTGAGTTCTTCTTTTGAAGTTTCTTCATGTTTCTTTTTAACTTCCAATACTATCTTCTTTATTACTTTTTCTGGTATTTCTAAATCCAATACTTTTATTTTTTGTTGAAGAGCATTTAATATAGATTTAGAGCCTGAAAATTTACCCAGATAAAAAGTTCTTTGTCTTCCTACCATGTGAGGGTTAATTGGTTCATATGTTAAAGGGTGTGCCAAGATTGCTGCAATATGAAGCCCACTTTCATGAGAGAATGCATTTTCACCAACAATGGGTTTGTATTGGGATAATGGTTTGCAAAAATATTTTTCGCAAACCTCGCTTAACTCTGGAAGACGAGTTAAATCAATTCCGGTCTTTATATCCATTCTTTCTAATATTGTAGCAACCTCTTCCAAAGCAGCATTTCCTGCTCTTTCTCCATAACCGTTAATACATGTATGTGGATAAGTGCATCCCTCAAATACTCCCGTAATAGTATTAGCAACCGCTAAACCAAAATCGTTGTGGGTGTGAATACCAATTGGAATTTCTTTCTTAATAGGTTCTAAAATTTTACTTTTTATTTGTTTAATTAAATAGGATGTAGAAATTGGTGTTAAAACCCCTACGGTGTCTCCAAGAATTATCCTTTCCGCCCCAGAATCTATTGCAGTCTTGAAGACATTTGCCAAATGACTAAAATCACATCTAGTCCCATCTTCTGAAACCCAATTGACTCTAAATCCATTATCTTTTGCGTAATGAATTGCCTCTTCAATTAATTTTAATTGTTGGTCTGGTGATTGTTTTAAAGTCTTTCTAAATATTGGAGATATTGGCATGAAAATAACGATTTCTTTAAGATCCACGTCGATACAGGCATCAATATCTTCCTTCTTTGGTCTCGCTATTCCTAAAATAGTAGCATTTCTATGGTTTTCATTAACTATCGCTTTAACGATTTTTTTTTCAGATTTTGAAACTGCTGGAAACCCAACTGCTATTAATTTAACCCCTATTTCATCCATTAATTTTGCTAAATGAATTTTTTCGTCTAAGTTAAGATAAACAGTAGGGCTTTGTTCTCCATCGCGTAATGTTTCATCCCAGATACATACTTTCGAAGGAAGATCAAGGTTGCTTTCTTTAAAAGCAATTTTGTTGTAATCAATTAGAAGTTTTTCTAGCTCTAGTGAGGAAAATTTGTAACTCATGATTAATTCTTAATAGGGGCAAATTTATTATTAGTAAAAATCATGTAAAACAAATAAAATTGTTTATTGATTTTTTGAAAAAGGGAATTAAATTTAGTAGTCTTTTCAAAACATTATAAAAAAAAGCAACAATTAATTAAAATCTCTAATGTAAAAATTAGTCAATCCTTTCTAATCGTTGTGGTCATGTTCACAACCACATCCACAGGCATGAGCATCTAGTGGATCTGGTTCGCAACCAGTTTCTAGTATTTTAATTTTAAAATTTAAATTTTTTCCTGCCATGGGGTGATTCATATCAAGTGTTACAAACTCATCGTCGACCTCCTTAATCCAAACCAAAGATTGTGTTCCGTTTGCATCATGTGCACTCAACATCATCCCAGGTTCAGGATCAATGTCTTCTGGAAGTTGATCTCTTGAAATAGTTTGAATTAATTCTGGATCGACCTCGCCATAAGCTTCAGAAGCTTTTAAAGTAATAGTAAATTCATCTCCTACTTCTTTACCCACAACTGAGTCATCAAAACCTCGAATTAAAAAACCAGCTCCTACTTCAAACTTCATTGGTTCTCCTCCTTGAAGTTCGGTACTATCAAATATTGAATTATCTTCTAATCGCCCTTCGTATTCCACTTTAATTATGTCCCCTTTCTTAATAGCCATTATTTATACCAACTTTTTTATGCTAATAAAATAAAAGAAATAATATTTATTATTTAACGGTTTATTTTTTAAAAATTATCTTAGAAATAGTCATTTCATAGAGTATTAGTGGACCTCACTCTTTCAATTTAAAAGAAATGATCTAAAGTTATATGGTTTAGGATAAAAGATAACAATGATTTAAATATACAGTTAATTTTTTTACTCTTCGAAATCTTAAATTTCTTCAGTGTGATTTATGGACCTAAAAGAAAAATTATCCTTGTATAAGGCAGAAAATCTTGTTTTCAATAAAGATCTAATAGATTTTTTTAAGAATTTTGATGTTATTGTAGAAGAAATTGAAAGAGAATATACTCGATTAGATGATATTCTTGAAGTAGGGAAGGTAAACTATTCAGAATTTGAATCTTTAAAAACGATTATAACTAATTTTAAGAACTATTTTGAAAAGTTAGAAAAATTATTCAAGAGAAACGAAGATAAAATTGAGATTTTTAAGGAAATTAGGGACAATTCAACAGGAATTATCGAAGAATTTAAGATAGTTAAAGATTTAGAAACATGTCGTTGGGGGGATTATGTATTTGATGTTAAGAAAGATACTTTATGCTCTGTTAATTCTCAAAAGTTAGAATTATTGTTGGATTGCTTTGCAAAAATATCATCTTATACTGAAAATAAGGTGGATTATGAAGAATTGCCTAATACATGCAACTTATTTATAATCTTAGCTAATTTACTTGGTAAATTTGAAAGCGAATTTGTTTTAAATGTAGTTTATAGACATCCAACCGAAAGTATGAGAGATCTTATTGAAATCTCTAAGAATATTGACCATAAATATAATTACTATAAAAGATCTAAATATAAAGGTTATTTTAAATCAAGTATTGAAAATTCTTTTATAACTATTGAGAGTTTGGAATCAAAATTCCGTGTTGCGGCAAATAGGCTAGAAAATCAGGATAAAATAGTAAAATTAAAAGATATCATCGGTCCAAAAAGAATAGCAAGCAGTTTATTCGACTTTAGAGATTCTTTGAAGTATAGTTTCGAATTTTCTGAAGTAAAAATTTAGTTAAAGTAAAATATTTGGTTTTTTTAAATACATAAAGAAGAGATCACGCCATCTGTTCAAATAAAGCTTGTAATTCTTCCTTTACATCAGTTAATCCCAAATCCTTTAGCAATTCATTAGAACTTTCACTTAAAGAATAAAATGATCGTGGTTCAGCGCGCTTATATTCTGAGATCTTATTATTTTTTATAAAACCATTCTCTTTAAGGATTTTAATGTGGTAATTTAAGTTATTTTCTGGTATTGAAGGCAATAATTCTTTTAATTGACTAAAGGAAAGATGTGGTTTTGCTAGGAGCGTAAGTAAAATTTTATATCGAGTTTTTTCAGAAATAAATTCTAATTTTTTTCTTTTATCTTCAAACTTTAATGGAAGTTTCAAATCTCTTCCCTCCTATTATTTATATTTGTTTTTTCGTTTTGTTCCAAAGTAAATATGGTAATTTACGTATTTAAATCTAACCCAAATCTAATAGAGTCAATCATCATTGATATATAATAATTTATAACATTAATGAATTTCTAAATTGTTTAATATGTTTTAGGGGGATTTGAATGGAGATTTCACATCATAGTGCATGGGATGAATTTTTAGATGAGTTTACCAGTGTTTTTTCTGTATTTGACCTCTTGAAGAACAAAATATTCATTTGTGGTTCTTACAATGATGATACATTTGCAAACCTTAAGGAAGTGCAAAAAATAATCAATGAGAATGAAAATAATTTGGGATTCTTTGAAAAAGAGTTCAGACGCACACATCTTGAAAATCTTGTATTGAAATTTGACTTGATTGCGAAATTCTCTGATGAGATAATTATGGTTGTGGAACACGATAAGGGTGGACACATGATTGAGATGGGCATAATCCTGTCTTTTAAGGAATACTATGAAAAAACAAAAGTATTTGTACAAAAAGATGTAGAAATCACTGACGTATTAAATAAAGGGGGTTTATTGACACCTTTCTTTAAAGAAGATGTCACTTTATTTTATTTTGAAGATGTAGAACAATTGAAAAGATATATTGATGAATTATATTAAGAAAGACGTTAAAAATTTTTTTATTTTATAATATCCGTAATGAAACAAGTTTCTATTATTTTGCAACCTTTAATCTGAGATATCTTTTCTTCTATTAAAGGATTAAACTTCTCAATCGACTCAATCTCAACCTTGATGAATATCCCGCAATTGCCGCTTAATCTCCAAATATTCGTAACTTCATCGATTGTCTTTAAGTCCTTAAGAATATTTTTGATTTCCTTGAAATCTGGCTCTATTTTCACGGTAGCTTGTGTTCTTGGCTTAGAGTTAACTGAATAATCAATAGTAAATTTTTTTATAACATTATCCTCTATTAATTTATTGACTCTTCTTCGAACGGTTGCCTCCGTTTTCCCAACTCCGCCAGCGATAACATTAAAAGATTTACGACTATCTTGTTTTAATTCTTCTAATATTTGAATATCAATAGCATCCAAAACTTTTCAACCTCATGTTAAAAAACATACTTAATATTATTAATTGTGATAAATGAATTATTAATTTTATTCATTTCGTATTCAAAAATTATATATTTTTCTAGTTTTTTTCCGAAAAAAAACGTTTTTGTCGATTTACCAAATATCTCCTGTACATAGAAATCAATTATCCTAATGAATTAGAAAAATTACTAACGGTTATCCTATTAATTAAATTCATTAATATTCAAATTATTACTTTAACATGAAGGAGCTATTTTTAGGGCTTGATTGTTCCACTCAAGGGCTTACTGGGATTTTATTTGATTTCAATTCTTTTCAAATCATTCAGAAATATGAAGTGATCTATGATAAAGATTTGCCTCATTACAAAACTCAAAATGGAGTTTATATACTTGATGATGGATTTACGGTTCACTCAAATCCAATCATGTGGGTAGAAGCCTTAGAACTTTTACTTCATAAAATGCTGAAGGATAAAATAGCAATGAATACAATTTTAGCTATTTCTGGTTCAGCCCAACAACATGGTACCGTATATCTCAATGATACCTTCGAAAAACGACTCAAAAATTTGAATTCTAACTCTAATTTAAGCGATCAAATAAATGGGACATTTTCACGAGAAATTAGTCCTGTATGGATGGATTCGAGCACTTCAAAACAATGTCAAGAAATTAGAGAAAAATTGGGAGGTAGTAAAAATGTGATTAAGCTCACGGGTTCAAATACTTTTGAACGATTTTCAGGACCCCAAATAAGAAAATTCTACCAACATCAACCAGAACGATATGCCAAAACGCATGTGATTCATTTAATCAGCTCTTACATGGCTTCTATATTGTTAGGAAAGAATGCGCCTATTGATCACGGAGATGGTGCAGGAATGAATTTAATGAATATCGCCACCAATCAATGGGATCAAGACGCTATGAAAGCAACAGCACCAAATTTGCACCTAAAATTACCTTCTCTTGTTAAATCTTATGAAATTATAGGAAAAATTGCCCATTATTTTATTGAGAAATATGGGTTTTCGTCAAAGACGTTACTAATAGCTTGGTCAGGAGATAATCCAAACAGCTTGATAGGGGTGGGATTGACCTCCAAAGGGAAAGTAGCAATAAGTTTAGGAACGAGTGATACATATTTTGGATATATGAAACAACTATCTCTCGATTATAAAGGAGAAGGGCACGTATTTAGTGCTCCTACGGGTGATTATATGAGTCTAATATGTTTTAAGAATGGCTCATTAGCAAGGGAGGAGATTAAAAATCAATTTAGCTTAACTTGGGAACAATTTTCCAGCATGTTACTCAGTACATCTCCAGGTAATAATGGAAATATCATGCTACCCTACTTTTTTCCAGAAATTGTTCCTCTTGTATTAAACCCTAAAGTGTATCGATTTGGTTTTAATGAGAATGATCCAGAAATAAACGTGAGAGCCGTTATAGAAGCGCAATTCTTATCGATGAAATTACATTCACGATGGATCGGTGAAAAAGCCAGTGAAATCCATGCAACTGGGGGAGCATCAATAAATAAAGAGATCATGCAAGTTGCTGCTGATATATTTAATTCACCAGTACGTATTTTTGAACTCACGAACTCAGCAGCTCTAGGAGCAGCTATAAGAAGTGCTAAATCTTTCTATGACTCAATCCATAAAGAGAAAAATTGGACTGAAATTAATGAAAGCATATTAAAATTACTAGTTAAAGATATTATATGCCCAAATGAAAAAGTCAGAAAATTATACGATGAAATGCTCCTCTTGTATGAAAAATGCGAAGATTATATCCTTAGAAAAGGTGAAAATCCCGAAGTTTTTAGAAAGAGATTTAAAACCAAATATTTGAAGGGATATATAAAAAATTCTAAAAATATTTAATCTTAAATTATGTATATTAATATAATTAAAATTTTACCATTATTAATGACGTCTGAACTTATAGAACCATCTAGAAATAAAAAAACACTTTACATTCTCCTTGCGGCGGTCATCGTATCAGCTATTTTGATTATCTGGATCTCTGTAAATATGGCTACTTCAGATCCAATAGATGACGGAGGCGGATGAGGATGTTTTATAATTCCACACATCACCAAGTTATTAGGGTTAATACTTTAAATATGAATGATCCTTGTGAAAAAATGATAGTCACGAGAGGACTGCCTTGCTCGGGCAATATTTGGTGAAAAATATAATAAAAATGTATCACAAAATTTTTAATATGATTGCTATTATAATTAGTATTATTCGTTTGTGAATTGAAAATTCTTATAAATTTTAAAAACCTCATAAATTAAGTCAATAGCGATTAAGGTGAAAAAGTATCTCGAAAGAAATTCCTGAAAATGTTAAAGAAGCACTTCGCTCTATTGGACTTACTGACTATGAAATTGCTATATATCTCACACTCATAAGCAAAGGTCCAATGGATGCGAGAGAGCTCTCTGATGCCTCAGGAGTTCCATACTCGCGGATCTATAACATCTTAACTCAACTGGAAAAAGATAAAATGTGGATTTTAAAAGAGGAATCATCGCGTCCCTCGAAGTACTTTTCAAAAAGTCCAGATGAAGCATTAGTGATAGCAAAAAAACAATATAACGAAAGCTTCGATGAACATTCAAACAAGATAATCCATGAACTCACCCCTATATATGAATCACATGATACTCCTATAAAAGTTGCTTTATATATCCATCGAGGTCGAAATGCGTGTATTAGTCGCGGTCTTTCTTTAATAAATCAAGCACACACCTCAATATACTTAGTGTGCCCTGAACATGAATTTTTAGACATATTCTATGATGATACTAAAAAAGCTAGAGCTCGAGGTGTGACAGATATTAAAATTTTAGTCGAAGAAAGCTCGCTTAAGGACAAGAAATTCCACGATATACTCAAGAAATATTCTGAAATAGCTATTATTCGCTCCAGGGATCAAGTATTTGGAACTTGCATAGTCATGGATGAAGGAGAAGATGCATTTATTATATTGACCCAAAAATTTTTTAAAGGTCTCAGTTATTTTGGGGCATTAACAGATCATGTTGCTTTTGGTCCTGCAGCAAACTATTATTTTGATTATTTATATAAATCTGCAAAAGAAGTTGTATTAAAGTAGATTTATCATTCTATTGAGTTTAAAAAATTAAAAGAATCCTTGTTTTATTACCAAGTAAT
>Ga0307442_1000213_pt1 | contig 26610 bp, 24 predicted proteins | sample SalMarWE160430MG_FD_202143 | JGI IMG/M metagenome (GOLD analysis project Ga0307442, IMG submission 202143) | Salt marsh sediment microbial communities from the Plum Island Ecosystem LTER, Massachusetts, United States - WE1604-30 | ecosystem: Environmental > Aquatic > Marine > Intertidal zone >...
CACCGGTAACAAGTATGCGGTTGCCTCGCGCGGGCGCTGGGCGGTGGAGGGCCGCCTCGTGTGGTGGTTAAAGGACCAGATCGACCGGCGCTGGATGCGCCAGTGGCAGGAGCTGCCAGCGCCGGCGCAGGCCCTCAGCTGAAGAGCGTGACGGCCTTCAGGAGCGTATTCCACACACCCCAGAAGAACGGAATGCCGACCGCCAGCCACGCGAGCAGCGTGCCGAAGCTAAATCCGCCGAAGCCAATCCCATGCGAGCCGGTGGAGGTATCGTGCGGGCCTTCCATGCCTTCCATGTCGACCTTCATCAACCTTTTCGAATGCACGGGCCGGATCAGCGCATTGCAGATGAGGCCGGCGAGCAGGAAGCTCACCAGGATATACATGGTGCGATCGTAGACCTGAGCGCGCGGGACGCCGGCTGCGAGCTGGGCGTCGCGGATGTAGCCGATGACCATCGGGCCGACGACGCCCGCCGCCGACCAGGCCGTCAACAGGCGCCCGTGAATGGCGCCGACGTACTTGGTTCCGAAAATGTCGGCAAGATACGCTGGCACCGTGGAGAAGCCGCCGCCGTACATGGACAAGATGATGCAGAAGGCGGCGACGAAGAGCGCGCGCGAGCCCATGTGGGCAAATGTCGGTGCCAGTCCGTAAAGGATCATGCCGATAATGAAGAAACAGAAGTACGTGTTCTTGCGCCCGATGTAGTCGGACAGCGTTGCCCAGAAGAAGCGGCCGCCGGCGTTGAACAGCGACAGCAAGCTGACGAAGCCGCCAGCGATCGCCGCGATAGCAATGCGCTGCGCCTCGCTCAGGGCGCTGAAGGTCAGTTGGGGCTCGCCGATGAGGGAGCCTGCGAAGATCTCCTGCAGCATCGGCGAGGCCATGGCGAGCACGCCGATGCCGGCGGACACGTTCAAGCACAGGACGAGCCAGATTAGCCAAAACTGCGGGGTTTTGTGCGCGTCCTCGAGGTGCACGTTGCCCGACGTAATCATTGCGTGCGAGTTGGAGGGAGGGGTCCAGCCGTCGGGCTGCCACCCTTCCGGCGGCACGCGATAGCCCAAGGCACCGGCCGTCATGGCGACAATGTAGATGGCGCCGATCACCATGAACGTCTGCCACACGCCGACCGAGGTCGCGGTACGGAACCCATCGAAGTGCAGCTGCCAATGGCCGAGGCTCGGCAGGTCGACGTTGATGAAATCGCCGCCGTTCATGAGGATGACGGCAAGGGCGCTGCCGATCATGGCGCCGCCGCCGAAGCCCATGATGGCCATGCCGGTGGCCATGCCGCGCCGGTCGGGGAACCATTTGATGAGGGTAGAGACGGGCGAGATATAGCCGAGCCCGAGCCCGACGCCGCCGATGAAGCCGAGACCCAGCCAGATCACCCAGAGCTGGTGAATGTAGACGCCGACGCCGGAGATGATGAAGCCGCCGCCCCAGCACAGCGCGGCGACGACGCCGGCTTTGCGCGGTCCGGCGCGTTCCAACCAGCCGCCGAATACAGCAGCCGACAATCCAAGAACGACGATGCCGATCGTGAAGATGATCAACATATCGGTAATCGGCCAGTCGCACGTCGTCGTAAAAAGAGCGCCGACGATGGTCAGGTCGGGGCAGGTGACCGGCTTCTCGATCCCGATGGCCTGCGCCAGGGGCAGCCAGAACACGCTGAGGCCGTAGCACATGCCGATGCACAGGTGGATCGCGACCGCGCAAGGCGGCACGAGCCAGCGGTTGAATCCTGCCTTGGCGACGATGCGCTCGCGCGAAAGGAAGCCCGGTGCCGCTTCACCTGCGCTTATGGTGCTGTCCGTCATTGGACGCGTCTCCCCTTGTGTCCCATCCCCGGAAGCGCCTCTCCGGCGGGAGAGAACGCTTCTCATTGTTCTTAAATCTTGTTCTGCCACGGGTATGGCGTCACGATCAATGCGTCTTGGGGCGCGAACCGGACTTGCCCCTCGCGCCGTAGGCTGAATAAAGCCCCTTTGTGCGCCGCCCCCGTTGCTTGCCATTGGGGGGGCAACAGCGTATCGGAGGGAAGGGCGCGTGACGACGCGGCGAAGCGGGCGAGGCTCGTTGGTCCCTCAGCTTAATGGTCCCGTAGCTCAGTTGGATAGAGCATCTGCCTTCTAAGCAGAGGGTCGCAGGTTCGAATCCTGCCGGGATCGCCACTGATGCTATGCTTGGGACGATAATGCCGGACAATTTCAAGGCGCGCAGGGATGGCCGACAAAATTAGCGCAGGACGCAAGGGCGCCGCGCGCAGGATCAAGGAGGTCGAGCCAGCGGAGCGCGCGCAAGACCTCAAGACCGGATCGAATGCGCCGCAGCAAAGCACCAGTGTCTCGATCGCGGTGGCGATCGGCGCGCAGGTCCGCAATCTGCGCCGCAAGCTCGATCTGACGGGCACCGAGCTCGCCGAGCAGGCAGGCCTTTCCGCCGGAATGCTCTCCAAGATCGAGAATGGCGCGGTCTCGGCCTCCATCGACAGCCTGGAGGCGCTGGCGCGCGCCCTCAACGTGCCTTTGACCACGTTCTTTGCCAGTTACGAGGAGAAGCGGGACTGCTCGCATGTCGCCGCCGGGCACGGCGTAATGATCGAGCGCCGCGGCACCAAGGCCGGCCACCAATACCAGCTCTTGGGCCATTCGATTTCCGGCGAGATCGTGGTGGAGCCCTACCTCATCACGCTGACCAAGGAGGCGAAGCCCTATACCCTCTTCCAGCACGCGGGCGTCGAGTTCATCTACATGCTGACCGGCAAGGTGCTCTACCGCCATGCGGACAAGGCCTACCCGCTCGCCCCCGGAGACTCGCTGTTCTTCGACGCCGCGGCGCTGCACGGACCCGAGGAGCTGACCGAGCTGCCGATGACCTACCTCTCGATTATCATTTACCCGCGAACCTAGAGTTTCCCCAAAGGAAATATATATTCCTCACAGTTGACAGGTAGAGCGGCTTCGCTATGCTTTACGCCTCTCAACAGGGATTGATGACGCAACGTGTGCGGAATAGTCGGACTGTTTCTCAAAAATCCCGCCCTCGAGCCCAAGCTCGGCGAACTGATGACAGGCATGTTGGCGACCATGTGCGATCGTGGTCCCGACAGCGCTGGCTTTGCGGTCTACGGGAAGGGCGATGCGGCGCACGTGAAGCTGACGCTGCGTGCGGCAAGCTCGGACTATGACTTCGGTGCGCTGGCCGGACGGCTGTCGTCCGCGCTCGGCGCGCCCATCGGCGTTGCTTTGCACGGGACGCACGCCGTCCTGACGCTGCCGTGCGAGCTGGAGCAGAAGGCGCGCGCGGCCATCGCCGATGAGCCCGAGGACATCAAGATCGTCGGCGCCGGCACGCGCATGGAGCTCTACAAGGAGGTGGGCCGTCCCGATGCGGTCGCCGAGCGGTTCAAGCTGTCGGAGATGGCGGGATCGCATGGGATCGCGCATACGCGCATGGCGACCGAGTCGGCGGTGACGACCAACGGCGCGCATCCCTTCTCCACGGGCCGCGACCAGTGCCTCGTCCACAACGGCTCGCTTTCCAATCACAACTCCCTGCGCCGCGCCATGAGCCACAGCGGTATCAAGTTCGAGACCGAGAACGACACGGAGGTCGCGGCCGGGTATCTGACCTGGCGCATGCAGGAGGGCGCCAGCCTCGGGGAAGCCCTGAAAGAATCCCTCGAAGACCTCGACGGCTTCTACACGTTCGTCGTCGGCACGGAGAACGGCTTCGGCGTCCTGCGCGATCCCATCGCCTGCAAGCCGGCGATCCTGGCCGAGACCGATGACTACGTCGCTTTCGGTTCGGAGTATCGGGCGCTGGCGTCCTTGCCTGGCATCGAGAAGGCCAAGGTCTGGGAGCCGGAGCCGGCGACTGTGTATTTCTGGGAGCGGCCCGCGTGAAGGTTGTCGATCTCGACGTGACACCGCTGCGCCAGCTCAATCGGATGCTCCACGATCAAAAGGGAGCTGCTGACACGGACATGTGGCGCATCGTCAATCCGCGCGGCCTTCATGCCATTGCCGCCGGCGTCGACGCTCCGCTCACCATCGAGATCGATGGCAACGTCGGCTACTACTGCGCCGGCATGAACCAGCTGGCGAAGATCACCATCAACGGCAGCGCCGGCACCGGTGTCGCCGAGAACATGATGTCAGGCCGCGTCCACGTGAAAGGTGACGCGTCTCAGTCGGCGGGCGCCACCGGCTGCGGCGGCCTTCTCGTTATCGACGGCAACGCGTCGGCGCGCTGCGGTATCTCCAATCGCGGGATCGACATCGTCGTCAAGGGCAACGTCGGCCACATGTCGGGTTTCATGGCGCAGGCCGGCACGCTGGTGGTGCTGGGAGACGCCGGCGAGGCGCTGGGCGATTCCATCTACGAGGCACGGCTTTTCGTGCGCGGGAGCGTGAAGAGCCTGGGCGCCGACTGCATCGAGAAAGCGCTCGCCGATACGCACAAGGCGCAGCTGCGCGCGCTGCTCGACGCATCGGGCGTTGGCAGTGAGATCGACGTCAACGAGTTCAAGCGCTACGGTTCGGCGCGGCAGCTCTACAACTTCAAGATCGATAATCTCGAGGCCTACGGATGAGTGGGGAGGACCGCCAGAGTCAGAAGCCCCGCGGCGCGCCGTCGAGGAGCGGCGACCGCTGGATTCACACGCCGCCGCGCGCCTCGTCGACGTTCGACGAGCACGCGATCGCGGAGATTCATCGCGCCGCTGCGACCGGTCTTTATGACATCCGCGGCGGCGGGGCCAAGCGCAAGGTCCCGCACTTCGACGATCTGTTGTTCCTCGGCGCCTCCATGAGCCGCTATCCGCTCGAGGGCTACCGCGAGAAATGCGACACGAGCGTCACGCTCGGCACCCGCTTCGCCAAGAACCCGATCAACCTCAAGATCCCCATCACCATTGCCGGCATGAGCTTCGGCTCGCTGTCGGGGCCGGCAAAAGAGGCGTTGGGTCGGGGGGCGACGTTGGCCGGCACCTCGACCACGACGGGTGACGGCGGCATGACCGAGGAGGAACGCGAGCATTCGCACATCCTCGTCTATCAGATCCTGCCCTCGCGCTACGGCATGAACCCCGATCACCTGCGCAAGGCCGACGCCATCGAGATCGTCATCGGCCAGGGCGCCAAGCCGGGCGGCGGCGGCATGCTGCTCGGGCAGAAGATATCGGAACGCGTGGCGCAGATGCGCACGCTGCCCGAGGGCATCGACCAGCGCTCGGCCTGCCGACACCCCGACTGGACCGGCCCCGACGATCTTGAGATCAAGATCGGCGAGTTGCGCGAGATCACCGATTGGAAGGTGCCGATCTACGTGAAGGTCGGCGCGGCGCGGCCCTATTACGACATCGCGCTCGCGGTCAAATCCGGTGCCGACGTGGTCGTGCTCGATGGCATGCAGGGCGGCACCGCCGCCACGCAGGAGGTGTTTATCGAGCACATCGGCATTCCGATCCTGGCGGCGATCCCACCGGCGGTTCAGGCGCTGCAGGAGCTCGACATGCACCGCAAGGTGCAGCTCATCGTCTCCGGCGGCATCCGCAGCGGCGCCGACGTGGCCAAGGCCTTGGCGCTTGGCGCCGACGCCGTCTCCATCGGTACGGCGGCGCTCATATCGCTCGGCGATAACGCGCCGCATCTGGAAGAGGAATACGCCAAGCTCGGCACCACCGCTGGCTGCTACGACGACTGGCACGAGGGGCGCGATCCGGCCGGCATCACCACGCAGGATCCGGAGCTTGCCGCGCGCCTCGATCCCGTCGTGGCGGGGCGTCGTCTCGCCAACTACCTGTCGGTGCTGACGCTCGAGACGCAGACGATCGCGCGCGCGTGCGGTAAGAGCCACGTGCACAATCTGGAGCCGGAGGATCTCGTCGCGCTGACCGTGGAAGCCGCCGCCATGGCGCGCGTGCCGCTGGCCGGTACCAGCTGGATCCCCGGTCGGAATGGCGGTTAAGGTCCCCAGAAAATGGTTTCCCCTTCGGGGCTCTCGCAAGATTGCTCCCGTCGGACAGCGTAGCGAGGGAGGAAGGAAGGAAATGGCAACCGATCTGGCGAAGGCCGCCGCGGAGTGCGGGATCAAGTACTTCCTCATCAGTTTCGTCGACCTGTTCGGCACCATGCGTGCCAAGCTGGTGCCGGCGGCGGCCATCGATGAGATGGCCAAGACGGGCGCCGGTTTTGCGGGCTTTGCCAGCTGGCTCGACATGACGCCGGCCGACCCCGACATGTTCGCTGTGCCGGATCCAGACAGCCTCATCCAGCTGCCGTGGCGCAAGGAGGTCGGGTGGCTCGCGGCCGCGCCCTACATGAATGGTAAGCCGGTGGAGCAGGCGCCCCGCAACGTCTTGAAGACGGCGCTCGCCAAGGCTGCAGAGAAAGGCTACGAGCTGAAAACCGGGGTCGAGTGCGAGTACTTCCTCATCACGCCCGACGGCAGTGCCATCTCCGATCCCGGCGATCATCAGTCGAAGCCTTGCTACGACCAGCAGGCGCTGATGCGCCGCTACGATGTCATCACCCAGATCTGCGACTCCATGCTCGAGCTCGGCTGGGGCCCCTACCAGAACGATCACGAGGACGCCAACGGCCAGTTCGAGATGAACTGGCAATACGACTCCGCTTTGAAGACGGCTGATCGGCACGCGTTCTTCAAGTACATGGTGAAGTCGATCGCAGAGAAGAACGGACTGCGCGCGACCTTCATGCCCAAGCCGTTTGCGACCTTGACCGGAAACGGCTGCCACGCGCACGTCTCGCTGTGGTCGACGGCAACGGGCCAGAACCTGTTCGAGGACGGGAACGGCCAGCTCGGCATATCGGCGCTCGGCTACAACTTCCTCGGCGGCATCCTGCACTCGGCTGAGGCGCTCGCCGCCATCACCAACCCGACGGTCAACTCGTACAAGCGCATCAACGCTCCGCGCACGCTGTCGGGCGCCACTTGGTCGCCCAACACCGTCACCTATGCCGGCAACAACCGCACGCACATGGTCCGCATCCCCGACCCCGGTCGCTTTGAGGTGCGTCTCGCTGACGGCGCGGCGAACCCCTATCTGTTGCCCGCAGCCCTGCTGGTCGCCGGCCTCGACGGCATCGAGAACAAGCGCGATCCCGGTCCCCGCCTCGACATCGACATGTATGCGGAAGGCCACACCGTGAAGGACGCCAAGCGCCTGCCGCTCAACCTGCTCGACGCGCTGCGCGCGTTGCAGGGCTCGAGCGTGCTGACCGCCGGCCTTGGCCAGCCGTTCATCTCTGCCTACACCAAGCTCAAGACGGCCGACTGGAACGACTACGCCGGTCACCTGACCGAGTGGGAACGGCGGACCACGCTCGACTGCTAGCTCCGCGCGCACTCGGCTCCACAAGGCTCAAAGTCCCGTGCACTACTCCATCCTCAGTCTCGTCGGGCAGGCCTTGCGCGGGAACCGCGGGTGGACGCCCGCTTGGCGGCGCGCTGAACCGAAGTCGCGCTACAACGTGGTGATCGTCGGCGGCGGCGGCCACGGGCTGGCGACTGCCTATTATCTCGCCAAGGAGCACGGCGTCACCGATGTCGCCGTCGTCGAGAAGGGCTATCTGGGCTCCGGCAACGTCGGGCGCAACACCACCATCATCCGCTCCAACTACCTGCTCCCCGGCAATGTCCCCTTCTACGAGTGGTCGATGAAGCTGTGGGAGGGGCTGGAGCGCGAGCTCAACTTCAACGTGATGGTGAGCCAGCGCGGCGTGCTCAACGTTTTCCATTCGGACGCGCAGCGCAATGCCTTTGCCCGCCGCGGCAACGCCATGCGCCTTCATGGTGTCGACGCCGAGCTGCTCGATCGCGACCAGGTGCGCGCCATGCTCCCCTTCGCCGATTTTGAGAGCGCCCGCTTTCCCATTCTGGGCGGTCTGCTGCAGCCGCGGGGCGGCACCGCACGCCACGACGCGGTGGCCTGGGGCTACGCGCGCGGCGCCGACATGCGCGGCGTCGACATCATCGAGAATTGCGAGGTCACCGGGATCCGTATCGCCGACGGGCGCACGCAAGGCGTCGAGACGACGCGCGGCTTCATTGGCGCTGACAAGGTGGCGCTCTCCTGCGCCGGCAACACGTCTCGCGTTGCGGCGATGGCGGGCTTGCGCCTGCCGATCGAGAGCCACGTGATGCAGGCCTTCGTCAGCGAGGGCCTGAAGCCCTTGATCGATAACGTCGTCACCTTCGGCGCCGGCCACTTCTACGTCAGCCAGTCGGACAAAGGGGGACTGGTGTTCGGCGGCGACATCGACGGCTACAACTCGTATGCGCAGCGCGGCAACCTGCCCGTCGTCGAGGACGTCGTGGAGGGCGCGCTCGCGCTCTTTCCGAACCTGGCGCGCTTGCGCGTCCTGCGCAACTGGGGCGGCCTCGTCGACATGTCGATGGACGGCTCGCCCATCATCGACAAGACGCCGGTCGACAAGCTCTATCTCAACGGTGCCTGGAACTACGGCGGCTTCAAAGCGACGCCGGCCGCCGGCTGGTGCTTTGCGCATCTCATCGCCAATGACGAGCCGCACCCGGTGGCGGCCGCCTACCGTCTCGACCGCTTCGCCCGCGGCGACGTGATCGACGAGCGGGGCGCCGGCGCCCAGCCCAATTTGCACTGAGGACTCCCATGCGCATCAAGTGCCCCTATTGCGGTGAGCGTGACGCTCAGGAGTTCAGCTATCGCGGCGCCGGCGGCCTGCAGCGCCCCGATCCCGACGGTGCAAACGCGCAAGAGGCGTTCGTCGCCTACGTCTACCTGCGCGACAACCCGGCGGGCCCGCTCGCCGAGCTCTGGTATCACCGCGCCGGCTGCCGCTCGTGGCTCGTCGTCGAGCGCGATACGCGCACGCACGCGATGGCGGGCACCGCGCTCGCCGCGCCTTTGGACAGCGACTGATGCCGGCAATGGGCGTGCCCTCACAGTCTCGGCGGCTGAGCGAGGGCGGTCTCGTCGATCGCACGCGCTCCTTGGGCTTTACCTTCGAAGGCGAGGCCTACACGGGTCATCCGGGCGATACGCTGGCTTCGGCGCTGCTTGCCAACGGCGTGACGCTCGTCGGGCGCTCGTTCAAGTACCACCGCCCGCGCGGCGTGCTGACGGCGGGATCGGAGGAGCCGAACGCGCTCGTGGAGCTGCGCCCTGGCGCGCGGCTGGAGCCCAACACGCGCGCGACGGTCGTCGAGCTTTACGACGGTCTCGCCGCCAAAAGCCAGAACCGCTGGCCGTCCCTCGCCTTCGATGTGCTCGCGGTCAATCAGCTCTTTGCCCCGATCTTCGGCGCGGGCTTCTACTACAAGACCTTCATGTGGCCGTCGGCCTTGTGGGAGAAGCTCTACGAGCCGGCGATCCGACGCGCTGCGGGTTTGGGGCGCGCATCGCGCCTTCCCGATCCCGACGCCTACGAGAAGGCCTTTGCCTTTTGCGATGTGCTGGTCATCGGCTCCGGCCCGACCGGCCTGATCGCCGCGCTCACGGCGGCGCGCAGCGGCGCGCGCGTCATCCTCGCCGATGAGGACTTCCAGCTCGGTGGGCGGCTGCTGTGCGAAACAGATGTCATCGACGGCAAGCCGGCTGCCACGTGGGCGCAAGAAAAAGTGGCGGAGCTCTCCTCGCTCGAGAATGTCCGCCTCATGCCCCGCACGACCGTCTTCGGCGTCTACGACCAGGGCACTTACGGTGCGGTCGAGCGCGTCAACGATCACGTGCCCGCGCCCCCACCATTCGCGCCGCGCCAGCGTGGGTGGCGGATCGTGGCGAAGCGGTCGGTGCTTGCGGCTGGCGCCATCGAGCGTCCGCTCGCGTTCGCGAATAACGACCGCCCCGGGGTTATGCTGGCCGGCGCCGTGCGCACCTACGTTAGCCGCTTCGGCGTAGCGCCCGGCACGCGCGCCGTCGTGTTCACGGCGGGCGATGACGGCTGGCGCACGGTGGAAGCGCTGATGAGGGCCGGCGTCGACGTGGCTGCCGTCGTTGATCCGCGAGAGGAAACGCCACCTTTGCAGAGCGACCCGCCGCGCGCGGTTCTGCGGGGCAGTGTGGTGACCCGAGCGCTCGGCGGCCACCGCGTCGAAGCTGTGGAGGTCCGCGACAAGAGCGGTCGCCTCGCCACCATCGACTGCGATCTCGTTGCCGTCTCCAACGGTTGGAACCCGGCGCTCAATCTGACCTGTCATCACGGCGCCAAGCCGGTGTGGAGCGAGGAGATCAGCGCCTTCGTACCCCAGTCGCTGCCGCCTGGCATGGCCGTCGGCGGCGCGGCGGCAGGCCGGTTCACCTTGAAGGAGGCGCTGGCCGATGGGATGCGGCTTGGCGCGGCGGCGGCGCAGGAGGCTGGATTTGCCCACACGCCCCCACGTGAGGCTCCCGCCGTTGCAGCGGAGGAGCGCTCGGCCGTGTCCCCGCTCTGGCATGTGCAAGGTGGCAAGGGCAAAGCCTTCGTCGATTTCCAGAACGACGTGACCACGGCCGACATCGCGCTTGCCCATCGCGAGGGCTATGCGGCCGTCGAGCACATGAAGCGCTACACCACGCTCGGCATGGCGACCGATCAGGGCAAGACCGCCAACGTCACCGCGCTTGCCGTCATGGCGGAATTGAGCGGGCGCACGATCCCCGAGGTCGGCACCACGGTGTTCCGCCCGCCTTACACGCCGGTGAGCTTTGGGGCGATGGCCGGGCACAGTCGCGGCAAGGACTTTCGCCCCACGCGCCTGCCGCCGACGCATGACTGGGCGGTGCAGAACGGCGGCGTGTTCGCCGAAACCGGACTGTGGCTGCGCGCCCAGTATTTCCGCCGCCCCGGAGAGATGGACTGGCAGGTGAGCGTCGCGCGCGAGGCGGTGACGGTGCGCTCAGCCGTCGGCGTGTGCGATGTCTCGACGCTCGGCAAGATCGACATTCAAGGCCGCGATGCCGGCGCCTTCCTCGACCGCATCTACGCCAACACGTTGTCCACGCTTGCCGTGGGCAAGGTCCGCTATGGCGTCATGCTGCGCGAGGACGGTTTCGTCATGGATGACGGCACGGTGGCGCGGCTGGGGCCCGAGCACTTCGTCATCACGACGACGACGGCCAACGCCCCCAAGGTGCTCGCGCATCTCGATTTCTGCCGGCAGGTGCTATGGCCCGAGCTTGACGTTGCCATCGTCCCGGTGACCGAGCAGTGGGCGCAGCTGGCGGTGGCGGGGCCGAGAGCGCGCGACGTTCTGCAGAAGGTGGTGGATCGCCCCCGCGACATCTCCAACGAGGCGCTGCCCTACATGGCGTGCACCGAGGTGACGATCGGAGGAGCGGCGGGGCGGCTGTTCCGCGTCTCGTTCTCGGGCGAGCTTGCCTACGAGATCGCGGTGGCGGCCGAGCTCGGCGATGCGCTGGTGCGCGCTCTGATGGAGGCGGGCGCCGACTTTGGCATCGCGCCTTACGGCACGGAGGCGCTCAACGTGCTGCGCATCGAGAAGGGGCACGCGAGCGGGCCCGAGATCGACGGGCGCACGACCTTGCGCGATCTGGGCCTGGCAAAGCTCGCTGCCCGCAAGAAGGATTCGATCGGCCGCGTGATGGCCGCGCGGCCGGCCCTTGTCGACGCGGACCGTCCGACGCTCGTGGGGCTTCAGCCGCTGGATCCTGCCCACAAGCTCTTGGCCGGCGCGCATCTCGTCACGACGGGGGCTCCCGCGACCGCCGAGCACGCCGCTGGCCACGTGACGTCGGTTGCCTTTTCGCCCACGCTCGGCCACGACGTTGCGCTTGCCTTCCTGCGAAGAGGCCCGAACCGCATCGGCGAGACGGTCCGGGTCGTGGATCTCTTGCGCGGCTCCGACGTCGCCTGCCGCGTCGCCGATCCTGTGTTCATCGACCCCAAGGGAGAGAGGCTGCGTGGCTAGCACCGCACTCATCGCGCGTTCGGCACTTGCCGGCACGGCCCGGCTCGGCCGCTACGGCGCCCGCAGCGACGGGGCGCCGGCGCTAGCCCTGTCCGAGCGCACAGGCCTTGCGATTGCGCACATCGCGGCGCGAAAGGGCAAGGTCTCTGAGGTCTTGGAATGGCTCGCGGCCGTCAGCGGCGCCGTGGCCGAGGACGGCCCTCGGTGCATGCGGGGCGATGGCATGGTGCTGATCGGGTGCGCGCCGCGGCAATGGTTTGCCCTGGCGGAGGGCACGGGCAGCACAAGCGCGGTAGCGCGTCTGACGGACGCGCTCGCCGGCATCGCCTCCGTCGTCGATCATTCCTCTGGGAAGGTCGTCCTTCGGGTCACGGGCCCGCGGGCCCGCGATGTGCTGGCAAAAGGATGTCCCATCGACCTCGATCCGCGCGTGTTCGGGCCTGCCAGCGCGGCAGCAACAGAGATCGCCCACATCGGTTGCCAGCTCTGGCAGGTGGATGAGCGCCCGACCTTTGACCTGACCGTCAACCGTAGCCTCGCCAAGAGCTTCTGGTCCTGGCTTACGGCCTCGGCCGCCGAGTACGGCTATGAGGTCGTCATCTGAAAGGCCCCCCCCAAAAAAAAGGGAGCCTTGCCCGGCGTGGATCAGGTGCCGGACAAGGCTGGGGAGAAGTGCAACGACTTTGCACCTACTTCATCGTCAACTTTTCGTACGACTCCTTCTCGTGTCTGCCGACCTTCATGATCGACAGAACCGTCAGTGCGATGGCGATACCCAAGACAGTGAAGAGGACTGTGGGTCGGTCAGCGTAGGTGAAGTACTCGGCCGCGCCTTCCCATTTTACGATCGGACTGCCCATGGACTTTGCTCCTTTCTAAGCAGCATCTGCTGTAAGGGTTGTCGCCCAGCTCACTCGGCAGGTTGCAGGGCGCCCGCAGCCCCCGCCGTGTCGCTTTCCGGATAGGCCTTGAGCGGCACCTCCGCGATGTCGAGGCCGACGAGTTGGGCTTCGTCGGGCACGCGCAGCAGGCGCACCACCTTCAGGCAATAGGAGGCGATGAAGCCCGGTACGAAGCCGATGGAGAAGCAGACGAGCGCTCCGACCAGCTGCCCCATGAAGGAGATGGGCGGGGCATCCCCGGGATTGGCGTAGCCGGTGGCGAAGAGCCCGACCACCATCAGACCGAGGAAGCCGCTCCAGCCGTGGACGGCAACGGCCCCCACGGCGTCATCGAGGCGCAGGACCTTAACGACGCCGTCGTTCACGGTCTTGATGGTCGCACCGCCCACGAAGCCGATCACGAAGCCCAGCGGCGGATACCAGACGTCGATGCCGGCCGCGGACGCGATGATGCCGGCCAGTCCGCCCGACATCATCCAGAACGGATCGCGGGTGAACGCCCAGGCACCGATGACGCCGCCGGCAAACGCCATCAGCGTGTTGAAGGCAACCGCCGACAGCGTCATGGGTTGGCCGTAGATGTTGGTCCACTGGCCGCCCTTGACCATGATCACGCAGGCCGCGAGGAAGCCGAAGAAGCCGACGATGATCAGCATCAGCCCGACGAGGACCATCGGCACGTTGTGCGGCGGGATGTCGACGGCCGTGCCATCGGACAAGTATTTGCCGATGCGCGGTCCGAGATTGATCAGCACGCCGAAACAGAAGGCCCCGGCGATGAGATGCACGATGCCGGCGCAGCCGAAGTCGTGGAAACCCCAATCGGTGAGCAGCCAGCCGCTCGGATGCCAGCCCCAGGCCGCCCCGAGAATCCACAAGACCGACCCGAGCAGGATCGCCAGAAGCACGAAGCCCGACATCTTGATGCGCTCGATGACGGCGCCGGAGAAGATTGAGGCTGTGGTCGCGGCGAACATAGTGAAAGCCGCCCAGAACACGCCGCTGGCGTTGTCAGATAGGTTGGGGCCCATGGCCATGGCCCAGGGAAGGCCCGCATCGCCGTCCGCTGACGGGGTGAAGCCGCCGGGAAAGGCCAGGTAGATCCACCAGCCGAAGAAGAAGAAGGTGGGAACGATGAAGGCGAACGCGAGGATGTTCTTGATGCCGGAAGCCAACACGTTCTTGGCGCGAGAGGCGCCCATCTCGTAGCCGAGGAAGCCTGCGTGGATGAGCACCATCAGCGCGGTCGCCCAGAAGTAATAGACCTCGATGTCGATCGTCCCTTGCATGCCGGCGGATTGCTGCAGCGCTGCGACCTTTGCAGTCAGCTCGGCCAGTTGCTGATCCATGATGTTCTCCCCTTTGCTAGCCCGCACGAGGCTCAGCGTCCCTGCGCAGAAATTACTCGCGCGCAAAAACTATTCCTGTCAGGAAATCTCAAGAACCATGCCAAATGGCAATGCCGTTTGGAATCATGAACTTACGAGTTGGCCGGGGACCGCGTCGGACGGCTGCGCTGCCTGATTGGTCAGCGCATTGCCCGAATCTTGTCGCGCGCATGACGGGCGGGGGGCCTCCACCGCAGCTTGTCCCGCAGCAACTGAGAGCGCCGCCGCTGTGCTCAAAGCAGGTTCAAGGCGCGTGTGCGTGCGATCAGAGAAATGCCTGGAATTCCTCCCGCTTTCGACACTTTATCCGCTTAACCGAGGCGACGGGCACCTACAACTCATGCTCCGTTCGAGGGGGATTTCAGAGCGGACGATGCACGATACCTTCACGCCAATTGGGACCACGCTGATCCGCTATCGTGACCCAATGGGCGCGATCGACTGGCTGCGGATGGCGTTCCAGTTCGAGCCGCGCTTCATCGCCAAGCGGTCCGACGGCACCTTTGCGTACGCGCATCTCGTGCTGGGCGAGCAGCAGATCACCGTGACGACCCGTGACGAGCGGTCCTTGGGGCCGCCCTCGCGCGAGACGCAAGAGCCGACCTTGGTCGTTGCGGATCTGGCGGCGCATTTCGCGCACGCGAAGGCGGCTGGCGCGCAGATCGTGCGCGGCATCGACGCTGGTGAGGAGGGTGCGCGCGGCTATGTCTGCCGCGATGTCGAGGGGCATACCTGGGCCTTCACCAGCGCCCGGGCGCAAGGATTAGAGACCTTCGTCGCTTGGGCCCGCATGCGCATGCCGCACATCGAGAAGCGCGCGGGTGTGGCAGCGGCTGCCGCGCTGACGCTCGTGGCATTCGCGTATCCTGCGTGGCGCCTTCATACGATGGCAACAGCGCCTCCCGACGCGGCCATGGCGGAGCCCGCCGACGCCTCGTCGGCTCCGTCGTCCGAGATAGCCGCAGATCAGGCACTCGAGCACGCTCGCTTTGCCCTTGCGGAGGAACAGGCCGCGCGCCTTGCGGCAGAAGCCTCTCGGCGCACCGCTTTGGCCAAGCTGGCGCAGGAGCGTGTGGCGCGCTTGGAGGCAGAACAAGATGCGCGCCGCTTCGAGTCCGAGCTTACCGCTGCGCGCGCGACGCGGGCGGCAGCCGAAAGCTTCGTGCAAGACCTCCATGATGACGAGATGGGCTGGGACACGCAGATCGCCCGCGCCTCAGGAGACGAAAGTCCGCCCCCGCCGAACCCTGCTGAGATCGTCCCGGTCTCCGTGACCCCGCCGCCATCGGAGGCGACGCCCGACGCCGCGCAGCCGACCCCGCCGCCATCGGAGGCCGCGCCCGAGGTCGGGCAGCCGACCCCGTCGCCATCGGAGGCGACGCCCGACGTCGCGCGGCCGATCTCCGCGCCATCAGAGGCGGCGCCCGAGGTCGCGCAGCCGACCCCCCCGCCATCGGAGGCGACGCCCGATGTCGCGCAGCCGACCCTGCCGCAGGAGCCGAAAGACGTGCTCGCCGAAGGCCAGGCCGCGCTCGCCAAGGGCGACATCGCGGAAGCCCGCCGCCTTTTTCGCCAGCTTGCCGACGAGGGGGTGGCGGAAGCGGCTCTTGCCTTGGGCAGCACCTATGACCCGGTAAACGCGAAGCGGGCGGGGATGACGGGCGTGAAGGTGGACCGGGCGCAGGCAAAGCAATGGTATCGGCGTGCCATCGAGCTCGCTCAAGGCGCAATCGAGAGGCAGCACGAACCGTGATCGCATCCCCCCGCAATCCGATTGTCCGATCGCGAGCGCTGCTGAGCTCAGCGGCCGCCCTGATCGCCCTGTCGGTCGGGGCCTGCTCCTGCGACGACACCGATCCCTGGCGCGCCACCTACATCCGCGCCGCCGCGGCGGCGCCCCAATCTGGCCGTGTGGCTGCGATCGAGCCGCCCGCGTGCGAGGTCGAGTCGAGCACTCAGGTGGAGACGAGCGCGGAAAGCACCGGTGCGCACGTCGATCCCAACCTGGTGGAGATCGCCCGGCTCGAGGTCGAGCGCGACTGCTACAAGGGCGCCGAGGAGCGCCTGAGACAGCGTCTGGAAAAAGGCGTGGGGGCAACCGCCGTGCTCAAGTAGAACGCGCTTCCGCCTGCGTTCAAGATGCGGCCGCCAGCCGCTTGAAGCCCGCCTCCAGATCCGCCTTCAAGTCCTCCACGTCCTCAAGCCCGATGTGGAAGCGCAAGGCCGGCCCTTCAGCTTGCCAGTGCGTCGCCGTGCGGTAGCCGGTCGGGTCGAAGGGTATGACGAGGCTCTCGTAGCCGCCCCACGAAAAGCCCATGCCGAAGAGCTTGAGCCCGTCGAGCATGGCCGCAAGCGCCGGCTTCTTCACCGGCTTGAGCACGACCGAGAACAATCCGCTGGCACCGAGAAAGTCGCGCTTCCAGATCGCATGCTGCGGGTGGCTCGGCAGTGCCGGGTGCAGCACGCGGGCCACCTCCGGTCGCGCTTCGAGCCACTCAGCCATCTCGATGCCAGAACGCTGGTGCTGGGCGAGGCGGGTCGCCAGCGTGCGCAATCCGCGCAAGCCCAGATAGGTCTCCTCCGAGCCAGGGCAGATGCCCAAGAGATCCTTGGCGCGCGCGATGTGGGTCGCGGCCCGCGCCGTCGAGGTGATGGCCCCCAGCATGGCGTCGGCGTGGCCGACCACGTATTTGGTCAGGGCCTGGATCGAAACGTCGACGCCGTGCTCGAAGGGGCGGAAATAGAGCGGGCTTGCCCAGGTATTGTCGAGCAACAGCCACAGCTTGCGCTTGGCACAGACCTTGGCGATGGCCGGGATGTCCTGAACCTCGAAGGTCTGCGAGCCGGGGCTCTCAGTGAAGATCAGCCGCGTGTTGGGGCGGACGAGCTTGTCGATGTCGGCGCCGACGACGGGATCGTAGTACGTCGTCTCCACGCCGAGCTTCTTCAGCATGCGGTCGCAGAAATTGCGCGTCGGCTGATAAACGCTGTCCGTCATGACGATGTGGTCGCCCGCCTCGACGAAGGCGAAGATCGCCGTGCTCACGGCCTGGTAGCCCGATGCCGTCAGCGCCGAGGCGGCCCCGCCCTCGATGCGCGCCATCGCCTCCTCGAGCGCTGCGACCGTCGGGGTGCTCGTTCGGCCGTAGAGATAAGGCTGGTCCCGCTTCCAGAGCTTCTCCACCGTCGGGAACAGGACGGTGGAGCCGCGGTACACGGGTGGGTTGACGAACCCGAAGCAGGCGTGCGGATCGCGTCCCGAATGCACCACCTCGGTCGCGGGGCGAAGCGGCTTTGCCGGCTTCTTCTTGTCAGATGACATCGGGCGGGTCCTGGTCGCCGCGGCTGGCGGCCCGTGTGACGCAACTTTGACCTCGGGTCAAGATCTTGACCGCTCGGCCATTACGAGGGATTGGTGCGCCGGGCGCGGCCACGCGCTCCGCAGTTTACCTTCCCATAGGCTCCCCAGGTGTCTCTCTTGCACCTTCTGAGCTCTCGCCCCACACTGATGCCCGAAGTGATGAAAAAGCTCCTGCAGTTCCGCTGGCTCAAGACCGTGCTCGTTGGCTTGAGCGTGCTCCTTGCGATGGCCGATTGGGCGGCCGCGGCCGCCAGCACGACGCTAGAGACGATCCGCGCCCGCGGTCACGTGCTGTGCGGCATCGGCGAGCCGCAGCCGGGGTTCTCGGAGACAAGCAAGAGCGGAGAACGGTCCGGGCTCGACGTGGAGTTCTGCGCCGCGCTCGCCGCGGCCGTGTTCGGCAACAAGGACGCGGTGAAATTCTGGCCCTTGAGTGCCAACGACCGCTTCAAAGCGCTGCAATCGGGCGACGTCGACGTGGTGGCACGCGGCGCTGCCTGGACGCTGAGCCGGGATACCGAGTTCGGGGCACATTTCACCGGCGTGCTCTTCTACGACGGCCAGGGATTCCTGACGCGGCGCGGCAACGCTGTGGCGAGCGTGTTCGAATTGTCCGGGGCCTCGATCTGCGCCCTCCCCGGGGTGATGGGCGAGCAGGGCGTTGCCGAGTTCTTCGGGGCGCAGCGCATGCGCTTTCAGGTGGTGGCGCAGGAAAACTGGGACGATCTGGTCAAAGCCTATGCCGCCGGCAGCTGCACGGTCCTCACCGGCGACATCTCCTTGCTTGCGGTGGCGCGCAGCAAGCTCAAGTCGCCGGAAGATCACATCATTCTGCCGGAGATCATCACCAAGGAGCCGCTTGGCCCCGCCGTGCGCCAGGACGACCCGCAATGGTTCGCCGTGGTGCGCTGGACGCTGATGGCGCTGCTGGAGGCGGAGGAGCTGGGCTTGAGCAAGGACAACGTCGACGCCAAGCGTGCCTCGACGGAGCCTGAGATCCGCCGTTTCCTCGGGCTTGAGGGCAATCTCGGTCAGGCGCTCGGCCTGCCGCGCGACTGGGCCTATCAGGTCGTGAAGAACGTGGGCAACTATGGCGAGATCTTCGAGCGGACGCTTGGCGCGCAGTCGGATCTGAAGCTCACGCGCGGGCTCAACAATCTGTGGACCAAAGGCGGGCTAATGTATTCAATGCCCTTCCGGTGACGCTGAGCTACGACGCGGATCGGCGAGAAATCCGCGCGCAACCTCTGGTAAGGAGCGATGAGGGAGACACTCACGCAGCATAGTGGTCTTGCCTGGGCTCTCCTCGTTGCGCTTTTTGTGTCTGTTGTCGTTCTTCTCCTCCTCCTGCGTCGAAGCCAACGGCGCAAAGCCGCCCCCATGCCGCCAGCGGTCACGGCTCCCTCTCGGCCGTGCAAGCCCGAGCGCGCCGTCGTGCTCGACGGTGCGGCGTTGGCGGCGGCCGTGCACGATGCCGAGACGCGCGGAGAGAAAGGGAGACTGCCGGGGCTTTACCTCTCGCTCGCACAGTGCCGGATCCAAGAAGGCGAAACGGCGGACGCGGAGGAGTTCTTGCGCAAGAGCATCCGCGGGGCGGCAAGCGCTGAGCTCAAAGCGACGCACGCCAGAGCCCGGCTCGCTCTCGGCGATATCGCGCACAAGAGCGGCGACCTCACCACCGCCTGCGAGCACTGGCAGATCGCCCGCGCGCTGTTTCATGAATTGAATGAGCGCCGCGAGCATGAGGCTGTGGAGAGCCGCATGCTGCGCAACGGCTGCCCGACCGATTGGGTGCTGACCGATTTCTGATAAGGGCGCGGGGTGGGCTGGACGCTCAGCGCATCAAGACCTCGACCTGTGCCGTCTCGCCGCCCGACAGCGTGAAATCCCGCTTGAAGGCGCGCGTGCCTGACTTGGCGATGATCGTGTAGGTTCCCGGCGCGAGAATATGCGTCGGCAAGGCGCCCACGCTGCGCTTGATCACCTTGCCTTCGGGCGTTTCCACGGTCCACTGCGTATCGGGCAGAGCTTCGCCGCCGAGCCGGGTGACGAGCTTGAACGTGACGCGGGCGGCGGAATGGGAGACGGTGGCCTCGGTCAGCTTGCCGGCCTCGACGGTGACATCGGCCTCGACCTTTGCGTTGGCATCGCCGTAGGTCGAAACGATGTGATAGATGCCGGCGTTGAGGCGGAAGATGATGTTCGGCTTAGCGCGGCTCACCACCTTGGTGCGGTTGTCCAACTGATCGCGCTCGCCGGTGTAGATGTCGTAGCTGACGGTGTTGGGGGCAGGAGCTTCGCCGTCGACGAGGACCTTGACCCTGAGCCCGCCCGCGTTGAGCACGAACTTTTCGCTCATCGGCGCGCCCAGGACTACCTTGATGGCGCGCGACAGGTCGGCGCGTCCGAAGGCGGCATTGATGATGTAGTCGCCAGGCTTGAGGCTCACCGTTGGGCTCGACTCGCGTTTGGTCATCAGCAGCTTGCTCTCGCCATTGGGTCCGCCTGCGGAGTCGTAGATCCGCCACACAAGCCCCTGCTCGATGCGCTGGCCGTCGGCTGTCAGCAGCGCGATGAGGTTGACCTGCGTCGTTCCGCTGGGCCCCTGCTGCCGGCCGCCGCTCGTGCGGGGAACGACCGTGACATTGGAAGATGGCGCGGACTCTCGGCTGGGTGCGGTCTGCGGGGCCGCGTCCTCTGTCAAAGAGGGAGCAGGGAAGACGCTGCGCAGGTTGACGCCCGTGTCCCACGGGCCTGGCTCCTGCGCCGCGGCGGGCGCGACAAGGGCCACCGCAGCGACAAGCGCGACGAGGAGCGCTGCGAGGCTCCGGCGCAATGTGGCCAGGCATGTGGAGGATAGGGATCTCGACATCACTGTCCCATCGGAAGCCCTGCTTCGCCAGTGATATGCCGGCTCAAGCACGCTGCACGAGAGTGGTCGAAATATGGCGGGCTCACGCGCATTGTGCGTTGACCACTGTTAGCCGCCGATCTCGATTGTGCGGCTTTCCCCTGCCTTTACCTCGATCGCACTCTGAAGGGGGCGCTCGCGCGTCTCGGACATGACGATGTAGCGCCCTGGAGCGAGCAACGCCGTGGGTTGAGGCTGGCTCGTGCGCAGGACCGTGTGTCGGTCCTCATCCTTTATCTCCCAGAAGACATCGCCCACCCCGGCGCCCTCTTCGTCGGCGCGCTTCAAGGTGACGTGGCCGGCATTGAGCTTCAGGGCGATTTTCTGGGATTGTCCGGCCGCGAGTGTGACATCGGTGGCGGCCTTGACGTTGGTTGTCCCGACGCTTGCCTCGATGCGGTAGCGCCCGGCCGACAGATCGAGCTGGGGCTCCCTCGCCGCGGTGCGTACGACCTCGCGCGGCTCTCCATCGAGCCGCACCACGCGGAAGGCCAAGGGCAGGCTCTCCGGCGCCGGGGCGCCATCGAGCGTGGCCGAGAGACTGATGTGCGCCAGCGCCAGCGGCAGCGAGCGCTTCACGATGTCGCCGGCGCCGATGGCGATCTGATCGCGCGCTTCGGCACCGGAGCTGCGCGCCGTGATGTAGTAGGTGCGCGCCGGCAGCGTGAAGGTGGGCGTGGGCGCGGCCGAGCGGGTCACCTCGCGCCGGCCCAGCGGCGCGTCGGGCTCGTCCTCGTAGATGATGTACGTCACGCCGTCGGTGATCGGCTCGCCTTGGCCGGGGGCATTGCCGCGCGTGGCAGAAAGCTCGAGCCGTCCCGTCGCCAGCGTGGCGTCGAAGGTTGTGCCGGTGGCGGGAGCCACGGTGACGACCTGCTCCTGGTGCGCGAGCCCGTTCTCGGCGCTGACCCGATACTTTCCGGCCGGCAGCACGATCTCGGGCTGCGCCTCGCGCCCGATCCAAATGGGAGCGGCGGCCGCTTGCTCGCCGTTCATTGCAGTCACGGTGAAGGTGGGGGTCTGCAGGGGCCGCGCGCCTTTGGCGGGCCGCGCCAGCAGCTTGAGTACGCCCGCGTTGAGGTTGACGCGCAGCGGCGTCGGCCCATCGGCTTTCACGTCGACCGACTGATGTGCGTTGGCAAGCCCCAGGCCCGCCTCCACCTCGTAGGTTCCTGGTGGCACCTTCTCGACGAGCGTGGCGGCGCTGGCCTCTTTGATCAGCTCGCCGTCGGTGCCGGATTTCGACACGCGCCAGCGCACCGGGCTTTCGAGCGTGGCGCTGTCGGGCCCAAGGCCGGCCGAGAGATATAGACCGGGAGCGGCGTTGGGGGCGGGCTTGCCTTTGGCCTGCGGTCCGGCTTCGACTGGCGCGGGAGCTTCGACGTCGAGATGGGCGAGCTTGACGACGCGGTCGAGCGCGCTTGTGAGCCCTGCAGAATCCTGCACGTCGAACAGCTTGCCTCCCGTGAGCCTTGGCAGGCAGCTCATCAGCTGCAGCTTGGCCTTGTCGAGCCCGAGGCTGATCGTATGCACGGTCAGGTTCGGGTTGGACTGAGCGATCTCGGCCGCTTCGGCGCACACGTCCCGGCCGCAATTATCGACGTCGTCATGGATCAGCACGATGCTCGCAGGCGCAGCCTTGCCAATGGCTGCGGCCGCTTCGCGCAAGCCCAGAACCAACGGTCCCTTGCCCGTGGCGTTCATCTTGGCAAGCGGCGTCATGATCTGCTCTGCGCCGCCGGCCTGCGGCGGCACGATGACCTCGGCATCGGCGCAATAGCCTCTGCGACGGTGTCCGAAGGCGGCAAGCCCCACGCGTACGTCGGGCCGAATGTGCGACAACGTCTCGCGCAGCGCGTCGCGGGAGAAATCGAACTTGGGGCGCTTGTCGCTCCCGAGCCTGCCCCACATGGAGCCAGAGCCGTCAAGCAGGAACATCACGGTCGGGGACTCGTCGGCGGCCTGCGTGGCCCATGCGCCCCCGAGGAGCACGAGCAAGGCGAGGCTCGACGCGAATGCGATCAGGCGGTGCGACATGCGGGTCCCATGTGATCTGCTATCTGTGAGTCGCGCGTTGCGCGCATCTCCCCTACCGGACGACAATGGCGAGATTCGCGAGACGATAGCCCATCCGGCGACAGGGCGGCAGCTTAGCACAGATGGCGCAGCGGCAACGTGCACCCCCTGCGACGAAATTGGATTGGCAAGGCCCCGGTCCTCCCGGTACGTGTTTTCCCCATGGACAATCCCGTTCTCGCTCTGCTTTCCACCCGTCGCTCGGTCAAGCCCGATCTGCTCGGTCCGCCAGGGCCGAGCGCGGACGAGATTGAGACGATCCTCACGATCGCCGCGCGCGTTCCCGACCACAAGAAGCTGGCACCATGGCGCTTCATCGTGCTGGAGGGCGACGCGCGGGCCCGCCTGGGCGAGGTCCTCGCCGAGGCCTGCGCTGCAGCAGAGAAGGAACCGCCCTCTGACGTGCGACTTGAGACGGAGCGCAAGCGCTTGTTGCGCGCGCCCGTCGTCGTTGCCGTTGTGTCGCGGACGGTCGTGCATCCGGCCGCGCCGGAATGGGAGCAGATTCTATCGGCGGGTGCTGCCTGCTTCAACTTGTGCCTGGCGGCCAATGCACTCGGCTACGGCACCTCGTGGATCACCGAGTGGATTGCTTACAATGCGCAGGTGTGCGCGGCGCTCGGCCTTGCCGACAACGAGCGCATCGCCGGTTTCGTCTACATTGGCACTGCGACCGCCCGGCCGGAGGAGCGCGACAGACCCGCTCTCTCCGACATCGTCACGCGCTGGCGCGGCTGAGCGGGGTGCGACGTTCCCAAATGGGGACGGCGGTTAACGGCCTGTTCACCATTGCAAACTAGCCTGACGCCAGGGCTCCAATCTTGTGGGGCTCGAACCGCGTCCTCGCGTCTCGTCGCTGCGGAGTGCAGCACTTGAGCTCCCTACTTGACGTTCCAGCGCAACTCGCGCTCGCACTTTCGCTTGCCGCCTCGACGGCCGCCAACGAGCCGCCGCGCGCAGCCGTCGTCGGTGCGCTCAACCCTCCCGTCTCCGTCGCCATGCTCACTGCCGAGCCGCTCAAAGGGCCTTACCGCTTCAGCGAGGACCTGTGGCTGCGGGCGCTGAAGGAGGATTTGCCGCAAGACGTGCACGGTTACGCGCGCAGCATCTTCCGAACGAGCAGCGGGCGCTATTACGTGCCCCGCCAAGCCGAGCGCCGCGAGATCCTCGCCGCCCGAGATGACGGCCTGCTCGCGGCCCGCGCCGCGCGGGCCTTCGCCCGCGCCAACGCGCGCGCCTTGCGCGTAAGCCTGCATCGCACGCCGACCGCGGGCGAGCTCTACATCGCGCATCTCTTCGGGCCAGAGGCCGCCGCCAGCCTCATCGCGCGCGCCCGTTCGCATCCGGACGCCGCCGCCGCAAAGCACGTGCCCGAGCTTGCCGCGCGCGCCAGGGATCTCCTCGGCGTGCGCGCCGCCTCCTTGACGCTGGGGCAACTCTACGCGCAGCTCACGGGGCCGCTCGACCATGCGCCCAATTTCGTGGGGCGTCAGCCGCCCGTCTCCCAGGCGACGATCGCCGACATGCTGCAGCGCGGAGCCGCCTGGGGGGCGCTCAGGCCCAACGGGATCGCGTGGCAGACCAAGGTCAGCGCTGCCGCCAGCCCCGCTGCGCCTCAGTAGCGGAACTGCTCGGCCAGCACCCGCTCATCGAGGCTGTGGTCGGCGTCGAACATCATGTGAAGCGCGACGTTGCGCGCCTTCTCCACCTCGACGCGGGTGACGCCGCGGGTCTCGAAGTGGTCCGCCACCGCGCTCACCGGGCGCTTCTCGGGCTCGAGCACGTGGATGGAGATGTGCACCTTGTTGGGAAGCAGCGCGCCACGCCAGCGCCGGGGACGGAAGGGACTGATGGGCGTCAACGCCAAGAGCGGAGCGTTGATGGGCAGAATGGGCCCGTGCGCCGAGAGATTGTAGGCCGTGGAGCCGGCTGGCGTCGCTACCAGCACGCCGTCGCAGACGAGCTCCTCCATGCGCACCTTGCCGTCGACCAGGATCTTGAGTTTTGCCGCCTGGTGGCGCTCGCGGAACAAGGACACCTCGTTGATGGCGAGCGCCTTGTGCGCCTTGCCGGCGCGGTCGTAGGCCAGCATGGCGAGCGGATGGATGCGGCTGACTTCGGCCGCCGCCAGCCGACCAGGGAGGTCCTCCTCCTTGTAGTCGTTCATCAGAAAGCCGACCGAGCCGCGGTTCATGCCGTAGATCGGGGTGCCGTCGTTCATGAAACGGTGCAGGGTCTGCAGCATGTGGCCGTCGCCGCCGAGTGCTACGATGGCATCCGCGTCGGCAGGGTCGACCTCGCCGTAGCGTGCCACGAGGCGCTTGCGGGCCGCGATGGCTTCCGGCATGTCGCTCGCCACGAAGGCAATCTTGTCGAATTTTCGTTTCGGCTTTGGCATGGTGGCCTTGGAAGAGGCACGAAAGCGTGGAGGCTCGCTCAAGTGCAGGAAAACGACAAGCCCGTTCTCATCTATTCGACCTTTCCTTCCGTTCCGGTTGCTGAATCGATCGGAGGGCGGCTCGTCGAGCAAAAGCTCGCCGCTTGCGTCAACATTCTGCCGGGCATGACCTCGATCTATCGCTGGGAGGGGAAAATCGCGCGCGACAGCGAGGCGGTGATGATCATCAAGACGCGCCAACGCCTGGCCGATGCCGTCTTTGCCGCCGTCGCGGCGGAGCATCCCTACACCAATCCGGCGCTGCTCGTGATCCCGGTCGAAAACGGGGCGGCGGCGTATCTTGCCTGGCTCTTTGAGGAGACGGCGGCGCGCGATGGGTGAGCGGCCGCACTTGATCAAGAGCGGATGAGGCGCGCTGCAGCAGCAACTCGAAAATGTAAAGCCAGCGTCAGTAGACGCCGCCGAGGCTCAGCAACAAATTATAGCGCGCCGTGCCCGGCCCGTCCTCGCGGTGACGCGATCTCGTCTTGTAGCTCTGAGACGGTTTGGGTGCGGCGGCGCCCGACGCGGCCGGCGCCTCGTCGGGGCCCACGGCGGCAGTTGTGACGGCCGGCTGCGTGCTGCCGCCCGCTGTCGACGGCGCGTAGACGGAGTTGACCGGGGGCAAGGCCTTCGGCCCGCCGATCGCCATCCGGCCGGGCAGCGGCTCAGTCGAGACGACGCTTGTGGGAAGCGGCGTGAAGAGCGGCTTTGCGGCAGGTCCGGTGGCAGGACCGGCGCTGTGCCAAGGCAAGACCTCCTTGGGGGCCGTCGCCGCGTCGTTGCGCTGGCCGTAGGCGATGGTGGTGCGCGCCACGCAGCGACCGCCCGGCAACAGCACCTGATCGGTCGGGCAGGCGCCGCAGACTTTGCCGCTGTGAGACTTGAGCAGCGTCAGCAGCAGGTAGTCCGGCTTGTCGGAGGGCAAGGTCGCGTTGACGTGCGTCATGAACGTCTGCATCGCGTCCTTGGATCCTGGACCCCAGGACCCGTCGATCCTGCCGTAGTAGCAACCCACCCGCTTGAGCTGCTGCTGGAGGTCCACGACCAGCTGGTAGCGGCTCTCTGGGCTCGTCGGTTCAAGCGAGCGGTACTGGATGTCGCCTGCAGCGCTCGTCGTTTGCCAGCCTCCGGAGGCAAGCGGACGCACCACGCTCGGCATGTCTCGCGCCATCGCCACCAGGGAAACCTTGGGTGAGAAGGAGCGCACGCCGGGCGCAGCGGTGGGACGGACGGTTGGGTGTTTTCGCACACTCGTAGACGCCGCAGCCGCTCGCCAGGAATTGTCGAGAGTTGTGTCGCGGTCGACCGGCGCAGGCAGATAGACGAACAGCCCGACGCCGATGCCGGTCAGCAATACCAAACCGCCGAGGCTACGCATTACCTTGAACTCCTTCGCCTCCGCGTCACGGTATGCGGCGGGGACCCGTCATGTACGAGGTGAACGCGTCCCGGAAAGGCTTACCGCGATGCTATGTGGAAGCGATGACAATGAGCTTAAGGGAACTTGCCAAAATGGTTGTTGGGGGCTTCCGACCCCTTAACGAAACGTAAGTCCTTGGCGGCGCGTATGCAACGGGGACGGAACGTCTTTTTTTTTTTTGAGGCTC
>Ga0307442_1000215_pt1 | contig 26591 bp, 18 predicted proteins | sample SalMarWE160430MG_FD_202143 | JGI IMG/M metagenome (GOLD analysis project Ga0307442, IMG submission 202143) | Salt marsh sediment microbial communities from the Plum Island Ecosystem LTER, Massachusetts, United States - WE1604-30 | ecosystem: Environmental > Aquatic > Marine > Intertidal zone >...
GGTATTGCATCAAAATATATTATGGAAGCATTATTATATTTCTTGTTAGTAAGGTCTTCTAAAGCTAATCTCCAATATTGATTTTTTATTAACCTTCTATTGGCTTCATCTTTTGATTCTTTTTTAATCGCAGTAGTATATAACCTAATGATTTCTTTGATTTCTTCCACATTTTCAGTCATCTTTTCAAAATCAAGATTTGGATATAAGAACTTTAAAGCTTGTATTTCTTCATCAAATAATGGTAAATTATTTATGATTTGGATTGATTTTTCAAAGCTTTCTTGGTCCTGGTATATTTTAACATCAACAAGATATTCTGCTAATGTGATAGAAAATGGTTCTATGTTATCAAATCCAGCCAATTTTTTTTTTGTATTTTCTAATAATTTTTGACTTTCCTGAATTTTATCTTGATATAACAAAAGAATTATAGCTAACACCAAAGAAATTCCAGCAAAATTATATTCCTTGTAATTTATTAATCTATCAATTGTAAGCATGTAACTTTGGATTGAGCTATTCCATTCTTTTTTTGATAAATTGTCAAGAGTATTAGTATATATACGTTTACGTCCTATTCTTTGTGTTAATTCACTTTTTTTGCCATGTGATGCATCCCGAGCCATTTTTTGGATGATGAAGGCTTGTTCCTTTAATTCTTTAATTTTATCTTCTTCAACTATTTTTTTCAGATCAACTGCTCTCACAGAGGATTCTGCTATTTCAATCTCCTTGTTTAATTCTGATTTTAGCATCTTGTTAAAAATAAGATCATTTAAAGCATGTGCTGAAGAGAAATCCTTAGATTGTATGTAAAAGTGCACATTTTTCTCATAGATTTCATCAAAATTAATTTTTTCTTCTTCGAGATAAGCTGAGGAAATAATTTTTGCTTTTTTCACTAAAAGTAACGCTTTTTGGATTCCTTTAGGGTCTTCTTGGGTAGTTACAACCCGAAGAGCTTCTTTTTTAATAATTTTTATGAAAAGTCTACTGATTTCTTTAGCTTGTTCATAGAGCATTTGATCCCTGTAAAGCCCTAAAAAATTTTCAAAATTAGTCTCATCTTGATTATAATTTGCCTCAATACTTTTTTCATCTAATTTGTTTTTGATGGATGTTTCATTTTTAATGAGATATTCATTCTTTGCACTCTTAGATATCATTTCGAAAAAGTCAAAAAATTGTTGAAATTCCTTGCCTTCAAGCAATATATCAAGAGCTTTCATCAAAATATCATCTCTTGCTTCCTCCTTCCCTATTTGTTTATAAAACATCGCTTGTTCATATAATTTATTTGCCGAATTAGAAAATTGACCCATCTGAACATATTTCTCGGCATTTATTAGTATTTTCTCATTTAACTTAATTATTATCTTTTTCTCTTCGATAACAAATTCATAGACCATATCAAGTCCTTTTTGTATTAATTCTACAGATTCTTTCTTTTTCAGCTCCTTATTCTGATCTTCCACCTTAGAACTTAACTCAGTCATTTTTTTTTTCAATGAACGCGAGTTTAGTTTGTTCGTTAGTAACATTGATGTTCCAAAATCTCCATCATCTAAAAATAGTGAAATTAAATCCACCATTTCATTATCAATATCTGTCTTCTCCACATCATAAGATTCCCAGAGATTTTCAATTTCATCATAGCTTTGTTTCCCAGCATACTTATCTTTTTCTTTAATCTGAATTTTTAACATGGATATTATTACAAACTCAAGTTTTTTAGTAATTTTTTTAAGAATTTCAAATAAATCTTCTCTTTGGTAAATAGCAATGGTTTTATACAATTGATCTCGTGCTGCGTAATAATTTTTATTACTTACTAAAAAATCTACCATGGATTCAATTTTACCATCAATCTCATTTAAGATTTGTAGTGCTACTTTATGATCTAGGTTATAAAGAATCTTAAAAGCATTTTCTACTTTACAAGCAGATATCCAAGAATTTATAGCTAATTTGAATGCTTCATTTTTAAGTTCTTCATCTTTTAATTCATTTGCAACCCATTGCGCTGTTGCTTCATACTTTTTTGCTGCCTGATCGTATTCGCGCTGGTTAAATGAGCGATTTGCTGAAGTTATTTCATTTTGAGCATGTAATCTCTTGAAATTGATTGCTTTCTCTTTATTTATGTCCTTTAATATTTCTGCGGCATCTAAATATTGATTTGCTTTAGCAAAAAAAAATGCCGCTTGTTCACTGATAATAAATTTTTCTGAATTATTGAAAATGTCCGCTATCATTGCTGCTTTTCTTATTGCATGTGCAGCAAGGATAAATTGGTTATTCTTGAAAAAAATATTTGCTAGTTGGATGAATATGGGATATCTCATCCACGCATTCTCGATGTTTAGAGGAGTGTCTCCTGAGATCATGGCTAAACATAGACACTCAAGAGGTTGATGAAAATCTCTTGCAGAAAGGTTAGCAAATGCTTCTAATTCATAATGATCAATCCATAATCTTTCTAACAAATCATTAACTGCGAGTGGAATTATTCCTTCAGGGTCTTGATAAATGATAACAGTGGGAATATTGCGATTTACAGAATATATTATTGGCATCACGGTTTCAAAAAAATCCGTTTCTTCCTCATTCATCGGATTAAGAAAATATATAATACCATCAACCTTGGGAATTAATTCATCGTAATCCACTCCAATGAGATCATTTATCACATCTACTTCTAAATCACAAATATTTTCAAACACGGTGATTTCTTTATACCACTCCAAAAATGACTCTTTTTCTTCACCATCTTCCCCAAAAGCGTTTGTGATATACATGGGAATCATGTCGGGATTTCCCAACACCAAGACTTTAAAAATAAAATGCATGTATGGCTCTTTCCATTAATTTAATTAATTTGAAATAATTCACAAGTTTTATTCTAATTACCTTATCAAATTTTGAACACTATGATTATTATTAAACATTTTAAATTTTAAGTTTAAGCATATCTAATATTAAACTAATTGTAAAATCTTGTCTTTCAAGAATAATTTATCATTAAATAATAAAAAACGAGAGAAAAAATTGGATCATATCGAGAGAAATTATAAAATCATACGAGAAAAGATGATCGAGCAAATGGAAGATTCAATAAGACTCGGTCGGACATTAATTGACACTGAATTAGATGCAGGGATTCTTAATTTTGTGGTGAGACCTCTTATTAAAAACTTTTATGATTATTGGGCAAAACATGATGCTCGTTCTGGAACGCTTAAGCAGATCCAAATTACATTAGAATCAGCTAAAAAAATCATTAGAGCTGGTGTAACTGAAGATTCCATTAATTTAATCCTGGAAGAGACATTTCCTATTTATTTACAAGGTGATCAGACATTTCGTCAAAGTAATAAGCGCCATAAAAATTACAAAAGATTAAAAGAAATTGCAAAGAAAACATATTTGAGCTATTTAAAACAAGTCATCTTGCTATTAAATGTAAAAAATAATGTACAAGATTATGCAGATTTATGCTTGCACGCATTCAACTCTAAAGAAGAAACTGTAAAAATTTTATCAACACAATTAGAATATACCGATGAGAGTATAAGAATTGTTGAAGAAGATTTGACAATATTGAATGTTACCATAGGTCGAAAGATTATCATCAAAGCGTTGAGGAAAGGTTTTGAATTAAAGAAAAAAGAGTTTTTTTATGGAATCGATACCGTTTATTGATATTAACACGAATTAATAGACGATAACCAAACTATTAATTTTATTGATAATTCTAATTATAATTATAGATTATTCTATTTTTAATAATCATTTAATTGGTATTTAGTAATGGAACACGTAGAAAGAAATTATATTCTTGTTCGAGAAAGAATGATCCACCAAATGAATGTATCACTTGGTTATGGAAAAGATATTCTGGATTCTGAATTAGATGCAGGAGTATTTAATTTTGTTGTGAAACCCCTAGTGACATCTTTTTATAAATATTGGACTGATAGAGATGCAAAAGTGGGCACAGCTGAACAGATTCGATTAAGTCTAGATTCTGCAAAAAGTTTGATTCTAGATGGAGGATACTCCGAAGAAAAATTTAAAGAAATCATAAATAAAAATTTCAAAGCTTATCTCGAGAATGATCAGACTACAAGACAATGTAAAAAAAACCACAAGAATTATCAAAGACTTGAAGATGTTTCAAAAAAATTATTTACTTCACAAGTAGAAGAATCTTTAATTATGTTAGATGTAAAAGAAGAAGTTAAGACTTATAATGAATTATCACGAGTTGCTTATAAAACTAAAGAGAAAGCTTATCAAGCTTTAAAAAGACAGTTAGATTATAACGAAAATGGAATACATATTGTTGAGGAAGATGATAGCATTCTAAAAGTTGCTATGGGTAAAAACATTATAACAAGTACACTACGCAAAGGATTTGAACTCACGAAACAAAAGTTAATAGATGAGCTTGATGAAATTTTCGATTAGCTTTATTTGATTTGTATTATACAGCATTTTTGTTTAGTGATATTATATGACAGATAAAAAGATTTTGAGGTCTATTTTTTTGAATCTTTTTACTGTTGTTTTTATAATCATGAGCTATTTCTATGTCTCTGAGGGTTTTGGATCAATTTCCTCCAATTATATTAATAATAGTGGATATGCGATACAATTTAGCATTTCTTTATTGTTATTTACTTTTTTAGCAGTTTTAGCTGGACCTATTATTGGATTTGTTTCAGGATTCATGGGAGAGATGCTTTATCAATTGGCATTCTATAAGGTCATCTATTTTGATTGGTGCTTTTTGATAGCGTTACTTGGATTATTTTGCGGAATTTACAAGTATAAACCTCTAAAATATTATGAAGGGATGAAAGTTTATTATACTTTTTTGATTTTGGTAATAACCTCTCTTATTATGATGATTTTAACTGTTCTCATTCAATTCTTATTCTATCCATCATCGGATATTGAAGAGATATTCATTAATTACGGATTCATGTTCTTTACTCAAGCCTTAATATCCATGATTCTACCAATTCCACTTTTGTTAATCGCGTACGATAAGTTATTTTCAAGTAGGGAACGCTATGTATATAATCTATTTCTTACTCACCACCCGATTTCTGCGAGTGATCATACCTTTTTTTTCCAATTTGGACGTACGAAATTCTATTTTTGTTCAAGATGTTCTGGAGTCATAATTGGCGCATTAATCTCAATCTTTAGCATACATGTAATTGAATTAATATCGGGAGCAAGTCTAAGCCCTGAATTTGCTGTTTTTATGTGTATATTACTTCCAATCATTGGAATTATTGATTGGGGAACTCAAAAACTAAAATATAGAAAAAGCACAACGGAATCCAGGTTGATAACTGGTTTTTTGATTGGAGTTGCTTTAAATCTACTAAATTTCACTCGAGAATATTATTTCTTTATGCTTATAATAATCACGATCTATTTTGGAATCTTATTTTTATTAATGTACTTTGGATATAAAAAAGAAATGAAAAAACTGACTGGGGAAATGGATAGGTTATCTGATACTGATGAGATTCTTTAAAAAAATCAATATGAGATAATACCATGAGGAATATTATCTTTATTCATGGATTAGAATCAACTGGAAAGGGATTTAAAGGACAATTTCTTAAAAATCTTTTTCCAGAAATTCTTACTCCAGATTTTGAACCTTATCTTTCCAATAGTATTTCAATCAAAGTACTATTGGAAAAAAGAATGCTCCAATTAAATACAGTTTTAAAAGACAAAAAAAATTGGATCATTATTGGAAGTAGTTTTGGAGGTTTAATGGGCGCATTATATACTCTCAAACACCTTGAAAAAGTTAAAATGTTAATTCTTTTAGCCCCTTTTTTCGGGGCTAATTTAATAAACCCTTCAAAATTCGAACCAATTAACGTGCCAATAGTTGTATTTCATGGAAAGTATGATTTAACAGCATCAATAGAGAAATCAAAATCGATATCAAATATGCTATTTTCAAACTTAGAATATCATATCGTCGATGATGATCATTTTCTCCATGTGACTGTTGAAAAAATTAACTGGATTCAGCTAATTGGAAAATTTGAGTAAGTCGTTCAAGGAAATAAAAATTGGACTCCGTTTATGTTTAATAAAATATGATACATCTATACTCTAGAATAAATATTTAAATAGAATATTGAGAATTTCATCATACTCAAGTTGTTATTTATTTGTAATTCTCATTGAACTAGTAAAAATAAAAAAAATAAAATAAAATCATAAATATTATAATGTGAGATATATGGTAAAAACGCTATATGTTTGCCGTGAGTGTGGGTTTGTTTTTCCCTCTGAATTAAAACAACTTATAGAAGATCGAGTCCAAGTTTTCTGTGAAATGTGTGGCATGCCATTTACTTTAGAAGGTGTAGAATTCAAGCAACCACCAGTAAGACGGCAGATACCAGCAGTTAGATCTTACTCTAGAGAGGCAATAAGAGAGAGATCTAGACAGAAACTTAGCAAAGCAATTAAAAGGATTGATTCTTTTGCTTACATTCCCATTCTAATCTTATCATGCGTCCTATTATCAACTAGTTGGATTATTGCAGATCCCGCTAATTGGATTAATAGCGTCATTAGTAACGTGCTCATCTCTATTGCGGGCATATTTATAGCTTATTATGATATAAAACAAATCACTCCTAAAATCAAAGAAGAAAAATATGATGACTTATTACTGGATGCATTTTGTTATGGCATTTTAGGGTGTATTATTTATGGATCTGGTGTTATAATTTTAGTTAAAGGTATATTGATATTCATTTATGTTATAAGATATAACAACGATAAAGAACACAAACTATACAAATTTGGTTTAAAACTTAAAAATTCACTCAATTCTTTTTCTGCCAGTGCTGGATTGATAATTTTATTACTGGTGATAGCAAATTTATTTATTTTAAGAATAAATGGGAACGTGGTATCGATTTTAGATGGTATAGAATTTCTTATTGCTCTGATAGGGCCAATGAATAATACATTAAATATTATCATCATTTTCGCGATCATTATTGGGTTCTTATTAATTCCTACAATAATTTTGCTCATTGATCATAGAAAAAGAGAAGAGATCCAGCAAAAAAGTGAATTTACTACATCAGATGCGTTTAAGGTATTTATTTTAGGACTATTTGGTATTGTAATTTATTCAATGGGGATATTCATACTCCTTAAAGGAATTTTATTATTTTTATTGGTAGCAGGAAAACCCTTCAATTGGAAAAAGGAGCTTCCAGTAGTTGTAATTGAAGAAAAAAAGGATACAATTATAAAAAAAGATTTTTTAGAATATGAAGATACACCAAAAGAAAAGGAGGAACCACTACTAAATCTAACTAAAATACCACAAGAAGAATTCAGTAAAATTGAAAAAACCCAAGAAGAATTTGAAATTAAAGAGGTCCCCACTAGAGAATCATCTAAAGTTACATCTCCAATACCAGCATCAATTATTTTAAAAGATGAAAAGAAAAAAAGAGAATTAAAACAAGAAGATGATCAATTAAGGCTTCACGAATCGCTACTGCCAGTAAAGGATGATAAAGATAAATTAATGGTAAGACAATATTTCACAAAAATTTTTACGGTATTGTCCGAAGATACTAGGAGAAAATTATTGGAGTTAGATATCCCTCAGGAAGATAAAATGGCTCTATTAAAGGAGTTGGCATATTTAGCGAAGGAAGAACAATTAAAATATATTGAATCCATTAAACAGCTGTATAAAGAGATACCTTTAAAGCTAATTAAAAGGATCAAGAACCTGCCTAATGTAAAACCAGAACATTATGATAAAATCATAGAACAACTGAGTTTTATGGATATCGATGAAAGATCTGAATTTATAACCTTTTTGGAACAAAATGCGTAATAAGAAGTGAACTTTCTAATGTCGCTTGAAAAGAAGAGAGAACCCAGAGGAAATAAAAAGGAAGCTGATTTAGAGGATAGTTCATTTCGACAGTTAGATTTTACTCCATTAATTATTAAAAAAACAGAAGAAACTTCAAAACCAACAGAAGAATTAGAAATTATCGAAGATTTAACAGAAATAGAAAAGGATGTATTAAAAATTGCAGAGGATATCTTAAAATTAAAACGATATGATGCTGATTTTGATCTTGAAGTAGATTCTGAGACAGAACTACAGAAATTCCCCATCATTGAAAAGTTATATGCAAAATGTATCGCAAAGCTAGCTTATAAAAAAGGATATAGTAAAGAAGATATCTTTCTTGCCATTCGTAGTTTAGAAGAAAAAAGTTGGATTGTGAGCGAAGAACGCAGAACAAAACTGGAAATATTAACAAATGATAAACTTGTATCAATTCTAAATTTTATAAAAGATAACCCCGGTATTCATGCAAGAGATGAAAAAATAGAAAAAGAATTGAATATTACACGCACGCCATTTTTAAAGCATGTAATGACCCTAGAGCGATTTAAATTAATACGATCAAAGAAATTGGGCAAATCTCTGCATTATTTTCTTGCAGAAGTCCCTGAAAATTTCGATAAATATCGAGTTATCTTCACGAATCCTTTAATACCTAAAATTGTGGAATCAATTTTTAAAGAGGAAACTATTACTATCTCTAAAATTGGTGAATCTCTTGATATTTATGCAGGCACCATACAATATCATATCAAAAAACTAAAAGAATTAGATTTAGTTAAAACTGTAACAAACCAAAAGGATGATAAAATCCACCTGGTCAATATTGAACTGCTAAAGAAATACAATGAATTTTTCAAAGAGCCGGATTTCTCGCAGCTTTTAAAAGGATTATAGAGAATTAATTTGAGGTAAAGCTCCAATCATAACCTTAATAGCATCATCAATCCCTTTTTCCATGTTAGGATGAAGTTCATTTGATTTTAGGAGATCATACTTGGGGTCGCTTGGAAGATCGGTAATTGATAGAATTGATGCTGTTTTTATATTAAAAAGCGTACCTAACAAAAATAAAGCCGAAGATTCCATGTCAATTCCTTGTACGTTAATTGATTTTAAGGATCTTATAAATTCGCTTGTTTCGCAAAATAAAGCATCTGTTGTCCAAAAATCTACTTCTCTTATCCTCGGGTTAAGGGATCTACCAGTCTTCATAAGAATATCCTTTAAAATTTCATTAGGTTTTGATGAATAAACAATTTGATTACCGGTATCCATATTTTGAATCATTTTTAGTGGATTTTCGATGGATTCTAATAAAGATTGCAATGAAGCATTAGAACGAATATATTGAGGGCACGTACCATCATCACAATAAGCTAATTTTGGAATTAAAATATCCCCAACAGTGATTTCTTGTTCATTTCCTTGTATCCCCCCACACATATCTACACGCAAGACTATTTTTGTCTTGCAGCGTTTTAAAGCTTCCATGATCATCGCAATATTTGGACAACCAACATTAGATAAAATGATACTCACTCGAACTCCATTTAGAGATCCGTTATAGATAAGACCGTGCTTAATTTTATTTTGCAATTTTTTAACTAATTTTTTCATCACAATTTTAACAGCGGGTAGAATAACTATTTCATTTACATTTGAGGAAGAGGTCTCCAATAACATCCTCACGATTTTATCGTCTATTGATATGAATTTTAATCCAAAGTTAAGCATTTGACTTTTAATATTATTTAGCATGAATATCTAATCCAAGTTTTAATGGAAATTTAATTATAATTTATAAGTATCTTCCTAATTAGTTCAAGACTTATAATTTTAAATAATAATTTTTAATTATTATTACATCCGATTTTATTCTGATAAAATACTTTTATCTATAAATATTTAATAGTTTGCTGATTCACTCTGGAGAAAAGTTCATAGAAATGAATAATCAATACATAATAAACAACAAGATTACGAACGAGTTTGTCGAGAAGTATACTAAAACATTGTACCGCATCGTAGGGGCAAATAAACACTCTGCTATTAAACCTTGTCATTGGTTAGAACAAAGATTAATGACAGGTAGAGACAATCGTAATTGTTATAAAGGTGTTTTTGGAATTCAAAGCCACAGATGCCTTCAGAATACCCCTTCAATGCCTTTTTGTAATCACCAATGTGTTTTTTGTTGGAGAGATATAGAATTAGGAACACTTGGAAGTGAATTCATAGTAGAGCCTGATGAACCAAAAGAACTTATTGACGAGATGATTCGACACCATCAAGACATCATTAAAAATCACTTACCATTAAGAAGGTATCTGGATAATTATGAAATAATGATCGATATCACGCATTTCATGTTATTTAACCCCGGCAAACACACGGTTACATCCCTATCACAAGAACTTCATATCAGTTCAAATAAAATCGAAAGAGCTGTTAATTTATTAAAAAATCAGAAATTTATACATTCTCATCCTTCTCGATTAAATCATTACGTATTGGATGCAGATATTTCTTGCTGCATTGCTTCTAGAGAAGAGGTTGAAAAGTTAATTAATCTTACACTTACAGATCCTGATGATATCATGACCGCTCATGGTGAAGCAATGAATCCTAACCATGCTGCTATTTCACTTGATGGTGAAGTAATGTTATTTCCTCTAATGTCTGATTTTGTCAAGGAATTTAAAGATCGGAATATGACAACTTTTATTGTTACCAATGGAACCTTACCTAATGCGATTGAGAATCTAGATACTCTTCCCTCTCAATTATATGTAACCTTACCTGCTCCTAATGAACAAATTTACAAAAAAACGTGCCGTCCAATGATCAAGGATGGATGGAATCGTGTTTTGGACACAATGAATCTTATCGAATCTTTGGATTGCCGAACATTGATACGGCTTACTGCTGTTAAGAATTTGAATATAAATGAAACTCTAATTAGCGAGTATGCAAAAATAGTAGAAAAAGCAAACCCCAACTTTTTTGAGATTAAAGGTTTCACCTTACAAGCTAAAGCATCATTAATTAAAGAGCGTTTAAAAAGCGAGAGTCCTCTTCAAGACTATTTTCCAGATTTTAATTATTTACATGAAATAGCCCTAAAATTCGAAGAATATAGTAATTTTCCCATAATCTATGCGAACGAAACTAGCAGAGATATCTTATTTGCTGTAAATTGGGATAAAGATGAGAATCCGATAATAAAAGAACCATAAAAGAGTTATGAATTTAAAATTTTCAAGTATTTTTTGAATAATTAAAAATAAAAAGTATTTCGAATTTACTTTTTTAATCATGCATATTATCTGTTTAGATTTGGAGGGCGTGCTTGTTCCTGAAATATGGATAAATGTTGCTTTAAAAACAGGAATAGAGGAACTCAAAATAACAACTAGAGATGAGCCTAATTACGATAAACTCATGACAAGAAGATTACAAATTCTGCAAGAAAATGGAATAACTTTACCCATGATTCAGAAGATAATAAGTACGATAGATCCTTTAGAAGAAGCTGCTGAATTTATAAATTGGTTGAATAGATATACGCAAATTATTATCGTGACCGATAGTTTTAAAGAATTTGCGATGCCGCTTTTACTGAAATTAGGGAACCCGTTTGCATTTTGTCATAACCTTAAAGTAAACGATGAGGGAATAATTATCGATTATGTTTTGAGAATCAATGATATGAAAAAGGTAACATTGCAAAAATTTAAGGAGATGAATTATTCTTCTATAGCAATTGGCGATTCGTATAATGATATTGAAATGTTGAAAACTGCAGATCATGGGATCCTTTTTAGACCACCCGTAAATGTTGAGGAAGAATATCCCAATTTTCCTAGTTTAAGAGAATATGAAGATTTAAAACAATACATTAGGAATATCATTGATTTTTAAATCTACTAATTTTAATTCATCAACAAGAACAAATGTGTAGATTTTTTAAGATTAAAGGCAATGTTTTATCATCTTCTTTAATTTATCAAGGTTCTCCTTATTTAAAGCAGAAAATTCTATGAATGGTATTCGAGAATCATTTTCTTTGAAGAATTGATCAAGGTGCGTGAGTTCCAATCCGAATTCTTCAGCAGACTTCAAAAATAAGGTGATATTTTTGGTTCTATCGAAATTTGATACTTTATCAATTTTGTTAAAAATGATTAATAGTGGGATATCAAATTCTTTAAGGAATTTTATTAATTCAAGACTTAGTGGTATTGTGTGTTTATTCTCAATATAATATTTCTGAATTTCATCTTCAATTCTTAAGATATTAAGTACGATGAAACACAAAAAATAATCCTCATGATGCTTCTCTATATGTACTACAATTTGTTTTTTTACATGTTCCGCCCTTCTATGACTTGAATGACTCATGTAACCAAATCCAGGTAAATCTATCACTTGAAATTTCATATTAGGTTGAGTTATTGGTCTAATTAATAAAGTACTTCCGGGGGATTTTCCACTTTTCCCTTTGAAATTGCGAGGGTTGGATAGAAGTAATCGTGTAATTGAACTTTTCCCAACATTTGAGTTTCCGATGATCAATAATGATGGTTTTTGCCTCATGATAAAATAAAGTAAAAGAGATTCAAATATCCAAAAAATCATCTTTGAGAAAATTTTCAATCATTTGTTTCCTTTCTTCCTCTTTGATAACAGGACGAGTGCTGATTGGTTCTCCGACTTGATCCAAGATTTCTTTTAGCCCCTTCACGGCTATATTGACTTGAAACTTGCTTCCTCTTAGATATCGAACGATTTGTTTATCATTAAGTGTTAATCTTAATATATACCCTAAACCAAAGTAAAATTGGTGTTCTGGGATTGGATCAATGGGGCTCTTACTTGTTGCCTCTTTCAACATTTCATACAATAGTTCCTTACTTGCAATATGATCCTCAGTATTATAAACCAAATAATGAAGTGCATGATACCATATCTTGTCCCGTTTGTTGCTTGCTTGTTCCTTGAATTTTTCTGGAGTTATGATATCCTTCGCTACATCCACTTTCCGTTCCAATAATTCTTGTTGTATTCGCTTTTCCAACTCGTTTGATATTCCATGAGTTGAAGGCATTGGAATTTCTTGTTCTAATTGAGTAGTTCCATCTTCTTGTCTAACGGATTTCATTGCTTCTTGCATTTCTTTAAGTTCATCAAATCCAATTTCATCAAGATCGGAAAAATCTGTCATTAATGATTCTTTTCCAGCAATGTATCTCTCACTTTCAGAACTTAACTTTTTTGGTCCTTCAATTGCATCCTTTAAAAAGGATTCACTTGGAACATTTTCATCCAATACATCTATTTCGCGCATCTTTTCTACAGCATTTTGCATAGCTTGTATTTCTTCAATATCGAGATCATCCATATCTGAGAAATCAGTTTCAAGTGATTTCATCTCTTCAAGATATGTCTTTAAATCATCTTTAAGATTATCTAAATCAGGATCTTCTCTCTCTTGCTCATCTTCAGAGTGATTTTTTTCGTCTTCTGTCATTTTTAATTTGTAAAAAACGAATATTTATTTTCTATTAAGATCATAATGACAATCTAATTCTTTAAATTTTAAGATTCTTTCAATAAATTTAATTAGTACTATTATCAAATTGTCATGAATGAATTAAATTTAGATGAATTTAAAGGCATCATTTTTGACCTGGATGGGGTCATTTATGATATCACGGAAGTTATTAAAAAAGCTGTTGATGATGGCATAGAAAAATATAAGATGAAGGTAAGCCTTGACGAAGTCATGGAAGAAATTGCTCATCTTATAGAAGATATTCAAAATTATCCCGTCCCCGAAATAATTCTAAATTCCTATAACTTATTAGATATCAAGTTTCTGGAGGGATTAAGCTTTTTAAAGAAATTGAGAATAGGAATTTATTTATTTACAAAATTCAACAAATATAAAGATGCAGAATCTAAATTATTCAAGGAAATTGATAAATTAATCAGTAATCTATCTAAAAAAAAGTTGAAATTGGCTATATTGACTAATAATAAAAGCTCCTATGCAGAAGATGTCCTAGCTAAGTTCAATTTGACCAATTTTTTCGATACCATTATTGGTTTTAATGACGTCTCAAAAGTGAAACCCGATCCAGAAGGCATTATTAAAATTCTTGAAAAATGGAAGATAAAACCATCTCAAGCTATTTTTGTAGGAGACATGACAACTGATATTGATGCAGGAAAAGCAGCAGGCGTGAGAATGATATGCGTATCGAGTGGGTTAGCTAAAAAAGAGATATTACTTCAACATAGACCGGATATTTTAGTAAATAACACAGAAGAATTAATCAAAATTTTCAATATCTAAATTAATTTATACTCCTTATATATAAAATAGATAGTAATAGAAAAGAATTAGAATATTGAAACGGATTTACGATTTCTTATATAAAAACCTATCCCAACTTGAGCTTTTTGGCATTTCAAGAGCCATACCTTTCCGTTTTCGAATTTCCATGATCAGGTCTTCTTCGATGCTTCCAGGCACTTTTTCAAATCCTAAGAATTCGTATCCGAAAAATGCTCTCCCTTGAGTTGATCCTCTGATCTCATCAGCAATTCCTATTAATTCTGCTGCGGGAAGTTGTCCTTGAACACGCACGTATTCTCCTTCAGGAATTACGTTTAGGACTCTACCTCTGTGTTTATTGATAATTGCTAATACCCCTGATTCTGTTCCTTGTGGTGTTTTAACGTCTATCTTCTGGACTGGTTCAAATAGATGTGGTTTAGCACTTAACATTGCCATTGAAAAAGCAGAGAAACTCATACTTGCAATTTGATTGTATCCTGTATGTGCAGGATCTTCGTGAATAGTAAGGTCAGTGAATACGACTTTTATGCCAGCAGCGGGTTCCTTTGCCAATATAGCTCCTTCTAACCATTCTCTAAAGGCAGCAGATAAGTACGATTTAATCCTATCAAACCTTTGGAGTCCTGAAGTACCATTAACTAGCAGATTTCCATTATACACATCAACAATTCGGCGTGCTTCTTTAGCATCCCATCCCGCTTCTTCACGTAAAATTTTTGCCATGGTTTTACTATCCATCAATTCGTTGATACCTCCCTTTTCTATTAATGTTTCTGTTGTTTCATCAAGAGGTTCCATGTACATAAGCATTCTGTTATGACTATTAGAGGATTTGGTATGAAATTCCTTGCTTTTTGTTGTAATCTTTTCCCTGTAAACGATAATAGGTTCTCCAATATCAATTTTTACTTGATTGTTAATACGCTTGGTGAGGATATCAATTTGAAGCGGATCAATGCCAGAGAGAATGTATTCCATTGATTCTTTATCAAGACGGAATTTTGCTGTTGGATCAGCTTGGAGCCATTTTCCAACTACATCTCCGAGTTTTGCTATATCATGTGGATCTTGTGCTTTAATACTTCGTGATACCACTGCTTCACAAGCATAGCTAATTTTTTCAAATGATGGAAGCGCTGCTTGTGCTTCTTTATCTCTTGGTACATCATTAGCATTTAAAAATGTTTCACCAGAGGGACAAATAAAACCATAAATTGCGAATAAATTTCCCGCGGGAATTTTTTCAACATCTAATATATCGGTGATTTCCATCACTCCAAGTCGTTTAACTCTATTTGACGTTCTACTGCCAACTAAATAAATTGAGTCTGTATGATGAAATGTGCCAGAAAATACTCTACCAATTAGGGTTGCTTGATAATTTTTCTTAGGATCAAGAAAAATTTTAGTAATCATTCCATAAAGAGGACCATTAGGGTCACTAGTTGCTAAAGCTTTTCCTAATTCTGAATCCATATCTCCACCCCAAATATGGGGAATTCTATACTTCGCAGCAGTTACTGGATCAGGTAGATGATCTACAACCATTCTTAGCATCGGTTCGTCTAATGGAAGGTTCTCTCTTAACCATTGAATATTTCCTTCGTTATATTTTTGAAAGACATCTTGAGGTTTTAGTCCTTTTTCAAGTAGTATTTCATAGGTAAAGCCCCAACCATGTTTAGCTGAACCTACTGCAACACTATTCTTTGAAAAATCAACGCCCCAATCTGAACCTTCAGGACGAATTTTTTTAATTAAATCATTTACTTGCATTGAAATTTTATCAATTTTTTCAAATGTTGCTTGAGGAGTGAGTTTAAGTTCACTTATTAAGCGATCTACCTTGTTAATAAACAATACAGGTTTACAGTATTCTTCTCCTACGGCAAGTCTAATATTTGTTTCAGTTTGTGTCATGACGCCTTCAAGAGCGTCAACTAATATAATGGCACCATCAGAACCCCGAAGGGCTCGTGAAACTTCTCCCGTAAACGAGATATGTCCGGGTGTATCATTAATTTGAAATATATAGGGTTCCTTGTCATCTGGAGTTCTTTTATCTTCAAATGAAAGCAAAACGACGGAAGTAAAAATTGTAATTCCTCTAGCTTGCTCTTCCTCATCTGAATCCGTCATCTGGAGTTGTCCAGCATCTTCTTCTCGCATTAAACCAGCTCTACGTAATAGATAATCTGATGCTGTTGTTTTACCGTGATCAATGTGGGCTACTATAGAAAAAATTCTTTTTTTTTCAAAGTTCGTGCTTATTACCATACGGGCGATATCTTCAGGGTTTTTTACTTTTACCATAAGTAATTCACTTTTTATTCTATATATAAAATTCTAAAGTTATGAATAATAAAAAAAGTGAAAGAAATCATAAAAATTTTATGAATATACGCAATAAATCGATAATTTTTGAAAATTGTGAGCAATTAATCCCCCTATAATCCCATTGCTTATCATATAATTTTAGGATTCATGAGAAAATCTTTCTCTTTCATAATAAAATGGTAAAACCATATTTCTTAAGACGTAAATTGCTTTTTTACTTGAAATTGTAGTTGCATTTGCAGATTTTGATATATTCCTTATTTCAAAATTATCGGGGAGTTTAAGAGCAACAAAATTTTTGAGGAAATCTATAAATTCAGTATAATCTCGAGTGGTTTCAATCCAGAGATACCCTTTTTTTTCAATATAATTAGGATTTTTCACCTTGAATTTATTCGCATGGGATATCTCTTTTATTGGGGGTCCCTTTCGGAGGTAAGATTTTGATATTGTTGGATTTGAACAAAAAATTGCCATGTTGTATTCTTCACTATCATCTTCAAAATATACTTCAAATTCAATTTTTTCAAATCTCTTTGCATGAGAAGGTTCAATTTCGCCATTTGACTTAATATTATCTCCAAGGGAATATAATTTATCTCTATTTACCGTATAATGTATTTCTTGATTTAAATTAATGAGTTCTATGATAAAGAGATTATTGTTAAGTGTATCACCATTTTTTAGTTCTTTATATTCGGGGATTTCTGCAATTTTAAAAATGTCTTCTTTAGGATTTTTTAGGAATTCTTGAATTTGGTAGTTACAATATCTATAAGATCTTTCAGAAATTGCTGCTGCAACATTTCGATTTTGGTCTATTGGATCAATGATGATTAAAGCATCATCACGCATGTGAGGCTTTCTTCGTATCTCTTTAATGGATCTATTGTAGTAATCCAGAGGAGTACGGATTAAATTCTTAAAATTGGTAAATAAGTTTTGTAAGTTTTCATAATGATAAATGAGTAATTCTGCACTATACCCAATAAATCCTGCTTTTCCTACTGCACTCTTATCACCATAACAGTGGCAGGATTTAAAGAATTGTTTTAATAGCCTTACGTCATTTTTTTGAACTTCAGTAAGATTGTCTCTGACAAATCGTCCATGCCAAGGAGAGCGATCAACAGCAGTGATAGGTCCGTATTTTTTTATGTACTCTAATGTTAAATCAAAATATAAAACAAGATCTATTTTTAGGGCAATTTTATCTGAAATATAATCAACTTTAACATATGGATGTTCTGCATATAACAAGTTAGGGTTTTTGAACTCTTCCGTGTATAATGCCTTGATTATCCATTCATTACATAAAAAGAGAAAATCCTTCTTTGTTACTTTTTTACGTTGGTTCTTGCTCAATCCTTCATACTTTGGTTTAAATTCATTGAAATTTAGTCCAATAAAAAAATCTATATCAAAATCATTCCTTAATTGAGTTTGCTTAATACCCGTTGAACCTTGAGGTTCCATGGTAGTATATTGAAAGTCTTCTTCTCGAGCTCTTTTTTCTAGAAGAATTTTTATTTTGTGGACTACGTGATTAATGGTTGAAATTTCGTTTATCGTTGGCACGATATCCTTTAATACATTCTTGTATATTTGCTCGAAATTTGACATGTGATTTAAAAATAGTGAGAATTGATTGGATGAATGTTATATTAAATTAAAATACTGAGTCTTTGATTATAACTTTTTGGATGACTCAAATCATTGAGATATTATTATCGCGTTACATTCCCCACCAGGGATGATTTACTTTTCTCATAAGGATTATGTATTCTCTAAGGGCACTTTTTTGGTCGGTTGTGAGTTCATTGACAAATTTTCCTAGCAATTGTCTCACATGAGATTCTGGAATACTTACAAAAAGAGTCTCATCTCTACCTAAATCTTTTCCAATTTCTATTCCACGAATGGAAATTGCGACTTCAGAATCTTTTTCTGCAAGATCTAGAGTCTTTCCTTTATCTTGAATTTGATGGATTCGCCGTATTTTTTTTCCTTTATCTGTAACCAATGGTACCCTTGGCAGAAGCGTTCCTGCTTCCACTTTTACGCCAAATACAGCGGGATCAGAATTTCTAAAGATATAATCGGGTAACATTTTTAATTTAGCTGGTAATGTTAATTCACTTAATCCTTTCGCGGTGTCTTCAGCTTTTCTTACTTCTGCATACTCAATATAGTCTTCTAATAATCGATAAATAACGTTATTCGTAAAAATCCTAATATTATCTGTTATGGCTTGTTCTTGAGCCTCGGGTAGTATTTTAACGTTAAAACCAAGAACGGCAGCAGAATAGGGATCAAAGGCTTTTACGATATTGGCATTAATCACATCCTCTTTTTTGATAGGTCCTACATCTGCTATACTTATTTTTACGCCATTTAAAGTGAAATGATTCTCCAGTGCCTCTAATGATCCAAGAGTATCAGCTTTTAAAACTACCCCAGCTTTATCGGTTTTAATTCTAATTGCTTGTACTTCATCATTGATCTCATTATATATCCTTTCTTCTTCAGAAGGTGAACTAATTACTTTAAATGGGGATCCTGCAACTACATCATCAATATTTGGAGCCAGAATTTTAATTCCTGCAGCTGCACTTACAAAATCTTCAGAGTCAAATTTCTGACGAGGATCGCGAATCTCATCAAGAGGTTTTGGACGGAGTATCGCTCGGACCTTTGATTTTATAGGCTTTTCCAGCCCACCTACATAAAAATCATCGCTTTTATGTAATACACCATCATAAATTAAGATATCCATGGTGATTCCTTGACCTTTTTCCTTTTTTACTTCTAAGACAACTCCCTTTGCAGGACCTTCTGAAAATTGTAAGTTTGTTGTCAGATATTGTTGAACTAAACCCATTAAAATCATCAACAAGGTAGAAATTCCTTCGCCAGTTTTCGCACTTGTTGGCACAATTGCTATTTTTTTGGTAAAATCAGTTATTTTATCATAGCGATCTAAATCTTTAAATCCTTCTTCAAGGAAATTTCCAATGATTTGAAATATTTTTTCATCTAAAAAATCTCTCACGTGTTGTTTCTGCGAGTTATAAGTATCCAAGAAATCAGCATTTGCTTTAGATTTCCAACCAGAGATTCTGTCAATCTTATTAGCAGCAATTATAAACGGAGTTTTTCGTTCTCGTAATATTCTTACTGATTCCCAAGTGATTGGCATGGTACCAGCAGTTACATCAATAACCAAAATAGCAATATCCGCCACGGCACCTCCTCGTTTCCTCAAGTTTAAAAAGGCAGCATGTCCGGGTGTATCTATTACTAATATGCCTGGCAGTTTTATATCCTTATCAGCAAATTCTTGTTTAGATTTTCCTAAAAATGCTTTAATATCACTCATTGGAAAATAGGAAGCACCAATATGTTGAGTAATTCCAGCCGCCTCCCGTTGCTGGACTATAGTACCTCGAATGTAATCCAGAAGTGAAGTTTTACCATGATCTATATGCCCTAATATACAAGCAATTGGAGCTCTGATGACTTTATCTTTTGATCCATCAGCCATAATGCTCTAAACCTTTTTTTATGAATAGTTTTATTTTTAATATTTTTAATTATTTATAGGTTTCAAAAAGTTAAAGAGTTTTTGTCATCTATTTTAAATTAATAGATTTTTGAGTAGAGGATAAACAATATCTAACCCATTACGATTTTCTCTAAAGATAAAATGAACTTTTAAAGCCATCCAATGGTCTTGAAATTAATTTTAACTGAATAAAATGTTGAGGTTTTAAGTTCTTCTTGATGGCCATTTAGAACTTTCGGTACCAGCATTACCAAAATTATACATAATCGATAATGCTATAAGAAAAATTTCACAGATAATACATATAACGAAAATTGTAGGATTTGCCGCTTGAATTGCAAAAACGCTAATATCGATGGAGACTGAGATTAATCCCAATATAATACAGATTTTATTAGCATTATTTATTTTTCGCATTTTTTTTAATGGTGTATAATTTACATTACTGTAATAAAAGAAATTTGGTTATTTAAATCATAATATATTGAATTGATTACACAAAAATGAATAGGAATGAAAGGATTGAATCCATTATAGATATTTTTTGAGATATTTTGCGGTGTATGATTTCTTATCATTTATTAATTCTTCAGGAGTACCTTGAGCAACGATTCTCCCTCCTTTTTCTCCCCCTTCTGGACCAATATCTATTATAAAGTCAGCAGACTTAACGACATCCATATTATGTTCAATAATTACAACTGTATTCCCTTTTTCAACTAATTTTTGCAAGACAGCTAGCAATGAATTTATATCGTAGGCATGTAAACCTACTGTGGGCTCATCTAAGATATATAGCGTATTCCCCGTACTAGTTTTTCTTAATTCTCTCGCTATTTTAATCCTTTGTGATTCTCCTCCACTTAAGGTGGTAGATGATTGCCCTAATTCTAAATACCCTAAACCTACATCTACTACTGTCTTTATAGTTTGATTTAAACTAGGTATATTTTCAAAAAATTCCAAGGCTTGATGAAATGTCATTTTTAAAACATCGGATATCGACTTTCCATGAAATTTAATTTCAAGTGTTTCAGCATTATATCTCTTTCCCAGGCATAAATCACAGCGTATGTATATATCTGGTAAGAAGTACATCTCTTTCAAGATAAAACCCGTTCCGTTACATTTCTTGCACTGACCATGTTTTGTATTAAAACTAAATCTGCCTTTTTTATATCCTCTCTCTCTTGCTTCAGGAATTTGTGCGAATATATCCCTTATAACATCTAAAGCTTTTGTATAAGTTGCTGGTACCGAACGAGGTGTTCTACCAATGGGAGATTGGTCAATGTTGATAATCTTATCTATATTCTGATAACCCCTTATTTCATCAAAATCTCCAGGTGTTATTTTTGAACTTCTGGTGTTAATGAGATTATGTAAGCCTTTATATAAACAATCGAGTATTAAACTTGTTTTACCCGCTCCAGAAACGCCAGTTATGCACGTAAAAACACCTAGTGGGATTTTCACATTAATATTTTTCAAATTATTTTCACGAACACCTTTAATTTCCAAATATTCATCATTAATGGTTCTTCTTTTTTTGGGAGTAGCAATCTTTTTCTTTCCTGACAAATATTTTCCGGTAAGAGTATCTGATTTGATGATCTCATCTAAAGATCCCTCCGCTACAATTTCTCCACCTAATTCTCCCGCCAATGGCCCCAAATCTATGATATGATCTGCATTTTTCATTATTTCATCATCATGTTCGACTACAATGACAGTATTTCCCATATCCCGCAATTTTTTTAGCATTTTAATTAGTCGAGAGATGTCTCTTTGATGCAATCCAACTGAAGGTTCATCTAACACGTATAGTACTCCTACAAGACTCGAGCCTAACTGTGTAGCTAATCGAATCCTTTCAGCTTCTCCTACTGAAAGTGTATGAGAACGCCGACTTAAACTTATGTAATCCAAACCCACATTATCTAAGAAAGATAAGCGATCATTGATTTCTTTTAAAACATCTTTTACAATTATTAATTCGGTTTCATTTAGATTGAGATCCTTAAAAAATGATATTGAATCTTTGACTGATTGAGCAGATAAATCTGCGATATTGCTATCTTTAATGGTCACGGATAAACTCTCAGGTTTCAATCTTTGACCATTACATCGTGGACATTTAATTTGATTCATAAAACCCTCATAAATATCTCTAGCCCATTCTGAAGAGGTCTCCATGTACCTTCTATGAAGCATGGGAATGATTCCTTCAAAAGTTCTTGTATATTGCCACAATCCTTGAGAAACTCCATTATTATTTTCATATTTAGAATTTTCATTATCTCTTTCAAGTTTGAATTCAATTAGCTCATCATCAGATCCATATAGCAATTTTTGTAATTTTTCCGAACCAATCTCATTGATGGGAGTCTCATCAGTATCAAATCCATAATGTTTAGCAACTTGTTCTAACATTTGCCAAGAATAAGCTGTTAGCGTTCCAAAACCGGGGATATTCCTAATTGGAGTGTCTTGAATTGGTACATTCATATCAGTTCCTATGACTGAACTTGAATTAAACTCCATAACAGTGCCTAAACCGCTACAGTATTTGCAACTTCCATGTGGTATGTTGAATGAAAACATTTTATGGTCTAATTGAGGAAAAGATATCCCGCAATCAATACAAGCAAGATGTTCCGAATAAATATTTTCCTCTCCATCTAAAATTTGAATCGAAACAATGCCTTCTGTTAATTCAAGAGCTTTTTCTATTGAATCTGCTAAACGTGTACGAATATCTTCTTTCGACATTACTAACCTATCGACGATTATACTAATAGTATGTTTTACATTTTTATCCATCGTTATATCCTCATCTAAAGTATATTGAATTCCGTCAATTTCTACCCGTAAAAACCCTTTTTTCTTAAGATCTTGAAGTAGATCTTTATATTCCCCTTTTCGATCTCTAATAACAGGTGCCTTAATGAGGAATTTTTCACTTTCGGGGATTACTTCCAATACTTGATTAATAATTTGTTGAGGCGTTTGCGGTTTAATCTGCTTCCCGCAATTAGGACAATGCGGTATCCCAATGTTAGCAAAAAGTAATCGATAATAGTCATAAATCTCTGTAACAGTCCCCACAGTACTTCTTGGATTTTTTGAAAGAGCTTTTTGTTCAATTGCTATGGCAGGCGATAATCCCTCAATTGAATCTACGTCTGGTTTATCCATTTCCCCTAAGAATTGACGAGCATAACTTGATAATGATTCGAGAAATCTTCTTTGACCTTCGGCGTAAAGAGTATTTATAACAAGTGAGCTCTTTCCGCTCCCACTAATGCCAGTTACAACAGTAAGCTTATTACGAGGTATTTTTACATTAATATCTTTTAAGTTGTTCTCTCTAGCACCCTTAACTACAATAAATTCGTTCATATTCTACTATTTGTTTTAATCTATCAAATCAAAAAAATTTTCCTAAAATATTATAAAACCTTCTACTGGTATAAGCGAATAAAAAAAAATATTATTAATCTGGGTTAATGATTTATGAATTATTCATCTAAATCATTTTTATCGTCATTATCAATAATATTTTGAAGGAAAAATACTGTTTTCTCAATATCCTCTAAAAGATCTGTCCTTTTTTCCCCTTTGGAGAAAGGTAAACTTTTCAAATTCTTCTCTCTAAGTGAATTAGCATATCTAGTAAATTTTATAATATCATGTCTTAAAGTTTCTGGATTAAACACCCAGAGCTCATTCTTAGTAAATGCAATACACCTAAACATGATAGGATCAATATTTTTCTTTTCACTGAAGATTAATCGTTTTTGATTTATACCATATGTAGCAATTTGGATTAAAGACTTGATAATATCCACTTCATCATCCTTTAAATCAGCAACGAAAAAAGTATCCTCATCAATCAAATTTAGATCTACATGCCCTACGTAGTAATTTCCGCTTTTTAGCTTTTTCCAAACAGGAATTTCAGAAGCCATCGCAAAAGGAAATCTCACCATTATTTTTTTTAGGATTGGTTCGTGCCAAGGTCGTCCAAGTTTTTTTATCCGAAACTCATCATAAACCTGACGCACGATGTCTAGGAGATCTTTATAAAAACCCTCTGCTAAATTGTTGTAATGAAAAATTTCGATATGGGGATTATTGTTAATAAGAAAATCTTTAATCATATCAGTCTTAATAACTTCTCTATGAATAGTATTACCGTTCTTATCCTTTATATGTTCACCAACGAATTTTAAACTACTAGAGCGAATATTTTTTTTTATATCAAACTGATGAGAAGGAAAAATATCAAGAGATATATTCTTAATATATTTAGAGTAATTATCTCGTAAAATTTTATTATTGATATTTTTAATTCGTGTTGGATTAAACAAGAAAGTATATTGCTGTTTTTGATGTTTGAATAGCTTCCTCCTCAATTCATTAAATTCAGGTGTCAATTCTAATACTAATTCAATTGAAGAGCCCCTATCATTCAAAATTGTTTGAATATTTTCTTTAATGCAATCCCACTTTAGTGGTCGAATATGATCTATTAAAAATGCTCTTACTTGATTTCTTGAAATAATATAAATATAATAACCTACTCGTCCATCTTTTCTAATCTGTTTCTTAATCCCACTTGTTTCAATATTTAATGAATTACACATATTTTTAAAATCTAATAAAATAAATCTATCAGATTTTGAAAGAGAAATTTCAATCCTATCTTGTCTTGATGCAACTCTAATTGAACCAGAACCATTAATCATACCTCTTAAACACGCAATCACAAGCGGAACGTATTTTTCTTTCCATTCAAGAAAATTATTTTGAATCCAAGATGGTGATTTTAGAATCCATGATGGTACTCTTCTATTCTCATTTGATAAGTCTTGAGAAGCTAAATATTGAATGATATCTGGGCCAGATATATAAAACCTGTCTCTAGTACCCATATTGGAGGGAGATCTTCCAAATACCTGTGTTATTAGCTTTTCTATATGAGATATATAATCAGGATGGTCATCACTATTATAGGAAATATATAAATCATTTCTATCTGTTCTAATTGATCCCCTAACAATAAATGTTCCTATTAGTTCTGCGTGAGTTCTATTTTTGATTAATTTAACAACTTCAAGATTTTTTTTACCATAAACTTCCAAATGTGAAATAGAATTTTCTTTACCCATCAATAACTTTAATTTGTTGAAATCTAATTCTGAAATTACATATCCCCTATATAAAATATTCTCCCAATTAGTAATGAACCTTCCCATCTTGGTCAAATGAATTCTTACTTCTTTCTTACCAGATTCTAAAGCAATTTTGTGTAGCTTCTTTAAATATTTAATAAAATTATCTTCAATATTATACTCATTTATTATTTTCGATAATCTTTGAGTAGGAATTCCTGAACTCAATTCATTTTTTATAGTTTTAATCCCTTCTTCTGTAATCTGAATTCGTAATCCTGAAATTCTCTCTCTTCGAGGTTTACGCCAATTTTTAATGACTTGAATATCTCTATTAAGAAGTAACTCGATCTTTTTAACAGAGTCTATTGAAATTGAACGATCTAGATAAATCATATTTTCGAATCCGCTTATGAGACTACCTACATGTTTAATACCCAAGGATAAAGAATTCACGTTTGTATATGGCATTTTGTTGAGGTATGAATCAAGCCTCTCAATAAATCTATCCTCAAAACTATCCCTATAATTATTGATTATCTGCTGTATTCTCTGTTTCGGAATTCCACATGATAATTCTGTTTTTATTATTTTTTTCTCATATTCAGGTATTTTTACTCTCTGATTAGAGACTCTTGTATTTATATTATTAGATAATACTGTTGACTCTTTCTCGATGACATCATCACCAACCTCATCATCAACCTCTGCGTCAATCTCCTCATCAGTTAATTCACGTTCCTTCCATTGAAAATTATAATTCGCAAGATTCTCGATAATGGCAAGTTCATCCAAGCTATGACGGGATTTTTTTTTAGTTGAGGAAATGAGGGTGATAACCTGTTCTATCATGCTTTCCAAGTACCCATTGAAACTCATCGAAAATATGAAATCTTTTTTTATATCTCTTTTTATAGTTGAAAATGTGTCATTAAAATCCTTTATTTCCATTACATGTAGATTTTTTAAAAAACTTTCATCGATTGATTCAGATTTCAGCATTTCTCTTTTAATATACCACGTGAATTTTTGCTCTATCGGGTCTTCAGACTCCATTAGGTCTTTCCCCAAAGGAGGTCCGTTAGGATTTGTCCTCAGAATAAAATACACGAATCGAGTTATTACCAACATGAAATTAAACTTGAAAATTGATGAGATATGAGAATTGTTATCGATATTCAAATCATCGATCAATTTTTCTAC
>Ga0307442_1000216_pt1 | contig 26513 bp, 33 predicted proteins | sample SalMarWE160430MG_FD_202143 | JGI IMG/M metagenome (GOLD analysis project Ga0307442, IMG submission 202143) | Salt marsh sediment microbial communities from the Plum Island Ecosystem LTER, Massachusetts, United States - WE1604-30 | ecosystem: Environmental > Aquatic > Marine > Intertidal zone >...
ACGAGTCCGGGCCGCATGATCCTTGCGGAGCTGCTGCCCAAGCGCCCAGGCATCAAGCCGACGCTGGTCAACCAGCTGCTCACCAAGAAAGCGATCTCCGGCATGATCGACGCGGTCTACCGCAACTGCGGTCAGAAGGAGACGGTGATCTTCTGCGACCAGATCATGTCGCTCGGGTTCCATCACGCCTTCAAGGCGGGCATCTCGTTCGGCAAGGACGACATGCAGATCCCCGACACCAAGGCGAAGATCGTGGCGCAGACGAGCGAGATGGTGAAGGAGTTCGAGCAGCAGTACAACGACGGCCTCATCACCCAGCTCGAGAAGTACAACAAGGTGGTGGACGCCTGGTCCAAGTGCACCGACCAGATCGCCAAGGAGATGATGGAGCGCATCTCGGCGGTGAAGAAGGACAAAGCCGGCCACGAGGAGCAGGTCAACTCCATCTACATGATGAGCCACTCCGGTGCGCGCGGTAGCCCGGCGCAGATGAAGCAGCTCGCCGGCATGCGCGGACTGATGACCAAGCCCTCAGGCGAGATCATCGAGACGCCGATCATCTCCAACTTCAAGGAGGGACTGTCGGTTCTGGAGTACTTCAACTCCACGCACGGCGCGCGCAAGGGTCTCGCCGATACGGCGCTGAAAACCGCCAACTCCGGCTACCTGACGCGGCGCCTCGTCGACGTGGCGCAGGACTCCATCATCACCGAGGAGGACTGCGGCACCGAAGGCGGCATCAGCGTGCAGGCCGTGGTCGATGCCGGCCAGGTCATCGTCTCGCTCGCCAACCGCGTGCTGGGACGCACGGCGGCCGAGGACATCGTCGATCCGGCCAACCGCAAGTCGGTGCTCGTCAAGACGGGCGAGCTCATCGAGGAGCGCCACGCCGAATTGATCGAGAAGGCGCAGGTGCAGGAGGTGCGCATCCGCTCGGTTCTGACCTGCGACACGGTCACCGGCGTGTGCGCCAAGTGCTATGGGCGCGATCTCGCCCGCGGCACGCCCGTCAACATCGGCGAGGCGGTGGGCGTCATTGCCGCCCAGTCGATCGGCGAGCCGGGTACGCAGCTCACCATGCGCACGTTCCACATTGGCGGCACGGCCAACGTGGTCGACCAGTCGTTCATCGAGTCCAACTTCAACGGCAAGGTCAAGATCAAGAACAAGGCCGTGGTCAAAGACAGCCAGGGCCGCGTCGTCGCCATGACGCGGACCATGGCGATCGTCATCATCGATCAGAGCGGCAAGGAGCTGGCGACCCACAAGGTGCCGTACGGCGCACGCGTGCATGTCGACGAGGGCGCCGAGGTCAAGCGCGGCACCAAGCTGGCGCAGTGGGACCCCTACACCCGGCCGATCCTCACCGAGGCCAACGGCAAGGTGGACTTCGAGGATCTGATCGAGGGCGCCTCGGTGCGCGAGCAGACCGACGAGATGAAGGGTACGACCAACCGCGTGATCGTCGACTGGCGGGCCTCTCCGCGCTCAGCCGACCTGAAGCCGGCCGTCGTCGTCAAGGACAGCAAGGGCAAGCCGATCAAGGTCGCGCGCGGCGGCGACGCCCGCTACCTGCTGCCGGTCGATGCCATTCTGTCGGTCGAGCCGGGCTCGGAGGTGAAGGCAGGCGACGTGCTCGCGCGTATCCCGATGTCCTCGGCGCGCTCGGGCGACATCACCGGTGGTCTGCCGCGTGTTGCCGAGCTGTTCGAGGCGCGCCGGCCCAAGGATCACGCCATCATCGCGGAGATCTCCGGCACGGTGGAGTTCGGCAAGGACTACAAGAACAAGCAGCGCATCACCATCAAGCCTGACGACGAGAACGAGGAGCCGGTCGAGTACCTGATCGCGCGCGGCAAGAGTCTCGCGGTGCAGCATGGCGACCGCGTGGAGCGGGGCGACTTCGTCTACGACGGCCATCCCGCGCCGCACGACATCCTCGCCATCAAGGGCGTGGAGGAGCTCGCCAACTACCTGATCAACGAGATCCAGGACGTCTACCGGCTGCAGGGCGTGACCATCAACGACAAGCACATCGAGGTGATCGTGCGTCAGATGCTGCAGAAGGTGGAGATAACCGATACGGGCGAGACCGACCTGATCAAGGGCGAGCAGATCGACCGGGTCGAGCTCGACGAGAGGAATGCCGAGGCTGAGAAGGAGGGCAAGAAACCGGCGTCTGCGAGCCCGGTTCTGCTCGGCATCACCAAGGCCTCGCTGCAGACGCGCTCGTTCATCTCGGCGGCCTCCTTCCAGGAGACGACACGGGTGCTGACCGAGGCTGCCGTCAACGGCAAGGTCGACACGCTCGAGGGCCTGAAGGAGAACGTGATCGTCGGACGGCTCATCCCGGCCGGGACGGGCGGGGCGCTGCGGCGTTTGCGCAAGATCGCCGCCAAGCGCGACGAGCTGATCGCGCGCGAGCAGGCCAAGGTGGACGCCGAGAAGGCGCTCGCCGGCCCGAGCGCGACCCCGGTCCGCCGCCGCCGCCGCACAACGGAGGAGACGGTGGAGTAGCCCGGCTGAGGGGCAGCTTTAGGCTTCGCATGCGGCCGCCCTCCGCCCAGGATGGGCGGCCGCAGGCGCCATGAGAGCGGGCTCTAAAGGGGCAGATGATCAGCGGCGTTCCAGCAACCGCAGGGCTCGGGTTCTAAGGGTTGCGAAGGATCGCCCGGAACGGACTTGAAAAAATAATCTATCGGCGCCTTGCCCGGGTGTTGACCGGATTCGGCGCTCTGTATATAGGTCTCGCACTCTCACGGTAGGCGGTAGACCAATTTCGCGTCCTTTTGGGATGCATCCTTTGGCCTAAACGCTACCGTCGCAAAGCAGAGGAAAAATTCGGACCACGATCTGCAGCTCTAAGGCGAGCGGCATGATCCTCTGGTTTTTTCGTGCCGGGCGCGCTTCTCGAAGCGAGGCTCGGCAGGCTCGGTTTGACGCACGCGTTGAGCCAGCAAGCGTGGATGAGACGAGGCGCATGCCGACGATACAGCAGTTGATCCGGAAGCCCCGGGGCCACAAGACCTACCGCGAGAAGTCGCGGCACATGGAGGGCTGCCCGCAGAAGCGCGGCGTGTGCACGCGCGTCTATACAACGACGCCGAAGAAGCCCAACTCCGCCCTGCGCAAGGTCGCCAAGATCCGCCTCACCAATGGCTACGAGGTGATCGGCTACATCCCCGGTGAGGGCCATAACCTGCAGGAGCACTCCGTCGTGCTCATCCGCGGTGGCCGCGTGAAGGACCTTCCCGGCGTCCGCTACCACATCGTGCGCGGCGTGCTCGACACGCAAGGCGTCGCCGACCGCAAGCAACGCCGCTCCAAGTACGGAGCAAAACGTCCGAAGTGATCGCCGTCAGGCGATCGGTCCCGCAAGCCGCGGGACGCATGGGCCGGCAAGTCGGCCCATTGTCATTGAGAGAACGAAGCGAAGGGCTGAAGAGAGATGTCCCGTCGTCATAGGGCCGACAAACGCGAGGTCAATCCGGACCCCAAGTTCGGTGAGATCGTCATCACCAAGTTCATGAACGCGGTGATGAAGCAGGGCAAGAAGTCGGCTGCCGAGCGCATCGTCTACGGCGCCTTCGAGCGCATGGAGAGCAAGGCGAAATCGGACCCCGTGCAGCTGTTCCACGCCGCCCTCGACAATGTGATGCCGGCGGTCGAGGTGCGCTCACGCCGCGTCGGCGGCGCCACCTATCAGGTGCCGGTCGAAGTGCGACCCGAGCGCCGGCAGGCGCTGGCCATTCGCTGGCTCATCACGGCGGCGCGCGCGCGCAATGAGAACACCATGGTCGACCGGCTGTCGGGCGAGCTGTTGGACGCCGCCAACAACCGGGGAACGGCGGTGAAGAAGCGGGAAGACACGCACAAGATGGCAGAGGCGAACCGCGCCTTCTCCCATTACCGCTGGTAAGCGGATTTCGGAGCACGCAACTCATGGCCCGCGAATACGACATCAAGGACTACCGGAACTTCGGCATCATGGCCCACATCGATGCCGGGAAGACGACGACGACCGAGCGGATTCTCTATTACACCGGCAAGTCCTACAAGATCGGCGAGGTGCACGACGGCGCCGCGACCATGGATTTCATGGAGCAGGAGGCCGAGCGCGGCATCACCATCACGTCGGCGGCGACCACCTGCTTCTGGCCGGGTCGCGACGGCAACATGCGCCGCTTGAACATCATCGACACCCCAGGCCACGTCGACTTCACGATCGAGGTCGAGCGCTCCCTGCGCGTGCTCGACGGTGCCGTGTGCGTGCTCGACTCCAACCAGGGCGTGGAGCCGCAGACCGAAACCGTCTGGCGCCAGGGCGACAAGTACGGCGTGCCGCGCATCATCTTTGCCAACAAGATGGATAAAACCGGCGCCGACTTCTACATGTGCGTCAAGGACATCAAGGACAAGCTCGGCGCGCGGACCGTTCCCATCCAGCTGCCGATCGGCGCCGAGGGCGACTTCGCCGGCGTCGTCGACCTCATCAAGATGAAGGCCTACGTCTGGGAAGGCGACGGCAAGGACGCCAAGATGGTCGAGCAAGAGATTCCTGCCGACCTCAAGGAGCGCGCCGCAGAGTACCGGGCGGCGATGATCGAGGCCGCCGTCGAGATGGACGACGCGGCCATGGAGGCCTACCTGGAGGGCAAGGAGCCCGACGCCGACACGCTGCGCAGCCTCATCCGCAAGGCCACCATCGACACCGCTTTCTATCCGATGATGTGCGGCTCGGCCTTCAAGAACAAGGGCGTGCAGCCGCTGCTCGACGCCGTCGTCGACTTCCTGCCCTCGCCTGCCGATCGCGAGGCCTACAAGGGCGTCGATCCCAAGACGGAAGAGCCGCTGCTGCGCAGGCCTTCCGACAGCGAGCCGTTGTCGCTGCTCGCTTTCAAGATCATGAGCTTCGAGCACGTCGGCTCGATCGCCTTTTGCCGGATCTACTCGGGCAAGATTACGAGCGGCATGGCGCTCGCCAACACCACGCGCGACAAGAAGGAGCGTGTGGGGCGCATGTACCTGATGCATGCCGACGATCGTGAGGAGATCAAAGAGGCCTACGCCGGGGACATCGTGGCACTTTCGGGCCTCAAGGACACGCGCACGGGCGAGACGCTGTGTGATCCCAATAAGCCGGTGCTGCTGGAGAAGATGGAGTTCCCCAACCCCGTCATCGAGATGAAGATCGAGCCCAAGACCAAGGCTGACCAGGAGAAGATGTCGCTGGCGCTCTCCACCATGGCGCTCGAGGATCCGTCCTTCCGCGTCGCCGTCGATCCGGAGTCGGGCGAGACGATCCTGCGCGGCATGGGCGAATTGCACCTCGACATCAAGGTCGACATCCTGAGGCGCCAGTACAACGTTGAGGCCAACGTCGGCGCTCCGCAGGTCGCCTACCGCGAGACGCTCGTCAAGCCGACCGAGGTCGACTACACGCACAAGAAGCAGACCGGCGGCACGGGTCAGTTCGCTCGCGTCAAAATGCGGCTCGAGCCCAACGAGACCGGCAAGGGCAACGAGTTTGCCTCCGAGATCGTCGGCGGCGCGGTGCCCAAGGAGTACATCCCCGGCGTGGAGAAGGGCATCCAATCCGTTTGGGACAGCGGCGTGCTCATCGGCTTCCCGATGGTCGACACCAAGGTGACGCTGTACGACGGCGCCTTCCACGAGGTCGACTCCTCGGCGATTGCCTTCGAGATCGCCTCGCGCGCGGCCATGAAAGAGGCCTGCGACAAGGCGGGCGTCAAGCTGCTCGAGCCCATCATGGACGTCGAGGTGGTGACGCCGGAAGAGTTCGTCGGCAGCGTCATTGGCGACGTGAACAGCCGGCGCGGCCAGATCCGCGGCCAGGAAATGCGCGGCAACGCCACGGTGATCCGCGCCTTCGTGCCGCTCGCCAACATGTTCGGCTATGTGAGCCAGCTGCGCTCGCAGAGCCAGGGGCGCGCCTCCTACACCATGCAGTTTGCCCATTACGCGGACGTGCCGCGCAACGTGGCCGACGAGGTGAAGGCCAAGTACGCCTGATCGAGAAATCAATGGGGCCGGCCGCAAGGCACCCCGGGCAATGTGAGATCGATGGGTCCCGCGCGGGACCGAAACTAAGAGTGGAGAGCCAAAGATGGCCAAGGCGAAATTCGAGCGCAGCAAGCCGCATTGCAACATCGGCACGATCGGCCACGTCGACCATGGCAAGACGTCGCTGACGGCCGCGATCACGAAGACGCTTGCGGAGACCGGTGGCGCGACCTTCACGGCCTACGACCAGATCGACAAGGCCCCGGAGGAGCGCGAGCGTGGCATCACGATCTCGACCGCGCACGTCGAGTACGAGACCGAGAAGCGCCACTACGCCCACGTCGACTGCCCAGGCCACGCCGACTACGTGAAGAACATGATCACCGGCGCGGCGCAGATGGACGGCGCCATTCTCGTCGTCTCGGCCGCCGACGGGCCGATGCCGCAAACGCGCGAGCACATCCTGCTCGCCCGCCAGGTCGGCGTTCCGGCGCTCGTGGTGTTCCTCAACAAGATCGACATGGTCGACGACCCCGAGCTCATCGAGCTCGTCGAGATGGAGGTGCGCGAGCTGCTCTCCTCCTACCAGTTCCCCGGCGACGAGATTCCCATCATTAGAGGCTCGGCGCTGTGCGCGCTGGAGGACAAGAAGCCCGAGATCGGCAAGAACGCCATCCTCGAGCTCATGAAGGCGGTCGATGAGTACATCCCGCAGCCTGAGCGCCCCAAGGACCAGCCGTTCCTTATGCCGATCGAGGACGTGTTCTCGATCTCCGGTCGCGGCACCGTGGTGACGGGGCGCATCGAGCGCGGCGTCATCAAGGTCGGCGAGGAAGTGGAGATCGTCGGCATCAAGGACACGCAGAAGTCGACGGTCACCGGCGTCGAGATGTTCCGCAAGCTCCTCGATCAGGGCGAGGCGGGCGACAACGTCGGCTGCCTGCTGCGCGGCATCGACAAGGAGGCGGTCGAGCGCGGCCAGGTGCTGTGCAAGCCCGGCTCCGTCAAGCCGCACAAGAAGTTCAAGGCTGAAGCCTACATCCTCACCAAGGAGGAGGGTGGACGCCACACGCCGTTCTTCACCAACTATCGGCCGCAGTTCTACTTCCGCACGACCGACGTGACGGGCGTGGTGACGCTGCCTGCGGGCACGGAAATGGTGATGCCGGGCGACAACGTGACGATGGACGTGGAGCTCATCACCCCGATCGCCATGGAGGAGAAGCTTCGCTTCGCCATCCGTGAGGGCGGTCGTACGGTGGGAGCCGGCGTCGTCGCCAAAATCACCGAGTAGGGCAAGACGCTTAAGAGAGCGCCCGTCGTTTCCGGGCGCTCCTTTCTTTTGGAAGAGTGCGGGATATGAACGGCCAAAACATACGCATCAGGCTCAAGGCGTTCGATCATCGGATCCTCGATGCCTCGACGCGTGAGATCGTCAATACGGCGAAGCGCACGGGCGCTGAGGTCCGCGGGCCCATCCCGCTGCCGACGCGCTTTGAGCGCTTCACGGTTAACCGTTCGCCGCACATCGACAAGAAGAGCCGCGATCAGTTCGAGATGCGCACGCACAAGCGCCTATTGGACATCGTCGATCCCACGCCGCAGACGGTCGATGCGCTGATGAAGCTCGATCTGGCCGCCGGCGTCGACGTGGAGATCAAGCTCTAAGGGTTTTTCTTGGGCAGCGGCGCCTTGCGCCAACGCCCAGAGCGAGAAGGAAGGAATGCTTCCATGCGTTCCGGAGTGATAGCGCAGAAGGTGGGCATGACCCGCATCTTCACGGAGGCCGGAGAGCACATCCCGGTCACCGTGCTGAAGCTCGACAACTGTCAGGTCGTCGCCCATCGCACCAACGAGAAGAACGGCTACACCGCGCTGCAGCTCGGGGCCGGCAAGCGCAAGCCCGCGCGCCTCACCAAGGCCGATCGGCAGAACTTCGCGGTGGCCAAGGTCGAGCCCAAGCGCAAGCTCGCCGAGTTCCGGGTGAGCCCCGAGAACGTGATCGAGGTGGGTGCGGAGATCACCGCCGACCACTTCATCCCCGGCCAGTTCGTCGACGTGACGGGTGCCAGCCAGGGCAAGGGCTTCCAGGGCGCCATGAAGCGCTGGAACTTCGGCGGCCTGCGCGCCACCCACGGCGTCTCCATCACCCACCGCAGCCACGGATCGACCGGCCAGCGCCAGGACCCCGGCAAGGTGTTCAAAGGCAAGAAGATGGCCGGCCACATGGGTGCGGAGCGCGTGACCACGCAGAACCTCGTCGTGGTCAAGACCGACCCGGAGCGCGGGCTGCTGATGGTGCGCGGTGCCGTGCCCGGCTCCAAGGGCGGCTGGGTGCTGGTGCGCGATGCCGTCTTGAAGAAGCCGCCCAAGGACCTGCCGCGTCCTGGCGCGTTCAAGGCGCGCTCTGGCGGGGCGCCCGAGGCCCCTGAAGCAACCGAGCCGAAGGAGCAGGCGTGATGAAAGCCAACGTCACGACGCTCGAGGCCGCCAAGGCCGGCACGGTGGAGCTCGCCGATGCGATCTTCGGCCTGAAGCCGCGTCCCGATCTCATCCATCGCATGGTGCGCTATCAGCTCTTGAAGCGCATGGCCGGCACGCACCACGCCCAGGACCGTTCCGAGGTGAACGTGACGGGCAAGAAGATGTTCAAGCAGAAGGGTACCGGCAGCGCCCGCCACGGCGACAAGTCGGTGCCGCAGTGGCGCGGTGGCGGCAAGGCCTTTGGGCCCAAGCCCAGAAGCCACGCCGTCGAGCTGCCCAAGAAGGTGCGGGCGCTGGCTTTGCGCCACGCGCTCTCCGCCAAGGCGCAGGCTGGCGAGATCGTCGTGCTCGACAAGGCCGTGTCCAAGGACGGCAAGACGTCTGGCCTGAAAGATCAGTTCGACAAGCTCGATTGGAGCAACGTGCTGATCGTCGACGGGGCGGAGATCGAGGCCGGCTTCGTGCGCGCGGTGCGCAACCTGCCCAACATCGACGTGCTGCCTGTGCAGGGCATCAATGTCTACGACATTCTGCGGCGCAAGACGCTGGTGCTGACCAAGGCGGCGGTCACCGCGCTCGAGCAGCGCTTCGCGGGCGCCACCAACGGCGCCGCGGACGCGCCCAAGGCCGCCGCCAAGACCGCGGCGAAGAAAACCGGCGGGGAGAGCAAGCGATGATCAAGCGCAGCGCCTACGACGTCATCGTCTCCCCGGTGATCACCGAGAAGTCGACGCTCGTCTCCGAAGCCAACCAGGTGATCTTCAACGTCGCGCCCAAGGCGACGAAGCCGGAGATCAAAGCTGCGGTCGAGAGCCTCTTCAAGGTGAAGGTCAAGGCGGTCAACACGCTCGTGCGCAAGGGCAAGCTCAAGGCCTTCCGCGGCCACCACGCTCTGCAGCGCGACACCAAGAAAGCGATCGTGACCCTCGAGGAGGGACACTCCATCGATATCGCGACGGGCCTGTAAGGAGACGGGATTATGGCACTCAAGACATACCGTCCGACCTCTCCGGGCCTACGCCACCTCGTGGTGGTGGACCGCAGCCAGCTTTGGAAGGGCGCGCCGATCAAGACGCTCGTCGAGGGCAAGTCCAGGACCGGCGGACGCAACAACGACGGGCGCATCACCACGCGCCACATCGGCGGCGGGCACAAGCGGCGCTACCGGCTCGTCGATTTCCGCCGTCGCAAGCACGACGTGACGGGCAAGATCGAGCGGCTCGAATACGACCCCAACCGCACCGCGTTCTTGGCGCTCGTCAAGTATCAGGACGGCGAGCTGGCCTACATCCTGGCGCCGCAGCGGCTCGCTGTCGGCGACGAGGTGGTGGCGGGCGAGAAAGTCGACGTGAAGCCGGGCAACGCCATGCCGCTGTCGGGCATGCCGATCGGCACCATCGTGCACAACGTCGAGCTCAAGCCCGGCCGCGGCGGACAGCTCGCGCGCTCGGCCGGCGCCTTCGTGCAGCTCGTCGGCCGCGATGCCGGTTGGGCCATTCTGAAGCTCAACTCCGGCGAGACACGGCGTGTGCGCGCCGAATGCATGGCGACCATCGGTGCGGTGTCCAACCCCGACCATTCCAACACGGTGACCGGCAAGGCCGGGCGCACGCGCTGGAAGGGACGGCGGCCGACCGTGCGCTCGATCGCCATGAACCCCATCGATCACCCCAACGGTGGGCGTACCTGCGGCGGCAAGCACTGGGCGACGCCGTGGGGCAAGCCAACGAAGGGCGCCAAGACCCGTAAGAACAAGGCGACTGACAAGTACATCATCCGCGGCCGTCAGGCGAAAAAGAAGAAGAAGTAAGCGGGCGGCTTCGAGGAGAGACTTATGACACGCGCAGTTTGGAAAGGCCCATTCGTCGACGGCTACCTTCTCAAGAAGGCGGAGAAGGTGCGCCAATCGGGCCGCAACGAGATCATCAAGATGTGGAGCCGGCGCTCCACCATCCTGCCGCAGTTCGTCGGGCTCACCTTCGGCGTCTACAACGGGAAGAAGCACGTTCCGGTGTCGGTGAGCGAGGACATGATCGGACACAAGTTCGGAGAGTTCGCGCCGACGCGGATCTTCCACGGGCACAGCGGCGACAAGAAAGCGGCGAAGGCAAGGTAAGATGGGCAAGCCGAAGCACGAGCGCAGTCTATCGGAGAACGAGGCGCGGGCGGTAACGCGGAACCTGCGCGTCTCGCCGCGCAAGTTGAACCTCGTCGCCGGGCTCATCCGCGGCAAGAAGGTCGATACCGCGCTCGCCGACCTCGAGTTCTCCCGCAAGCGGATCGCACAGGACGTGCGCAAGTGCGTGATGTCGGCGGTCGCCAACGCGGAGAACAACCACAATCTCGACGTCAACGACCTGGTGGTGTCGGAAGCTTACGTCGGCAAGAACCTCGTCATGAAGCGCTTTGCCGCGCGCGGGCGCGGGCGCGCCAGCGGGATCCTGAAGCCGTTCTCGCAGATCACCGTCATCGTGCGCCAGACGGAAGAGGACGGCTCGGACAAGCGGCGAGCGAAGAAGACGAAGGCAGAGAAAAAGCCCGCGGCGAAGGCGGCTAAGGCTCCGAAGGATACCAAGACCGCGAAGGCGTCGGCGCCGGCCAAGGGCGCGAAGGCCGAGAAGCCGGCCGCCTCCAAACCGAAGAAAAGTTCCAAGGCCGGCAAGGCCGCGAAGGAGACCGAATAATGGGTCAGAAGGTCAACCCCGTCGGCCTGCGCGTCGGCGTCAACCGCACCTGGGACAGCCGCTGGTTCGCCGGCCGCGGCGAGTACGGCCGCCTGTTGCACCAGGACATGCGCATGCGCGAGCACATCCTGAAGCAGCGGCGCCAGGCCGGCATCGCCAAGGTGGTGATCGAGCGCCCGCACAAGAAGTGCCGCGTCACCGTGCACACGGCCCGGCCGGGCGTGCTGATCGGCAAGAAGGGCGCCGACATCGAGAAGCTGCGGAGCCAGCTCGCGCGCTTCACCGATTCAGAGGTGCACCTCAACATCGTCGAGATCCGCAAGCCGGAGATCGACGCCACGCTGGTCGCCGAGACGATCGCCCAGCAGCTGGAGCGCCGCGTCGCTTTCCGCCGCGCCATGAAGCGCGCGGTGCAGTCGGCCCTGCGCTTGGGCGCCCAGGGCATCCGCATCAACGTCGCTGGCCGTCTGGGCGGCGCCGAGATTGCACGCACCGAGTGGTACCGCGAAGGCCGCGTGCCGCTGCACACGCTGCGCGCCGACATCGACTTCGGCTACGGCGTGGCGCGCACCGCCTACGGCGTCATCGGCATCAAGGTGTGGATCTTCAAGGGCGAGATCATGGAGCACGATCCAATGGCGGCGGAGCGGCGCAACTCCGACATGCAGGAGAGCGGCGGCGGTGGGCGCCCGCGGCGGGATCGCGAGCGTGGGCCCGAGCGCGAGGCCGAGAAGCCCGCCGAGCAGGGCTGAGCGCCCATTAAGGAATAGAGACGATGCTGCAACCCAAGCGCACCAAATACCGCAAGGCCTTCAAGGGCCGCATTCATGGTCAGGCCAAGGGCGGCACGACCTTGAACTTCGGCTCGCACGGCCTCAAGGCGGTCGAGCCTGAGCGCGTGACCGCGCGCCAGATCGAGGCGGCGCGGCGTGCCATCACGCGCCACATGAAGCGCGCAGGCCGCGTGTGGATCCGCGTGTTCCCCGATCTGCCGGTGACCAAGAAACCGGCCGAGGTGCGCATGGGCTCGGGCAAGGGCTCGCCGGAGCTGTGGTGCGCCCGCGTCAAGCCCGGGCGCATCATGTTCGAGCTCGACGGCGTGCCTGACCAGCTTGCGCGCGAGGCGTTGGGGCTCGGCGCGGCCAAGCTGCCGATCAAGACGCGCATCGTGACGCGGCTCGGCTGACGATGACTTGTGAGGACGGACGATGAAGGCGGAAGCGTTTCGGGACATGTCGCTCGACCAGCTCGACGATCAGCTGGAGAAGCTCAAGAAGGAGCAGTTCAACCTGCGCTTCCAGGCGGCCTCGGGGCAGCTGGAGAACACCTCGCGCGTGCGCGCGGTGCGCCGTGACATCGCCCGCGTGATGACGATTGCCCGCTCCAAGCGGGCCGGCGGCGCGAAAAGCGCTTCGAAGGAGTAAGAACAAATGCCGAAGCGCGTGCTCTACGGAGTGGTCGTCTCCGACAAGAACGACAAGACCATCGTGGTGGAGATCGAGCGCCGCTACACCCACCCGCTGTTCAAGAAGACCGTGCGCCGCACCAAGAAGTATCAGGCGCACGACGAGCAGAATGCCCACAAGATCGGTGATCGCGTGGCGATCATGGAAAGCGCGCCGATCTCCAAGAACAAGCGCTGGGTCGTGGTGACGGAAGGCGGCTGAGGCCGCCGAAACGATGAAATTGGGAGCCGATCGGCTCTCTGAAGGATGAAGGACCGCCGCAAGGGCGGAGGTTTGGAAAGGACTGGCGCGATGATCCAGATGGAGACAAATCTCGACGTCGCCGACAACTCGGGCGCGCGCCGCGTTCAGTGCATCAAGGTGCTGGGCGGGTCGAAGCGCAAGTACGCGACCGTGGGCGACATCATCGTCGTCTCCGTCAAAGAGGCGATCCCCAAGGGCCGCGTGAAGAAGGGGCAGGTGATGAAGGCCGTCGTGGTGCGCACCGCCAAGGGTGTGCGCCGCCCCGATGGCTCGCTCATCCGTTTCGACCGCAACGCGGCGGTGCTGATCAACCCGCAGGGCGAGCCGGTCGGCACACGCATCTTCGGGCCAGTCACGCGCGAGCTCAGGGCCAAGAACCACATGAAGATCGTCTCGCTCGCGCCGGAGGTGCTCTAGATGGCCGCGCTCAAGATCAAAAAAGGCGACCACGTCATCGTCATCTCGGGACGGGACAAGGGCAAGCACGGCGAGGTCGTCGAGATGATGCCCAAGGAAGCGCGCGCGCTCGTGCGCGGCGTCAACGTGGTGCGCCGCCACCAGCGGCAGTCGGCCTCCCAGGAGGGCGGCATCATCTCCAAGGAGGCGCCGATCCACATCTCGAATCTGGCGCTCGAGGATCCCAAGGACGGCAAGCCGACGCGCATCGGCTTCAAGCTCTTGGAGGACGGCAAGAAGGTGCGCTTCGCCAAGCGCTCAGGCGAGGTCATTCCGGAGAAGTAATGAGCCATGGCTGACAAGCAAAAACCGGCGAAGGCGGCTCAGGGCGGCGGAAAAAAAGGCGCCGCGCCGGAGAAGCAGGCGAAGGGCGGCAAGAAGGAGGCTGCGGCAAAGAAGGCCGCGAGCCCTGCTGCGCCGCGCCCGGCCGACTACAAGCCGCGCATGAAGACGCACTACGAGAAAGTGGTGCGCGAGGCGCTGACCAAGAAGTTTGCCTACAAGAACCCGATGCAGGTGCCGCGGCTGGAGAAGATCGTCATCAACATGGGCGTCGGCGAGGCGGTCAACGACCGCAAGAAGGTCGAGAGCGCCGCGGGCGACCTTGCGCTCATCGCCGGCCAGCGCCCCGTGCAGACGAAGTCGCGCAAGGCGATCGCCACCTACAAGCTGCGCGAGGGCATGCCGATCGGCGCCAAGGTCACGCTTCGCGGCGATCGCATGTACGAGTTCCTGGACCGGTTCGTCACCATCGCCCTGCCGCGCGTGAAGGACTTCCGCGGCTTGAACCCCAAGAGCTTCGACGGGCGCGGCAACTACGCGTGCGGTCTCAAGGAGCACATCGTGTTCCCCGAGATCGACTACGACAAGGTGGACGAGATCTGGGGCCTGGACGTGATCGTATGCACGTCGGCGCAAACGGACGAGGAGGCGCGCGAGCTGTTGCGCGGCTTTAATTTCCCATTTCGGAGCTAGAGGACCTCGGGACCATCCCGAAAGGCCTTTGGAGGACATAGATGGCCAAGACGAGTTCGGTTGAGAAGAACAACAGGCGCCGCCAGCTGGTTGCCCAGTATGCGGAGAAGCGCAAGCGCTTGAAGGAGATCGCCGACGACCTGAAGCGTCCGGCGGAGGAGCGCTTTGCGGCGCGCATCAAGCTTGCCGAGCTGCCGCGCAACTCCTCGCCGACGCGCGTGAGGAACCGCTGCGAAGTCACCGGCCGGGCGCGCGGCTACTACCGCAAGCTCAGGATGTGTCGCAACCAGCTCAGGGATCTTGCCAGCCAAGGTCTCATCCCGGGCATGACAAAGTCGAGCTGGTGAGGGAACAGAAACGATGGCGATGAACGATCCCTTGGGCGACATGCTAACGCGAATCCGCAATGCGCAGATGCGGCGGCGTCCGAAGGTTGTGACGCCCGCATCCAACATCCGCGGCCGCGTGCTCGATGTGCTTGCCGAGGAAGGCTATATTCGCGGCTATGCTCGCGTCGAGCAGAAGGGCGCGCTGCCGACCTTCGAGATCGAGCTCAAATACCACAATGGCCAACCGGCCATTCGCGAGATCAAGCGCGTGTCGACGCCGGGGCGGCGGGTCTATTCGCCGGTTCGCGACATTCCTACCGTAGCCAACGGCCTCGGCGTCGCGATCCTGTCCACGCCCAAGGGCGTGATGTCGGATTCAAAGGCGCGCGAGGAGAACGTCGGCGGCGAGGTTCTCTGCTCAATCTTCTAGGTGACGATCACCCGGGCCGCGCCGGGAGCAAAGAGGTTTGGAAACGACCATGTCGCGCATCGGTAAGAAGCCAGTCCCGGTCCCGTCCAACGTGACGGCGACGGTGTCTGGCCAAGAGGTCAAGATGAAGGGGCCGAAGGGAGAGCTCTCCTTCACGGTGCCCGAGGAGATCAAGGTCGCCAAGACCGACGACGGCATCGAGGTGGCCCCGATCGAGGACACCAAGTTGGCGCGCGGCATGTGGGGCATGTCGCGCACGATGGTTGCGAACCTGGTGAAGGGCGTCACCGAGGGCTACTCGCGGACGCTGGAGATCCAGGGCATCGGCTTCCGCGCCGCCCTGAAGGGCAAGGACCAGCTGCAGCTCAACATTGGGTTCAGCCATGACGTGGTGCACACGATCCCGGCGGGCGTCGAGGTGAAGGTGGCCGGGGCCAAGCAGGAGATCATCACCGTCTCCGGCATCGACAAGCAGCTCGTCGGCCAGGTGGCGGCCAACATTCGCGCCTCGCGGCCGCCCGAGCCCTACCAGGGCAAGGGCATTCGCTATCAGGGCGAGTACATCTTCCGCAAGGAAGGCAAGAAGAAGTAAGGACGAGGCGATGACCACGCTCAATCAGCTGTTTGACCGCCGCAAGGCCCGCGTTCGCCGCAGCTTGCGCGCGCGCGCCGGTGTCCGGCCGCGGCTTTCCGTGCATCGATCCTCGAAGCACATCTACGCGCAGGTGATCGACGACGCGCAGGGCAAGACGCTTGCCGCCGCCTCGACGCTTGAGAAGGACATCAAGGGCTCACTCAAGACCGGGGCCGACACAGCGGCGGCTGCGGCCGTCGGCAAGCTGATTGCCGAGCGGGCGATCAAGGCAGGCGTAAACGAGGTCGTCTTCGACCGCGGCGGCTATCTGTACCACGGGCGCGTCAAGGCGCTCGGAGATGCCGCGCGCGAAGGCGGCTTGACCTTTTAAAGGAAGAGGATTGCAACGTGGCACGTTCCCCAGGAAGAGACCGCGGCCGGGATCGCGAGGAGAGCGAGTTCACTGAGAAGCTCGTTCACATCAACCGCGTCGCCAAGGTGGTGAAGGGCGGCAAGCGCTTCGGCTTTGCGGCCCTTGTCATTGTCGGCGATCTCAAGGGCCGGGTTGGCTTCGGCCACGGCAAGGCGCGCGAGGTGCCGGAAGCCATCCGCAAGGCGACCGAGTCGGCCAAGCGTGCCCTCATTCGGGTTCCGCTCAGGGACGCGCGTACGTTGCACCACGACAGCCAAGGCCGCCACGGGGCGGGCAAGGTCGTGCTGCGCGCCGCGCCACCGGGCACCGGCATCATCGCCGGCGGCGCCATGCGCGCGGTGTTCGAGATGCTGGGCGTGCACGACGTGGTTGCCAAGTCGATGGGGAGCACCAACCCCTACAACGTGGTGCGCGCTACCTTCGATGCCCTGAAGGGCCAGGAGAACCCGCGCGGCGTCGCGGCGCGCCGCAACAAGAAGGTGAGCGAAATCGTCTCGCGCCGCCGCGACGGATCGGTGGCAGGCGAGGCCGGCGCCGAGGCGTAATCGGGCCGGTGCGCAGGAAGATGCAGGGGATCGAGTGATATGGCAGCCAAGAAGACGGTAACGGTTAAGCAGATCGCCAGCCCCTGCCGGCGCGAAGAGTCGCAGGAGAAAACGCTCAAGGGATTGGGTCTCGGCAAGATGCACCGCACGCGCACGCTGGAGGACAGCCCGGCCGTTCGCGGCATGATCAACAAAGTCGGCCATCTCGTCCGCGTCGTCGAGGCGGCGCCGGCGAAGAAGAGCTAAGGGAGCGCTAAGCCCATGCGGCTCAATGAGATCAAGGACAAGGTGGGCGCGCGCAAGGAGCGCGTGCGCATCGGGCGTGGCATCGGCTCCGGCGTCGGCAAGACGGGTGGACGCGGCGGCAAGGGCCAGACCGCGCGCTCAGGCGTTGCCATCGGCGGTTTCGAAGGCGGCCAGATGCCCTTGCATCGGCGCCTGCCCAAGCGCGGCTTCAGCAAGTGGCGGCGCAAGCACTTCAACGTGATCAACGTGGGCGCCCTGCAGCGCGCGATCGACGACAAGCGTCTCGACGCCACCAAGCCGGTGGATGTCGCGGTCCTTGTCGCGGCCGGCGTGGTGCGCCGTCCCAAGGACGGTCTGCGTCTGCTCGGCGAAGGCGAGATCAAGACGAAGGTCGCCCTTACCGTCGATCACGCGTCGGCCTCGGCCAAGACGGCCATCGAGAAGGCGGGCGGATCAATCACGCTGATTGAGAAAAAAGTGCTGGCGGCGGACGAGGCCAAGCGGAAGAAGTCAGAGGCCAAGAAGGGCTCGGCGGGCAAGAAGCCCACCGAAAGCAAGGACAAGGGATAGACCTTCGCTCAAGACGCGGGCGATCGCCAGAGGGCGCGCCCGGCGTTGCCGGCTCCGGCATGGGCTCCCATCTTAGCGGGGGGACTTTGACGGGAAGGCGCGCTGACGGAGGCGCGAAGGTCGGGAGAGACGAACCATGGTATCCGCTGCCGAGCAGCTTGCCGCCAACCTGAACTTCGGCGCCTTCGCCAAGGCCGAGGATCTGAAGAAGCGCATCTATTTCACGCTGGGTGCGCTCATCGTTTACCGATTCGGGACGTTCATCCCGCTGCCCGGCATCAATCCGGTGGCGTTCGCGCAGACATTCGACGCGAACTCGTCGGGCATCCTCGGCATGTTCAACATGTTCGCCGGCGGAGCCGTGCAGCGCATGGCGATCTTTGCCTTGAGCATCATGCCCTACATCTCGGCGTCGATCATCATGCAGCTGATGAGCTCGATGTCGCCCAAGCTCGAGGCCCTCAAGAAGGAGGGAGAGCAGGGACGCAAACAAATCAACCAATACACGCGCTATTTGACGGTGGTTCTCGCTGCCTTCCAGGCCTACGGCATCTCCATCGGGCTCGAGGGATCGCGCAGCGCTGCCGGCGCGGTGGTCATCGATCCCGGCTGGTTCTTCCGTATCACGACCGTCGTCACGCTGGTCGGCGGCACGCTGTTCCTGATGTGGCTTGGCGAGCAGATCACGCAGCGCGGCGTCGGCAACGGTATCTCGCTCATCATCTTCGCCGGCATCGTCGCGCGCTTGCCCTCGGCCATGGTTGGCCTGTTTGAGCTCGCCCGCACCGGCTCCCTGTCGATGGGGCTGCTGATCGCGCTACTGGTAATGATGCTGGCAGTCGTCGCCGCCATCGTCTTCATGGAGCGCGCGCAGCGGCGCTTGCTCATCCAGTATCCCAAGCGCCAAGTCGGCAACCGCATGTTCCAGGGCGATTCCTCGCACCTGCCCTTGAAGCTCAACTCGGCCGGCGTGATCCCACCGATCTTCGCCTCCTCGCTGCTGCTGCTGCCGATCACGGCGGCGCAGTTTACGGCCGGGCAGGGGGGCGACTGGCTCAACACGATCGTCGCTTCGCTGGGGCGCGGTCAGCCGCTGCACATCCTCCTCTACGTGGCGATGATCATCTTCTTTGCCTTCTTCTACACCGCGGTCGTGTTCAATCCGAAGGAGACTGCGGACAACCTGCGCAAGTACGGCGGGTTCCTGCCGGGCATCCGCCCGGGCGAGAAGACCGCCGAGTACATCGATTACGTTCTCACCCGCATCACCGTCGTCGGCGCTCTCTATCTCGCCGCAGTTTGCGTGCTGCCCGAATTCCTGATTTCCTATGCGGCCGTGCCGTTCTATTTCGGCGGTACCTCGCTCTTGATCGCGGTTAGCGTGACGATGGATACGGTCTCGCAGGTACAGAGCCATTTGCTCGCCCATCAATACGAGGGCTTGATCAAGAAGGCTAAGCTGAGAGGCGCAACTTCAAGGGGCCGTAGATGAACCTGATCCTGCTTGGCCCCCCCGGAGCAGGCAAAGGTACGCAGGCCGAGGCGATCACCGAAAAGCGCGGGCTCGTTCAGCTTTCGACGGGCGACATGCTGCGCCAAGCGGTCAAGGCCGGCACCACCGTCGGTCAGGAGGCGAGCGCCATCATGGAGGCCGGAGGCCTCGTCCCCGACGATATCGTCATCAAGATCATCGCCGAGCGCATCGCCGCGCCCGATTGCGCCAAGGGGTTCATCCTCGACGGCTTTCCCCGCACCTTGAAGCAGGCGGCCGCCCTCGACGAGCTCATGGCCTCCATGGGCAAGCGCATCGATGCCGTCATCGAGCTCAAGGTGGACGATGCCGCTCTCATCGACCGCATCTCGGGCCGCTACATGTGCGCCGACTGCGGGGCGAGCTACCATGATACCAACTGCAAGCCCAAGGTGCCGGGCGTGTGCGACCGCTGCGGCGGGCGCGACTTCGTGCGCCGTTCCGACGACAACGCGGAGACGGTCAAGAACCGGCTAATGGCCTACTACCGGGAGACGGCGCCTCTGATCGGCTACTACTTTGCCAAGGGCAAGCTCAGGACGGTTGACGGGATGGCGCCAATTTCCAAGGTTTCCAATGACATAGAGGCCATCTTGGGTGCATGCACAGCGCCATAAAAAAACCGTTATGTGGCGATTGACGGGCGCCTATGGCTCGGTTACAACACCGCGTTCTTAACGCACCTCTTCGTGGAGATCCGGCCTGATGGTGGCAGGCTGGAGAGGTGCGTTTTTGGCGCGGGATCAAGGCTTGAGGAGCCATAGGCAGGGGCTCCTCAGCGGCGGCATTCGAGAATTCAGGAGAGACGTGTGGCCCGAATCGCAGGCGTCAACATTCCGACGCAGAAGCGCGTCGTCATCGCGCTTCAATACATTCACGGGATCGGCCCGAAGTTTGCCAAGGACATCTGCGGGAAGGTCGGCATTCCGGCCGAGCGGCGTGTTAACCAGCTGACCGACGCCGAGGTCTTGCAGATCCGCGAGACCATCGACCGCGACTACATGGTCGAGGGCGATCTGCGCCGCGAGGTGATCACCAACATCAAGCGCCTCATGGACCTCGGGTGCTACCGGGGCTTGCGCCATCGCAAGGGGCTGCCGGTGCACGGGCAGCGCACCCACACCAACGCGCGCACGCGAAAGGGGCCGGCTAAGCCGATCGCGGGCAAGAAGAAAGCTTGATCGTTCATTTATCGGGGAGGGCAGTTGCCGCTCCCCGTTCGCGCATGACACGAGCCGCATCGCAGCGGTCTTGGGAGAGCTGAAGGAATGGCCAGAGAACAGACAGCGGGGCGCACCAAGGTCCGCCGCCGCGAGAAAAAGAACATCACGTCCGGCGTCGCGCACGTCAACGCCTCTTTCAACAACACGATGATCACCATCACCGACGCGCAAGGCAACACCATCGCTTGGTCCTCGTCGGGCACCAAGGGGTTCAAGGGCTCGCGCAAGTCGACACCTTATGCGGCGCAGGTCGCCGCCGAGGACGCCGGCAAGAAGGCGATGGAGCACGGCATGAAGGTGCTCGAGGTCGAGGTTTGCGGTCCGGGCTCCGGGCGCGAGTCGGCGCTGCGCGCACTGCAGGCCGTCGGGTTCCAGATCACCTCCATCCGCGACGTCACTCCTATTCCGCACAACGGCTGCCGCCCGCGCAAGCGCCGGCGCGTTTGAGCTACGACGGGCGCCGGGTTTGCCGGCGCCGGCACGCGTTGCCGCTCGGCAACGGGTTTTGAACTGCATCTGATGCGTCTGCGCACCTGAAGCGCAGGCAACACGTTAAGCGAGGCTCCCCGTGGTGAACGTGCTGCAAAAGAACTGGCAAGACTTGATCAAGCCCACCAAGCTTGAGGTGATGCCGGGCCGCGACCGCAACAAAGTGGCGACCGTCGTCGCCGAGCCGCTTGAGCGCGGCTTCGGCATGACGCTCGGCAACGCGCTGCGCCGTGTGCTCCTGTCGTCGCTGCAGGGCGCGGCGATCAAGACCGTGCAGATCGACGGCGTGCTGCACGAGTTCTCCTCGATCCCGAGCGTGCGCGAGGACGTGACCAACATCATCCTCAACATCAAGGAGATCGCGCTGCGCATTCACTCCGAGGGCGTGAAGCGCATGGTGCTCAAGAAGGAAGGCGGTGGCCCGGCGCGCGCCAAGGATATCGAGGCCGGCTCCGACGTCGAGATCCTCAACCCAGAGCACGTGATCTGCACCCTCGACCAGGGCGCCTCCATCCGCATGGAGTTCACCGCCGACATCGGCAAGGGTTACGTGCCTGCTGACCGCAACCGGCCCGAAGACGCCCCCATCGGCCTCATCCCGGTCGACAGCCTCTACAGCCCGGTCAAGAAGGTCTCCTACAAGGTTGAGAACACCCGCGAGGGCCAGATCCTCGACTACGACAAGCTTACCATGACGGTGGAGACGGACGGCTCGGTGAAGCCCGAGGACGCCGTGGCGCTCGCTGCCCGCATCCTGCAGGATCAGCTCACGGTCTTCATCAACTTCGAGGAGCCGACCAAGGCCGTCGAGGAGGCGCGTCACCCAGAGCTCGCCTTTAACGCCGCGCTTCTGAAGAAGGTGGACGAGCTGGAGCTGTCCGTGCGCTCGGCCAACTGCCTGAAGAACGACAACATCGTCTATATCGGCGACCTCATCCAGAAGACCGAGGCCGAGATGTTGAGGACGCCGAACTTCGGGCGCAAGTCGCTGAACGAGATCAAGGAGGTGCTGGCCTCCATGGGCCTGCATCTCGGCATGGAGGTGCCCAATTGGCCGCCTGACAACATCGAGGAGCTGGCCAAGCGCTTCGAGGATCAGTATTGAGACGACGGCCGGCCGAAATGGCCGGCTGAGACGTGACAATAAGGTGGGGCCGAAGAACCCCCCATTGCACAACGAAAGGGAAAGACGATGCGACACAAGAAGCTGGGGCGGCGTTTCAGCCGCGACAGCGGCCACCGACAGGCCATGTTCTCCAACATGGCGGCCGCCCTCATCCGTCACGAGCAGATCGTGACGACGCTTCCCAAGGCCAAGGACTTGAAGCGCGTGATGGACAAGTACATCACGCTTGCCAAGCGTGGCGATCTGAACTCGCGCCGTCTCGCCGCCAGCCGCCTGCGCGACGAGGATATGGTCAAGAAGCTGTTCGACACGCTTGCGCCCCGCTACAAGGACCGCGCCGGCGGCTACACGCGCGTAGTGAAGGCCGGCTTCCGCTACGGCGACAATGCCCCTCGCGCGGTGATCGAGCTCGTCGACCGCGACACCTCCGTCAAAGGCAAGGAGGACAAGGAGCGCCACGAGGCCGCGGTGGCGGCAGCGGCCTCCGAAGCCTAGTCGGGCACGAGCACTGGAACCTCTGAGGAACTTCTGAGCGCTGACGCCGCCCGGCACCGGGCGGCGTTAAGCATCGATGCATCGGGCCGAGTACGGGGCCGGCTGTTCGCCGGCGCACAGCTTGCCCGGCTGCGCAGTAACGCGCATAACTTCCCTTCGCAGCACCCCAGTGGCAGCGTTCCGGCGAACGGAGGGAAAGCCAATGACCGCCGCGAAGGTTTTGGTCACGGGAGCCTCGGGCTTCATCGCCAAGCACTGCATCGCCGAGCTTCTGCGGCGCGACTATGCCGTGAAGGCGACGTTGCGCAATCTTGCGCGCGCCGACGAGGTGCGCCGGGGCGTGGCCCATGCCGGTGCCGACGCAGGCGCGGTCGAGTTCGTGGCTGCCGACCTCTTGAGCGACGAGGGCTGGGGGCAAGCCATGCAGGACTGCACCTACGTCCAGCACATCGCCTCACCCTTTCCCTTGGACGAGCCGCGCGACCCCGACGACGTGATCCGACCGGCGCGTGAAGGCGCGCTGCGCGTCCTCGCCGCCGCCACGCGCGCCGGCGTCAAGCGCGTGGTGCTGACGTCGTCCATCGTTGCCATCGACCTGCCCTGGCCGGAGGCGCCGCTCGGGCATGTCTTCACCGAGGCCGACTGGACCAATCCGGAGCGGCCGGACATCACCACTTACATCAAATCCAAGACGCTCGCCGAGCGCGCCGCCTGGGACTTCATCAAGGGCGAGGCAATTGCGCCGGAGCTTACCGTCGTCAACCCGGCCTTCGTCCTCGGCCCAGCTCCAGACCCCGACCTTTCGACCTCGCACGAGGTCCTGCGGCTGATGGCGGTTGGCGCCTACCCGGCGGCGCCCAAGGTCGGATTTCCCATCTCGGATGTGCGCGATGTGGCGATCACGCACGCGCTGGCGATGACGAACCCCAAGGCGGCCGGAGAGCGCTTCCTCTCCGCCAACGGCTTCCTGCGCCTTTACGAGATCGGCCAGCTGCTGGCGGCGACGCTGCCTGATCTCAAGCGCAAGGTGCCCAAGTTCGAGCTGCACGATTTTACGGTTCGCCTGATCTCGCTTCTCGACCGCCGGCTGAGGGCGGTGCTGTCCGACCTTGGCCACCCGCGCCACATCTCCAATGCCAAGGCGCACCAAGTGCTGGAGCAGTCGTTCCGTTCGCCGCAAGAGGCGGTCAAGGCGGCGGCCTCGAGCTTGCGGGCGCTGCATGTGATCTAGGCCTGTGACCTAGCGTCGTGGTGGGTGCGAGGTGCCCTCTTCTGGCCGTCTGGATTGCGCAGGCTCGCGCCAAAAGCCTGTGTGCCTCGTTCCGCGCGCCGGGCAGGGCGGACTTTCTCGGAGCCGCCGGCTGTCTTATAGAGACGGCCAAGCCGAAAGCCTGAAGGATCGGAACCGGAGAGGAGATGATGAGGGGATCGAGCGTTCTGCGTGCTTCGCGCATAAGTCTGGTGATCGGCGCCTGTGCGGGGTTCATCGCACTCGCCGGGCCCGCGCACGCCCAGAAGCGCGAGCCGCCGCCATCGCGCGCTACCGTGCAGTATTCCTACGCGCCGATCGTGAAGAAGGCCGCGCCAGCCGTCGTCAACGTCTACGTGCGCTCGCACGTGCGCGCCTTCTCCTCGCCCTTCGCCAACGATCCCTTCTTCCAGCGCTTTTTCGGGGAGGGCTTCGGGTTGCCGCGCGAGCGCATCCAAAGCTCGCTCGGCTCCGGCGTGATCATCAGCCCCGATGGGATCATCGTCACCAACACTCACGTGGTGAAAGGCGGTGCCGACACCGAGATCCGCGTGGCGCTCGCCGACAAGCGCGAGTTCGACGCCAGGGTCGTGGCGCAGGACGACAAGGTAGACCTCGCCGTGCTCAAGATCGAGGGGGGCCACGGCAACTTCCCCTTTCTCGATTTCGCCAATTCCGACGAGCTGGAGGTGGGCGATCTCGTGCTGGCGATTGGCAACCCCTTCGGCGTGGGCCAGACGGTGACGAGCGGCATCATCTCGGCCTTGACGCGCACGGAGATGGCCCATTCGGACTCGCAGGTGTTCATTCAGACGGATGCTGCCATCAACCCCGGCAACTCTGGCGGGGCACTCATCGACATGACGGGCAAGCTCGTCGGCATCAACACGATGATCTTCTCGCAGTCGGGCGGCTCCGTCGGTATCGGCTTTGCCATCCCGTCGAACTTGGTTCGGCTCTTTGCCAACAACGCCATGGCCGGGCGCAAGATCGAACGGCCGTGGATCGGCGCACAGCTCGACACCGTCACGCGTGACATGGCGCAGAGCCTGGGGTTGGACCGCGTCTCGGGCGCCGTCGTGGTACGGCTGACCAATGACGGACCTGCCGCCAAGGCCGGCCTGGCGCTGGGCGACGTGATCGTGGCGGTCGACGGCTTCGAGGTCGCCGACGCCCATTCGGTGCACTATCGGATGACCACGCGCGGGATCGGCAACACCACCAAGCTGCGCGTGATCCGCAAGGGCAAGGTCATCCATATTGCGCTTCCGCTCGTCGCCGCCCCGAAGCCCGGCCGCGACGACGTGCGCAACCTGTCCGGCAACAATCCCTTCGACGGGGCGCGGGTGTCGAACATCCTCCCGAGCGTCGCCGACGAGCTCAACCTGACCGAGACCGAGGGCGTCGTTATCGTGGCGGTGCGCTCGGGCGGCATCGCGGCCCGGCTCGGCTTCCGGCCCGGCGACGTCATCCTTCAGGTGGGCAGGACCAAGATCACCGACGTCGTCACCCTCGATCGGATTACGCGCGAGCCGCAGCGCGTCTGGCGCATCTCCATCAGCCGCGGCGGGCGCGTGATGAAGCTTCAGCTCTCCGGTTGAGCCACTCGTGTGATGATCAAGAAATTCGCCTTCGTGTGCGGCAAGGCTCCAAGCGAATTTTTCGACCTGAATCACACGAGCTATTCTATGAAGCTAGTGTCCCTTTTGATTCCGAAGTTCGCTCGGGGACCTAGCATCGGACACAGGCGAACTTCGGAATCGGGACACTAGTGGCGACCCTGTTCGAAGCCGCCGGTCTGGAGAAAGGCGCCCCCCGCCCGCTCGCCGACCGGCTGCGGCCGAAGACGCTGGCCGAGGTTGCCGGCCAGGACCACTTGGTGGGGCCGCAAGGCACGCTGACGCGCATGCTCAAAAGCGGCCGTTTGCCGAGCCTCATTCTGTGGGGGCCGCCGGGATCGGGCAAGACGACGGTGGCGCGGCTTCTCGCGCACGAGACGAAGCTAGAGTTCGAGCAGCTCTCCGCCATTTTCTCCGGTGTGCAGGATCTGCGCAAAGCCTTCGACCGCGCCAAGGCGCGGCGCGAGCAGGGCAAGGGCACGCTGCTCTTCATCGACGAGATCCACCGCTTCAACCGCGCGCAGCAGGACAGCTTCCTGCCGCACATGGAGGACGGCACCATCACGCTCGTCGGCGCGACGACGGAGAACCCGTCGTTCGAGCTCAACGGCGCGCTTCTAAGCCGCGCATCCGTGCTCGTCTTCAACCGGCTGGATGAGGGCACGCTCGAGGACTTGCTGGCGCGGGCCGAACGCGAGGAGGGACGCCCGCTGCCGCTCGATGCGGACGCGCGGCAAGCCCTCATCGTCATGGCCGACGGCGACGGGCGCACGGTGATCAACCTCGCAGACGAGGTGTTCGCCGCGGTCGCACCGGGACAGCCACCGCTCGATCGCACGGCGCTCACGGGCCTGGTGCAGCGGCGCGCGCCGCTCTACGACAAATCGCGCGAGGGCCACTACAACCTGATCAGCGCGCTGCACAAGGCGGTGCGCGGCTCCGACCCTGACGCCGCGCTCTATTGGCTGGCGCGCATGCTCGACGGCGGCGAGGACCGGCTGTTCCTGGCGCGTCGGCTGGTGCGCATGGCGGTTGAGGACATCGGCCTCGCCGATCCCCAGGCCGTGGTGCAGGCGCTCGCCGCCAAGGACGTGTTCGACTTCCTCGGCAGCCCCGAGGGCGAGCTGGCGCTGGCCCAGGCGACGATCTATCTGGCGACCGCGCCCAAATCCAATGCCGCCTATGTGGCCTATAAGGCGGCCATGCGCGCCGCCAAGGAGCACGGCAGCCTGATGCCGCCCAAGATCATCCTCAATGCGCCGACCAAGCTCATGGAGGAGGAGGGCTACGGCGCCGGCTACGCGTACGACCACAACGCGCCA
>Ga0307442_1000218_pt1 | contig 26350 bp, 22 predicted proteins | sample SalMarWE160430MG_FD_202143 | JGI IMG/M metagenome (GOLD analysis project Ga0307442, IMG submission 202143) | Salt marsh sediment microbial communities from the Plum Island Ecosystem LTER, Massachusetts, United States - WE1604-30 | ecosystem: Environmental > Aquatic > Marine > Intertidal zone >...
CAAGGCGCGTCGCCCAGTCGAGCAGCCTGGCGCGCTCGTCATCCGTCAGCCCGCGGGGCCTGACGACATGGATCATATCGAGCGTGCGATAATGCTCGCTGGTCAGCCGCCCGTCGAATCGGGGGCCGAGATATACGGCGTTCAGCGGATTGTCGAGATTGTGCACCTCGCCGCCTTTGATATAGGCGAGCCCCGTATGCGAAATCCCCATCTGGATATTCGGATAGGCGCCTGTGCCGCCCCATTCCGGCCGGAACGTTAAAAGCAGATCTCCGGTCTTGATCAGCCCGCTCCTGGCCAGCCGCCTGGCCATGCCGGCGCGCCTGACGACGACGAGACGCAGCCCGATGTCGCCTTCTGCGCCGATCGCATCGGGATGTTTGAAGTCGATCAGCTTGGCGGAAATGTCGATGTCGGACGGCAGAGGCGCGCGGGCACTGGCGGGAAGCGCGAAATAGACCGGAATGCCGAGCTTGCGCGCGACGTCCTTATTGACGCTCTCGTCAAAGGTGAATTGCCTCGCCGCGCCTGGAGCGGCGGACTGGACGGCGCCGAAAAGCAGCAAAACAATGAGAAGGCCGTAATTCTTCAAGTTTTTTGCCATGACACTCACTCCCAGACAGAGCCAGAGCTTGCGTAAAATAAGGAAATTTAAACCAAAGCGAACCGCATCTATAGCATGGGCGGGGCCTGCCGCGCACGCATCTCGAAGCGTATATCTGCCGGCACCGCCAGCGCAACGCGCGTCCAAGCATATCCCCGCGAAGGCAGGGATGGACGCGGGAACAGTTGCGCTCGTCTTTTGAAATCGATCAACTTGACCTCGTCCGGGTGATGCCACTTGAACGAGAATTGATCCAGGGCCTGATCTGCACATGAATATGATCGTCATGCCGCGCCGCCCGGCAGCCCTGGAAGCGCAGGAGCGGCGAGGATACGCCGAGCCTCTTCGCGAGATGAGGCTCGAGAAGCAGCTTCTCCACCCCGAATTTCCTGCCGCTGGAGGCGAGCCAGCTCACCATTGCGCGGGTCCGCTCCGCATCGAGTTCGAGATCCGGCAGGAGCGGCTGCAGCCAATCCAGATCCCATCTCAGGCTGAATAGCGGCTTTTCCGAACAGGCTGCGCCTGCGCCCCCGCGTGGCTGCTCGAAGGCCCAATAGCCGATCGGCGATCGCACAACGCCCGGCAGATAGTGTCCCGCCTTGTCGGCGTAATAGAACGCCAGATCCAGCTTCCGCCCATCATCATGCGAGAGATGCGGGAGAAGCGGGAAACCGTCGAAGAACGGGAAATTGGCGTCGAGATAGAGTATCCTCGTGCCGGGATAGGTCTCGTTCAGATGGGCCGCGAGGCTCTCCAGGAGGGAAACAATCCGCGCATCGGCATAGTTTCGATTAAGCGCGCAGTAGAGCAGGTTCGCCGCACCGTAATGGCGGTCGGAGCCGAGACCGCAAGCAAGGGGCACGCGGCCCGCGCTCGAGGCGAGCGGCGGCACGATGAACAGCGTCAGGACGATATAAGTGGCTGCGAACGCCGCGAAAAGCTGGGCGGAGCACCGCCAGGCGCTGGTATAGCGACGTCCAAACAGCTTCACCAACAGCCAGCCGATAAGAAGGGCAATACCGCCGATCTGGGTGACGAGCGTCAGAAGGATAAATGTCAGCAGTCCGAGGAATATGCCCATTGTCGCCGGCTGTCTGAATGCGCTTCTTTCAGCAGCCGAGAAACGGCCGGTTCACGGCCGGACAGCGGCTCCGGCAGGCTCTTAGCACGGACGTCGCGGACGCGCCAATGGATCGGGCTTGTTCATTCGGCTGGACCGGCCGCCCGGACCGTGGATTCCGCTGCAGGATTCTGGCCGGAGAAATGGCGTTGTGGCATATTGGGCGATCTTTCCATGGGTCCTGGGATTGGAGGAATGATGATGTCGGTGATACGGCGTTCTGTTCTTCGTGGTCTGGCGGCGGTTCCGCTTGCAATTGCGCTTCCGCCGCGCATCGCATCGGCGGACGTTGGCCGCTTTCTCGGAACCGTTGTCGCTCGATGGGCCGATAATGGGCGCGATATGATCCTCATCGAATCGTTCGAATTTGTCGCGCCAGACGGCCAGCGTTGGCCGGTTCCGGCCGGAGCCACCGTGAACGGCGCCTCCATTCCGCGCATCTTCTGGTCATTGATCGGCGGGCCGTTCGAGGGGCGCTATCGCAAGGCCTCCGTGGTGCACGACTATTACTGCGATATTCAGGTGCGCAGCTATCGAGCGGTCCATCGCGCCTTCTACGATGCGATGATGGCCTCCGGCGTCGCCCCCTCCAAGGCCTGGCTGATGTTCCAGGCGGTCAACCGGTTTGGGCCGCGCTGGGCGATTACGGTTGCCAGCGCGCCACGCGACTCCGATGACGGGACCTGGCGCTACCGCCGGCGTGGCTTCACGGCGCCCGCCCCGGCGCAGCCGGTCTTGAACAGGCAGGAGCTGGAGACGTTTCTTGCCGACGTCGAGTACAGGGCCGATCCGGAAGACGTCGCGAAATTGCGTCGGCAAGCCAAAAAATTGAGGTGAGGTGAGCCGGCGGGCCTGTGCGCGGCGCGATGTGCCGCTGACGTCAACCGAGTGGCGGGCGTAAGGCGGCAGATCTGCCAGAGGCCTCGACCGGTGACGCCTTACTGCGCGCCAGCCGCTTCCAGCGCAAGAAGACGGCCCGAGGCGTCGTCGCTTCCGAGGCTCGCCGCGATGCCGTACCAATATTTCGCCTTCTGCTTGTTCGGCTGCAGACCCGCGACATCATATTGCGACAGAAACGCCGGATCGTAGGTCTGCGCAAGCGTCAGAGCGCCTTGAACGCTTCCCTTCCGCGCCAGCCGTGCATAGATGAGCCTGGCCGCTGAAATATCATTCAGCTCCAGCATCGACTTGGCGCGCCCCAGTAGCTGCTTTTCCTGCTCCGGGTCGATCGGCGTGGTGTTCGCCACCGAAGCGGTGGCCTGCTCCGGCACGGCGGCCGTAGGTATCGAGGCCGAGGGGGCCCGCACCGATGGCTCGTTCCGGGCGGCGCGTTTGGGCAGCACGGAGACGCGCACCCTTTTGATGAGCGGTTCAACGTTCTGACCGCGGATCAGCTGAACCTCCAGGGAAAATTCGCCGGAAAATCCGTCAGGCGGAACGAGCTTGAGACCGGCGACATCATGAGCCGACACCAGCCAGGCCTCCGCCGTACGGAAGCCGGAGGACAATGAGAAGCCCTTCGGAAGCCTCCGGAAAGAGAGAAGAACGTAGTCGGTCGGCTCAAAAGGCGGCATATCGACGCCGATGGGGATAGGGCGACCCGGTTCCCCGACAATATCGGCGACGGCAAACGTGCCACCGGCTTGAACGCGTATGAGCTTCGGCCTGTCGGCAGGAAACCGCAATTCAGCCTCTCCGGCCCTCTTCTCGAGCAGAGCAGGCACCATCCTGCCCAGTCCGTGGAATGCGACGCTTGCCATTGCCGGGCGCGCCGCTGCGAGCCCGGCGGCGAGGACAAGTCCCACGGCGAGCCATTGCCGGTGAAGGCTGCGCTCGCCAGCAGGACGATGTTTGCCCGGGCGATTGCCGCTCGCCCGGGCGTCACGCCGCGTAGATTGCATTATTGGTTGCCCGCTTGTGTGTTTTGAAAGGCCAGGAACTGCTTGAACTGCGTGTACAACTGAGCGCGATCCTGAGCGCTGAGTTGGCCGCGTCCGGCCGATTGCCGATAGCTCGCCAGGAACTTCTCGAATGCAGCGCGGATATCGCCTTCTTCCTCACCGCCCGGCCTGAGCTGGCTTCCCAGGACCTGCCGGTTGCCGTCAAGCCAGTCCTGCGCGGGTTTGAATCGGGTCCAGCCGGGGATCTCTGCGGCGAGGTTCACCTCGGACCATTTCGGGTGCCGGGATTTGTGGTTGAATTCACCGATCTTACCGAAGAACTCCTGCACAAATCTCTCGATCTTGCGATAGCGGAAAGACCCCGGATCCCAGTTATACACCGCGAGCGCCGTGCGGGTCGCAATGGTCGGCACGGTCTTGCCCTCCGCAATGAGCTCCGGATAGTGCTCATGCGTCAAATCGGCGGGAAGGTAGCGCGTGTAGAGGGTGCTCTTGTTCTTGGCCGGCAGATCGTCTTCCGTCAAAGGCAGAAGATGGATTCCGTCCGAGGCAACCAGTTTCGACAACCCCGATTGCGGCGCTCCCGTCAGAACGATGTGAGCATCGATCTCGCCGGCCTTCAAGAGCTGCAACGCCTCGTCATTGTCATGGAATGACTTGTTCGTTGAGATCCCCATCATACCAAACAGAATGTCAGCGGCGATGTGGGTATGGCTGTTTTCCAGATTGAAGCTAACCCGTTTTCCCTGAAGATCGGAAAGCCGCGTAAATTCTTCCCGAGCCGCAACATGAAACTCTGAATTGTATAGCTTCGTGATATACTTGACCCGATGGGAAAGATTTGCGTAGAGGACCGGATCTTTTTTCTCAAGATATTCGAGATGATCCTGATCGACAGTCCCCATATCAACGCCCTTCAGGAACAAAACGTCCTGGAGATTCTGAATGCCGCCGACCCCTAGGATCGGCAGGACACGAACGCCGCCGGGCCGGATGTCGTTGACGACGTTACGAATGTCTTCAGCGAAGCGCGCGCAGGTACATCTCAGGCCCGAGACGACAATCGAAACGGTTATCTGATTGATTTCCTGCTTCTTTTGGTCGTACAGAGACGGGGTTGCAGACTGAGCGCCGGCCGAAAGCCCCCCGGCTACAGCCAGCAAGATCCCCATAGCTAGGGATACGAGTTTACGCATATGACAACTCCAGTGATTATTGCCCCACTTCATGATCCATAATGCGACAAGATTAAGAACGCCCCGGATTTCACCGAAATCTATCCTTTCGAAATTAACTAAGCAATCCTTGGTAAAGTCTAATCACTGTCACAGATCGAGACTTGGTTAAGCGTCGGCCTAGCGCATTTCCGGCTGTTCTTGGTATCCCAGATACCCGATGCCTGACAGAGAACTTCTATAGGGATCGAGAAACGCGCAAGTATATAGACACAACGCGGCAGAACAAGCGTTTTTCTGCGCTCACGCAAACTTCCCTATTCACCGGGCCGATATTCCTAATAGGTAAAATCGACAGCTTTGCGGCAAGCTTTCGTTAATCTTCAAAAGGCCCGATTCGTAACGACGCCTGGCGCGATGCGCGAATAAGGTCGTCACCATAGCCGTACAATCGGGACGGCGATGACTTCGCGTGAGGGAACCTCACACATATTTATGGAAAGTGATCGTCCGGCATTTTCTCGGTCACGCGGCCCGTTCTTTTCGATACCCGAGCTTCGCCGGCAACCACCATCGAACCAGATGATGGCCTCCGGCCGACATTCAGGCCAGCCTCTCCGTCACCAATCCGGCCCAAATTTGCGCTGTCCCGTCTACCGGCTGGGTGGTCTTTGATCGTCTGCGCCCCCAGAAGCGATGGGGGTCGCCGCCCTCGCTTCCCCCTCAGATGAAGGGTCCTCGGGCCGCAAAGCGATATTCGCCAAAAAATATGCGGCGAATGATACGCCTGTTTGCCGCAAAGCCGACGGGAGGAGACACAAATGAGCCGAGAGGATTCGAACCGTTGGAGGAAGATTTTGGCGCTCCCTAGGGGAGTCGAACCCCTCTTTCCAGATTGAAAATCTGGCGTCCTAACCGATAGACGAAGGGAGCGCGGCAGCGACGCCTTGGGTATAAGAAGGATTTGCCGTTTAGACAAGTGCCGTCCATATGCCCGCTACCGGCATCAGCGCCTTTGTCGCGCGGGGTCCGCCAGATCCTCGATCAGCACCTCGATCTTTTCCCGGCCGCCCCAATTGTCCCGCTGCAGACGTCCGGCGACGTGAAAAGGCCTTCCCTCCCCGCTTTGCAGCGCTTCGCCCAAGGGCGTGCCGACCGCGCGGAAGGCGATGGCGCCGATCGCCGCGCCGCCGCCCGATTTCAGCGAGCAGCGCAGATGAGCCTCGCCCATCTGCTTCACGAAGCCGATCCGATGCGCGGGGAAAACGAAGCGCGGCGCTGGATTTCCCATGCCGTAAGGGCCGGCCTTTTCGATCAGTTCGACAAGATCGGAGGTTGCCGCCTCGGGCGTCAGCGCGCCGTCGACGGAAAGCGCCGAGGCATCCCGCGCCGTTGTGACGGCCGTTGCGAGCTGGGAACGAAGGAACGCTTCGAATGCGGCGAGATCGCCCCGATCGATCGTCACGCCGGCCGCCATGGCATGGCCGCCGCCTTTCTTGGCGAGGCCCTCGGTCAGCGCGGCCCGTACCGCGTGGCCGATATCGGCGCCGGCGATCGAGCGAGCCGAGCCCGTGCCGTCGCCGGACTTACTATCCCAGGCGATCACCAGCGCGGGGCGCCGGAAACGATCCATCAGACGGCTCGCCACCAAGCCGACAAGTCCCTTATGCCATGCCTCGGAGCCAACGAGAATGAGAGGCGGATCGGGATCGTCCGCGAGCCGCGCCTCGGCCTCGGCGAAAGCCTCCTCGCAGCAACGCTGCTCCATCTCCTGTCGTTCCCGATTGAGCTGGGTCAGCGTCGCGGCGATGCGCGCGCATTCAGCATCATCGAGGCTCGAAAGCAGCCGGGCGCCGAGACCCGCATCGCCGATCCGCCCCCCGGCATTGATGCGCGGCCCCAGAATGAAGCCAAGATGATAAGGTGTCGGCGCCGATTTCAGTCCGGCCGCGTCCACGAGCGCGCGCAGGCCGGCATTTTCGCGGCGATGCATCACTTTCAGACCCTGCGCCACGAATGCGCGGTTCACACCGGTCAGCGGCACGACATCGCATACGGTGGCCAGGGCGACGAGATCGACGAGGCCGAGAAGATCGGGCTCTTTCCGCTCCCCTCCGTACCACCCGGCCTGACGAAGATGACGGGCGACGGCGATCAGGAAAAGGAAGGTGACGCCGGCGGCACAAAGATGCCCCTGGCCGGAGAGATCGTCCTGCCGGTTCGGATTGATCACGGCAATGGCGGGCGGGATCTCCTCACTCATCTGATGGTGATCGATGACGATCACATCGGCGCCCAGACGGCGCGCTGCCGCCAGCGGTTCATGGCTCGTCGCGCCGCAGTCCACGGTGACGATGAGCCGGGCTCCATCGCTTACGAGGCCTTCGATAGCGGAGACATTCGGCCCGTAGCCTTCGAAGATCCGGTCGGGGATATAGACGACGCAATCGCGCCCATGCGCATCGAGAAACCGGCGCATCAGGGCCGCCGAGCAGGCCCCATCGACGTCATAATCGCCGAAGATCGCGATCGCCTCGCCCTTGCGGATGGCATCGGCGAAACGCGCCGCGCCGGCATCCATGTCCTGCAAGAGGGAAGGATCGGGCAGCATGGCGCGCAGCGTCGGCGCCATCAGGTCCGGAACATTGTCAAGCGTAGCGCCACGCGCGGCGAGAATCCGACCAAGCAAATCGGGCAGCTCGTATTTCTGGCTGATCGCGGCGGCGAGGCGGGCCTGGTCGGGGCTCAGCCTCTCGCGCCAGATCTGCTCCTTGACGGACCGCGTTACGCCAAGAAAAGCATCGTTTCCCCTGTCCTCGCCTGCATCCTGAAGCTTCAACGCCGCATCCATCGCCCCACCCTTTGTTCGACGGAAGCCTACGCTAATGCGATTCGAACGAAATTACGTAGGATGCCGGGTGAGCCCGATGCGCGCGCGGGTCGGGTGTGAATAAGCGACCGGCGGAGATGCGGCCCGGCTCAGATCTCCGCCTGGGCGAACTTCGACGCCGTATTGTGTCGGGTCTTGAGCCAGCGGACGGTCTTGGTCGCCGCACGCATGATCACCGTGTGCGTTTCGAGCCACTCGCCACTGAATCTCACGCCGCTCAGCAGCGAACCGTCGGTCACGCCGGTCGCCGCGAAGATGACATCGCCGCCCGCCATCTCCTCCATGGAATATTTCCGGCTGAGATCGGTCAGGCCCATTGCGGCGGCGCGCTTGCGCTCGTCCTCGCTGAGCGGGGTCAGGCGTCCCTGCATCTGTCCGCCGATACAGCGCAGCGCCGATGCCGCAAGAACACCTTCGGGCGCGCCGCCAATGCCCATATAGATGTCGATGCCGGTCTCCTCGGCCTCGACCGTTTCGATGACGCCGGCAATATCGCCGTCCCCGATGAGGCGGATCGCCGCCCCGGTCTCACGGACCGCGTCGATCAGCTTGGCGTGGCGCGACCGGTCCAGAATGCAGACGGTCAGATCGGCGATGGTGACACCCTTGGCCTCGGCCAGCCGGGCGAGATTCTCGCGGGGACCGAAATCGAGATCGACAAGCCCGGATTCGTAACCCGGCCCGATCGCGATCTTGTCCATATAGATGTCCGGCGCGTTCAAAAGCGTGCCGCCCTCGGCGAGCGCAACGACGGCGAGCGCATTCGGCATGGCTTTGGCGCAAAGCGTGGTGCCCTCCAGCGGATCGACGGCAATATCGACATCCGGACCGGAGCGCGTTCCCACTTCCTCGCCGATGAACAGCATCGGCGCCTCGTCGCGCTCGCCTTCGCCGATCACGACCCGTCCGTTGATCGCCAGCTTGTTGAGCTCGCGGCGCATGGCATCGACGGCGGCGCGGTCGGCTTCCTTTTCCGTGCCCCGCCCGCGCAATCTCGCGGCGGCGATCGCGGCGGATTCCGTGACGCGCGCAACCTCGATCGACAAAGCGCGGTGCAGCACCGTCTTGGCATCATGGTCGGACATGGCTGGGCTTCCTTCAGCGGCAATCGCGGAACGAATGAGAACGCACACGCATTACATTCGCGTAACCTGCTGGATGACACAAGGTTAAGCGGATGGAAAGCGTTTCATAGGCGTTCGATCCGGATCATCTGCGGCGTTTCGTTCACATGGCCGTCCGCCTCGATCGCATCCAAGGCCCGGCGAATGGCCGCTTCCGTCGTCTCATGCGTGATAATCACGATCGGCGTCGGCTCGCCCGGCGGGCTCGCGCGCCCCGAGCCCGGCGGCAGTGCCGGGCCACGCTTCTGGACGATGCTTTCCAGCGAGATCCCTTCCGTCGCCATCCGGCCCGCGATGGCCGCAAAGGCGCCCGGCCGGTCATAGACGGACAGGCGGATATAATAGCCGCCTTCGTGAGCCCGCATCCGGGCGCGGACATGTGGGACGAGCTGGCTTGCCGGGGTAACGAAGGCCGGGAAGATCAGGCCGCGGGCAATATCGGCAATGTCGCTGACGACCGAGGACGCGGTTGGATTGGCGCCCGCTCCCGGCCCGACAAGCATCATGTCGCCGGAGAAATCGCCCGTCACGGCAATGCAATTGAGAACGCCGTCCACCTGGGCGATCGCGCTTCCGCTCGGCACCATTGTCGGATGCACGCGCTGTTCGATTCCGCTATCGGTCTTCAGGGCGACGCCGAGCAGCTTGATCTTGTAGCCAAGCTCCTCCGCCGCCTCGATATCGGCGGGCGTGATCGAGCGGATGCCCTCAAGATAGATCGTATCGAAGGAAATTTCGGTGCCGAAGGCAAGGCTGGTCAGGATGGCCAGCTTGTGCGCGGTGTCATGGCCGTCGACGTCGAAGGTCGGGTCGGCTTCGGCATAGCCGGCGCGCTGGGCGTCGGCGAGTGCGGCCTCGAAAGTCTGCCCCTCATTGCGCATTCGGGTCAGGATATAATTGCAGGTGCCGTTGAGAATGCCGAACACCCGGCTGACCTGGTTGCCGGCAAGGCTTTCCCGCATGACTTTCACGATGGGAATGCCGCCCGCGACCGCGGCTTCGAAATTGAGCGCGAGATTATTCGCCTCGGCCAGCCGGGCGAGCTCCGTGCCATGTTTGGCAAGCAGTGCTTTATTGGCCGTCACGACATGTTTGCCGGCGCGCAGAGCTGCCACAACGGAGGCTTTTGCCGGGTCGCCGTCCCCCCCGATCAGTTCGACAAACACCTCGATCGCCTCGCTGCGGGCAAGCTCGACAGGGTCGTCGAACCACTCCAGACCGCTGAGGTCGACACCGCGATCCTTCGTGCGGTCCCTGGCGCAGACTGCGGTCACGGCAATCCCGCGGCCGCTGCGCTGCTCCAACAGCGCGCCGTTCCCGGCCAGGAGCTTCAGCACCCCGGCGCCGACAGTTCCCAGTCCGGCCAATCCGATCTTGAGCGGCTCCATGAACTTCCTCAAGCGTTCCTGTCGTCGCGCAACTCGCGCAAAAGACGGGCCTCCACCGCCCGTGTCGGCAGGCGATGAAACGGCCGGCCTGCTGCCGAAACGACCACGAGCGGAGAAATGCCGCTGAGCAGAGGGGCGCGGCCCCCCGAACGATGCGGGCCATCAGCGCCTGCAAGGCGGAGAACCCAGGCGGCGGCGCGGTTCAGCTAGCGGTTTTGTCCCGACGCAAGCGGGATCACGTTATGCATTGTCCCAGCCGCTTCGGATAGGAATTTTTTGACATTTCGTGCGGCCTGCCGGACCCGCTGCTCGTTCTCCACAAGGGCAAGCCGGACATGGCCTTCGCCATATTCGCCAAATCCCACGCCGGGCGAAACGGCGACGCCGGCTTTTTCGAGCAGGAGCTTGGAGAATTCGAGCGAGCCGAGTTCGCGCATCTGCTCCGGCAGCGGCGCCCAGGCAAACATGGTCGCGGGCGGAGGCGGAATCTCCCATCCGGCACGCCCCATGGCCTCCACCAGACAGTCGCGGCGGCGGCGATAGGTCTCGCGAATTTCATCGACGCAGCTTTGATCGCCGTTGAGCGCCGCGGCCGCCGCGACCTGGATGGGCGTATAGGCGCCGTAATCGAGATAGGATTTCACCCGCGCGAGCGCCGCGATCAGCCGCTCATTGCCGACGGCGAAGCCCATGCGCCAGCCGGGCATCGAGTAGGTCTTGGACATCGACGTGAACTCGACCGCGACGTCGATCGCGCCTTTGACCTGCAGGATCGAAGGCGGCGGCGGCACGTCGAAATAAATCTCGGCATAGGCGAGATCGGAGAGGAGGATAAGGTCGTGCTTACGCGCAAAGCTGACGACTTCCTTGTAGAAGTCGAGATCGGCGACAAGCGCCGTCGGATTGGACGGATAGTTCAGCACCAGCGCGATCGGCTTGGGTATCGAATGGCGCATGGCCCGGTCGAGCGCCGCCATGAATTCCTCATCGGGCCGCGCAGGCACGCTTCGGATGACGCCGCCTGAAATGATGAAGCCGAATTCGTGGATCGGATAGGTCGGATTGGGCGACAGGATCACGTCGCCAGGGGCCGTGATCGCCTGCGCCATATTGGCGAAGCCTTCCTTGGAGCCGAGCGTCGCCACGACCTGCGTCTCCGGGTTCAGCTTCACGCCGAAGCGCCGCTCGTAGTAGGCCGCCTGCGCGCGCCGGAGGCCGGGAATGCCTTTGGAAGCGGAATAACGGTTGGTGCGCGGCTTGGCGATGGTCTCCACCATCTTATCGACGATGTGCTGCGGCGTCGGCAGATCGGGGTTGCCCATGCCGAAATCGATAATGTCCTCGCCGCGCGCCCTGGCCTGGGCCTTCAGCCGGTTGACTTCCTCGAAGACGTAAGGGGGCAGTCTCTTTATGCGATGAAAATCCGGTTCGCGGTTCCGCACGGGCTCTTTCTCCAGGGCATTGCCATCGGTGTAAGGCGCGCCGCCTGGAGGGACTGAGCCTGAAGGGACGCGCCGGATGACGTTTTTTATGCCGCGGGCGCCTTGCTTGCCCGCACCGGCTGCCCGCAATTGGCGCTAATTGCGCCCTTCGATCTCCTCGGCGGCTTCGGCGCCATGCGCTTTCTGCTCGGCCGTCAAATCCTTAATCGCTTTTTTCTGCTCCGTGGGCGTGAGCAAGGGGCTGCCGATGCCGCGGAGACTGGGCAATCGAGGGTAGATCGACTCGGCACAGCCGGAAAGGGTGGCCGATCCCGCCACGCATAGAAGCAGCGCCGTAAGTTTAAGACCGCGTAGCATTTCGCCTCTTGCGCTCCTGAAATGTTCCAGGACGCCTACCCCCCCAACTATTCGCAACGATTCGTTTTAATTATGGCCTTCCATAGCATTTCTGCCGCAGAACGGGAAGTCACTGCTTGCCATTCGGTCAATGCGGCCCGGCCCGTGGAGCGAGATTGCATTGATATTGTCGCAACTTTTGTGGAGAATCGGGCAAAGACATCACAAGGCTGGGCCGGAGAGCCACCTAATGTGATGATCCAGACGTTTGTCATCCCTCTCAGCAGATACCGAACGAACGTCTGGATCTGAATCACACGAGCAATATCGATGGGCTCGTGTCCCTTGAGATTCCGAAGTTCGCTACGAAGCGTGCTGCGACCACAGGGCGACCTTCGGAATCGGGACACGAGCAGCAGGGCCGCTGCTCAAGGCGCCACGGACAGCCGGATGGGAGAGAGAATGGCCGACGATCAGGGAAAAGAGAGCGGACCGCTTGACCGGCCTTACACGGTCCGGGATGCCGAGCAGCTCACGCAGAATATGGTCAAGTTCCTGGATGTCGGAAGCCGGGCGCTTGCGCGATGGCTCGATGGCAGGCGCTTGGATGGCCCCGTGACCATGGCGACTGAAATGAGTGAGGCCGGCAAGGTCATCGGATCGGTCATGAGCGCCTGGACGAACGAGCCGGACAAATTCGCGGCCAAGCAGCACGCGCTGGCTGGAGATCTGATCGACCTTTGGGGCCGGACGCATCGCCACTTTCTCGGCGAAACGGTCGAGCCCGTCATCAAGCCCGCCCCCGGCGACAACCGCTTCCGCGATCCGCAATGGACCGAGAACCCGTTTTTCGACTTCTGCAAGCAGGCTTATCTGCTCGGAGCGAACTGGGCGGAAGAGCTGGTGCGCAATGCCGAAGGTGTCGAGGAGCAGACCCGGCACCGCGCGCAGTTCTATCTGACGCAGATCACCAGCGCCTTGTCGCCCTCGAACTTTCCCGTGACCAATCCGGAAGTGCTGCGCACCACATTTTCCTCCAATGCGGAAAATCTCGTCACCGGCATGTCGCAGCTTCTGAAGGATCTGGAAGAATCGGGCGAGCTGATCAAGCTCAAACAGACCGATCTCAGCGCCTTCGCAGTGGGCAAGAACCTGGCCGTTACGCCCGGAAAGGTGGTCCATCGCAACGATATCTCGGAGCTCATCCAATATCAGCCGACCACCGACACCGTCTTTTCGACGCCGCTGCTCATCGTGCCGCCCTGGATCAACAAATATTACATACTCGACCTCGTGCCGAAGAAATCCTTCGTCCGCTGGCTGGTCGATCAGGGCTTTACCGTCTTCGTGGTGTCCTGGGTCAATCCGGGCAAGGAGCTCGGGCATAAGACCTTCGAGGACTATATGCATGAGGGGATCCTGCAGAACCTCGCCGAGGTGCTGCGCATCACGAATACCGACAAGGCCAACGCGATGGGCTATTGCGTCGGCGGCACGCTGCTCGGCACGAGCCTCGCCTATATGGCGGGGACCGGGGACAATCGCATCAACAGCGCGTCCTTCCTCGCCGCACAGCTCGATTTCACCGATCCCGGCGATCTGAAGGTGTTCATCGACGACACCCAGCTCAAATCGCTTGAGACCATCATGACCGAACAGGGCTATCTCGACGGCTCCCGCATGGCGGCGGTCTTCAACATGCTCCGGCCGAAAGATCTGATCTGGCCTTATGTCGTGAACAATTACCTGCTCGGCAAGCAGCCTTTCCCCTTTGACCTGCTCTACTGGAATTCCGACACGACGCGGATGACCCCGGCCAATCACAGCTTCTATCTGCGCGAGTTCTACCAGAGGAACACCCTCGCCAAGGGCGGGATGACGATGGGCGGCATCAAGCTCGATTTGAGCAAGGTAACGCTCCCGGTCTATGAGGTGGCGACGCGGGAGGACCATATTTCGCCGGCCCGGTCCGTATTCCGCGGCGCCCAGCTCTTCGGCGGGCCGGTCAGATATGTGCTCGCCGGTTCCGGCCATATTGCCGGCGTGGTCAATCCACCGGCTTCAGGAAAATATATGCATTGGCTGCCGGGCGGCGAGGACTCCAAGAGCTGGCCGACGCTTGAGGACTGGCTTGCAAATGCGAACGAGGTCCCCGGATCCTGGTGGCCGGACTTTGCGAATTGGCTCGGCGCGCATTCCGGGGAGCAGGTGCCGGCCCGCATTCCAGGCCAAGGGGCGAGCGAGCCGCTCGATGATGCGCCCGGCAGCTATGTCAGAATATGAAGGCTGAGGCCCTCACGGCGAGCGCCCGGAAGCGCCGCGGTGCGCTCATTTGCCCTCAAGAAAACCCTTCACCTTGTCCGCCAAACCTTCCGCGGCGAGATCGCGGAAGAAATGGTCGGCGCCGGCGACGGTCTCGACCCTGATATTCTTCGCGTCCGGTATGCCCTCGATGGCGGGGAGCAGCTCTTTCGCCAGCGGGTCGAGATCGCCGACGACGATCAGGGTCGGCAGGGAGATATGCGGTAGCAGGCTCGGCGTATAAAGATTCTGATTCGGGCCGTAATAGTTGACAAAAGCTGCCGCCGTGACCTTGGCATTCTCGCAGACGAGAAACGGCACGCCGGTCATCAGCGTGGTGGGTTGATCTTCGGCGATCAGCTTTTCCGCTTCGGCGAGAATGGGCTGCAGGGGCTGCCCGAAGCGCTGTGAGAATTCGGCTTCGAGACTGGACGCCGTATCGGCAATCGGCGCGATGAGCACAAGCCGCTTCACCGCCTTGTCCGGCTCCTTCGCCGCATAGATCGCCACCTGATTGCCGCCGCGCGAATGGCCCGCGAGCGTGATATTCGAGGCGCCCTGCTCTTTCAGCCACTCCACCCAGCGCTGGATTTCGATCACGGCGTCCTCATTGCGGTGATCCTGTTCGATCGAACAGTCAAAGAGTCCTTCCCTTTCATTCAGACCCAGGCTGAGCGTGATCGCGAGCGAGTTGACGCCGCGCTCGCGCAAAAGCTCCTGAAGCGCGGAGAGAATTTCCACCCGATTGTGCGAGAGCGTCCCATGAAGGAGAAGCACGACTCCGTCGGACTTCAAGGACTTGCCCGGCGCGATTTCGAGATTGCCGAGCACGGTCAGGCCCTGCACCTCGGTCTGCACCGGCTTGGCCTTGGCGGGGGCGGCGGCGACCATTGTGCAGAGCGCAAGGGCAATCAGCCTCAGCAATGATCGAGCCGTTCTCACCGTCTTACCTTTCATCCCGCCATGCCTTGCCGATTCCGGTTAACCTTCGGAACCGGCACCTTAATTTATACTGTGGCGTAAATTGGCCGGTCACCGCCGTCTCAGCAGCCGCGCGCCGCGCAACCTCTTCCGGCGGATCGCCATGATGTTGAAAACTTCCGTCGCCGCAGCGAAGGCCATGGCGAAATAGATATAGCCGCGCGGAATGTGGAAATGGAATCCGTCGGCGACGAGCGCCACGCCCACCAGCATCAGGAAGGTCAGCGCGAGCATCTTGGTCGTCGGATGCCGTTCGATAAACGCGGCCACGGGTTCGGAAGCGACATACATCACGCCGATCGCAACGACGACCGCCGCGATCATCACTTCGACCCTCTGCGCCATGCCGACAGCCGTGATAATGGAGTCGATCGAGAAAATCGCATCGATCACCACGATCTGAGCGATGACCGTTCCGAACGCAACGCCGACGACGGATTTCTCCGACTCCTCCTCTTCCTCGTCCCCTTCGATCTCGCCGTGGATTTCCTGCGTCGCCTTGACGAGGAGGAAGACGCCGCCGGCCATGAGTATCAGGTCCCGCAGGGAGAAGCCGAAGCTGAACAGCGTGACGAGCGGCTGGGTCAGCCCCATGATCCAGAACATCGTCAGTAGAAGGAAGATCCGGAACAAAAGCGCAAGCGCGAGGCCGATCTGCCGGGCGCGCCTCGCCTGCTTTTCGGCAAGCCTATCGGTAACGATGGAAAGAAAGATCACATTGTCAATGCCGAGGACGATCTCCAGCGCCGTCAACGCAAAAAAGCTCACCCATATTGCCGGATCGAAAAGGATTTCCACGGCTCTCACCCTTTCCCGCTGAACGCCAAGGCTCGGACTGCGTTAGCGCAGTTACGATGCCCAGTACATCCCTAATTGCAATTATTTAGCCGCTGCGAGGCGCACGCGTTTCCGCCTCGCATCACTCTCGACAGATGTCATGCATCATTTGCGGTATCGAGACTTCGCAGAAGGCCGACCGCGAGCAGATAGGCGGTCGACAGGGCGACGATCAGCTGGACGGCGAAGGAGCCGGGGAGTCCCTGCCGCAGGGCAAACAGCAGCGCTGCCGCCCAGATTGCCATGACCGCCAGCGTGAACAGCCGAAGCCGCTTGACCCGGATCGGGTGAATCCATTTCAGCGGGAAAAAGGTCAGAAGCGCGAGGATCATTAGCAGGGCAAAGGATGGCCAGGGCGCAATTTCGAAGATCATCAAATAGAGCGCCACGATGTTCCACACAGCCGGAAATCCGACAAAAAAGCCGTCCTCCGTTTTGCTCTGGCGGTCGGTGAAATGAAACAGCGAGGCAAGGAGAATGACGGCCGCGGTGACCGATGCAAGCTGTAGAGGTACGAGGCCAGCCTCATAGATGATATAGGCCGGCACGACCACATAGGTCAGATAATCGGTGATGAGATCCAGCCGCTCCCCGGAAAAACGCGGCAGCCTCTCGGTGACGTCAAGCCTCCGGGCGAGCGGACCATCGACCGTATCGACCACGAGGGCGACCCCAAGCCAGGCGAAAGCCGCCTCCCAGCGGTGGGCTGCTGCCATGATCAATGCCTGGAAGCCCACGATCGCGCCGAGCGCGGTGAAGACATGAACCCCGAATGCCGCGAGCCGCCCAAGCATCCTGCGTTCTCTCAAACAAAAAGGCGGCCCATGGCCGCCCACGCTTCCGCCATAACGGCGTTGAATTTAGAAGCGGTGTCTGATCTTGCCTTTGATCAGCACGTCGTCATTATTCTCTTCCGCCGACGGTCCGACACCTTGTGCGGCGCTGTCGCCATAAAGGAGCTCCAAACCGAAGTCGAGCTTCGGAAGCTTGCCGATCGAACCGATGCCGGGGATGCTGAGTTCGGTTTCGCCACCGCTCGGCGTGGTCAGGGAAAGGCCTGCGCCATCGTCAGGCGTCTCCAACTGCAGCTTCGGCTCTTCGCTCTGCGGAGCCGGTTGAGCGGTCAGCGGCGGAACCTTCGTCTCGGTGAATGCGTGCGCCGCAGGTGCGCCGCCCATTGCGAACGCCGCAATCAACCCGAAGGTCGCCATCGTTATTCTCAATGGGTGCGGTAACATCGCGCCTAACTCCAGAATCTCTTGAGTCTAAGATGACCCCTGACCTTGGTCATTGCAAGGCTGTTGTATTTCACCTTAAGCTATTGAAACTTCGTGTAGATTTTCGGCATCGGAGAAATCCTGTGTTGCCCTCGCAACAGTTTGCCGCTTTGGTCGCCATAATTTCGCCCAATATGACGCATCAGTTTTCCATAATCCACGACAAATTAGGCCCCGAACGCCCCGGCAGCCCCAAAACATGGCGAATTTTGCACGATTTCAGTGGATAATCCGTGAATAAACGCGGGGCTTGCCGGTCACATTTCTGCCATAGAGACGACCACAGGCAGGAAAGAAGCGTTCCCTTACGCCTCAAAGCTGCAGGCGGTGAATCGAATCTGGGAATCATCGCGCCATCGATTGAGGCGCCGCGAACGAAAACAATTTCGTTCTGACAGAAATGGTCCCGGAGGCGGGGTTCCGAAGCAGGCCGCCTAAGGAGCAATCGCGAGCGCGCTCTTGTCCCGCCGATAAACGAGCGCGGCCGGATCAAGGGGTTGCGGTCTTCCGCTCAATTCGCACGGATGCGCGTCGTCCTTCTGGCCGACTTCGCCGTCTTCCGAATGCTCGCGATCCGCATAGGCTTCGTCACCGTTCGATCCCGTCGGCGAAAAGCTGATCTTGTGCAAGTCGCCGGCGGGGCGGATCGAGGCGCCGGCAGGCAATGCGGCAAGAACCTCACTGACGGGAATGTCGCGCAGCACCTCAGCCATGCGCAGCGAACAATCCAGCTTCAACCGTTTCCGCGGCCGTTTGGGCAGGCCGAGCCTGCGGCGCTCTCCCGGATCCATCTCGGCCCACTGCCGCTTCGGCCCGGTATCGATATGGATAAATCGCGGCCCGGAAAATGGATAGAAGCCGATCCCGCCTTTACGATGCGCCTCGGCTGCCGTCCTCAACCGGGCGAGCGACAATCCGGGCACGAACACATCGGCGGCGCGCCCGAACATATGCTGACTGTTCGGGTCCACATTGTGTCCGGCTCGCAAGAGCGAAGCATTATAGCCCTCGGACCGATAGGCGGAGATAATCCGGATCGTCCGGCGTTCTCCGACCGCCTGCTGCAGTTCGTATAGCTGATCGATCAGCCGGGGATCCATGGTGATGGTCTTGTCACACCGCCAGTCCCGTAGGAAATGGTTGATTTCGGCCATGGCGCCCGGCTGATATTCGCCGCCGATCTTATAGACGACCCGAAGGCGCTCGCCGGTCCAGTGATGCCGGAGGCGCAAAAGGCGGCTTTCAGGCCTGTGTTCGGGCAGGTCCGGGGGCGCGACGATCCCCGATTCAGCCGCCGAAACGCCGGACATCTGCGCAGCGCCCACCACAAAAATACATATGAAGATCGCTAAGCCCGGTAAACGCATGCCGCTAACCGGGCGGCCTCGATGCCGCACGATGCCCCCGCCCAAAAAGATTTTGCCACTCAATGCTTATGCATCGCTCTCCGGGAAGCGGCAAGCCGAGCGGCAATTTATTGTGAATATTGTTGCGTAGGCGACACCGTTAGCCCCGATCGTCAGCACCGACGCTGCATTGTTCAGCGATCCAGCTCAGAAAATCGGCTCCGCCGCCAATGACGGGCAGTACGAGCCGCGCGGGAACGCTATAGGGATGCAGCCGCTTGATCTCGTCCAAGGCATCGGCAGACCGTGCCTTTGTGGTCTTCACAATCATCGCCGCCTCGGTCCCTTCCTCGACATTGCCTTCCCACTCATAGATCGCGGTAATCGGCGGAAAGACGTTCACACAAGCGGCCAGGTGCCGCTCAACGAGAACACGGCCCGCCTTTTTAGCTTCATCGGCGGAAGGAAAGGTGGTGTAAATCAAAACAGCCGCAGGATCATGCGTGCCCAGATCCGGCCGGTCGACGCGTACTTGCGCGTTCGGCCCAGGAGAAACGCCTTTGCTCTCACTCATCATTTGGTCGCTCCATGGCGCTTGAGCTCGAAACCATAATCGAAAACATCCATTTCGTCGCCAGCAACACGCCGGAAGCGGGGGAGGCTTTGGATCGCCTCTCGGCTCGCTACGGTAATGTCGCGCCGGGAGATGCCGAAGTGATCGTGGCACTGGGCGGCGACGGGCTCATGCTCCAGACGCTGCATCAATTCATGGGCACGCTCGTGCCGATCTACGGGATGAATCGCGGCTCGGTCGGTTTCCTGATGAACGAATATCGCGAGGACCATCTGCGCGAGCGGCTGTCCCGCGCCAAGCTCAACATGATCTACCCCCTGCGCATGCGCGCAATGATGCAGGGCGGCACCAGCAACAAGGCACTGGCGATCAATGAGGTGTCGCTGTTCCGGCTGACGCATCAGGCGGCACGGCTCAGAATCAGGGTCGACGGGCAGGTGAGGCTCGAAGAGCTGGTTTGCGACGGCGTTCTGGTCGCAACGCCGGCCGGCAGCACGGCGTATAATCTGTCGGTGCACGGTCCGATCCTGCCGATCAACGCCTCGCTCCTGGCGCTGACGCCGATCAGCCCGTTCAGGCCGCGGCGATGGCGCGGTGCGCTGCTGCCCAGTACGGCGAATGTGACGATTGACGTGCTTGAGCCGGAAAAGCGCCCGATGGGCGCGGTTGCCGACCATACCGAATTCCGCCACGTGCTGAAGGTTGATATTGCCGAGGAGCGCGGCATCGGTCTGCACCTCCTGTTCGATCCCGGCCATGAGCTTGACGAGCGGATCCAGGCCGAGCAATTCCGTTATTGATGGGGCGATCGATGCAAGGTCTTTATTTCGAGCAATTCGAGGAGGGGATGGTTGTCGATCATCCGATCCGGCGCACGGTGACGGAAATGGACAATACGCTGTTCTCCTGCCTCACCCACAACCCGCAGCCGCTTCACATCGACCGGCATTTTTGCCAGACCGAGACCGAATTCGGCCAGCCGCTGATGAACAGCCTGTTCACGCTCGGCCTGATGATCGGGATCTCGGTGAACGATACGACGCTCGGGACGACGATCGCCAATCTCGGCATGACGGAAGTGAAGTTCCCCCATCCGCTATTTCACGGCGATACCGTGCATGTGCGCACCACCGTGCTCGGCAAGCGCGAAAGCCGTTCCCGGCCCGAGGCGGGGATCGTCGAATTCCGCCACGAGGCCTTCAATCAGGACGAAAAGCTGGTCGCGCTCTGCACGCGGCAAGCTTTCATGCGCAAACGGCCCGCCTCGTAATGACGGAGCAATCCGCAAATCCCGAGCTGCAGCCGCGCTCCTTTCTCTTTGTGCCCGCAAACGATCAGCGAAAACTGGCGAAAGCGCGCGGAAATGGCGCGGATGCGCTGATTATCGATCTGGAAGACTCCGTTGCCGCGGATGCCAAGGCCCCGGCACGGGAAATGGCCGGGCAATTTCTCGGGGCGCATATATGGAACAAGCGGCGTCCGCGGCTCTATGTGCGTATCAATGATCTGGGGACCGGCCTGGTAAAGGACGATCTGAATGCCGTCCTGTCGGAGCGCCCCGACGGCATCATGCTGCCGAAAGCCAATTCCGGCGCCGATATCGTCACGCTGGCCGGGATGATCGAGGAGATCGGCGGCGAGGCGGCGCGGGACACCGGCATCGTCGCGATCGCGACGGAAACGCCGGCCGCCGTTCTGCAATTACAGAGCTTCGTCGGCTCGCACCCGCGTCTGAAAGGGCTGACATGGGGCTCGGAGGATCTCGGCACCGCGCTCGGTGTCGAAACGACGCGCGAGGCTTCCGGTCAGTTGACGGCCCCGTTCCAGCTTGCCCGAAGCCTCTGCCTGATCGCCGCTCATGCCGCCGGGGTGCAGCCGATCGACAGCATCTATGCCGATTTCCGCGATGAAGCGGGGCTAGCACGCGAGTCCGCCGAAGCCGCGCGCGATGGCTTCACCGGCAAAATGGCCATTCACCCCGCGCAGATCTCGGTCATCAACGCGGCTTTTACGCCCGGCGCGGAAGCGATCGCGCAGGCGAAGAAGATCGTCGAGGCCTTCGCGGCCAACCCGGAGGCCGGCACGATCGGTCTCGACGGCAAGATGATCGACCGGCCGCATCTCCTCCGCGCAGAGCGCTTGCTCGCCCGCGCCCGCGCCTTTACTTAAGCCTTCTGCGCGTCCGGAAAGCTGGTGATCGCGGCGGGGTCGGGGCGGTCGCGGTCGGCGGGATGCTCGCTCGGCGTGCCGATATAGACAAATCCGGCAAAGCGTTCCTGGGGCTCCAGCCCGAAGGCGGCCTTGACCTCTTCGTCGAAGCCGTACCATTCGGTGATCCATTGCGCGCCGAAGCCCATCGCCTTTGCCGCGTGCAAGAGATTGAGACAGACGGCGCCCGCCGAAAGCACCTGTTCCCATTCCGGGCAAGCCGGGTGCGGCCTCGGCGAGGAGATGACGGCGACGACCACGGGACTGCGTGTGAAGCGCGTGCGCTCGGTTTCCAGCTTGATCGCGGAGGCCACCGGCTCCTTCGCGGCCCAGATTTCGGCCAGCCTCTCGCCGAAAGCCGCCCTGGCAGGCCCTTTCAGGATGATGAAACGCCACGGCGCGAGCTTTTTGTGATCGGGAACGCGCGCGCCAATCGTCAGAATGGCCTTGAGCCCCTCTTCATCCGGGCCCGGCTCACCAAGCGCATTCGCCGAAACCGACCGGCGCGTGCGCAGATGGTGCAGAACCGCCTCGTCCGGCTCGGCCCCGCCTTCTTCGTCATTTGTTGTCGACATCGTCACAGCAACCGTCATAATTCGGCAATTTCGGTCTTATATCGAGTATTTTGGATAGCTCATCACGCAGCACTGGACAAGAAACAGAAAGCTGTGAAAGGTGGGCACGGACGTTTGAACCCCCGATACTGCTCATGCTCTGCCTTCGGATCGCGCGCATTTTCGCTATCGCTCTTCCCGTTGCTCTACCAAGCATTCTTGGTGCAGGGGGTGCGGCGCCGGCATCCCATTTGGCAAGACAACAATGCTGCGCCCAGAGCCGGTTTGACGCCGGTCAGCGGCTTCAGCCGGCGGCCGTAAAAAAATGGAATAGGCCGGCTACGCGCCATTCCCCGCCCCTGCCGGAGACGAATCCGCGCCGGGGTGCCAATGTGCGTCTGAGCGCCGTGCTGGCGACCGGCTCCCGAACGCTGACGGAGGGCCTGCTTTGGCGGGTCATGAAGATCGAGGAACCGAACCAGGCGGACGGCAAGCTCGTCTGGAGCGGCGGCGGCGCCGAACCGGAATTGTCGCTGAAACCCGGCCGGTATTATGCGGAGGCCACATTCGGACTGGCCCGGGACGGGCTTGAATTCGAACTCCCAGAGAATGAAAAGGTCACGCAGATCGTCTCGCTCAATGCCGGAACGCTCCATGTGCACGGTGCCGCCGTTGCGGGGGGCCCGCCATTGGAAAACGTGTTCTTTTCGCTGCGCAAGCAGGACCCCCAGGCGGAACAGCCGGAGGATATCGGCCGGTCGAGCCTCCCCGACGCCGTCTTCCATGTGCCCGCCGGACAATATCAGCTCCTGGCGCGCTACGGCCTTGCCAAAGTGGACATGCCGGTCACGCTCTCGCCGGGTGAGGAAAAGCGTATCGAAGCGGTCATGGATACGGGCGAGCTTACGCTGTCGGCCCACGCCAAAGCGGACGGTCCGCTGATGAGTGGCGCGACCTTCTTCATCTATGAGAATGGCGAAGCCGGCCGGCATCGCGAAATCGTCCGTTCCAAACTTGGCGAGCCGAAATTCAGTCTTCCGGCGGGACATTATCGGGTTGCAGCCGTGCTGGGCCTTGCCCAGGTGGAAAAGGACGTCACGATCAAAGCCGGCGAGCAAAAGCAGCGGCAGCTGGTGCTCAATGCCGGAGGCGTTCGCCTGAAGTCGTCGCTTGCCGGAAATGGAACGCTGCTCGATCGCCCTTTGCTTTACCGTGTCTTCAGCCTGACCGACGACGATGGCAAGCCGGCGAACAAGGAAATTCTGACCTCCACGATTTCCTCGCCGACAATTTTTCTCCCCAAAGGGCGTTATCGAATTGAGAGCCAGTATGGCTGGCACAATGCGCGCCAGACGCAGGAGGTCGAGGTTACGGCGGGCGATGTCATCAATGTCGCGTTCGAGCATAAGGCGAGCGACGTAAAACTGCGCCTCGTGCCGAAGCCGGGCGGCAAGCCGATCGACCGTGTCAAATGGACGCTGAAATATAATGGCGGCGGGACGGTGCTGATCGCCCAGGACGCAGCGCCAAGCCTCGTTCTGCAAGCCGGCCATTATCAGGTCATGGCACAGCATGAGGCCAAGACCTATACGCAAACCTTCGAAGCGGTTTCCAACCGGGAGCAGACGATCGAAGTCGTCGCACAATAGCACCTATGATCGACCTCATGACGAAACGGCCGCGGGATATCCTCGGCGCGGGCCTTTTCACGCTAGCTGCATTCCTGAGCCTTGCGGGGCTCACCCCCGCGCCCGCCGCGGCTCAGAACGAGGCCGTCCTCATTCTCGATCACTCTGGCAGCATGTGGGCGCGCATAGGCGGCACGCCGAAGATCTCGGTGGTGCGCAATGCCGTCGGCGCCCTGCTGAACGAGAAGGCCGGGAAGCTCGACCTCGGGATTCTCGCCTATGGCACGCAGAAATCGAAGAGCTGCGAATCGTTCGAAACTCTGAAAGATGTCGGAGCGATCGACCCGTCCGCCGACGCAAAAACCGTCGATGCCGCCAATCCGAACGGCTCCGCCCCGGTCGCGGCGTCGCTGGCGGAGGCCGGCAAGCTCTTCAAGACCAAAAGCGGCGCGCGCTCCATCATCCTGCTCACCGACAGCACGGATGACTGCAAAGCCGATCCCTGCGCCGCCGCGGAAACGCTGAAGGCTCAGTCTCCGCAAACGGTCGTGCACGTGATCGCATTTCACGAAAAGAGCACCGAAGAGCTCCAGGAGCTGGCCTGCATTTCCGAAAAGACGAACGGCGTCTTTCAAACGGCCAAAAATGCCGGCGAGCTGAATGACTCGCTCCGCAAGGCCTTCGCGCTTGCCGAACGCGGGATGACGGAAAATGAAGAGGGCCGCCAGCTCCCGATCCTGGCGCCGCCGCAGGCAGGCCCTGGCACGCCCGGCGAGAGCGGCTTTGCTTCCGATGAGCCGGGAACGCTGATCCTGTCGGCGATGCTCGCGAATGACACGCCGCCGCTCAACAGCGGAGTGATCTGGCGGATCTATGACGGCCGGGCGCAGGAGGACGGCAGCTATCAGCTGCTGCACCGGTTACGGCAAGCCCGGACCACCGTGACGCTCGCGCCGGGTGACTATCTTATTAACGCAGCCTACGGACACGCCAATCTGACAAAACGCGTGACGGTGTGGCCAGGCAAGCGCAAGGAGAATGTCTTCAATCTCAATGCCGGCGGCCTGCGCCTCTACGCCACGCTGGCCAAGCAGCCGCTGCTCTCGGAGCAGTCCTTGACCTTCGATGTCTTTTCCGAAGAGTCGGATCAGTTCGGCAACCGGCGGAAAGTCGTCGCGGGGGCGAAGTCCGGCGTCGTCCTGCGCCTCAATAGCGGCAATTACCGGGTCGAGAGCACTTACGGCGACGCCAATGCCGTCATGCAGGTCGATGTGACCGTCGAACCCGGCAAGATGACGGAGGCGACGATCGACCATCAGGCGGGAAAGGTGACCTTCAGGCTGGTGGAGAAGGCGGGCGGCGAAGCGCTTGCCGACACGATCTGGCACATCTATGCCGAAGACGGGCAGCTTGTGAAGAAAAGCGGCGGGGCTTTTCCCTCGCATGTGCTCGCGGCGGGCCGGTACGACGTCAGGGTCGAGCATGGCGGACGCCAGTTTGCCGCGAAATTCTCCGTCGCGCCGGGGGACAAGAAGCAGGTCGAACTGGTCATGCCCTGACCGCTGCGGTCACGGGATCGTCCTCCCCGGCCGCTCGTGCTCGGCGACAAAGGCAAGGTCATTTTGGCCGAGTCGATCAGGCTTGCGCTGGCCGCTCCCTCTCCTTGGGGAGAGAGTGGGGGTGAGGGGTGACACCCGATCGATTCACAATCCCCTCACCCGGAATGCTGACGCATCCCGACGTCTCCCACTCGCGAACCTTTACGGTGAGCGACGCTTGTCTGGTCGCGATCAGCAAGACATCGCGACAAGCGCTCACCTTGGGAGAGGGAGTTTTGCGCATTCCACAGACCGAGCCGTTTCTACTAAATTGACCTTGCTTCAAAACCTCGCCCCCTGACGCTTCGCCTCCGCAATCATCTCCGCGTCCATTTGCGTGCCCGTGAGAACGGCGCCTTCGAAAAGCGCGTCATACAGAGTCGCCGTCTGCAGATTGGTTTCGGCCAGGTTGGCGTTGCGCAGATCCGCGCCACGCAGATTGACCGCAGTCACTAGGGGTCCGATCGAAGTGTCCGGCACAAACCGTGCCCGAAAGAGATCGGCGCCGAAAAAAACCGCCTGCTCGGCCTTCACCGCGATCAGATTCGTCTGGCGCAGGCTGGCCCCCGTCAGGACCGCGCCGGTCAGATCCGCCTGATGCAGGTCCGACCGGTCGAACGTGCCATAGCGCAGATCCCGCAGCCTTAGATTCACGCTGGTATCGCCGACGCCCACCGCGCTGTCCTGGATCAGGTCCGCATCGGTCACGACCAGATTGCGCCCGAACGGGCTTGCGGGCCGTCCCGACAGCATATCGACGCCGCCATCGAACAGAAGCGCGGTCAGCACGAAGGCCCGCCTCGGAGCCCCCGCCTGCTCGCGATTGGTTGGGACGTCGACCGGCCAGAACGCCGTCATGGCGCGGTCCATCCTTTCCTCCGGGATCGTCGCAATGCTGAGTGAGAAGAACAGCGCGCCGGCGCTGAGAACGAGGCTGATCAGGAAGCTGAACGGCCGCTGGATAATCGTGCGTCCGAACCCCGCGACGAAGCTGAGCGTGGGGTAACGCATGAACACCGCGAAGATCGTCAGAATGATGATGTCGGCGATCAGATAGGCCCGATGC
>Ga0307442_1000219_pt1 | contig 26336 bp, 25 predicted proteins | sample SalMarWE160430MG_FD_202143 | JGI IMG/M metagenome (GOLD analysis project Ga0307442, IMG submission 202143) | Salt marsh sediment microbial communities from the Plum Island Ecosystem LTER, Massachusetts, United States - WE1604-30 | ecosystem: Environmental > Aquatic > Marine > Intertidal zone >...
TGGTGGTGGCGGTGGCGGCTACGGTGGCAGAGATCGTGGCGGCGGTGGCGGCTACGGCGGTGGCGGCAGAGACCGTGATGGCGGTGGCGGCGACAGGCGTCGCAGATACTAGTTCATAGAAAATATTTTCACCAAATTTCGTGTCGGGTATCCTTTACGGACTACCCGTCACAACCTTTCTTTTTCCAAGCATCTTTAAGTCAGAATTAATAGATACTGAATTGTGGCTTCGATGGGTCGTACATTTCTATCACCTGAACATCATAAGAAACGAGTTGAACGAATTCAGGAACAACTAGATGAAGATGGATTTGACACATTTCTTGTTCTAAATTCGAGGAATATCTTCTATCTCACTGGTCTATCATTTATCCCGACAGAGCGACCAATTATTCTCATTCTGCATAAGGGTGAGGTCAACTTCTTTGTACCATCCTTAGAGGTAGATCATGTTGAGCACCAGGTTCCATTTGTTTCACAGGTCTTCTCATATTTCGAATACCCTGACGAGAAGCATCCAATGTATCACTTGGCTGACAATCTCATGGACGACCTCAAGATCCAACCGAACAAGGTTGCATCGGAAGGAGGAGGATGTCCTAGCTATTGGGGATACAAGGGACCAAGCTTCGAGGACGTCACTGGTCTAAAGTTCATGTTATTACCCGACATGATTATGGATATGCGAGTGATCAAGGAGCCAGAAGAAATTGAAATGATGCGAGAATCATCCAAGTGGGCTGACCGTGCTCATAAGTACCTTCAGGAGTTCACTGAGGTTGGAGCTAATGAAATCGATATCACAATACGTGCTAGCACACAAGGGTCTCAAGACATGGTTAAGGAGCTCGGCGATGCATACAAACCCACGGGATTCTCAATGTTTCCTGCAATCGCTCTGTATCGCGGTCAGATCGGTCCAAACTCATATTTCCCTCATGCTCTCTCAAGAGGTCTTGTTTTCAAGAAGGGTGATACACTGGTTACAGGTGCCTCCTCTGATGTCTATGGTATTCATGCTGAGTTAGAACGGACTATGTTCATGGGAGAACCCTCCGCAAGACAGACAGAACTGTATAATGCAATGATGGCGGCACAGGATGCTGCTCTGGAAGCAGCTGGTCCAGGGGTTCCGTGTGCTGACGTTGATAAAGCTGCAAGAGGTGCATTCAAAGCTAAGGACGTCTTTCACCTTGTTCGTCATCATACCGGTCATGCTCTAGGAATGGAAGGTCATGAGCGACCGTTTCTTGATATTGGGTCTGAGGAAGTGCTTCAGCCGGGTATGATATTCTCATGTGAACCTGGTATCTATGAACAAGGACTTGGTGGATTTCGAAATAGTGACACTTTCATCGTCACGGATGATGGGATTGAGGTTACCACGAAATATTCTCGGGACCTTTCAGAACTCATTGTCGAATGATTTCCATTTCCATGATCATTTCTATCTTGATTTCCTAGGTTCGCCCATTGATTTCAAAGTGAGGATAGAATACATAGCATCCGACATCTTTGATATCGGGTTGACAATTGGTTCATTGGTAACTTTTGTTTTCAAATTCAGTCCTAATCGTTCCATTATTATTTCTATCTTATGGAAACCATCTAGATTCGTCCGTAAACCATACTCTAATGATAAGAGAATTTGAAATCCGTACGCAGTTTTCCACAAATCATCAAGATGAACTGAGTTCTTTGGATCAGTAGTTATTCCAACTTCATTCATATAAACATCAAAGATTGTCAGCTTCTTACCAACAATTGGAACGACCAAATTATCTATCTCCTTCTTTCTAAGTTCGATTATCCTAGGGATAAGTACAGCAGCAGGAGTTTCAACCATCTTTCCAATGTCAAGCAACACAGTTGTCCCACCAGAATCGAACTGTTCTAATAGAATTTCTACCAGTGTGTGTCTGAGAAAACTCTGAATGTCCACTAAATCTGAGCCCTCTGGGATATTTTCTAATGCTATCAAAATATCATAATCACAGCCATAAAACTCGTCCAATCCCATTCCCTCAAGAATATCCCAACCAACTTCTAACCAGACATAGTCACTGACACTATTTCGTACCTCTCTTGTAAAAGCCAAGAATTCTGTGAAACCGTATCGCTCAATAACGCTAGCTGATTTTATCTTTGAAATTCGGTCGAATATTTCTTTGATTCTAGCTTCGGTCAAATCTATGCATCCACTCACGAAATCAGGAGGTTTGCCTGTGCAACGCTCCGTTTATTGTTATCCCTTCTTGAAGATCTTGGTAATTTGAATCGACAATGATGTAAGATGGATGTCACTGAATCTTCTGAAAACTAGGGGTCGTTTCATGGAAAATAGGTATAATCCAGAACAAATGGATTGAATCAAGGACCTAGAGCGAGCAAAGCTAAGTCGTCTTGATTTGAGTTCAAATCTCTGGACATTCGATCCTGTACTCCATGTAAAACAAGATTCCAAAGCATGATGTAAAGCTTGAATTATTGTAGTTCGTCATTACAAGAGGATTTGGTCTTGATTTTCTTAAGCTCCGGCTTTGCAATTATCAGGAGAGCTATTCCGCAGATTATGGATGAGATGATTACAAAACTCGTGGAATAATTGGCAGCAACTATCTCTGGAATTTCACTGACTACGATGTTGTCAAGCATTGGGCTAACTTGTGCTTTAACAAATTTATCAGTATGAGTATCAGGATCAAAGACTGTTTTAACACAGTCTTCCGAGTCAAAGACAAAATAACTTGCCTCCTCAATAGAATTATCAGTGACATCCATTATGAGGGAGTTATTAAGATAAACGGTAATTCGACCATTTGATGTTCTCTGAATGCCTACACTCTGCCATCCATAGACTGGGTTATCAAAATCATAGTGTGCCAAGTAATTCCATATGTTTGAATGAACTCGTAAGTATATAGCTAGAATGTCTTTTTCTCCTTGGGCAATTGTATAGAAATCTAATACATATCCTTGCCACAATACATCATCAAGACTATCGACCATAAACCTGACCGCAGGCGGATGATAACGCCAATGCCATGATTGATTTAGAAGAATATCAAAACTCCATCTCCCAGTTGTAATATTGCATTCATGATAAGCTCGATTTGATGCAGATTCCCTTGTTCCATACGCCCATAGAGTTTCCTGCTCCGCAGAGAATACTCCCCTAGTTACTATCCAAGAATCTAAACTTTGATCTTCAAAATCATCACTCCATGAGGAATTTGCAGTGACCAATTGAATCTGAAACGTACTAATTCCAAATAATAGTATAATGAAAGATGAGATGAGGATTTTTGCGATTCTGGATTTTGCAATCATCGAAATACCAATTGAATTGTGAAGGCACCCTTTCTGATAAATTTAGACATTCATGCTTTTTGAAATACTTTCTAGCCAATTCTTTCGTTTTTTACTACTAACGACTAGCTAAATTTCTTTATCAATACCCATGTCCTTAGAAAATACGCGAGGCAATGACGATGTCCGATGCAGCTCAAGATACTCAGTGGATTCAGAAAGTAATGGATGTAGTTCATGATGGACTTATCGTCATTCAGGATGAAGATATCGTGATGGCTAACGAGGTATTTTCTGATATGCTAGGTTATCCCAATGAAGACATGATTGATATTGCATTCGATGACATAGTTGAGCCTCAGTCTCGAAGAAGAGAAAGTGAAATCTTTGAGAAGCTTTACTCAGGTGAGAAATTATCACAGTTTCCAACACGATTTGTTTCAAAGAATGGACAGATTGTTCAAGTGGAGATAAAACCAACTGCTGTGACATTTAATGGTGCTTCAGCAGTTCTTGCTTGTGTACGTAATGTGTCAACCCAGATTGCTTTGGAAACTACAGTAACTGAACTTGAAAACAGATTTGCGACCCTTTACGATATGTCTCCTATAGCATACTTCTTGTTAAATAGAGAGGGCGCGATTGAACAGGTCAATGCCGCAGCGGAAGAACTTCTTGGGCTCGAAGCTGTGGAATTAATTGGAACGCCAATTTCTCAATACCTCCCCAAACCTAAACCAGGGTATGACCCTGCAGTTGAAATTGTGAGAGAGGTCTTGCGCGGAAAAAGTGTAAAAGATCTAGAAATGGAGATGTTCTGTGGAAATGACAAGAAAATCTGGATTAGTGCTTCATCTAGAGCAATGGACTCAGGGTCCGATAGACCTGTGGGTATTGGATTCACTGCAATAGATATAACACGTCGTCGTGCAATGGAACAGAAGCTCCGAACTGAAAGTGAACGTGCCAATTTATACATGGAAGTTATGACCAATGACTTGAACATGACTAATCAAAATGTCCTCTTTGCGTTAGAGGACCTTAGTATATCTCTAGATCTTCCTGAGCGTCTTCGTACTCTTCTAGGTGAAACATCTTGGAGCCTTCGAAATGCGGCTAGGATGATAGCAAATATGGGGGTTCTAATATCACTTGACCACGAACCACCACTGAAATCAAAGACCAAGTTACTTCCTCATTTCAACAAAGCGATTCGTGAAGCCACTAGAGATTTCGAATGGAAAACTTTGGATGTGAAATCTAATATCTCTGCTATCGATTTCGAAGTAAATGGTCATCCCTTCATGTGGTACATCTTCTTCAATATTATTCATTTTAGTGGTCGGTCTGATACTAGTGAAAATGTCAAACTCGAAATAAATGCAGAAATGACCGAATCTGATGATATGGTTAGGATTGAGTTCTTAGATTCAGGCCCTGGGATTCCTGATGATCAGAAATCTCAGATTTTCAGGAGAAACGGAAGTGCTGATGATAAACTAGAGGGTAAAGGTCTTGGTCTTACATTGGCTGACCGTTACATTTCAGATTTAGGAGGTCGAATCTGGGTAGAAGATAGGAATCCTGAAGATTCAACCAAAGGAAGTAAATTTGTAATCCTACTCCCGCTTTGGAAAGAAATACTTCAGCTCCCGCCAATTATGTACTATAAATCAGACCATTGTATTTTCTGCGGTCCAGTCCTTGTTACTCTAAATAGTGTTCTAAAGGAACTTGGGATTGAATCTTCTACGATTCAGATTATCAATGTGGATGAACCTGGCGCGATAATCTCAGAAAAAGACCTACCTGCATTACCAACTATCCAAATGGGTATGGATCAACTATCAGGATTTTTATCAGAGGATGATCTGCGTCAAGCTGTTTCAAAGATGATATTCATGTCCGGGGGTTAGAACCACTACTTAGGTGGCATTGGTTCAGATTTCGTGAGGGTTTTTATATGATAAGTGTGAGATAGATTGTGGGGTGCATGTTTAGATGACTGAATGGATTGAGTTTCGTCATGATTGGGCTTACTATATTACAACAGATACTTTTACGATGAATAAAGTCACGGGAAAAGTTCCTGCTGGTACTATTGTTCTAATAAAAGAGAAAGAAATCTTGGACAATGGAGTCACTATTACCAACACAACCTATGCATTAGCAAAGGACGGTCACGTTGTCAATCTTGATGACAAACGATCTGCAAGTAAAATCCTTGCAAAGCTGTTTGTTGATTACATGAAGAAGTATAACGAATATCCTCCCGACACAACATTCGATAAATCATTCAAGAATGGAAGTGTGGATGTGTTGTTCAAGGCTTCTGATTATGATAAATTCAAGATACGACTCACTCATGACCTTGTTGGTAGTGATCCTGAAGAATTTCTGATGAATCTCAGTAAAGCCAGTAGAAAGAAATTCAATCCTGAGAATGAATGGAAAATAGAGCCCGCGAAATCAAATCGTTCAACTTGTAAGACCTGTGGACAAAAAATTGAGAAGAATCATCTTAGACTTGGAGAACCTTCGTATTTCCAAGATCACTTGAGTTACAAATGGCATCACTTTGCCTGTAAGGCTGATGAAATCTGGGGAATTCCAAACAATAAACTGTCTGGCTATGTAGACTTGTCTTCAGATTATAAAAACAAAGTTACGAAAGCACTTTGGGAGTGAGGCAGAGCTTACCACTCAGTTGCAGTAAGGTCTCTTCTACGAAGTCGTTCCGCTCGTCGTTCCTTAGCCTTATCAAAACGCTCTTTCTCTCCTTCATTGGAAAGAATGAGTTTGGGAACTTCTTTCGGCTTTCCCTCTTCATCCATTGCAACATAAGTGAGAAACGCCCTACAATTCTTAGAGGTTTCCTCAGTGAATGGATTTTCTGAAGTCACTCTCACTTCAATTTCCATTGAGGTTTTTCCGACGAAATTGACCCATGCCTCAAGTGTAACAATATCTCGTTGACTGATAGGATTTAAAAAATTCAATGAGTCAATTGATGCTGTCACAATAGAACTTCTGCTATGCTTCTTTGCGACAATTCCACCTATCATGTCAATCCAATCAAGCAACCTTCCTCCATAGAGCGTGTTGTTATTGTTGACGTCGTTCGGGAAGACTGCTTGAGTCATGATTGTTCTTGATGCAGACACTTCTTTCTCTCTCACCGAAATCAGCCCTTTGAATTACCGCTAGATAGCTGGATTAATCTGTTGTTTCGTACTCAAGTTACGTACAGGTGATTGATTTGAGTTACACTGTCAAGCCAATAGGTCATGTCAAGAAAATTGGAAACCAGAACTATCTTGATATTAATGAAGAATATTGGGAAGCAACTACTCATCTTGATCTATTTTCCCATGCCATCGTATTATGGTGGATAGATGGTAGGGACACCCCAGAAAATCGTCAAACTGTCCTATCAAATCCTCCAAAGAACAAAGGTCCAGTTCCCTCGGGTGTCTTCTCCTGTCGTTCTCCATCAAGACCGAATCCAATCGGTCATACAATTGTGAAGATAATTAACGTAGATGAGAAGAATAAACAGATTCTGATCGACCATATGGATGCAAATGATGGAACACCTATAATTGATATCAAACCCTATCTTCCTTCCTCGGATAAAGTTGACAACGCTCGTGTTGCGCCTTGGTTTGAGCATCTTGAAAATCGCTATACTCAGTGAATCTCAAGGTTGGTTCTTCTCATAAAAGTGTAGTAAGAGTTCTTTCATGAAGATTGAATTCTTTTTAATAATGGTCATTGGATTTGCAACAACGATAGTAAATCTGTAGGTTATTGCAGCATTTGGCTTTATCCAGATAATATATGTCGGTCGTGTCAGATAGATATTTGCCCATTTATCACAAACCTTGTCAAAATGTTGTGTCAACTTTTTGTGATCAAAATTCATGTGAAGTGTTAGACTGAATGTGTACCTGTAAAAGTCCTCATCTGTCGCAAGGTCTCTGATTCTGTCAATTGCGTTGTCTATTGAACGAATATATCGAGAACCTCTTCGGTCGTCCACTGCTTCTTCTCTGTCTACTTTCTGTTCTTCAATAAGTCCAGGAATATCCTCGATTCTGTAATTAGTTACTTCACTCCCAACAACTTTATTATTCGGCACTAGTTGAACAGTTTCATCAGCCTGAAAGATTCTCGTATAATTGAGAGTTATCTCTCTGACAATACCTTCAATATTTCCAATTTTTACATAGTCCCCAACTCTGAAGGGTCTAGCTGCAAGAACATATAATCCACTAACGATATTTCCCAATGCTTGTGAGAAGGCAAGTCCTAAAGCGGTTCCAAAGATTGCCCCCAAAGATAGAATGGTTGCTAGGTCTGCCTCAAAAGAACCGACGACTATTGTGACTGCTGCAATGAAGAAGATTAATCTGAGGATTAGAACAATACCTGATGCAGCTTCGACTCCCATCCCTACTGATTTCAGAGACCTTTTTGCCAATGTGGTTACTACTATGTATATTATAAACAATAAGATTAGAGACGCCAAGACAATAGCATATGGTAGGATTTGTTCCCAGTAAAATTGTAGATATTCAATCGGATTCACAAAAAAGTCCGGTGGAGTTACCTGCAACATTAATTCCTCTTCCTCACCCCAGAATATCCACTATTTGAATAGTGCGAAACTGTTTTTTGGTCAACTTGAACAAGAATTCTCAGTTGAACATTCTTATTAGATATTGAGTACAACACATTATTGGGGAAACTGTTGAAATTACAGCGAGGTCTTCCAGAATGGTTAAGCTATTTGCTGAAAGCACTATTCGTTATGATATTCCCCCTCAGTTTTTATTTTACTGACCCCCTTCACCTACTTCTCCTGCCAGCAAATGGTCTTCTTTTCCCAACCAATCTTTACTTTCCGGAAACCCTTTTTGACTTCTCTTTCATCCTTTCCATGCTGAGTAGCATCTTTCGTAATTTCCTTATTGGGCTTATTATTGCATTACCTGGAATATACTATAATTACAAACTAGCACGTGCACCATTGAACCAATCCTTCTGGAAACGTGGCATTGGACTTGCTGCGGCTATCTATTTTATCACATTAGGGATAACGCTGTTCCTGAGTATGACAATATTTTCACCGTTCTCCCCCCTTCTCGATGACTTGTACTATCTTTACAGTAAAATACTCTATTATCCCTCACTTGTAATGGCCGTATTCATTATGCTTCCATTATTCCTTCGGCAAGCTACAATAATCAGTGTTCCCTCTGATTTACATGATTACTCGATGCGAGATATCGAGTCCACTCCAAAATTCAATATTAGCAGAGAAAAAATGTTGAGCGCAATATTCTGGCTCGTCATTTGTTTTGCTCCATATGCGATTGAATATGACATATATAGTTGGTATGGGTCATATATGGCGACTAGTTTCCTAATGGATTACCGCATTGGATCATCTGTGTATTATATCACCGACACTATTAGTCTATCCTTTCAAGGGCAAATTGCGATGCTCCCAAACATGCCGTTTTTTGCATTATTGTTTGCATTTAATTTTGCATTTGTAAGAGATGTCTATAGATATCTCAGAAAAACAATCACTCGGAATAGATTGATTGCAATGGCAATCCTTAGTTGTCTATTTCCGCTGCTGATTTCATTTGGATTGAGTGGTTTGTTCATCTTCGGTTTGTATGTGGTTCTTATTCCTATTCCACTGCCAATTATCCAATTTGTTGGATTATTAATGATCCGATATCATCAACCGCAGATTGTCCAAAGTGAACGGGTCTGGAGAGGTGATAGAGCTGAAATGTGGTGGGAAACTGGGAAACGAAAAAGAACAGAGCCTATTGTGTACCAAGCTACTCCTGAGAAACCAGTAAGACATCGTGAAGAGGTCATCACTGTTCCGCTCATAGACCTCTTTCTTTCACGAATTAGAAAACTGAAATGGAGAAACAATTCGGAGTAAGAAAATCGAGCTAGTCTGAATCAAAGACAAGGGTCTTAACAACTACGGGAACCACAACGTCTTCGATTATCGGAGCACCAATATCTACAAAATCCCCTTCCTTCAAGGAGATTTCGTCAATAGATAGGATTTCGTTCTCAATACCCGTTTCCCGTTTCATAATGTTACCGACAGAATTACCGATGTCTGTATCAAAACACATCATTATAGGCTCTTTCTTCGCGACCGTATTAGGTAGGGCTGCTACCACGCCCCTTGAAAATTCCATTAGATTTTCATATGAGGGTCTTACCGCATCAACGAAAGAGAGAATCATCTTATCTTCTCCTTCTTGAAGATCGAATCTCTTCAATGCATCAGTGATTGCTTTCTTGATACTCTCAGCAGACGCTTTCCTCATAGGAGTATGAGGTACAATTACTGGAAGGTTCCTTATTGGATAATCTAGACCTGACGAGAGAAATGTGGTTGAACCACTCACCTGAAGACTGAAATGACCTGCTCCGATTACTGTTGCACGAATCCGTTGGTCTGGTTCACCGACCGGAAGATTAGCAGCCAGAGCCTGAACACCAATAGATTGAGCAAGAATAAGTCCCAAATCATTGAAACTACTCCCTTCTATCTCATAGATGAATTCTGCAACTCCACCGGAGAATGTGATTTCATCAATATGTTCGGCGAACTCAAGAGGCGCTGTCATCATCAGCAGTTCTGTTGTCTTCAAAGAATTCTTCCCTTGAATACACTCAATAAGTGCCTCTGCAAGAGTATCAGCAATTCGCTGTTTACTATCATCAGAGAGAATCTGTCCCAGCTGAAGATTGATACCAATGAGAGCAGCAAGTTCTCTTCCGGTATCTTCAAGCCTTACAATGATGTTATTCTCATCTGTTGCAACGAGTCGGCCTCCAACGTTTATTGCAGCAGTAGCAGCAACTCTCCCATCCTTGCACACTGCAATATTGGAGCTACCTCCTCCTACATCACAATTCATGATTGTCTTTCCTGTGACACCAGATCTTGCAACTGCTCCTGAACCATGTGCTGCGAGAACACTTTCAAAATTAGGACCAGCAGTGGCAGCGACAAATTTACCAGTTTCTCCAGCAAGCTCGTTGACAATCCACTCAGCGTTTTCCTTTTTCGCAGTTTCACCAGTAATAATGACTGCTCCGGTGTCAATATCTGAAACAGCAATTCCCGCCTCTCTATAGTCTTCAAGTAGGAGTTCTCGGAGTGCTTGGAAATCAACATTATATTGATCTTTGAAAGGAGTTAGATGTATCGGCCCAGAGTGGAGGATCTCTCTATCAACAATCTCGAACTTTTCAGTTGGAACCTTTGTATTCTTTTCAAGAACAATCTTGCTGAATACTACATGAGATGTGGATGAACCAATGTCAACACCTACGCTAGTGAGTACTCTTCGTTGGGTCTTAAGAATCTATATCCACTCCGATACTGGTGTAATATCGAGCGCAGCTTTGCAGCGCCTTTTAGGTTTCCTATTTAGGCGAGAATGAGTTGACACCAACCACAGCTTTCATAATGCCATGTTATATTCTATAAACGATTACTATGGATGTTCTGAAAGCAATCAGGGATCGAAGAAGTATTCGAAAGTACAAATCTACTGAAGTAGAAATTGATAAAATCGATACTATCCTTCAAGCGGGAAGATGGGCTCCTTCAGCTTCGAATAAACAACCTTGGCATTTCATAGTTGTTCGTGATGAAGGAATGAGAAAGAAATTGGCTGAGGCTCATAATTATGGACGATTCATGGCTGAATCTCCAGTAGTAATAGTTGTTCTTGGAGACCCTGCAAAACACCCACGATACCATCTTGCGGACCCTCACAACGCTGTTCAGAATATGCTCTTAGCTGCTCATTATGAGGGATTGAACACGTGTTGGATGGGGGTTAGAGATACTGACATCGAGCCCAAGTTCAGAGCCCTTCTTAACATACCTGATGATATTAGAGTGATCTGTTCTATCTCCGTGGGATATGGAGATCAAGAAAGAAAAAGTACTAGATTTCCCCTTGATGAGATAGTATCGTGGGAAAAATTTGAAAACAAAGTAAGGTGAAAAATGATGCATGGTTATCGAGAATTAAGTTATCTTCTGAAGAATATGGAACCTGTTCATGTTCCCGGTTCGTATATTTTTGCTGCAGTATCCCAAGAAATCTTAGAAAACCTAGGATCTACTCCTCTGTTAGTCTTTCGAGAAAAGGAAGCTATTACTGTGATTGTGATGAGAGAAATTGCTGAAGAACATTCCCTTTCCTTTGAGAGTGTCTGGAGCCTGATTTCTCTTGCAGTTCATTCTGATTTGGAGGCAGTCGGTCTTCTTGCTAAAATTACTAGTGTACTAGCAGAAGCAGGAATTACTGCTAATACTGTGTCTGCTTTCTATCATGACCATCTCTTTGTCCCGGAACAAAGAGTGTCTGATACTTTGTCATTACTTAGAAATCTGTCCAATTCTATAGTTGTATAACGACCTCCTTAGCCTTTTTACCACTCATGTAGTCGATATCGATACGTCCAATATGGACACGGTGGATTGACTTCTTAGTTAGTTGTTCTTCAGCAAGCTTCTTCGGATTTGGTTCAATCCCACCGATCATGATTCTTAGTGCTTCTTCTTTTTCTTTAACATCTTCGATGAAAGTAACTTGACCACTGAATTGAGTTGTTGCGTAGAGATGGTCGCAAGCTCCTTCTACATACCCGTGGTCGTCGATTGCCTGTCCCCAAATGGTGTTGTGCTTGGAGAGAATATCGACTTTCTTCCCCTCACGAGCACAGTGGAAATAGATGCAATTTTTTTCTCTACTATACCCATGACTCAGAGTTACTAAGTATGGATTGTTGTCTAGGCACATTGCGATTGTGATATACTGGCATTTCTCAAGAATAGCAATCATTTCTTCTTTACTCTTGATTGCTTTTTCCTTTCTTCGAATTCCTTTCACTAATACCACCACGAAGTCGTTTACTCAGATCCACGTGCACCCAGTAATGCTGCAAGCTGAATTGGTAATTGTGCAAATATGTAGGTGATTCCTACCCATGGACCACTCAGAAAAGTAGGATCAGTAAGCTCGTGTACACCAATCAGCCAATCTGAAAAGATGAACATGAAGAACCCAAAAATCATTGTAATTTTGAAAGCGATTGGAAAATTATCAAACCATTTTGTCAATGCAAAGCCCAATACAGTCACAAGTAAAATACCATATCCCAGGAGGCCAATACTTAACTCAAACATTGTGGGATTGAAGACTGTGAAGAAGAATAATAGAAGAACAAGAACTATGCTTACTATCCAAATCAGCAGGTTTCGTGTGATGAGTCTTCCACCTTCTGATGCTTTTGGATTTAATAATAATGGAGATCGCTCCTTAAGCCCCAGCAGATAGATGACATGACCAATACCAAATAGAATCACTCCATTCAAGATTGCAATTGGAGTAATGAAAAAGATACTTGCCATCAATAGGTCTCCGATGAATCCGCATATCATTGCGATGAACATAAGCAATGAAAACTTACCCCAGTTTCCTCCTTTTAGATCAATGTAATTGATAAGAGCAAGAACCACAATCACTGCTGACGAAGATAGAAACCAAGGATTTGAATCTGAAGTAATTACAAAGACAGCTAGAAGTGATAGAATGATGATTACGACTAGCAATCGTATGTAATCAAGGGTTGATGTTAGATATTTACTAGACAATGGACATTCACCTACATGAACAGACCTTGTTTACGAAACACAAACGTAGGGTTAAGCGTTTCGAATCTTCACGGTAACGCTTTTCTGGACTTCTTCTCAAACTTAACATATGATGGAACTCTCTGATGTTCGACAAGCTTATGATCGAATAAAGGGCTATATAGTAAAGACTCCAATCATGACCTCGAAAACAATCGATAGTATGGTAAATTGTCATGTCTACTTCAAGTGTGAGAATTTTCAGAGAGTTGGAGCCTTCAAATTCAGAGGCGCTTTTAACACGGTATCTCAACTGACAGCAGATGAACGGAAGAAAGGAGTTATTGCCCATAGTTCAGGTAACCATGCTCAAGCATTAGCGCTGGCGGCAAAGATGTTGGGAGTTAAGGCAACAATCGTTATGCCTAAGAACTCTCCAAAAGTCAAGGTTGCTGCTACAAGGGGATATGGGGCTGAAATAATATTCTGCGAGAACTCAACTGAGAGTCGTGTAGATGTTGCTAATGAGCTTGTAGAAAAACATGGTTTTACCTTAGTTCATCCATACAATGATCACCGGATTATTGCAGGAGCTGGTACTGCCGCGCTAGAACTCATCGAGGATGTTGGCACTCTCGATTATATCTTTGCACCCGTTGGAGGTGGAGGTCTCTTGAGTGGTACTGCCATTACTACAAAGGGACTCTGTCCAGAGTCCAAGGTTATCGCTGTAGAGCCAGAAAACGCAGATGATGCGTATCGATCATTCAAAGCTAACAAGATTCTCCCAAGTGAATATCCTAACACTATTGCTGATGGGTTACGAACTCAATTAGGTGATTTGACATTTAAAGTTATCAAAAAGTATGTTGATGAATTTGTCCTTGTATCTGAACAGGAAATAATTGATGCCATGAGGTTATTGTGGGAGCGAATGAAAATAGTAGTGGAACCATCAGGTGCAGTTTCTCTCGCTGGTCTTCTGAAGAAGAGTAAAGTCCTAACCGGATCAACAGCTGGAGTTATCATAAGTGGCGGTAACATTGACTTAACTGAATTCTTCGAATCATATTCAAGACAAATTAGCTAGAATTCGAATTTCGATTCATGGGAATCCAAACAATAAACTCTACTCCCTGATCTGGTTTATCATTTACACGGTCTCGTACACTGATGTGCCCTTCGTATTTGTCACAGATTTGTTTTGATTGATGTAGTCCAATACCACCGTATCTTCTTGAGATATCAAAAATCTCCTTCTTGAGAAACTCCGAAATCCCTGATCCATTATCTGCAACTGAAATCTCGTATCCCTCACCTCTTTTATATAGCTTAACCCACACATGTTTCTCTGTTCTAGGATTATGCTCTATTGCGTTCTCAATTAAGTTTGCAAATAGCTGTTCCAAGAATTCGTCTGCATTAATGATTGCATCAGCATCATTTAGGGTGATAGCAATATCCACATCCCCATGTAGATCCATCTGAGCCATCACTACTCTCTCAAGTATCGGAGCAAGTTTTGTTGGCCTAAGAGGGACTGCCATTAAGGGCTCAGTGACTTTTGCTTTTGATATCATTCGTTGACATCTCTCAACAGCTGATATGACCTGACTTAAGAGTCGTCTACTCTCTGGTTCACTAAGCTGCGTTTCCATGACCATAGTACTTCCAAGGATGATTTGAAGTTGGTTTCGGAAATCATGGCTCATTAGATCAAGATACAACATTGCACGTTCTTTCTGTGTTCGTACCCTTTTCTCAGCAGTGAGGCGGTCTGTCACATTCATGGCAACAAGTTGAAGTGCGGATCTCCCTTCAAATTCAACCTTGCGACCGAACATCTCCAACCACTGCATCTCTCCATTTTTCTGAAATACTCGTATTGCCATAGGAGTGTTCCTAGGTTCATTTCCATCCATTAGTTCTTGTAGTCTATTCATAACATTTTCAAGGTCCTCTTTATGAATCATAGATTGGATTTCTACTGGTGTGAATGCTAACACCTCTTCAACACTGCGATTAAGAAATCCAGCAAATGCAGGATTTGTAAATAATATCTTCAATGGTAGAGATTGAATTATCATAATTCCCTGAAATGATTGATCAACTAGAGTTCGATATTTTAGTTCAGAATTGATCAGAGTTTGTTGAGCAAGTTTTCGTTCTTCAATATTCCTTGCTACTCCAAGGACTCCTGTTGGAGTATCATTTTCATCCCGCATGAACGTGCGTGTAACTTCAACCCAAACAAGTGAACCTTCTTTCTTCTTCAATTGTAACTCTAAAGGAGGGGCATCTCCTCTGACATAAGGTTTCTCAGGTTGTTTCTCTGATTCAAGAGCTTCACGGATAGCTTCGATTGCGACCCATACAGATTCAGGAGCCATTAGCTCAATAAGTGACACTCCTATCAGTTCGTCGCTATTATAACCAAGAAGAAGTTCGATTGATGTACTTACATATGTCAGATTGAGTTCGAGGTCTGTGGTAAAAATTACGTCACTGACATTTTCTGCGAGGAGTTGATATCGCTTTTCAGTATCTTCTAGTGCTTCTTCTACACGTCGATGCTCTGTCTTCTCAAATATTTGGCTGAGATATCCTGTGATTTCTCCACCGTTTCCTTTACTGACTCCTAAAGGTGTAATGAATGCGTCCAGAATCATTTTTCCTGACCGATTTGTACTGTAAAGGCTCGTTTCTTTCACCTTTTCAAAATCAAACTCAACTTCATATTGAACAGATTCTCCACGAATAAGAGAAGCTTTGATATCACTTGGTACATTTGGATCATCAAAGAGACTAAAACCGACTAGGTCCTGAATATCTGAGATGCCTCCAATTTTAAGCGCAGCTTTGTTTGCTGTTATTAGGATGCCATTCTCATCAAATAGTTCGATACCTATCTGCGACTCTTCGAAAATTCTTCTCATCATCTCAGCGCTTTCTTCTAGTGCTTTGCGTGATTGTTTGATTTCTGTAATATCTGTCATCACAGCAAAAGAACCTAATATTTGCCCATCTTCTCCTATCAAGGGAGTTCCAGAGACTATAGTTGGAACCTTCTCACCAGTCTTCTTTATCCATTCTAATTCATATTGTGTTGATTGCCCCTCTGTTCTTCTTCGGATATTATCACGGAGTGTCTTTCTATCATCCGCATCAAGAAAATCTACAATCTGCTTTCCAACTACATTCTTTTGCGTGTATCCGAGAATGGATGCAAATCTTTCATTTACATAAGTAAACACACCATCATTATCAATGACCCCAAATCCATCATTCATAGATTCTACTAATATTCTGTACCGTAACGCTTGTTCCTCTTGACTCACTTCTGAATGAGAGTTCTCCTGTGGATTATCAGTCATTAGAAATATCACTCGTGCAATGCGTATTTGGTGGTTTACGTTCGCTATGAAATTAATACATATAGGCTTCTCTAGGATGTAGACTAATTCGTGAATCATGTGAGTGATTAGATTCGGTTTACCCTCCCTGCTATCATTGTTCGCTTCTCTAGATGAAAATATCTAGAAATTAAGAAGTAAGATTTCATCAATACACGTATAGGTCGACCAGTTGTTTCGTTGGATAATGCACATAGATATGGATGCTTTTTTTGCATCTGTGGAACAGTACAGGAATCACCCCGAACTAGTGGGTCTGCCTGTTTGTGTTGGGCATGATCCAAAGAAAGGAACTGGTCGCGGAGTGGTTAGAGCAGCTTCATATGAAGCACGGGCGAAAGGTATCCATTCAGGAATGCCTGTTTCTCAAGCTTATCGATTGTGTCCTGAGGCTGCTTTCGTGAATGGGTCTTTTGAAAATTACATTATCGCTTCTGATGAATTTATGGAGATACTTAGAGAATTCGCTGACGGTGGGAAGGTCAGGAGAGCAAGTATTGATGAAGCATATATTGATGTTAGCGAAGGTTCACAACTCTATAATAGCCCCAAAGAGATGGCTCTTGAGTTACAAGAAGAGATACGATTACGGACATTCTTACCCTGTTCTATTGGTATAGCACCAAACATGTCCGTAGCAAAAATTGCAACTGGTATGAATAAGCCAAGGGGTGTGACAATTGTAGGACCAGATTCTGAAGATGTTGCAAAGTTCTTGGAACCACTTTCTGTAGATGCCTTGAATGGAGTGGGACGAAAAACGACTGAACGTCTTCAAAAATATGGGATTGAAACATTGGGGCAGATTCAGAGAATGACTATTCCTGAGATATGGCCTGCAATGGGCCGTGGATCAGTATGGCTCTATCGTAGAGCAAGAGGCTTCGATGAAAGACCAATAACCGATAACGGGCCGCGCATTAGAAAATCAATCAGTAAGGATAGAACATTCATGGAGGATGTCGAACCAGAAGAAGTTGACTATCTTCATAATGCTCTCAAAAAGATGTGTAAAAGAATAGGTGACAAGTTACTGAACAAATCTCTCAGATTTAGAACTGTGACTGTAAAGATACGGTACAGTGACTATTCAACCATTCAGAGAAGTAGAAGTGTTCCTGTGGAATCTGATGAAACATCACTGCTGGAAAAAGTAGCAATCGAACTTTTTGAGCAGAAAAGAGATCACAATAAATCGCTACGATTGATTGGTGTCAAGGTCTCTCAATTGACTGAGGTTTCTGAGCAGTTGTGTTTAACTGAATTTTTGTAAGATTTCATTTCTTCTTACTAAGTTCGCCATTGTCTACATCCGAAACAGCGGTCTTCATCCGAGTACTCAATTTCGTGGTTAGTCGTGCAATTCCTTCAAGGTATGTCTTGTCGTATTCTTCTCCCAACAAAGTTGTATAACCCATTATGTTTTGCAGAATGCCAGTAATATCATGAGAGAGTTTGTGTATGAATTCACTTACAACTTCCTGTAGGATTGTTTCTGATTGAGTCTTCACCGTTCATTCTCTCCCTACACGATTCTCCTCTAAGAGTATCTACTTGCAACAGTGTACTAGTTGGATTTAGGTGTTCGTGTTTGTAAGTTCATATTTTGAGTTTAGATGTCAACCTCTATTAGTACCCCAGTAATTACCGCGTTGGCAATATCGATGTGGTGAGAACTCGTGTCTTCTCAAAAACGTGTTAGAATTGGTAAGTTCGTAGAACGCCCAAACAGATTCTTAGCACGTGTCGAGATTGAAGGTCAAATCGAAGAAGTCTTTGTTCCCAATCCTGGTCGGATGTATGAACTAATGATACCTGGGAAGAAAGTATTCATTCGAGATAACCCGGCTCCTCACAGAAAGACTTCTTTTGATATGATAGGCGTACATCATGATGGTGTTCTCATTTCCCTTGATTCAAATTTACCAAATCGTTTCATGAGGAATCTTTTGGAGACTAATCAATTACCATATTTCACAGGATACACGAAGGTGATCCCTGAACCAAGAGCATATGGTGGACGATTCGATTTTCTCCTTGAAGGTGAGAACAACCGAGCATTCATTGAAGTGAAGTCCTGCACATTAGTTGTGAATAGACGTGTACTATTTCCAGATGCACCTACAACGAGAGGTGCACGACACATGAAACATCTGGCTCATGCGCTTACTTCTGGAGATGTAAATGATGCAGCAGTGGTCTTTGTTGTTCAACGACCTGATGCAGATATCTTTTCACCACATGATGGGAATGATCCAAAATTTGGGGATGCACTTCGCGAGGCTCATAATCAAGGAGTACGGATTATTCCCCTTCTCACGAATGTTGTTGATTGGAATTTAGAATTGGTAAAGAAAATCCCATACGATTTGGGTCCTTTAGACAAGAAATATTTCCAGTAGTACATCAATACTTTAACCATTTACTTCATATGTTCTGAAACATTGAAAAGGTACAGCTATGCAACTGAATTTGGAGAGTTTTAATACGTGATTGAGAGAGCTAACGTTGAACAGATGAAAAGTAAGGAGCTTCTCCGACTAGCTCGAGTTCTGAAATTACCAATCTTAGACAGAAAGATTGCACGAGATTCACTAGTCGATATGATTATGGTGGAAATCAGCCTCCGTAAAAAACGGAATATTCCTGAAGACGAACTCACCTCTCCTGCAATCAAAATAGAGAGCTTAACCAAACGATTTGGAAAAAAAATTGCAGTTTGGGGACTTAATCTAGAGGTCAATCCTGGTGAAATTGTAGGTTTGGTCGGTCCCAACGGAGCTGGCAAAACGACAACTCTTAGAATTCTAACTGGAATTATCAAACCCACATCTGGCTCAGTAGAAGTTAACGGACATGATATGTTAACTGATCCGATTCATGCAAAGAGCGCAATTGGATATATACCTGAAAAGCCCACATGCTACCCTAGTCTCACCGTTCGTGAATATATTACATTCATGGCTCGTATCTATGAAGTACCAACCGATATTGCTCTAGTTCGGATGCGACAGTTTGTAGACATGTTCCAGCTGGATGAATTTCTTGGCTCATATGTCGGTACCCTCTCCAAAGGGAACTTGCAGCGTACACTGCTTGTTGGAATTTTCGTGAGAAATCCACCTTACGTTCTTGCATTGGATGAACCTATTTACGGGCTTGATCCTAGAGGTGCATGGAATCTGAAAGCATATTTGAAACGTCTCCGGGATGAAGGTTCGGCAATCTTAGTTTCTACTCATATCTTGGAAGTCGCGGCTGATTTGTGTGATCGCTTTGTGATTATGAACGAAGCGGCAGTCGTGGGACGAGGAACATTAGAAGAATTACTTGAATCACAAGAAAATGCTAGTAAATTGGAAGAAGTATTTCTTAGTCTAACTGGTGGTATTCCCGAATAGGTGAGTTCAATGAAACCCACAACATTCCGACTTATGCGCAACGAAATAAGGATGTTGTTCAATCAATTCAAACAAGCAATCACAAGCCCCTCATTACTACTCTTCTACGGTGTAACTCTGGTAGGCATTTTTTTTGTCAGTCTTGTAATTTCCTCTTTCATATCCTTTGCACCTATGATGGCATCACTTGGTGTCATGATCGAAGATTTTATAGATCGCGGGATGTTCTTCGGAGCTTTTGCAATAGTTAGTGCTTCATCTGTTGTCACAGGATATTTTGGACTTGGTCCAGCTGCGGTGATAACTTCTGAAGATGAAAATTTATTACTCCCTGCACCTGTTAGACCTCATCAAATCTTTCTAAGTCGATACATAAGACGAATAATTCGAAAAACTGCATTTATGGTAATTAGCTTAATCGCTATTCTCCCATTATTATCATCAGCAAATATTCTGTTCTTTTCAATAGTTTTCGTTTTATTCTGTGTGATAGTCTTCTTGGAAACCAACTATTTCTTAGGCGCATTGAGTTCATACATACGACTCTACTTCGAAAGACGATACAAGAGTCATTTCCGGCACATAATCGTCATCTTTCTAGGATTTGTAATGCTAGTACCAGCTTATCCGTTGTTCACTTCAACATTTACAGTCGCATTTGTCTTTCCATCTAATGCACTAGCATTAGTGATTACAGAGATGACCGGAATCTTTTCGCTGAATATCCCATTTCTCCTTGGTGTTTGTCTACAGATTATGATGTTCACTATCTTTCTACTTCTTACTGCAAATATCTGTGGATACGAATACTACGAAGTTTTCTCTGCATCAAAAGGCAATGAAGAAATCGAGGGCCGATTTAGTAAGATTATTCACGGAGATGTAGATTTCTCCAACTCGAAGTTCAATGATCCCATCATCTGGATTATGCTCAAAGATTTCTGGAGTCGATTACGTTCTCCGTTTCAAATATGGAAGTACGTCTATGCAGTTGTTGGAACTATCTTTGTCCTCTACCTCAATTTACTTCATCCAGTATGGTTTGAACCACTAAATATACCACCTAATCTTGCATTTGCTGTTGTACCTGCATTTGCACTCATGCTAATTCTATTAGTTCAGATGTCCAGTGTTACTTCTTTGTTAAGTTTTATCGATGAAAAAGAGAATGTCTATCTATTGAAGGCAAGTCCATTCCGTCCTACAGATATCGTACTCGCAAAATTTCTACTTAGTTTTGTCGAGGTCGGAATTGCGGCTATTCCTGCATGCGGATTTCTCATCTATATAATGCGAATTGAAGGTTATCTCGCATTGATAACGCTAGCTGCCCCTCTTGTAATATTGTTCACCGCAACTGGTGTTGCTATTGGAGCATATGTGCCAGTTATGACCAATGATCCAAGAACACTACCTGTACCACTTGCATTTTCATATCCGATTATTAATCTCTGTCTCGGTGTTGTAATGATATTGATTGTTTCACTGTTTGCAGATAGTGTATTGGTTCTTATTGTGCTGCCTGTCTATTGTCTAGGACTCACTCTGTTCTTTCTTGCAACTTCAGTTCGTGCTATTAATAACTACAAATAGCCTTTACATTTTACGAGCTAGTCTTAGTGCATTTGCAATCACAGCAAAAGTCAACCCCATATCTCCTATTCCAATCGCCATCCAAAGGGTCAAGAAACCGAGTCCCGCTAAGACACCTGTTACTGCTTTCACAATCAGTGAAGTAGCAACATTCTGATGAACAACTCTCATTGTTTTCCTTGCTCTAATTATGAATTCAGGAATTTTTGTGAGATCTTGTTGCATGAGAGCAATGTCCGAAGATTCAAGAGCAGCATCTGTCGAAGCGGCGCCCATTGAAATCCCGACATCTGCTTCAACTAGTGCAGGTGTATCATTCACTCCATCTCCTACAAAAAGAGTGACTCCCGAATTTTTCAATTCTTTTACCACCTCTAATTTTTCATGAGGCATTAATTCTGCTCTGTACTCATCGATGCCAATTTCTTCTGCGATTTCTTTAGCCACGTTTTCACTATCACCAGTAAGCATCACAGTTCTAATACCCATCTTCTTGAGTCTAGAAATTGCCATGGTAGTCTGCTCTCTTAGCGTATCTGAGAGAATAATGGTTCCAAAGTGCTCATTTCCTTGAGCGACGTAAACCATTGTTCCTGCACCACAACTATGCTCTGATGTTGATTGAAGTGGGACATCATATTCAGCAAGTAATCTGCGATTTCCAACAAGATACTCAGTGTTCTCAATCTGACCTCGGACTCCTCTTCCAGGAACCGCTGTGAATTGGGTAGGTGTAGGAATTTGGATATCCTCTCGGCCCGAAGCTGCTAATACAGCTCGCCCAATAGGATGTTCTGACATTGCTTCCAGTGAAGCAGCAACAGATAGAATATCACTGCGGGTGTGATTGTTATGAAGACAGACGTCCTTTACGGAGAGCACTCCCTGAGTCAGAGTTCCTGTTTTGTCAAAAGCAACAATTTCTGTCTTGCTTGCTTTTTCGATGTGAACGGCTCCTTTTACAAGAACTCCAGTTCGAGCTGAACCTGCTATTGCAGACACCATTGTGACTGGGATTGATACTGCAAACGCACAAGGACAACTAACGACAAGAAGTGTGAGGGCTCGGTATGTTGCATCTATTACAGTCATGTTGAACAAGAGTGAAACAATTCCAACTAGAATTGACACTGTGAATACGATTGGGGTATAGACTCTAGAAAATCGTGATATCATTCGTTCAGTTGGTGCTCGTTTATTTCTAGACTCCTCGACCAGTTTGATGATTTTCGATAGGACTGTTTCACCTGATTCGGTTGTCACTTCGACTTCTATATACCCTTCATGATTTATCGTTCCTGCAAAGACTTGATCTCCAGCTGATTTTGGAACAGGAAGTGACTCTCCTGTAATAGGAGCTTGGTCAACCGTTGTTGCACCCATTTGGATAATTCCATCGAGACCGATTTTAGTTCCCGGTTTGACAATGAGTATATCTCCAATTTTGACATCCGTTGATGCAATGCAGGCTTCTGCTCTGTCGATTCTCACTAATACTGAAGGTGGCTCTAACTCAACAAGTGATTGAATTTCTTTTCGTACTCTATCCTCTGCTCTCTCTTCAAGAAGGATAGAGATGTAAAAAAGAAACATAACCGCGGCTCCTTCCGCCGGAGCTCCGATTATCATAGCTCCAATTGATGCTGATGCCATAAGGAAGTGCTGATCGAGTCTACGTTTTGCTAGGCCCCTAATTCCCATTGGAATTATGTATCTTCCAGGTGATAGCGCTGAAGCAAGAAATACAATATACACTGGAATTATACCTGCATGAACCAGCTGAAGGATTAAACCCACTACAAGCATGATACCAGAGAATATTCCAGTTGCAAGTCTAACCCGTTTTGTGGAATCATCCTCGATAACAGAAGGTACGCCACATGTGGAGCAACCTGTTTCATTTTCCTCTGACATGTTCCTGCGCCCTCGCCATAATATCGATTATACAATCATCTTCTATCCGATGATAGACCTGTTTTCCTTCTTGGCGATGTGCAACAAAACCAAGGTGTTCAAGTAATTTGAGATGATGACTCACTCTGCTTATTGACATATCTAGTTTATGACCAATGTCTGACACACAGAGGTTAGGCTCTCTCGTCAGCAAGGCGATAATCTGCAATCTAGATTCATCTCCAAGTGCCTTGAATATCGTAACAAGGTCCGTAAGTTCATTCTTTCTGAACTTGACCTTGTTTGGGTGTTGAGCAGTTTCTGTAGCCATCGCAATCAACTCATAACATTCAAACGTTCTTACGAGCGTTTGAATGTTTTCCCACGGTCATATAAGCATTATGCTTACGGCGTTTGTGAGAACAATGAAGGTATTAGTTCATTTCACACAAAGAAGTATTATCTAGGTAAAACAGGTTATTCTATTATCCCACTGGGAACACAGAATGCGCAAGTGAAATAATTCTAGGTAATTCTAGGTGACGAGAGCCTTGCAGGACCAACGAAAGACAGTACATGAATCTGACGAGAACAATCAGTTTCAAGATATGATTATGATGGCAAATGATGGTATCATAGTCATTCAGGAAGATAATCTAGAACTAGTTAATCCTGCATTCCTTCTTATGTTGGGCTACGATAACGTGAATGACTTACTTGGTAAACCTGTGGAAGCAATTTTGGACCCGACTATTGCTCATTTCTACGAGGAAGGGCGGGAAGGTCTTCACTGGGGTAATTTACAGAATCCCAGTTTCCGGGCATGCCTTGAAATGAAGAACGGGAAAATCCTTAATGTAGAAATTAGTACATCCTATTTTGTCTTTGAGGGATTACCTGCAACCTTAGGAATCGTGAGGGATATCACATCACAAATTGAACTCGAGGAAGCAATAGATCTATCTGAAAGCAGATATCGAACATTGTTTGACTCTTCACCAATAGCATACTTCACACTGAGTATGAATGGGAATATTTTGCAAATTAATAAAGCAGTAGAACGGCTCCTTGGTTATAATGAAGATGATATTCTAAGGCGTAATCTTGCTACATTCATTTTTGGTGATAATAAAAACGAAATCGCTAGACAAGTTGTGTCTGAAGTCGCTCAAGGTAAGAGTCTTGAAGATTTTGAGATGCAATTCCATAAGAAGGATGGTCGTCCTATCTGGGCCAGTGTTCGAGCGAATCTAGTAGAATATATTGACAAATCCTCAACGATCGCATTCATGGCTACGAATATAGAAAGAAGAAAGAACGCAGAGCTACGTGAGCAAAGTGAGCGAAACCGTGCAAATCTCTATCTCGAAGTAATGACCCACGACCTAAATAATATCAACCAGAGTCTCCTCTTCTCACTGGGGCTCGTTGAAACCCTAGATTCGGTTTCTGATAGAGTAAAATCAATGATGCAGCAATCAAGCTGGCAAATTAGGCGTTCTGGAAGAATGACTGCAAATATGCGTGCATTTCTACGATTACGAGATTTTCCTCCAACAGTTGAAGAAGTTGACTTGTATGATTATATTCAGATAGCAAAGTTTGCTGTTGAAGAAGATTTTCCATGGAAGAAGCTTTCACTTACCACGAATGTAAAGAAAGGTGAGTTCCTAGTAGCGGGACACGAATATCTCCATCATGTCTGCTTCAATATCCTTCACAATTCAATGACTTTCGATGAAAGAGAAGAAGTCGAAGTTGAAATTAATGCAGAAAAGGTAGATAATCTCAAGATGGTCCGATTGGAATTTCTTGACAAGGGTCCTGGTGTATCAGACTCAGCGAAGGAATTTATTTTTCGAAGAACTGGAAGTCCAGATGAACAGATTGTAGGACGCGGACTTGGCCTGACATTGGTGGATCAGATTGTACGAAGCCTCGGAGGTCGAATCAAGGTCGAAAATAGAGTTGCTGGCGACCACACTAAAGGCTCAAAATTTATCATCATGCTTCCTCAATGGGTTGAAACCACGGAGCTACCCTGTGGTAGAAATACATGCATAACTTTCTATAAATCAAATCACTGCGTTTTCTGTAACCCTGCATTTGATACTCTGGTAGCAGTCCTGAATGAGATTGGTGTACCTGTTTCAATAGTTGAATCGATAAATGTGGATGATCCTTCAGCAGAAATTAACAGGTCGAAATTACCTATGCTACCATCCATCAAGATTTGTGATACTGAGCTAACTGGATTCATTTCGGATGAGTCTATTCGAAATGCTGTCTTGAATCTAGCATTGAAAAAATGTTATCCTGGTTTCCTCTAAAGCCAATGAATACAAAAAAGGAAGAATGAGGGGACATTCCCCTCAATGTTTTGCTCTTAGAAGTACATTGAACGATCGTGTTTGAGGACGTCATCCACCATAGTGGCAGCGCCTGCAATTTCGATTCTCGGATCTCTAAGATCTTCTTTCTTGATTCCACGAAATTCTACGGAGTTGGAGCAGACATGAAGTTTGCCGCCACCTTCGAGGAATGTGTCAATAAGTTCAGGCAAAGGGGGGAATCCAGGTGCGATGATTTTCTCAGCCATTCCTTTCGCCATGAGTTCGACAGCGTCCATCATGAGAAAAATTGTGACCTCAACATCGATTGCCTGTGCGGTTGTACCGGTTACAAATGGACCATAGCAACGCTCTGCTGCTTCAGGACCCCATTGTCCGACAATATATAGACTAGCCATTGTTAATCGATCTCCTAAATTATTGCTAATTCAACATAGTAAATGACGAGTCCAAGAAGTGCAAACAGGGTAACCAATAGGTTAGTCATGTGTGAACTGTGGAATGGACCGCCTTGCATGGTCTTGAGCAGAATAGGCAGAATCTGTCCAAACTGCATCAGGGTTGCCACTAGTACCAGAATGAAGTCTACTAGTATAAGGATATGAAGCAAGTCAAACATAGCTGGTACCGCAGGGAACATGAATAGTCCTACCACCAGTATACCAATGCTTAC